>Ga0209344_10000400_pt1 | contig 79376 bp, 70 predicted proteins | sample Cruoilmetagenom6_FD_187293 | JGI IMG/M metagenome (GOLD analysis project Ga0209344, IMG submission 187293) | Oil polluted marine microbial communities from Coal Oil Point, Santa Barbara, California, USA - Santa Barbara Oil Seep Sample 6 (SPAdes)... | ecosystem: Environmental > Aquatic > Marine... | reverse complement strand
CCAAGGGTGGGTCCAGGCCCCGCCTGCCAGACACATCCTACAGCAAAATGACAATACAAGGGTGGGTTAGGGAAGCGCAATGCACCCTATGCAATCCACGCCCCCTACCCCGCCGCCCTCCTATACCCCTTCTCCGCGTCATAGGCCGCATAGGCGGCCTGCGCCTTGGCTTCGTCGGCGAGCTTCTCTTCCAGGCTGTCCGCCAGCGCGTCATTGCCCATGTCGCGCAGCCGCCCCACCGCCTCGCGGATCTTCTCGCGGAAGCCGTTGAACCAGCCATCCTCGGCGCGCAGGTAGATGTCCTCCATCAGGCATTCCTCATAGGCCGGGCCCGGCGCGAACAGGGCGCGCATCACGTCCCACACCATGCGGCAGCGGAACATGTACATACCCTGGAAGCGCAGGTCGGGCCGCTCCACCGGCTCCAGCCCCTCATGCCAGGCCTCGCACACTTTCAGCATCAGCCGCCCCTCGAAGGCGAGCCCGCGCGCCTCGTGCGCCGCCGCCTGCGCGTCGCTGAGGCCCAGCGACACCGGCGCGGCAAAATTCATCAGGCTGAGCAGGCGCCGCGCCTTGCGCATGTCGGCCTCGGCTTCCGGGATGTGGCCGGCGTCCAGCAGCGCGCCGACGCGGGCACGGGCCATGTCGACTTCGCGCTTCACCGGCGAGGCGCTCGTGTCCAGCCCCGCCTCGCGCACCATGTCTTCCGCCTCGCGGCGCACCCGGTCGGCCTCGGTCTCCGCCGCGGCCGCCGCTGCGGCCCGGGCCTTCAGGTCTGTCTTGCGGAAGCCGTCGGCCAGCGCCCAGTCCGACAGCGTCGTCGGCGGGATGTTCAGGCGCGCGGCAATCGCCGCCAGCGGTTCGCCCGCCTCCGCCGCCTCCCGCGCCAGCTGCCTCAGGGCGGAAAGCGTACGGGCAGTGCGGCGGTAACGGCGAGGGCGGGCTGTCTCTGTCATGGCCGGGAGTATACGCCCACCGGCCCTGCGGTCGGAGAGAGGGCGCGCGATCCGCCGCCGCGCCTCATGCGGGCGCGTGGAAAGCCCCTCCCCTCTCCCCAAGCGCATCCTGAGCGAAGCCTGTCCCCTCCCAGCTCATCCTGAGCGAAGTCGAAGGACGAGCGGGCTTTCCGTGCACCCGCCATCCCCTCCGGGTCCTCCCCGTGCACAATCCGGGCTTTTTCCGGGCATCTGTTCGTGGTTCGTATCCCATGTGCGGTGCAGCAATTTCACACCCGTCGCAAAACTGTGGAATTCCTCCCCCTGAGGGCGAAAAAATCATGGACAGGGACTCGACTCAGGCGAGTTTTGGTGAGATCGTTTCGGTAAGCCAACGACCTCGGCGCGGGAGCACAATCCGCGACAGAACGATGGCCCAGCACATCGCACCCGGTGATCCCGGGCCAATAGTCAAATCGTGAGAACGGTGGAAACGAAGGGCAAGGGTCAGGCATCGGGACAAAGCCAAGCGATGTCCATCTTTGGGGGAGCTAGACCCCTGGATTTGGTGCCCTATGCCGCGACCGGGGCGCGATCCGAAACGCGGTAACCAATGGAAAATCCCTCGGGATATCCGGCGGTTAGGCCAGAACTTTGCCCCTGGGTGATGACTGGCCGAGGTGATGGTTGGGGCGCTCTCCGGAGCGACCTGCCAGAGCCCGGGCAACGAAGGAACCGCTCAAACGGAACCGACCGAGCCCCGTGTCACTTGATGACCGACGACGAGTGCTAGCACATAGTCTCGGTAGTCTGATTCGATGACGCAGGAAAGGCGCGTGCCCTTGGGACCGCGCCTTTTTTGCTGTCTGGAACGTGCCGCAGGCCCGGACTGTTCTCCCCCCTGCAAGGGGGGGTGCTAGAGGGGGGTCAGGCCAGGCTCACCCACACACCCGCCGCGAGGTACATCACCACTGCCAGCCCGCCTGTCACCAGCGCATAGGGCAGCTGCGTGCGGACATGTTCGATATGGTCACAGCCCGCCGCCAGCGAGGCGATGATGGTCGTGTCGGAGATTGGCGAGCAATGGTCGCCGAACACGCCGCCGCCCAGCACCGCCGCCAGCGCCAGCGAGGGCGGAATGCCCAGCGCCACGGCCAGCGGCATCGCAATCGGGATCATGATGCCGTAGGTGCCCCAGCTCGTGCCGGTCATGAACGCCGTCACCCCCGCCACCACGAACACCACCGCCGGCACGATGATCGGCGACACAAACGCCTCCGCCACGCTCGCCATGTACGTCCCTGTCCCGAGGACGCGCAGGCTGTCGCCCAGTGCAATCGACAGGAACAGGATGGCGACAACCGGCACCATTTCCGCAATCCCGGCAAAGCCGCGCGCCTGCAGCTCGCCCTTGCCGAAGGCCCGGCCCGCGACCAGCACGACGCCCGCCACCAGCATCGCCAGGCACACTGCCCAGAGGATCGATTGGCTGCCATTGCCGGCCAGGATATTGCCCCCGCCGGTCCAGGCCATGAAGCCGAGCGACGCGCCGATCATGGTGAGCAGCGGCAGCCACATATAGACCGACCGCGTCGGCGCCACGGCCTCTTCGTCTTCGACCAGAACCGCCTTGGTCGCAGCCGTCTTCATCGGCCCGAACACGCGGCCCGTGAACACCGTCAGGTACACGCCCGCCAGCGTCAGTAGCGCATAGAAATTCCACGGAATCGTCCCGGCCACGACGCCGATCGGGCTCTCGAATCCATACGGTTCGACCAGGCCCAGCGCATAGGCGCCCCAGCCATTCAGCAGGATCAGCGCGCTGACCGGCGCCGAGGTGGAATCGATGATATAGGCGAGGCGTTCGCGCGACAGGCCGTGCGCGTCGAACAGACGCTGGCCCAGCACGCCGCTGCTCAGCAGGCTGACATTGGTCTCCACGAAGATCGCCGTGCCCGCCAGCGCCGGCGCCAGTGCGGCCCGCCGCGGCGTCGAGACAAGGCCGCGTTTCATCAGGCCGCTCACCACGGCTTCGACCCCGCCGCTGTCGCGCATCCACGCGATCAGCGCGCCGATCAGGAGGCAGAAAAGCAGGACACGCGCATTGCCTTCGCTCGCGAAAACCGCCGCCGCGCGGTCAATGCTGCCCAGCGCCCCCATGCCCGGATGGAACCCCGAAATCAGGGTCTCGGACGCAAAAATCGCCAGGCCCAATGCCGCATACACATTGCGCGTCAGCATGGCGACGATAATCGCCAGGACCGGCGGCAGGACAGTCAGGATTTCCGGCACGCAGCCTCCCAGATCAGTAAGCCGTCAGACTAGGCCCATTCGCCGCCAAAAGCCCAGCACTACCTGCCTTTCAACGTCAAAAGGCCACGAGGCCGGCGATGAAACCCTGTGCCATGTCGCCAATACATTGCTGCGCGTCGCGCCAGCCGGCTCACTGGTGGCGCGCCTTGGCGGCGAGGAATTCACCGTTCTCTGCGAGGTCGATGACGAGGCCGAACTCGGCCGCGCCGCCGAAGCCCTGCGCAAGGGCATCGAAGCAACGCATTTCTACTATCGGGGCGAGATCATCCGCGTGACCATCAGCATGGGCCTGTCGGTCCTCCGCGCCGGTGACTCACTCGCAACCCTGATCAGCCGCACCGACAAGGCCCTCTACGACGCCAAAAATTACGGTCGCAACCGTTTCGAGCTCGCCGCCTAGCGAGCGCAAAAAAAAGACCCCGGCTTTCACCGGGGCCTTTCGGTCATCCGAAGCGGAAGGGGGATTACGCTCCGGGCCTATTGTCCGTCCGTCATCGCGTCGCCCGCGTCATCCATGGCGTCTTCGATTGTATCGCCTGCAGCGTCGAGACGGTCCTTCACGGTCGGCTTGCCATAGTCCTCGGACGCGGCCTTTTTCCACGCCGCGAATTCCGCTTCCGACAGTTTGGCATCGCCATTGACGTCCCAGTCGGCAAAGGATTCCGCCGTCACGTCGGGATGGTGCAGCTTCACCTCCTCGATCGACACATAGCCGTCAGCGTTCTGGTCGATTTCGGCCAGCGTCGTGTTTTCGTCGGCAAGGGCAGGTGCCGCCACCAGGGTGGCAATGGCTGCGAATGCAAATGTTGGTTTCATCGTTTCTACTCCATTTGTCGTCCTGCCGGTTGGGCGGCTTGCCCGGTGCAGGTGACAGACTAAGCGCCGCCCTGCCCCAGCCGTTCCCAACCTGTCTGAATGCTAAGACTCCGGGCCAGAATGTGGCCAACCCTCAGTCCATGAAAAAGCCGCCTGCACAGACATGCAGGCGGCTCTCTCCCAACCCCCCGGAGAATCCCCCCCGGTTTTGGCAGAAGTTTTTGCTAGAAGCTCAGCGGCGAGTCTTCCGGTGTCTCTGGCTCGGCCTCAGGCTCCGGCATGTTCTCGTTGACCGTAGCGTCTTCCGGCTGTGGAGCAGCCGACGCCGTGTTGCAGCAGCGGACCTGCATTTCCAGAACCCGCTCATTGAAGCGGCACTTCTCGTCATTGATCTCGCGCAGGAAGGACAGGCGCCCGGCGCGGGTCGTATAGCGCGTCTGGGTGCAGCTGGTCAGCGTGTAGCCTGGACGGCAGGTGCCGGTATCGGTCTTCTGGACGGTGCGGGTCTCGCACACCATTTCGTCGGTCTTGGCGAGCGCCGCATTAGCGCGCTGCATCGCTTCGTCAGCCGTGGCCTGTGCACGGGCAGCCGCATCGGAGGCGCTATCTGCCACGCTGCGCGCATCCGACAGGCGCATGTCCGTATCCGATAGTGCCGTCGTCTGGCCGTCGATTTCGACTTTCAGCCGGCAGACGTTTTCCTGCGCATTGTCAGGATCGGCGCAATAGTCGGCGACGCTCATCTCCTGCGGGATCAGATTCTGGCAGCCTGCCAGCGCCAGGGCCAGCACCGTGCCGGCGGCGAGTTTTGCAATACGCATAGTATCCTCCGCGTGTGTTCGGTGCGCATTAACCCCGCCGGGAGCACAAGGGTCAATGAGACTCCCGTGATGCGGGAATCAGGCCTTCAGCTTGTAGCCCGTCCGGAACATCCACCAGACTGCGGCGGTCGACAAAACGGACAACACGCCCGTCACGATTACCCCAGTCACCACGGACGAGTTCGCCACGCCGATGAAACCATAGCGGAACCCGTCAATCATGTAGAAAAACGGATCCAGGTGCGCCAGCGTCAGGAACGGCTCCTTCATCACCTTGATGTCGTAGAACGTGCCCGACAGGAAGGTCAGCGGCACGATCACGAAATTCGTCACGGCGGACAGGTGGTCGAACTTGTCGGCCCAGATGCCGCCCATCGCGCCCAGCGCGCCAAGGATGATCGCCGCCGTCAGGCTGAACCAGACAATCGGCCAGACATGCACGACCGACAGGTCGGCCAGGCCGCTCAGCTGGATGCCGATCCCGGAGATCACCGCGACGATCACGCCCCGCGTAATCGCGCCGCCCAGGAAGCCCGCCGTCAGCTCGAACGGCGACAGCGGCGGCATCAGGAAATCGACATGAGTCGAGTTGAACTTGGCCTGTACCAGGCTCGAACTCGTATTCTGGAAGGCGTTCTGCAGGATCGCCATGATGATCAGGCCGGGCGCGAGGAAATCATTATAGTTCAGCCCGTCGAAATCGCCGGTCAGGCGTCCCCGGTCGCCGAAAGCCAGCTTGAACACCGTCATGAACAGCAGTGTCGTCACCACGGGCGCGAACACGGTCTGCATCCACACTTTCAGGAACCGGCCGATTTCGCGCTTGTACAAGGTCCACAGGCCTAATCCGTTTACCGCACCATATTGGCGAATGACCCTGAAGCCGGAATCCGGACTGGAAGAAACGGTGGAATTCGCGCTGGCGGGTTTGGCGTCTGAGCTGATGTCTGTCATGCGGGTTATCTAATGTGCTGCGCGCCCATGAGCGAGGGGCAAGACGCGACTTTTTTGCCTTTGCCCGGAATTTGAGCTGACCTGCCGAAAGTGCGACTCACAAGACACAACATATGGAAAGCCTGTGGAAAGCTAAGTCTGCATGTTGTGTTTCATTTCGGTCCTGATACGATATCTAGGTGCTGAGAGAGATGGCGCGTAACTGCTATCACAACATATAGGGGCTGACGGGACCGTGTTTGGGCCCCTGAACCTGGAGCTGGGAGACCTAAATCCATGTCATGGACTGATGAACGGGTAGAAGTGCTCAAGAAACTTTGGGCGGAGGGCCATTCGGCCTCGCAAATCGCCAAGCAATTGGGCGGCGTGACCCGCAATGCCGTGATCGGCAAGGTGCATCGCTTGGGCCTGTCGGGCCGTGCAACACCGTCGCGCCCCGTCAAGCGCCCGCCGCGCCTGGCCCGGCCAAAGCCACGCGTGATGCCGGACGGTTCAGTCACGCTGCCAACGCCGGCTGTCACCACGCCGGTCGAGCAGGCCCGGCCTGTCGAGCGCACGGCGATGATCGCGCCGCTGCCACCGCTGAAACTGGCCGATGGCGGCGCCGCCACCATCCTCACCTTGCGCGATTCCATGTGCAAATGGCCGATCGGTGATCCGGCCGATCCGAAGTTCGCCTTCTGTGGCCGCAAGTCGGACTGTGGCCCCTATTGCAGCGAGCATGCGAAAGTGGCGTTCCAGCCCGCCCGCAAGCGCGACACCAAGAAGAACCAGTACGATTATGTGCGTCGCATCGCTGGCTGATACCAGCCGGTAACCCCAGCGACGAACAGGAAAGCCCCCGGAGTCATTCTTCGGGGGCTTTTTCCGTTTCGGCTGCGTCCGGTGACGGCGTCTCATCCGCGTCACCCGTTTCGATGCGCACCCGTATCGCATCCGAGGATTTGACGTGCAGGTCCTGTTGCGGGAACGGGATTTCGATCCCGTACCGCTCCAGCGCCGAATGGATGGCCCAATTATAGTCGGCGGCGACCTTGGACGGCTTCTTCACAGCTTCCTCCGTCAGCCAGACGACCAGCTCGAAATCGAGACTGGAATCCCCGAACCCCACCAGCCAGACCTGCGGCATGCGCGGGCCCATGTTTTCAAGCGTCCATTTGACTTCCGCCGCCGCTTCCATGCCGGCTTGGCGCACGAGGTCCTTGTCGCTGCCATAGGCCACGCCGAACTTGACGTGCGTGCGCCGGCGCGCCTCGCGCAGGGTCCAGTTGATCACCTGCGCCTTGATGAACTCTTCGTTCGGCACAAGGATATCGACATTGTCATTGGTCGTGACCACCGTCGACCGGATGTTGATTTCGCTGACCAGGCCCGTCACGCCGGACTGCAGCTCGATGAAATCCCCCACTTTTACCGATTTCTCGATCAGGATGATCACGCCCGAGATGAAATTCGAGAAGATCGATTGCAGGCCGAAGCCGATGCCGACGCCAAGGGCACCCGTAAATATCGTCAGCGCGCCCAGGTTCACGCCGACTGTCTGCAGCGCGATGGCAATGGCCACGACCATGAGCAGGATATTGGCAACCTGTCCCAGGAGGCCGGCCATGGACGGATTGAGTCGGCTGTTCGCTCGTAGCCGTGTCTGGACCGTTACACCGGCGACACGTCCCAGCCAGAGCGCCGCGATCGCAATTCCCACACTGGTCAGGATGGTCCAGACCGATGGGGAATGGCGGCCCAACGGAACGTGAAAATCGCTCAGCGCCGTCACGGTCGGCTCCAGCCAGCGCAGGATATAGAGCGCGGCAATCGTCCATGATATCAGGGCAATCGCCCGGGACAGGAAGCTTTTGCGCATGTTCGACGTCAGGAGCCGGATAATGATCCAGGCGTTCAGCAGGCTGGCCACGATACGCAGGCCGTCATTGGGCAATTTCGCCATGTGGAACCCGGCCACCGCGGCCCAGACGAAGGCCACGCTGATCAGCGGCCACATCACATTGGCCAATGAAACGTAGATCCGCGCGAGCGCATCCGTCCGGCCGCGATCCAGCGCGGCGGCAATCAGGCGCTTGTTGGGGATGCGCGAGAGCAGCCAACCGACAATCCCGGCGGCGATGACGACACCGGCCTGCCAGAGCGTTGCAACCGACAAGGCCTGTTCCAGAAAGGCCTGGAGCCAGACCAGCAGGCTGTCGAACATCGTCCCGACCTGTTTGGCGACGGCCGCGGTGTCGATGTCTATATCGTCAGGATTCATGGTGCGCCCTCAGAGCCGCTTCATCAGCTTGAACAACATGCACTCGAATCCGACGATCACAGCGAGGATCACGACGGTTACCGAGAACACGCCACTGTATCCTGTTTGTCGTGACAAATGAAACGTGTTGTGCGGCGGGCCGCGTCGCGGATTGCGCCCGCCCTTGCCCGCACGGCCAGTGTAGGCATAATCGACAGGCTCCCACTGCCTGCGAGGCTGTTGCCATGACCCGGAATGCCGCCCTTCTTCTCGTCGCAGCCCTTTCGGCGCCCGCCCACGCGGACATCCTCGCCGCGTCGCCGGACCATTACGAATTGAAGCAGGAGGCCGTCTCCGCACTCGCCCCTGGCGAATTGTGGGACCGCCTGGTCCACCCGGAACTCTGGTGGCACCCGGACCACACCTATTCCGGCACGTCCGAACACCTCTCGCTTGATCCGAAGGCGGGCGGACTCTGGAAGGAAACCTGGGACGATGGCTCGGTCGCCCATGGCACTGTCCTGACCGTCCTGCACGGCAAGACGCTCCGCCTCGACGCGCCCTTCGGCCCGCTCCAGGGCATGGCCGTCTCCGTCATCTGGACCATCACCCTCGCGCCCGAAGGCAAGGGCACGCGCGTCACCTTCACCGAAACCGCGAACGGCACCCCGGCCAGCGCCCTCGACCAGCTCGCCCCCGCCATCGACAGCGTCAAGACCGAAGCGATCACCCGGCTGGTGAGCGCGGAATAGGCTCGTTCGCTAGGTCCGCGCCGCTGGCAGCCAGATGCCGAAGGCGCTACCCTGGCCGAGGCGAGTCTCGACGGCGAGGCCGCCGCGATGATGGGCCATGATATGCTTGACGATGGCGAGGCCGAGGCCGGTGCCGGTGATCTTGCCGCCGCGGCTCTGGTCGGCCCGGTAGAAGCGCTCGCCCAGGCGCGGCAGGTGTTCGCGCTCGATGCCCGGCCCCTCGTCCTCGATCCGCAGCCAGACCGAGGCATCCGGCGTGCCGGGCCGTCCGGCGGCCTGCAACAGCGTCATCCGCTCGCCCTCGCGCCAGCCTTGCGCCGCCCGTGTGCGGGCTTCGGTCATGCTGGCAGCAAGCCCGGCCGACACCCTCACCCGGCCGCCCGGCGGCGTATATTTCAACGCATTGGTCAGCAGGTTTTCGACCACCTGCATGATCTCGTCACGATTGGCCACGACCGGCATGCCTTCATTGGCGACGCTCAGTTCCAGCGTCACATTGCGGTCCCTGGCTATCGGCTGCAGCGCTTCGGTGGCGTCAAGCACGATCCGGGCGAAATCTTCGCGCCCACTTGGCGTAATATGTTCGGAAAACTCGATCCGCGACAGCGACAGCAGGTCGGCGATCAGCCGGCTCATCCGTTCCGACTCCCTTGCCATGATGTCGAGGAACCGGTCCCACGAGGCCTTGTCGTCCTTGGCCGGGCCGCGCATCGTCTCGATAAAGCCCGACAGGGCTGTCAGCGGCGTGCGCAATTCGTGGCTGGCATTGGCCAGGAAATCGGACCGCGCCCGCGCCGCCCGGCGGACGGGTGTCAGGTCCTCCAGCACGACCAGCGTCTGGAGGGCGCCCACAGGCCGCGAAACATTGGCCCGCCAGGTTTCGTCCGGTGCGCTATCGACCTCCACCGACACGGCCTCGCCGCCTGAACTCAGGCGCATCCGCTCGATCGCCGACAGCAGGGCCGGTGAGCGGATCACCGTACTGGTGCGCGGATTGGGCCGCCCTTCGAGGTGCAGGATCAGGTCGGCGGCCGCATTGAAGGCAACGATACGCCCTTCCGCATCGACTTCGAAGGCCGGCAATGGCAGCGCACGCAGCAATTGCCGGGAATCCAGCTGGCCCGCGCCTTCGGCCTTGGCGGGGGCAGGCGCCTGCCGGCTGACGGGCAGGAATGCAGCCGTACCGGCAAAATAGGCCATGGCGACCGAGACCAGCACGGCCAGCGCCGCCAGCGCCACGACCGGGTTGAGTTCGCCAGTCGCGGCCAGAAGGGCCAGCACGCAGGCAAAGCACAGGCCGAGCATGATGAAGTCACGCGCCCGGCGGCTTACCGCATCGCGCGGCCCTTTCGGCTTTTCGACTGGATCGGTCTGGCTCATCCCGTCTCCCGGCACGGACGCAAGAGGCGCCCGGAACGCGTTGGCCGCAAGTCATCGCCGCCGTCGAGTGGCGCTACAACGGCGCCGCACCAAAGCCAAGCGCCTTTGGCCGCAGGAGCCTCGCCGGGGCCCGTATGACACGTTCGCAACAATTATTGAAATTCGATAATTTCTCGTTGACAGTCGACTAGGCCCATCGTAATCCGGGCGAGCAAAACGGGAGCCTCACCAGCGGCATGAAACGTTCAATTCTCCTTCTCGGCACGGCAATTGTTGCAGCATGTGCCTCTTCACCCGCGTCAACCGGCCGCTGGGCTGGCCAACCCGTGGAATTTTTTACCAAAGCAGCCAATGCGCCGGACGAATGGGCGATACGCGGCGTTGCCGGGGTGGCACCCAGCGGTGACTGGCTCGGCCAGTTCAACGATCCGCTCATGGTCGGTCTCGTCAACGAGGCCCTCACCAACAGCCCGACACTGGAATCCCGCGCCGCCCTCGTACGCGCAGCGGAAGCCTCGACCCGGGTGGCACGGGCCCAGCGGCGCCCCAGCGTCAGCGCATCGGCTTCGGCCGGCGTGACCTCCACCGAGAATTCGTTCGGCGGCAGCTCTGACCGGAACACTGACGGCATCTATGGCGTCGGCCTCGACGCCAGCTGGGAACTCGACCTCTGGAACCGCCTCGGATCCGGCATTGGTGCCGCCGAAGCCGACTATGCCGCCAGCCAGGCGGACTTTGCCGCGGCCGAACTCTCGATTGCGGCCCAGACGGCGATTGCCTGGATCAACCTCAACGAGGCCCTCGCCCAGGAACGCGTCGCCGTGCTCACCTTCGAGGCGCGCGACCGGGTTCGCACACTGACCGAGCGCCGTTTCCAGCGCGGCCTGGCCGACGCCCTCGACGTGCGCACCGCCCGCAGCACGGTCGCCCAGGCCGAAGCCTCGATCGCCGCGCGCCGCCAGATCACCGGCGAGACGGCCCGCCGGCTTGAAACGCTGGTCGGACGCTACCCGTCGGCCGAACTGGACGCCCCGGCCGAAATCCCGACGCTTGACGTCATCGTGCCGGAAGGCAATCCGGCCCTCCTCCTGTCGCGCCGGCCTGACATTGCGGCCGCTGAAGCGCGCATCGCGGCCGCCGGCCTGCGCGCCGAACAGGCCCGCCTCGCAATGCTGCCATCGCTGCGCCTCACCGCGTCGGCCTCGACCAGCACGTCCGAATTCTCGGATGCGTTCGATCCCGAAAAGATCGCGGCCAATCTCATTGCCGGCCTCGTCCAGCCGCTCTTCACGGGTGGCAGCCTGGATGCCCAGCGCGACGCCGCTGTCGCACAGGCCGAAGCAGCCGTCGCAAACTACGCTGCCGCGGCGCTCGACGCCTGGCGCGAAGTCGAGAATGCGCTCGCCGCCGATACCCTGCTCGCCAATCAGGAACAGGCACAGGTGCGCGCCGTCGAGGAAGCCAGCCTTGCCGAAGAACTGGCCGAACGTCAGTACACGAGCGGCACGGTCACGATCTTCAATCTGATAGATTCCCAGACCCGTCGCCTGACCGCTGAAAGCCAGCTTGTCTCGGCCCGCGCCAGCCGCGCATCCAACCGCATAGCCTATCACCTCGCCCTCGGCGGCGGCCTGCCGACCGGTACATCCGGCGTGCAGTATGGTACAAACAACATCGATATGGACGCCGCCGCCGGCGGCAGGAGCTAACATTCATGGGTCGTCTTGTTTCCATCCTCGCCCCGATCGGGATCATCATCATTGTCGGCATCGGCGGCAGCGTCGTGCTCAACATGATCAAGCCCGAACCGGAAAAGGCGGATGAGGCACGCGCTGGTCTCAATGTCTTCGCCGAAGCGATCTATCGCGACGACCTCCACCTGACGGTCGAAGCGCAGGGCGAAGTGCGCCCGCGCCGCGAAATCGTGGTCGCACCGCAGATTTCCGGCCGCGTCTCCTATGTCGCGCCCGACTTCATCGATGGCGGCTTCATCAAGAAGGGCCAGCTCCTCGTCCGCGTCGAGGCGGCCGATTATGAACTCGCCGTGGTGCGCGCCCGGTCCGGTGTCGCCAGCGCCGAGCAGCGCCTCGCCCGCGAACAGGCCGAAGCCGAACTGGCCGTTCAGGACATTGAGGATCTCGGCATTGACGACGCCTCTCCCCTCGCTCGGCGCGAGCCACAGCTTGCCGAAGCCCGCGCCGGCCTTGATGGCGCCAAGGCGCAGCTGAAGGATGCCGAACTCGCGCTCAATCGCACGGCGGTCTATGCGCCTTTCGACGGCCGCGTGCGCGAACGCAGTGTCGATATCGGCCAGGTCGTCGCGGCAGGTTCGGCGCTCGGCCGGATCTTCGCCAATGATGTCGTCGAAGTATCGCTGCCGCTTGATGACGGCGAAATGGGCCGTCTCGGCCTGCCGCTCGCCTTCGCCGCATCGGCAGAGCAGCCGGGCCCGACAGTCACCTTCACCGCCACCGTAGCCGGCCAGCCCCGCACATGGACCGGCGAGGTTGTCCGCACCGCCGCCGCCGTCAATTCGATGACCCGCCAGATCAACGTGATCGCGGAATTGAAGGACCCCTATGGCGCCGGGGCTGACGGCGACGCGCCGATGGCGCCGGGCCTGTTCGTCAATGCGACGATCGAGGGCGACACGATCCCGGACGTTCTGGTTGCGCCGCGCGGTGCGCTGCGCGGGGAAGACAAGCTGTTCATCGGCGATGCCGAAGAGGGCAAACTGTCGATCCGCACCGTCGACCTCGTCTATTCAGATGCGGGCGGCGCCTATGTCCGTTCGGGTGTCGAAGAGGGTGAACTCGCGATCACCAGTCCCGTCCAGGCCCCGTTCGACGGCATGAGCATCACTGTCATGGAACGGCTCGAGGATGGCAGCGTCAAAGTCCACGAGCCCGACAGGGAATCCGATACGGGCGATGCGACGACGGCTCCAGCCACTGTGGCCGTCACCGGAGCAGAGGGAGTTCCACAATGAGCGGAATCGTCGCCTGGTTCGCCCGTAATGCCGTCGCCGCCAACCTCCTGATGATTGTCGCCTTTGTCGGCGGCATCTTCGGTTACACACGCATGGAACAGGAAATGTTCCCGGTCGTGAACATTACCGGCGCGTCCGTGTCAGTCGCCTGGAACGGCGCCTCGCCGCAGGATGTCGAAGAACAGATCGTCACCCGTATCGAAGAGGCGGTCGCCGACCTTAACGGCCTCGACCGTATCACGTCGGTTGCCAGCGAAGGCTTCGGCGTGGTCAACATCAAGGGCCGCGACGACATCGACATGGAGATTTTCGTCAAGGACGTCGAGCGCCGGGTCAACCAGATCAACAACATGCCCCAGGCCGCCTTCCAGCCACAGATCCAACGCTGGGAACAGCGCAACCGGTTCATTGGTTTCGCCATTCACGGCGAGGTCGACCCCCGCACCCTCAAACGCGTTGCCGACAATGTCCGTGACGAATTCGCCAAGCTGCCCGGCGGTGAACTTGCCGAACTTAACGGCACACTGGACGAGCAGGTCAGTATCGAAGTCTCCGAACAGGCCCTGCGCCGCTTCGGCCTCAGCTTCAGCGACGTTGCCAATGCCATCCGCCAGTCGTCCCTGAATTCGTCGGGCGGCCGGATTGAAAGCTCGACCGGCGACGTCAACATCACGGCCCGCCAGCTCGCCGATACGGCTGAACAATTCAACAAGATCATCATCCGCCAGACGACCGAGGAGGGCACTGTCTATGTGTCCGATGTCGCCAATGTCATCGACGGCTTTGTCAGCGACAAGCTGAAGGCGACGTTCAACAATGAACCGACCGCCTTCGTGATGATCCCCTCCCCTGACGACATGGATATCATTGCCTACACGGATGGCTTTAAGGATTTCGTCAAACGCGCCAATGATCCGGCCAACGGCATCCTGCCCGAAGCCGTCAAGATCGATGTTCTCTGGGACGACTCGGAAGGCTTCAAGGCGCGCATGGACCTGATCACCCAGTCAGCCCTCAGCGGCGCCGTGCTGGTGATGCTGGTGCTGATCCTGTTCCTTCGCCCCATGGTGGCGCTCTGGGTCACCGTCGGCATCATTACCGCCTTTGCCGGCGGCATCATGCTGCTGCCCTATTTCGGCGTGTCCTGGAACATCCTGTCGACCTTTGCCGTTCTGCTGGTGATCGGCGTTATCGTGGATGATGCGATCATCGTCGGAGAGAACATACACAGGGAAGTCGAAAGCGGCCGGCGTGAAGGCCTCGATGCGGCCATTGTCGGCACGCAACTGGTGCTCAAGCCGATCGTGTTCGGCGTCCTGACCACGATCATCGCCTTCCTGCCCTGGGCCTTCATCACCGGCCCGACACGCATGTTCACGCAGCAGATCACCTTTGTCGTGGTGGCGGCACTCATCTTCTCCATAATCGAGTGCTTGCTGATCCTGCCCAGCCACCTGTCGCACATGAAGAAGCAGGAATTTGACGGGCCGGGCGGCAAGTTCCTCAGGCTTCAACGCCGGATTGCCGACAGCCTGCTCTGGTTCGCCAATAATCTCTACAAGCCGGTGCTCGAGTTTGCATTGCGGTTTCGCTATGCCACCGTCGCCCTCTTCTTCAGCCTGTTCGCCCTCGCCACGCAGATGCAGTCGCTGGGCATCGTGCCCTTCCAGTTCATGCCGGAAATCGAAGCCGACCTCATCCAGGTCAATATCGAGATGCCCGAAGGCACGCCCTATGAGCGCCTGCTTCAGGTCCGCGACCAGCTTCAGGCCGGCATCGACACGCTGAAAGAGGAGACCCGCAAGGAATATCCGGAGCTGAAAGACGGCCTCGTCACGCAGGCGTCCGTGGTTGCAGCGGGGCGGAATGTGCAGGCCTGGGTCGGCCTCGCCCCGCCGGAAGTGCGGCCCATCACGGTACGCTCCAAGGGTATTTCCGAACGCTTGCGCGACATGGTTGGTGACATTCAGGACGCCCAGGAAATCGGCTTCGAATTCACGTTCAACGAAGATGACAGCGGCGTGCGTGTGGCGCTCAATCATCCAGACCTTGCCAGGCTGCGCGAAGCCGCCGCAGAAGTGAAAGCGCATCTCGCCAATTATTCCAACGCCTATGATATCGGTGACAACCTGTCCTCGTCCGCAGAGGAAATCCGCATCACGATGAAGCCCGGCGCCGAGACGCTTGGCATCACGCTCAACGATGTCTCACGCCAGCTGCGCCAGGCCTATTATGGCGAAGAGGTCCAGCGCCTGCCCCGCGACGGGGAAGACGTCCGTGTCATGGTTCGCCTGCCACTGGCTGCCCGGTCTGACCTGGACAGCCTCAACAGCCTGAAACTGCGCACCGTCGATGGCCGCGAAATCCCGGTCACCCAGGTCGCTGATTTCGAATATGCGCCCGGCATCAACCGAATCATCCGGCGCAACCGCACCCGGTCGGTCTCGGTCTATGCCGAGATCAAGGGCGAGGGTGGCCGCGGCCAGATCATGACCGCCATGGAGCAGGACTTCTGGCCCGAATTCGAGAAACACTTTCCTGATGTGCAGCGCGGCGAGGCTGGCGGCTTCGAGGAGGAACAGAAATTCTTCGCCGAGATCGGTCGGCTGGTCGTCATCGCCATCGGCGCGATGTATATCCTGCTGGCCGTGGCGTTCCGTTCCTATGCCCAGCCCTTGTTGCTGATGATGGCCCTCCCCTTTGCCTATTGCGGCGCGATTTTCGGGCTCGCCATCTTCAACACACCTATGGCCATGTTCGCCTTCTTCGGCATTGCGGCGGCTGCCGGCGTCGTCATCAACGACAACCTTGTGCTGATCGACTACGTCAACCGACGGCGGGATGAGGGCGCCGGTGCCATTCAGGCCCTGGTGGACGCGGGCGTGTCCCGCTTCCGTCCGGTCCTGCTGACATCCGTCACCACATTCGTCGGCATCCTGCCGCTGCTCGCCGTGCGCTCGGTGCAGGCCCAGTTCCTCAAGCCGATGATCGTGTCGCTCGCCTGTGCGGTGGCCTTCGCCATCTTCGTGTCCCTGCTCATGGTGCCGGCTCTCTATGCCGTCGGCGTCGAGATCGGACGGATCTTCCGCTGGACCTGGGGGGGCAAGCCCTTCCGCCAGATTGGCGAGACCTATTCCGGCGAAGTGACTGTCGACGATGACGAACTGATTGGCACCAGCCGGGGCGGAGGCCTTGGGGGCCTCGCGCCGGCCGAATGAAACCTGATCTAATCCGGGTACATCCCTCCCCCGACATGGCTGTCAGGAAACGGGGTGCGCCCGCATATATGGAGAAATACTCATGAAACATCTCATGCTGGGCGCTGCCGCGATGGCACTCCTCACCGCCTGTGGACCGGGCAAGCATACGGCTGAAACGACCTCCGCTGAAGCCCCCGCACCGGTGGCCAACGCCGACGGAAAATATGTCACAGCCGAAGGGCTGGAACTGTCGACGCCCGACACCTGGGGAAACTGGGGCATCAACCTCGACAATGTGAAGGCCGACGTGAAGCCCGGCGACGATTTCTTCGCCTATGTGAACGGCGCCTGGCTCGACACGTTCGAAATCCCCAGCGACCGGACCCGTTACAGCTCGTTCACCCTGCTCGCCGAAAAGTCCGAGCAGCGCGTGCGCAAGATCATCGACGAACTCGCCGCTGCCCAGCCGGACCCGGCCACGCTCGAAGGCAAGGTCGCCACAATCTATAACGCCTACCTCGACACCGATGCCATTGAGGCGCGCGGCCTTGCGCCGGCCCAGCCCTATCTCGACCGCATCCAGGCCATGGAGACACGCGAAGACCTCGCAAGGGTCTTCGCCGCCAATGGCTACGCCGTGCCTGTCGGCGGCTGGGTCGATGTCGATTCCAAGCAGACCGACCAGTATATCTTCTACATCACCCAGGCTGGCCTCGGCATGGGCGACCGCGACTATTATCTCGTCGACAATGACAAGAATACCGAGCTGCGGGCCGCCTACAGGGCGATGCTGTCCACCCTGCTCGGCGCAGCCGGTTATGACGATGCCGACGCCGCCGCCGACAAGGTGATCGCCGTCGAGACCGAGATTGCCAAAGCCCATTGGGACCGGGCCGCGGGCCGCAATCGCAACCTGACCTATAACAAGGTGACGAAGGCTGAACTCATCGCCCTCGGCGGCGATTTCCCGACCGCCACGATGATCGATGCGATGAATCTCGGCGACCAGGCCGCCTTCGTCGTGCGCCAGGTCACGCCCACGCCAGAAGAGATTGCCGAAAACGGCCTTGATGGCGACCAGCTGGCGAAAGTGTCCGGCGGCGGCGTACCCGGACTGTTCAAGGTCATGCAGACTGCGCCGATGGACCAGTGGAAGGCCTACCTGGCCGCCCACCTCCTGATCGACACGTCCGACGTCCTGCCCGCCAGCATCGATGACACCGTGTTCGATTTCTACGGCAAGACCCTGAACGGCCTCGAGGAACAGCGCGAGCGCTGGAAGCGCGGCGTCGACACGGTCGAGAACTCGGTCGGCGAAGCGGTCGGCAAGGTCTATGCCGCGCGCTACTTCCCGGCCGGGAACAAGGCCGCGATGGACGAGCTCGTCGCCAATCTCCGCGTCGCCCTGTCCGAGAACCTTGAAACCCTCGACTGGATGGGCGCGGCCACCAAGGCCGAAGCCGAACGCAAGCTCGACCAGTTCACGCCGAAAATCGGCTATCCGGAAAAATTCGAGACCTATGACAGCCTCGTCGTCGGCGATGACGCCTTTGCCAACCAGATAGCCGTCAATGCCTGGGCCTACCAGGACATGCTGTCAGACCTCGGACAGCCGATCGACCGCACCGAATGGGGCATGCTGCCCCAGACGGTGAACGCCTATTACTCGCCGAACCGCAACGAAATCGTGTTCCCGGCGGCCATCCTGCAGCCGCCCTTCTTTAACATCAGCGCCGACCCGGCGGTCAATTATGGCGCCATCGGCGCGGTGATCGGCCATGAGATCGGCCACGGCTTTGACGACCAGGGCGCCAAGTCGGACGGCACCGGCATGCTGCGCAACTGGTGGACGGCCGAGGACGAGGCCAATTTCAAAGCCAGGACCGGAGCGCTCGTCGCCCAGTACAACGCCTTCTGCCCCTATGATGACGGCGAAACCTGCGTCAATGGCGCTCTCACGCTGGGTGAGAATATCGGCGACCTTGGTGGCCTCTCGATGGCCTACAAGGCCTACCATCTCAGCCTGGACGGCAAGGACGACAAGGTGATCGACGGCCTCACCGGCGACCAGCGCTTCTTCATGTCCTATGCGCAGGTCTGGCGCTCGAAGAACCGCGAAGCGGCCATGCGCCGCCAGATGCTGACCGATCCTCACTCGCCGCCCAATTACCGGGTCAACGGCATCGTGCGCAATTTTGATGCATGGTACGCGGCATTCGGCGTCACGCCTGACAATGCTCTCTACCTCCCGCCGGAACAGCGCATCCGCATTTGGTAACCTTGTTACCTGTAGTTGATAATACAGAAAGCGGCGCCTCGTGCGCCGCTTTTTTTGTCCATTTTTACTATATATAAGGACGCAGCTATTAGGTGGCGTAATAGTTGCACGCCCGACAGGGGATGGACCGATTTGGCCCACACGCATTTGATTGAGAAAAAACTGATGTCCCTACTGACCCGTATGTTCGGATCCAAAAAAACCGCCGCGCCAGCGCGCGACCGGATTGAGCATGCTGTTGCGCCAGAGCACGACACGCCACGCCCGCTGCGCGGCGCGTCCTATCGCGAAGCCTCGGTCACTTATGAATCCGGCTATACGCGCAAGGGCATCGTGCTCGATTACACGGCGACCGGCGTACGTGTCCGGTTCCCGACAAACGAGATCATGCCCGCTTTCGTCAAGGTCAATGCCCGCGCCGTCAATGTCAGCGGCGACGCCCGCGTGATCTGGCAAGAAGGCTCGGAAGTCGGCTTCGCCCTGCTCTGATCGGCCCGTTCCGGCCAGCCCCCCATATTCCCGTTTCACGAGAGTCGCCTTGGCAGATACGCCTTTTAGGCGTTGTATGGTCCACCTCTTTCACATTTGAACAAGGAGGTCCTCCATGGCCATCATGAAATCCGAACAGATCCTGGCCGAGTCCACGAAATCCTTCGAGGATGCAATTCAGAACGCCGTCAGCCGCTTCTCCAAGACGGTCCGCGGCCTTGCCTCGGCCAATGTCAACAACATGTCGACCACCGTGAAGAACGGCAAGATCGTCACCTATCGCGTCAACCTGCAGATGACATTCGAGATCGAAGCGCCCGCCACCGCGAAGAAAAAATCCAAGTAGGCGCACCGCCGGCTAGAGCCTGACCTCGCGCGTCACACCGACCGCATCGAGGAAGTCCGTATCATGACTGACCACGACCAGCGCCCCGTCAAAGCCTGACAGCGCGTCTTCCAGCAATTCGACAGACGGCAGGTCGAGATGATTGGTCGGCTCGTCCAGCACCAGCATCAGCGGCGGCTCGGCCCGCGCAAACACGCATGCCATGCCCGCCCGCAGGCGCTCGCCGCCGCTCAGCGTGCCTGCCGGCTGCAGCGCATCGGCATTGCGGAAGGCAAACCGCGCCAGCGCCGCCCGCGCTGCATTCTCGCTCAGGTCCGGGTTCAGCCGCCGCAAATTCTCCAGTACGCTCTCCCCAGCTGCCAGCAGGCTGACATGCTGGTCCAGCATCGCCATCCGGTCCGTCAGCCGCCGCACCTTCCCCGCGTCCGGTTCGGCCTCCCCCATGATCAGGCGCAGCAGCGTCGTCTTGCCTGATCCGTTCGCGCCGCTGACGGCGATCCGTTCCGGTCCGCGCACATCGAGGCTCAGCGGCCCGAACAGGCGCCGCCCCCGCGTGTCATCGCCACATCGCGAAGCGCCAGCAGGTCCCGGCCCGGCGGCAGGCCCGTTTGCGGCAGGTCGATATGCAGCGGCGTCTCCACCGCCACACGCGCCCGCGCCGCCTCGAACGCCTCGCGCCCCGCTTCGGTCAGCCGCTCGGCGACATCGCCGCCCCGCGCCCTTGTCGCCTCGGCCCGTTGCTTGCGCGCATCCAGCAGCATTTTCGGCGCGTCGCCCTTGGCCCGTGTGGCGCGGCCTCTCTTGTCGCGCCGGTCCTGTTTCTCGCGCGCCGCCTGTGCCTCCCGTTCGGTTCGCTTCAACGCATTGCCGGTCCGCTCCAGCTCGGCGTCCGCCCGTGCGCGTGCCGCATCGCGCGCGGTCTTGAAGGCGCTCCAGCCGCCGCCGAACACGGTCACGCCCACCGGCGTCAGTTCGACAATCCGGTCCACCCGTTCCAGAATCGCCCGGTCATGGCTCGCCACCACGACCCCGCCTGTCCAGCGTACCAGCAGGTCGCCGATCGCTTCGCGCCCATCCGTATCCAGATTGTTCGTCGGCTCGTCCAGCAACAACACGTCCGGCGCCGCCAGCAACAGGCGCGCCAGCATCACCCGCGTCCGCTCGCCACCGCTCAGCGTGCGCATGCGCCGGGTGAGGTCCATGCCCGGCAGGCCCGTCTGGCTGAGCGCCTCGGCAAGGCGCGCTTCCAGCGTCCAGTCCGCCGCAGCGGCGTCACTGACACGCCCCTCCCCCGCTTCCAGCCGCTTCAGGCAGGCGAGGCCCGCCGCCACGCCCAGCGCCTCGGCCACGGTGAGCGTCTCATCGGGCACCTGCTCCAGCCGCCCCACCGTCCCGGCGCGATGCACCGATCCGCTGGCGGGGGCCAGGTCGCCCGCGATCAGGTTCAGCAGCGTGGACTTGCCACAGCCATTGCGTCCGACAAGGCCGATCCTTTCCTGTCCGACAGACAGGGTCAGGCCGTCAAACAGCGGGCGGGCATCAGGCGTGGTGAGGGAAACCGAATTCAGGGTGATAAACGCAGGCATGGGAAGCGACTTTCGACAAAGGGGAGATGCAGCGAGGGTCGAGCGTCGCAAAATCCATTGTCCATATCCTTCCGTAGGCGTCAGCGTGGGTTCTTATCTATGAGACCCGGCGCGCTGGCGCAAGGGTCAGCCTTTCATGCCATAGGCTTCCCGGAATTCGCGCATGCCGTTCTTCGCGTCTTCGGCCACCTTGATCGCCACGGGGCGCTGGCCCAGGCGCTCAAGCAGCTGCGCCGCTTCGGGCAGGGCGTCATTCAGGTTCCAGTCAAACACGATCTTGGCAACGGCCGCAGCATTCGGGAACGAATGCATGAACACAAAGTCTGCATAGGAGATGTCATCACCTGCCAGATATGGCGAGAACCGCCCCAGCCGCTGGATCGCGCGGCAGCCTTTTTCCAGGATCGGCCGCACGTTGTCCTTCACTTCGTCAGATACTGGGCCGGTGCCGAAAAAGGCCTCGCCATAACACCGCCGGGCCGGCAGCTCGAGATAGAGCTCGGAATATTTCAGCAACTCGCGGGCTCGCGCCCGTGCAAAAGCACCCGCCGGATAGAATGACGGCCCATCCACCGCATCCTCGATATATTCAAGGATCACGCTGGTTTCGGTCAGGAACCCGTCCGGCGTTTCCAGGCAGGGTATTTTCCCCATCGCGCTCTTGGCCAGGAAGTCTTCCGATTGTCCCGTATAGACGCGAACCTCTTCGTACGGAGCGCCCTTCTCCATCAGGGCCATCTTGACCATGTTGAAATAATTCGACGCCGGAAATCCGTATAGTTTCAGCATGTTGTATCGTTCCCTTTTACCAGCGCCCAAGGCCCGAACGCTCCAGCCCCAAGTGTGAAGCCTCCCTCCCCCGCACACAAGACCAAATCGCCTGTCGCTATGTCTCGGATAGCGTCGGGACCGGAGGCAGGCGCGTGGCAAATATCGCGAACTAGTGAAACGCGTGATTGGCGCGTGACACCGTGATCAGCTGCGCCGGGTTTCGGCCTTCAGGAATCTGCATGTCTCGATCAGCGCTGCTTCGCCGGACGGGATTCGCCCACTGAACGAGGCGCATCCGTGAATAGTGCCTTTTGCAATGGTAATCTTGGTTTCGACGCCGTGCTGCCCAAGCATGTGTCCATAGGCGATGCCTTCGTCGAACAGGGGGTCACACTCCGGGACAAGGATGGCAGTCGGCGGCGTCGCCGAAAAATCCTTTGCAAGCAGGGGCGTTAGACGCGGCGAATCCGGCGGCACGTCACCCGCGTATTGCATGGCCGCGCCGACAATCGCGTCGAGTGTCAGGAAATGCCGCCCTTTGCCGAACCGTCGCCGTGACCGATAGTTGGCATCAGGGCGCAAATCGATCACGGGATACAGCAGCGCCTGCGCCTTGATCGAGACCCCGACGGGCGGATCGTTGGATAGGACAGCCGCGAGATTCCCGCCGGCGCTATCGCCCATCAGCGAGATGGAATCGCCAAATTCCGAACTGGCCCAGACCAGAAATTCCGACAGGGCCGTCAGCGCCGCGGGCGCGGTATGCTCGGGTGCCTGCGGAAAGTCCGGGACCAGCACCCGCACACCCAGTTCAGCGCAAAGCCACCGTCCCAGTGGCGCATAGCAAAAGGCGCGGCCAAGCGACCAGCCCCCGCCATGAATGAATACAAGCGTTGGCGCACCGGGGTCGCCCTCTGCCGGCTCGATCACAAGCGCTCGATTGCCGTCGCCCAGCTCGCAATTGCCGATCCAGCGTTCACCGGTCGGACTCGCCGGCGGGGCCGTCCAGCGCGCAAACACGTCGTCATATGCCCGGCGGACGACGGCGATATCCGGGTCGCCCTCGACCAGTGGAGCGACGTCGCCAAGATCACGCAAGACAGCCCTGGTTTCAGCATCGGGTTTGGGCATCATGACGGCCCTAGTAACGGACCGAGGCGGTCAAACTCACCGTGCGCGGTGCGCCATAATAGCCGAGCTGGTAGCCGAGGCTGTCAGACAGATCGAAACCCTGGGTCCGGTAGTTTTCGTCGGACAGGTTTCGCCCTGCCAGGAGAAGCGCATATTTTCCGTCTACGAACTCAAGCCCGATGGATGCATCATACAGCGTATAGCCCTCCTGACGCAGGATCTCGCTTGAACTCACCGTTGGATAAACATCCCCGCGATAGGCGGCAGCCGCATTCATGACCAGCTCGGTATCGCGACCGACGGATCGGCGATAGCTCGCCGCGATCCGGCCCGTCCAGTCGGGCGCATTCGCCGGTGTCAGCATGTCCGAGACGTCCACGCCATTCTGTCCGATGAACGCATCATATTCGGCGTCAAGATAGCCTGCTGAGAGATCAAACCGCAGCGCATCCGTCGCCTGCCAGCTTCCCTCCACTTCAAAGCCTGCAATCTGCGCCTCGGCAGCATTGGTGAAAATCGCGGCAAAGGCTCCGTTTTGCTCGGTAAAGCTGGAGACTTGCAGGTCTTCGTATTCGTTGAGGAAGATCGCCGCGCTCGCGAAAACCGCACCTTCGGCAAAACGGCCCTTGATGCCCGCTTCATACGCCGTCAGCGTTTCGGCGCTGAAAGGCTGGGCTTCGAATCCGGAGTTTGACCGCCCGTCAAAGCCGCCACTCTTGAACCCCCGACCGATCGAAGCGTAGCCCGTGACATCGTCGGTCAGGGCATATGAAACGGACAGGCGCGGTGACGTGTTGGAGAATGTTTTCGACGTATCGACGTCCGTCGCCCGCAAGCCTGTTCCGATCTGCGGCACGAGCGGCGTTGCCGCGTCGAAGAATTCCTGAACGCGCTTGAAGTCTTTTTCTTCTTCGGTCAGCCGGACACCGACACTGACGCTGAGACGCTCCGAGAGATCATACGACACATCACCATAAACTGCCCAAGCGGTCGTCGTCTGGTCGTTGATCGAGTTCGACACAAAAGCGATGGCAGGCCCGAAAATGCCCGATTCCGTAACATCTTCCTCGTCGAAATAGTAAATCCCGCCAACAACCGAAACAGGGCCGTTTTCATAATTGGCCTGTATTTCCTGGCTGAACTGGTTTTGATCCTCAAAGACGAAGACCCCGAACATCGGGTCCCCGGTGGCATCCAGATCCAGATGCGCATCATATTCCATCTCACGATATGCCGTGGTCGAGATCAGGCTGAGCGTATCCGAGACATCCCACGTGGCTTTCGCCGAGATGCCCCGCACGCTCAGGTCGCTCAGGTCATTGAAATCAGCTTCGACCTTGAACGGATCTGTGCTTGGAGCGAACGCGCCAAAAACGGCGGTTTCCCTCGCCGGCGTCCGTGACGTGTCAGGATTGTCCGTCGACCCGTCGGCCGAGATTTGAATGCGAAAGTCATCGGTGATGTGCGCGAGGAGCGAGCCGCGCCAGGCAAGCGTATTTCGATCGCCATCATCCTCGCCGGTAATCGTATTGTCGGCATAGCCATCGCGGGAAAGGTAGGCCACAGCGGCCTTGCCCAGCAGCTTGTCGCCCGCAATCGGGCCAGATGCCCCGACCGTCAAGTCTGTCTGATTGTAGTTGCCGAGCGTTGCGGATGCCGAAAACTCGGGCGTTTCGCTGGGCGCGCGGGAGACGAACTTGATCGCGCCGCCAATTGTGTTCCGCCCGTAGAGCGTCCCCTGCGGTCCTCTGAGCACTTCAATGCGTTCGACATCGAAGACATCAAGGAACGAACCCTGCGCCCTTCCGAGGTAGATGTCATCGAGGTAGATTCCGACGCCGGGGTCTGCGAAGGCCAGGCTGTCGAGTTGTCCGACACCCCTGATATACGCCACCGTGTTTTGCGCATCGCCTTCATGCAGGACGATATTGGGCACGCTCGATTCAAGGTCGCCAATCTCGGTCGCAGCGAACCTGGCAATGTCGTCAGCGCTGATCGCGGTGACGGAGCCCGGGACATCCTTCAGAGACTCCTCACGTCGCCTTGCGGTGACGGTGACTTGGCCAAGTGTTTTGACCTGGTCCTCAGGATTCTGGGTCGGCGCGCCTGCCTCCTGGGCAGAGGCGACCGGCATCAAGGCTGATAAAGCCAGAACTGAAACACTGGCGATTGAAATCGCATTCCATGCGTATCGGCGACTAGTCATTGGATCCTCCCGTTTATTTTTGAGCTAATCTGCTCAGCCGGAGGCAAAATGAAATGCGTGGAGTTTGCCGATAAAATATCCGCAAAAACTGAGTCTATTGCGGCGCTTTGGATCGCTGCATCGTTTCGCGAACGCGCGTGAGTGTGCGTTTCAGGTGCCCGATGACCATGGATTCCAGTTCTGTCGTTGGCCGGACATAGGCCGCCCGTCCATCCTGATCGTCTTTGACCTTGATAAGATAGCCGTCATCGACAGCGCGTTTGATGCGTTCTTCCCGCGTGCGGTTGGACCCCGATTTCATGCGCTGGGTCAGTTGGCTGACCGTCAACGGATGTCCGGCCCAGTGCGCCCTGACGCATCCGATGAGCATGTACCAGAATTCCTGGGTGAAATAATTGGTCTGCTCGCCAAATGTCGCGTCCCAATCGCGAGCGTAGAATTCCAGCGCGTCCATCCAGTCGGTAAGTTCATCAAGATCCTGCATCAGTCGTCCACATATCGCCAAGCCAGACTTTCCATGCAGAAGCAGGCTGCGTCAAATACATCTTGAGGTGATTTGACCCGCCCCGCGCATACCCTGTTGTCCCTATCCGGCACCTTCTGTTCCTCCCGCGCAACGCCGCGCGCGGATGAAGCCTTTCCCCACCCCCTTCCCCCGCAGCCATTGCGCACACACGCAAACTTGTCCCCCCTCTCCGGAACCGGCGTATAATGCCGCCCCATGACGCGCGCTGACATTGCCTCCCTGCTCGCCGGCTTCCCGATCTGGATGCGGCCTTTTGTGTGGCTGCAGCTGATGCTCCTGAAACGCTGGCAGGCGCGTCACAAGCGCCCGCTGCTGGTCGAACTCTGCCATGTTACCGGTCGCATCCGTGTGCTGCGCCTCGGCGATGCTCCGCGTGCCCCCGGCCTTTACCATTATGAGGCCCCGGCCCGGCCCGCCTGGCAGCGCGCCTGCGACATTGCGCACGCCGCTTGTGTCGCCGCCCTGCCCGTGCTTCCCCGCGATTCCACAATTCCGGCGTTTGGCAAATCATCCTGCCCGGATTCCGCCGCGCCCGGCTGGCCCGACACGTCCTAGGCGGGCGCCTGCGCAAAATCCTTCCTCTTGCCGCCGCACCCCGAACAGGGGCTGTGGCCGCCCGTGCTGGTGCGCGCGGGATCGTGATTTGGGCCCGGTCTTGACGACCGCCGCGTCAAAGCGCCTATGTGTTCGCAACTGCAAGAAAACAGTCTCTGGAAGGAACCCGAATGTCTGAACAAGATCCCGTCGTCATCGTCGGCATGGCGCGCACCCCGATGGGCGGCCTGCTCGGCGACCTCGCCAGCCTCAGCGCCAACGAGCTTGGCGCCATCGCCGTCAAGGCGGCTGTTGCCGAAGCGAAGCTGAAGCCCGGCGAAGCGAACGAAATCATCATGGGCAACTGCCTTCCCGCAGGCCAGGGCCAGGCCCCTGCCCGCCAGGCTGGCTTCAAGGCCGGTGAAGACAAGGGCCTCGAAGCCGTGACGATCAACAAGATGTGCGGCTCCGGCATGCAGGCCGCCGTCATGGGCCGCAACGCCATCATGGCAGGCGACGCCAATATCGTCATCGTCGGCGGCATGGAATCCATGACCAATGCGCCCCACCTGCTGAACGTCCGCAAGGGCCACAAGTATGGCACGATGTCGTCGGAAGACCATATGGCCCTCGACGGCCTGTCCGACGCCTATTCGAAAGGCCCGATGGGCCTTTTCGCTGACAAGATTGCCGGCGAATACCAGTTCACGCGTGAACAGCAGGACGCTTACGCGCTCGAAACGCTGACCCGCGCCCAGAACGCCACCAAGTCCGGCAAGTTCAAGCGCGAGATTGCACCGGTCACGATCAAGGGCCGCAAAGGCGACACCGTGGTCGATTCTGACGAACTGCCGCGCACCGCCATGCCCGACAAGATCCCCAGCCTGCGTCCCGCCTTCTCGAAAGACGGCACGGTCACGGCCGCCAACGCCTCGGGCATTTCCGACGGCGCGGCTGCGATGGTGCTGATGCGCGAATCCGAAGCCAGGAAACGCGGCCTGACGCCGATCGCCAAGATCGTCGCCTCGTCCAGCCACGCACATGAGCCGGAATATTTCACCACCGCGCCTGTGCCGGCCATGAAGAAGGCCCTCGAAAAGGCTGGCTGGAGCATCGACGATGTCGACCTCTGGGAAGTCAATGAAGCCTTCGCGGTCGTTCCGATGATCGCCATGAAGGAACTCGGCATCAGCCATGACAAGCTGAACGTGAATGGCGGCGCCTGCGCCATGGGCCACCCGATCGGTGCCTCCGGCGCCCGCGTCATCATCACGCTGCTTGCTGCCATGGAAGACCGCGGCGTCAAGAAGGGCATGGCCTCGCTCTGCATCGGCGGCGGCGAAGGCATCGCCATGGCCGTGGAACGCTTCTAGGCCCACACGGCTTCTAGCCAATCGGAAGCCCGGGCCGTGCAACCGCACTGTCCGGGCTTTTGCGTTTGAGAAGGAGAAACCCCATGCCCCTGCCGAACCGCGTTGATCCCTTCGGCGAGATTCACGCCGTGCCGGAGCGCGGCCTGTTCATGGGCAATCGCGGCGGCTGTATCCATACGCCCGACCAGGCGCTGAAACCGCGCCGCTGGACCAGCCAGCGCTGGATCATCTGCCTGCTGGACTTCAAGGGCCGCAAACGCCCGCTGATGCAGCCGGGCCTCTATACTGAACTCTTCTTCCTCGACGAGGCCACCGCCCTCGCGGGCGGCCATCGTCCCTGCTATGAATGCCGCCGGCCGGACGCCCTCGCCTTCCGCGCCGCCCTGGACAAGGCCGGCCGCGTGTCCGCCAGGGAACCTGTCAGCCATGTCGACGCCCTCATCGCCGGCGAGATCCAGTCGGTCATGAAAGACAAGTGTGCCCGTGAAACGGTGGCCCCCGCCACCCTGCCCGATGGGGCGTTCTTCACCTTGGGGGGCAAGGCCTTCCTCAAACGGGAAAACACGGCCCGCGCCTGGTCGTTCGGCGGATATGCCACCCCCGTACCACTCCCGGCCCGCGCCCTTCGCCTCACCCCGCGCGCCACTTGCGGCGCCCTCGCTGCCGGCTACCGGCCAAGGCTCCACCCGTCGGCAACCTGACGGGCAGGATCAGGAAGATTTCAGCCGGTCGCTGACCAGCCCCAGCGGCAGGGCCGTCGTCCGCTTCGACACGCGCACCACGATGCGCGACTGCACGTCCGACACCAGCGCCGAGCCCAGCAGCTTGTCGCGCAGGAAATTGTCATAGGCATGCATGTCGGTCGTCACCACATGGATCATATAGTCGACCGCACCCGTCACCGTCATGCATTCGATCACTTCCGACCAGCCCTGCACGATGGCTTCAAACGCTTCGAGATTTTCCCGGCTCGGCAGCGCCAGTTTCACGCTCGCCATCACTTCGAAATTCAGGCCGAGGGCAAAATTGTCCAGCAGCGTGACCCGGCCGGTAATGAAGCCGGCCTCTTCCATGCGCTTGATCCGGCGCCAGCACGGCGACGAGGACAGGCCGACGCGGTCGGCAATATCTGCAACCGAAAGGCTCGCGTCGCGTTGGATAATGTCGAGGATGCGGGCATCAATCGTATCAATTTCTTGGGCCAATTTTATTCGATACTCCCTGTTTCGAGGCAAATTATACCCCGAACTACACGGAATGGCGCAAGAAAGGCAAGCAATTTCACTCGAATTGCCCAATAATCTACCAAACTGCTATTCAGGATGGCACATCGATGAAACACCGTGAAGTCACGCTGGACGACAAATACGAACTTGTCGAGGGAAATGCCTTCATGACGGGCATCCAGGCACTCGTGCGCCTGCCGCTTGACCGCAAGCGGCTCGACCGCGCGTCAGGCGTCAATACGGCCGGCTTCATCTCCGGCTATCGCGGCTCGCCGCTGGGCGGATATGACCAGCAGCTGCGGGCGGTCCAGCCCCTGCTCGACGCCCATGACATCCAGTTCTGGGAAGGCATCAACGAAGACCTCGGCGCCACCGCCGTCTGGGGCAGCCAGCAGCTCGGCCTGTTCCCCGGCGCCCGTTTCGACGGCCTGTTCGGCATCTGGTACGGCAAGGCGCCCGGCGTCGACCGGACCGGCGACGTGTTCAAGCACGCCAATGCTGCTGGCACCTCGGCCCTTGGCGGCGTCCTCGCCATTGTCGGCGACGACCATAATTGCAAATCCTCGACCCTGCCCTCGCAGTCGGAATTCGCCATGGCGGATGCCGAAATCCCGGTGCTGAATCCCGCCTCGATCCAGGACGTGCTCGATTATGGCATCCACGGCTGGAACATGAGCCGCTATAGCGGCGCGTGGACCGGCCTCGTCGCCTTGGCCGACACGATGGATTCCGGCGCCGTGGTGAATATCGATCTCGACCGCTTCAGCTTTGTTGCGCCGTCCTTCCACCTGCCGGAAGCGGGCGTCCACATGCGTCGGGGCGACTCGCCGCTCGACAAGGAAGCGCGCCTGCGCCACTTCAAGCTGCCCGCCGCGCAGGCCTATGTCCGCGCCAACCGGCTCGACCATGTCATCCTGCCCTCGCCCAGGCCACGCATCGGCGTCATCGTTACCGGACAGGCTGCGCGCGACGTGTTCGAAGCCCTCGCGGCCATCGGCCTGACGCCTGAAGAGGCCGGCCGCCTCGGCCTCACCATCTTCAAGGTCGCCATGCCCTGGCCGCTGGAACCGGAAGGCGTCCGCGAATTCTGCGCCGGCCTCGAACGCGTTGTCGTCATCGAGCACAAGCGGCCATTGATCGAGGAGCAGCTCAAATCGGCACTCTATGACCTGCCGGATTCAAGGCGTCCCGTGGTCGAAGGCAAGCGCACCGCCGATGGCAAGCCGCTCCTGTCCGATGTCGCCTCGATCACCATTCCCGAAATGGCGACTGCGCTGATGAAGATCATCCCATCCGGCTGGGACACCGCCCGCGCCAACGCCTATTTCGACCGCGTCGGCCGCGCCGGTGAAGCGGCGCGCACCAATGCGTCGCCGACCGTCCGCAGCCCGCATTTTTGTTCCGGCTGCCCGCACAATACGTCGACCACGGTTCCGGAAGGCTCGCGCGCCCTCGCCGGTATCGGCTGCCATTACATGGCGAATTTCATGCCCGACCGGAAAACGGATATGACCAGCCAGATGGGCGGCGAAGGCATCGCCTGGGTCGGCCAGCACTGGGCCACGGATGAAGACCATGTCTTCGTCAATCTCGGCGACGGCACCTATTCCCATTCAGGCAGCCTTGCCATCCGCGCCGCCGTCACGTCCGGCGCGAAAATGACCTACAAGATCCTCTACAATGACGCCGTCGCCATGACCGGCGGCCAGCATGTTGAATCCGGCCAGACACCGGCCCAGATCGCGCAGCAGGTCGAAGCCGAAGGCGTCCGCACCATCGTCATCGTCACCGAAGACCCGACCCGCTATGCCGGCGTGAAGGACCTGCCGCGCCGCGTGAAAATCTATGACCGCGAAGACCTCGAAGACGTGCAGGTCATGCTGCGCGGCACGCCCGGCGTCTCGGTCATGATCTATGACCAGATGTGCGCCACCGAGAAACGCCGCCGGTCCAAGCGCGGTATCATCGCGCCCGACCGCGTGCGGGTCATTATCAACCAGGAAGTCTGCGAAGGCTGCGGCGACTGTTCGCTGAAATCGAACTGTCTGTCGGTCGAGCCGGTCGAAACCGAGCTCGGCCGCAAGCGCCGCATCAACCAGTCGACCTGCAACACAGATCTCTCCTGCCTCACCGGCTTCTGCCCCAGCTTTGTCACCGTGAAAGACGGCGAGCCCGCATGGACCGGCGAAGTGCGCCGCGCATTCGACGCCTCTGGCCTGCCTTTGCCAGAGACACCCAGCCTGGCCGAGCCCTGGAACATCCTCTTCACCGGCGTCGGCGGCACGGGTGTGACGACTGTTGCTGCCGTGCTCGCCATGGCTGCGCATGTCGATGGCAATGCCGCCTCCTCGCTCGACATGACAGGCCTTGCCCAGAAGGGCGGTCCTGTCCTCTCGCACATCCGCTTTGCCCGCGAACCGGAAGCCATCTCCACGGGCCGCGTGCCCCCGGCCAGCGCCGATCTCGTCATCGCCTGCGACCTTGTCGTCGCGGCGGGCGGCGACGCCCTGCTCCTGATGGAGCCCGGACGCACCGCGGCCTATGCGAATTCGGACGTCACGCCGACCAGCGAGTTCATCCGCAATCGCTCGAAACGGTTCGAAAGCGACCTGCTGGCCGCGCGTGTGAAACGCCAGGCACGTGACTTCGGTGCCTTCGATGCCGAAGCGCTTGCTGTCGGTTATCTCCACGACGCGATCTACACGAACATGATCATGGTCGGCTATTGCTGGCAGAAAGGCGCCGTGCCTGTTTCGCTGCGCGGCCTCTACCGCGCGATCCGCCTGAATGGCACCAAGGTCGACGACAATATGGCTGCCTTCAATATCGGCCGTATCGCCGCAGCCGCGCCCGAACGCCTCGTCGCCCAGCACGATCCGCGCGGGCACCTGGAACCGAAAACGCTGGACGAACTGATCGCGGATCGCGCCGCGCGCCTCGTCGCCTACCAGAACGAGTCCTATGCCCAGCAGTATCGTGATGCCGTGACCCGCGTGCGCACAGCCGAAGAAGCCGCTGGCCTGGGGGACAAGCTCTCCCGCGCCGCCGCGACCTATGCCTACAAGCTGATGGCCTACAAGGATGAGTACGAAGTCGCCCGCCTCTACACAAATGGTGACTTTGCCAAACAGCTCGCCAGCCAGTTCAAGGGCGGCAAGCTTCGCTTCTGGCTGGCCCCGCCAATCCTCTCGCAAAAGGACAGCCACGGCCACCTGAAGAAAAAGCATTTCGGCGGCTGGATGATGCTCGGCTTCAAACTGCTGACGAGGCTCAAGGGCCTGCGCGAGACGCCGTTCGACCTGTTCGGTCGCACCGAGGAACGTAAGATGGAACGCGCCCTGCGCGACACCTATCTGGAGACACTGGAGACACTTGCGACGGACCTGACGCCCACGAACCACGCCCTTGCCGTGGCCATCGCGGAAGTGCCGGATGACATCCGTGGCTACGGTCACGTCAAGGATGCGGCCGTTGCCCTTGCGAGCGAGAAGGAAGCCGCCCTCTGGAAAGGCTGGCCCATGGGCGACATGCCGAAAGTGAAAACGACCCTGATCGCCGCAGAATAGTCATGAAGCCGGGGCATGGGTACAGGGTCCGCAAAAACCCTACGGAGATTTCCCATGCGCCGTCTGACCATCACCGCACTCGCCACGCTGGGCGCCCTTGCCGCCTGCCAGCAGCAGACGGCACCCGCATCTGATGTGGACACACTCGGCGCGCCAGCCGAATCGGCACAGATTGTCAGTCCGGACCAGATACAGCAGACCCAACCAGTGCCTATGGCGGTGACCGATATGGAAACGGCAGGAAAGCTTGCCCGCGGCAACGACCTCTTCGCTTGGTCGCTCTATGACGCGCTGGACGGCAAGCCCGGCAATGTCTTCGTCTCACCCGCCTCGGTGAGCGGCGCCTTTGCTCTTCTTTATCCGGGCGCCGCTGGCGAGACAGCCGATCACATGGCCACGCTGTTCGGCTTTGATGTGGTGCCGCACGACATCTTCCCGGCCGCCCAATACACGCTCGACCGGGAAATCGTGACTGATACGGAGAAGGCGAAGCTGACCATCGCCAATGCCGTCTGGCTGCGTCAGGGATCCACATTGCAGGCGCCGTACCGGGCGGCAGTGGAAGGCATGATGAAAGCCAAGGTCGCGCTGGTGGACTTCACCCAGCCCGCCGCCGCAGCCCGCCTGATCAATGACTGGGTGGAAGCCCACACCAATGACAAGATCAAGGACCTGATCCCCGCGAGCGTCATCAAGCCCCAGGCGACCGAACTGATCCTCACCAATGCGGTCTGGTTCAAGGCCGACTGGAAAAGCCCCTTCAAGGCGGAATCGACCAGCGACGGGCCGTTCTACGCGCCGCGAGGCGAGATCACCGCGAAATTGATGAACCAGACACTGAAGAAGGCGCGCCACCTTTCCCGCGACGACTATGCCGCGCTTGATCTTGACTATATCGGCGGCGACTACGCCCTTACCGTGATCCTGCCGGACGCGCAGGACGGGCTTGGCGGTGTCGCAGGCGCCATGACGCCGGAAAGCTTCACGGTCCTCCTCGCCGACATGGACAATGCCGCTGAACGCCGGGTTCATGTCGTCCTGCCCAAGGTGAAGATCGAGGCGAACTATCAGCTCAACGATGTGATGATCGGCCTAGGCCTTGGCGACGCCTTCTCGGCCGATGCGGATTTTTCCGGCCTGATCGAAGGCGCGGGCCCGGGCGATCTCATGATCAGCCAGGTGCTGCACAAAACCTTCCTCGACATCGACGAGAAAGGCACCGAGGCAGCCGCCGCCACCGCGATCATCATGGAACGTACGGCCATCATGGTGCCGGACGAGGAGCCGGTCGAGTTCCGCGCCGACCACCCGTTCCTCATCGCGCTGCGTCACAAGCCGACAGGCACCGTGCTATTCATGGGCCGCGTGGAAGCACCCCAGCCAGCCGAATAGGCCTAATTCGCTGCGGTGACCTCAACGTCGACGATGCGGCCCTTTTTCTCGATCTTCTTGAGTTCGCGCTCGAGATACTTGACCTTGACCGTCTTGCGCACGTGCTTGGTGCGGCCTGTTCGTGTTTTCAGCGTGACATCGAGCTTGGCCATCTCGTCAGGCCCGTCCAGCACGTCTCCTGTTGTCCGCACAGCCGTGCCGCCGACATAGACTACGCTCTTGCCAGCGACTTTCGTGGCACCGACGGCGAGGCCGACCGGGACGGTGACGATCTTTGTCGCACCGCAGGCCGGCATTGCCAGCAGGAGGGGCGCAAGCAGGAGGGCCTGATACGATTTCATGGGCGGGTTCGCCTTCCGGTTCGATGGGAGCCTAGGCGACCCATGTCCCGTTTCACAGTTAAAGCCCCGTTAGCGCGCGAGGGCCTCATCAATCAGGCGAGCCGTATTGTCGACGCCATAAAGCGCCGCAAAGCTGCCGAAGCGAGGCCCCTGCTCCTGACCGAGCAGGACTTCATACAGCGCCTTGAACCAGTCTCGCAGGTTCTCGAAACCGTGGTCCTTGCCGATGGAGAACGTCAGCGTCTGCAGGTTCTCCGGCGTCGGCTCCTCATCAAAGGCTTTCAGCCGCGCTGAGAGATCCGCCATGGCGGCCCGCTCCTGCTCGGTCGGTGCACGGAACACTTTCGCAGGCAGCACGAAGTCGCGGTAATAGCGCATCGCATAGCCGGCGAGACTGTCGAGCAGCGGATGCGTTTCGGCCGAGGCCTCCGGCGCATAGCGCGAGATAAAGCCCCAGAGCTGGCTCTTGTCTTCCGGGTTGGCCACGGCCACGAGGTTGAGCAGCAGCGCAAAGCTGACAGGCACGTCCGCCTTCGGGGGATTACCCGAATGGATGTGCCAGACCGGGTTTTCGAGCTGGCGCGCGGGCTCTTCGTCCGGATATTTCTCGAGGAAGGTCAGGTATTCGTCGACCGTTTTCGGAATGACGTCAAAATAGAGCTTCTTCGCCACCCGCGGCTTCTGGAACTGGAACAAGGACAGGCTCTCGTCCGGCGCATAAGCGAGCCATTCCTCCACGGAGATACCATTGCCCTTGGACTTGGAAATCTTCTCGCCTTTTTCGTCGAGGAACAGCTCGTAGACATATTGTTCCGGCGGGCGGTGGCCGAGAATCTTGGCAATCCGCGAATAGATCGGCGCGTTGGCCTGGTGGTCCTTGCCGAACATTTCGAAGTCGACACCGAGCGCGGCCCAGCGCATGCCGAAATCCGGCTTCCACTGCATCTTCACGTGCCCGCCCGTGACCGGGAGGGTCACCTCGCTGCCGTCTTCGTCCTCGAACGTCACTTCCCCGTTGGCGGCATCGACATGTTTCATCGGCACATAGAGGACGCGGCCCGTGGTCGGCGAGATCGGCAGGAACGGCGAATAGGTCGCCTGGCGCTCGGCGCCCAGCGTCGGCAGCATGACGGCCATGATCTCGTCGAACTTCTCGGCGGCGCGGCGCAGCATGGGATCGAACCGGCCGGACTTGTAGCAGTCGGTCGCCGAGACGAATTCATACTGGAATCCGAACTGGTCGAGGAAGGCGCACAGCCGCGCATTCATGTGCGCGCCATAGGACTCGTGCGTGCCGAACGGGTCCGGCACCGAGGTCAGCGGCTGCTGCAGGTAGGCTTCGAGGCTTGCCGGATTCGGCACGGTCGGCGGCACCTTGCGCATGCCGTCCATGTCGTCCGAAATGCAGATCAGACGCGTTGGGATTGTCCCGCCCGTCAGCACTTCGAATGCGTGCCGCACCATGGTCGTGCGCACCACTTCCCCGAACGTGCCGATATGCGGCAGGCCCGACGGGCCGTAACCGGTTTCGAACACGACCGGATCGCTTGCCGCGCGCTCATCCGCCTTGACCTGCTGGTCGACCCGCTTCTTCAACGCGCGTGCCAATTCAAACGGCCAGGCCTTGGCAGAATGGGCGAGCATGGAAAGGTCGGTCATGTCGGTCAGGTTCCGTGGTGATTTCAAGCGCACAGCCTGTAGTCACAGCCCCGGCAGGGGTCAACTCGGACACAATGCCGGATGCGCAAAACGCGCTTGACAATCATTCGCATATTGCTGCAAATGGTTCGCATGATCATCTGCATTTGCAACCGTATCAATTGTGCCAGTGTCCGCGCCGCAGTCGGTGCCGGTGCGCGCAGTCCAAGGGCCGTGCAGGCCCATCATGGCTGCAAGTTCAATTGCGGGAAGTGCAGCTGCTCGATCGGCGAGATCATCTCCCAGGAAATGGACCTCAAGGCGCCGTCCCCCGCCCTCGTCGCCGCCGAGTAACACAGCGTTTTGAGACTGCGTTTCAGCCTGCGGTGAGACTGTGTCTCACTTGCAGATGAACTTGTTTTTATTCGAGAAATTCTTGCTTTCGCCGGGCGATTCACCTATCCCGCGAGCTTACCAATTCACCCTATGCAGGAGAGCCCCATGAAAGGCGACACCAAAGTCATCGAGTTCCTGAACCTCTGCCTCAAGAACGAACTGACAGCGATCAACCAATATTTCCTGCACGCACGCATGCTCAAGGACTGGGGCGTCAGCAAGTTGGCCGAGCATGAGCACAAGGAATCAATTGAGGAGATGCATCATGCCGACTGGCTGATTGAGCGCATCCTCTTCCTCGGCGGCCTGCCAAACCTGCAGGACCTCGGAAAGCTCCAGATTGGCGAGAGCGTCCATGAAATCCTCGAGTGCGACATGAAGATGGAAATGACGGCCATCCCGCTGCTGCGCGACGCCATGGAGCATGCCGAAAAGGTTCGCGACTATGGCAGCCGCGACCTGTTCGGCAAGATCCTCACCAATGAGGAAGAGCATGTCGATTATCTCGAAACGCAATTCGACCTGATCGAACGCATCGGGATCGAGCGCTACACGATGCTGCAATCGGAAGCCAATGGCAGCTAGCGACGAAGCCGGCCCGAATTTGGCCGGCTTCCAATCGCCTGAACAGAGGCCGTTCTAGTTGAACGTGTCGGTTGGATTAAGGCGCGCATGGACCGGCCATTTCGCAAAAGCGAGATAGGCGAACGCGACGAGGTTCACGAGCGGCACGAGCATCAGGAGCGACCACGCACCGCTGAAGCCCGCCTTGCTCCATATCTTCCAGTAGCAGACGATAAAGAAAATGATCATCGCCAGATAGATGACACCTACAATGGCAATGGCAGCTGAATTTCCGGACTCCATGGTTCTCTCCCTTTTTCCCGCTCAGGATCAAACCAACTTTTTTCAGTTTTGCCAACCATAGATGATCCAGTTGCGATTCAGCCTTCAGGCAGCTGAGCAATGTCGGGAACAGGTCAGGCCGCCTTACCGGACAAGCCGCACCGCCGGATCAGAGGCTCAGCGGGCGGAACGAGGCCGCCTGGGCCATGCTCCATTCATCAGCGAGCTTCGTATCCCCCGGCGCATCCAGCAGCGCGTTCTTCTCAAGCAGGTCGTAAGCCCGGTGCGCCGGAAGCGCGATATCTTCCGTCACGCGGTGCATGATGTGGCGAGGCGTCAGTTCGGCTGGATGCTCGCACCCGGCGGCGCCGACCACTTCCATCAGCGCCTTCACCGTATTGCGGTGGAAATTGCAGACCCGCTCTGCCTTGTCCGCGACCACAAGTCCGCGCTGGCGGCCCTTGTCCGTGGTCGCGATCCCGGTCGGGCAGGTATTGTTGTGGCAGTTGAGCGACTGGATGCAGCCCAGCGAAAACATGAAGCCGCGCGCCGTATTCACCCAGTCGGCGCCGAGCGCCATGGACGATGCCAGCGCAAACGCACTCGTCTGCTTTCCCGAACAGGCCAGCCGGACATGATCCTTCAGGCCTGTGCCGATCAGCGCATTGCGCGTCAGTATCAGGCCCTGGCGCAGCGGCGCGCCGATATGGTCCAGGAATTCCGCAGGCGCGGCGCCGGTGCCGCCTTCTCCGCCATCCACGACCATGAAATCCGTCCGGATGCCGGTCTCCAGCATCGCCTTGCACAGGGCGAGAATCTCCCAGCGATTGCCGACGCAGAACTTTATGCCGACAGGCTTGCCGCCGGAGAGGTCCCGAAGACGCGCCACGAATTCCATCATCTCGATCGGCGTCGAGAAGGCGGAATGCCCGGGCGGCGAGAAGCAGGTCTCGCCAATCGGGATGCCGCGCGTGGCAGCGATCTCTGCTGTCACCTTGGCCCCCGGCAACACACCGCCATGGCCAGGCTTCGCGCCCTGGCTGAGCTTGATCTCGATCATCTTGATCTGGGGATCGTTCGCGACGTCGGCAAAACGCGCCGCGTCAAATGTGCCGTCCTGGGCCCGGCATCCGAAATAGCCCGAGCCGATTTCCCAGACCAGATCGGCGCCGCCTGCGCGATGGTGTGGTGAAACGCCCCCCTCTCCCGTGTCGTGGTAGAAGTCGCCCATCTTCGCCCCGGTCGACAGCGCTTCGATCGCATGCGCCCCCAGCGACCCGAAACTCATTGCCGAGATGTTGAACACACTGGCCGAATAGGGCTGCGTCGTTCCGGGCGCACCGACCCGGACACGCGGACAGTCGCCTGCCGTATGCTTGGCCGCGATGGAATGCGCGAGCCATTCATAGGGCGGCTTGTCGATATCGAGAAGGCTGCCGAACGGCTCGACCGACGACACGTTCTTCGCACGCCGATAGACCAGCGCGCGCTGCTCGTGATTGAACGGACGCCCCTCTGTGTCGTTCTCGACAATGTAGGACCGGAAGAAGGGACGTAGTTCCTCGGCGATCCACCTGATGTGCGCAAGGATCGGAAAGTTGCGCCACAAGGCATGGCGCCGCTGGATGACATCATAAGTGCCAAGCAGGGCCAACGGCGTCGCGATGCCACCTCCAACCACCATCCAGCCCGGCAGATGCTGGCCTGTCATCAGCGCAAGAACAAAACTGATCGCAAAAATAAGGATAAGCCCGAATGGCAATAGTCGCGTCATTGCGTTTTCCTGTGCTGAGGGAAATGGTTGATCGATCACAACCCTAGCCCGCCTTGGGTATGCTTCAAAGGAAGATATGCGTCACCGGCGCCTACCACCACCCCGTCTCGGAAAGGCCAACAAAATGAAAACCCTTCTGCCACTCGCAGCGCTCGTCCTGCTCGCGCAACCCGCTATCTCGCAAGTTGCGACAGCCCCCGCCAGCCACGACTATCAGGAAGACATGTTCGTGACGCCTTACTGGACACGACAGCCTGTGATCGAGGCGATGGGCCGGGCCAATATGGAAGTCAGCCCGAACCGTGCGAGTTTTGACGTCACGTTTCTCGAAATCGACAAAGACGCGGCCGACGCCATGAAGCTCGCCGTTGAAAGAGGCCGGCTGGCCTATGACACGATCAAGGCCGTGGCGGGTGACAACGCGATTGTACAGACATCTGTCGACGTGCGTCCGTATTATGAGCAATACCGCGACAAGGATGGCGATCTCATCGAAAACGATCGCGCTGACAAGGTGAAGGGGTACGAAGCGCGCGTCAGCGTGTCTGTTCAGGTTGACGATGTCAGCCTGGCCGGCAAGGCACGCGCAGGTGCCCTGGCGCTGGGGCCGGAAAATGCCTCGCGGATGAACACGTTTCTGCAAGCGACAACAGAGATGAACCGCGCGGCATATGAAGAGGCCGTGAAAGACGCCGCCTTGCGTGCCAGGGCAAGCGCAGCCGCTTCCAATGTCACGCTCGGACGTTTGCTGGTCGTCCAGGAAGGGTCTGGCCCCTGCCTCGGGCAATGGTCGAACACGCCCGGTCGCGTCAGTCGCAGCCCAGCGCCTGCACCAGCAAGGGAGCAGGCAGATTATGCGACACAACGCTTGCAGTCTGTTACCGTCACGGCATCCCAGATCGGCGGCAAGCAAGTTGCAATCACTGAGGCTGACCTGGACCAGCTCAACCTGCCTTCGGACGAGCCAAGGCAGACGATATCCTCAAGCGTCTGCACCATCTATGCAACCAGCAGTGATTAATTAACTCCGGCTACTGACTTTTTAAAATTGCAGCCTGCGCTTTAAAACAGCTTGCGGGGTTGCCGACCTGTGGAAATCACGATTTAAGCAGCTCGCGTATCAAGAGATTCGTGTAGTCAGTTTGCGTAAGACAAAAACCGCCCGCTTCCGGGCCCATTGAGGAGACAATCCCATGGCAAAAGCAACCAAGCCAAAAACCAAGAAACCCGCCGCCAAGAAACCTGCTGCCGCCAAGAAGGCAGCCCCTGCACCGAAGATCGCTGCGCCCGCCAAGGCGCCGACAGCGAAAGAAGTGCTGATGGAAAAATACATCGCCGACCTGAAAGAAAAAGTCGGTGAAGCCCGTCCTGACATGGCGCTGCTCGAAGCTGCCGTGAAAGCGTCCGGTCCAACCATCTACAAGTCGGACTCGGCCACGATCGCCGCTTCCGACAAGGACGAGCTCGCACGCGTTCGCAAGGGTTTCGTTGCCAAGAAACTCGGCGTCACGGACGAGGCCAAGGCCGATGCCGCGATTGCGTCCGCTATTGCCGCCTATGGCCGTTCGGTTCGCGCCAAGCACCGCCCGGTGATGTACTATCTCATCGCCAAGGCGCTGAAGAAGGGCTCAGTCCTCAAGGGCTAGGCGCTCAGTCCGCTTGCGGATCAAAAGAAAGCCGGGCTCAGCATCGCTGGCCCGGCTTTTTCATGTCTGGTTCCTGAATGGGATCAGAAGCCCTGGAGGCGTGCGTAGCGGTCGCGGTGCCAGCTGGCACTGCCATACAGCGCTTCCTGCACGCGTGCGCGCTTCATGTAGAGGCCGGGATCAGCCACATCCGTCATGCCGATACCGCCATGCATCTGGACGCACTCATTCGACACGAGATGCACGAGTTCGCTGGCCTTTGCCTTGGCAAGGCTTGCAAGTTCGGCGACGTCGCCCTTGCCCGAATCCACAGCGGCCAGGGCTGCAGCGACGCAAGACCGGGTCATCTCGATCTCTGTGAACATTTTCGCTGCACGGTGCTGCATCGACTGGAACGAGCCGATCAGCTGGCCGAACTGTTTCCGGCTCTGCAGGTATTCAAGCGTCATCTCGAAGGCCGCTTCAGATGAGCCGAGCATTTCAGCTGCCATCCCGATGGCGGCGCGGTCGAGAACCGGTTCGAGCACATCGGCGCCTTCGTCGACCGGACCCAGAACAGCGTTTTCCCCGACCATGACATCATCGAATGTAACATGCGCCGCGCCGTGGGAGTCGACCGTTTTCAATTCCTGGACGGTAACGCCCTTCGCCTTGGCGGGCACGAGGAACAGTGTAAGGCCGTGCCGGTCACCGGCCTCGCCGAACGTGCGCGCGACGACAATGAACATGTCCGCATCATGGCCGCCGGGCACGAAGCGCTTCATGCCGTTGAGCGTATAGCCCTGGCCATTGCTCTCGGCCTCGGTCGCCACATTCAGGGGGGAGAAATGCGCGGACTCATCAAGCGCCAGCGCGAACGTCGTCTCGCCCGTAGCGATCTTTGGCAGCCATTCGGCCTGCATGGCCTTGCTGCCGCCGAGCTGGATGGCGGACGCGGCGATCAGGGCCGTCTGAAGCAGCGGCGTCGCGGCAAGCGTGCGCCCCTGCGCTTCGAGGATCTGGCCGAGGCCGACAAGGCCGAAATGTTCGCCGCCCGGTTCGTCGGCAATGATCACGCCGAAGAAGCCGAGTTCGGCAAGCTTCTTGCGCGTGTCCGCATCACGGCCATTGGCGCCCTTGTCGCGCAGGGCGCGCAGATGGGTCACCGGCAATTCATCGCGCACGAACGCGAGGGCGGTGTCGCGCAGCATTTCCTGGTCTTCAGTAAGTACGAAAGTCATGACTATTGATGGTCCTTCAGGCCGAGTACGCGCTTGGCGACGACATTGAGGTTGATTTCGCTGGTGCCGCCTTCGATCGAATTGCCTTTCGAGCGCAGCCAGCCGCGCGTCGCCTTCATGGCATTCTCGTCAAAGCCCTCCCCTTCCCAGCCGAGCGCTTCCGAGCCCAGCGCTTCGATCAGGAGTTCGTGGCGGTCCTGGTTCATCTTGGCCGCGCCGTATTTCAGGATGGACGCAGTATGGCCGACTTGCTGGCCGGCTTTCGCCTGTTCGGTCTGGCGCTGGACCGTCAGGTTGAACGCCTTGGCATACATCTTGTGGTCGGCGATGCGTCCGCGCAGGTCGCCATCGGCGATCCGGCCTTCGCTGTCGGTGCCGACATGCATCTTGGCATATTCTTCCGGACCGAGAATGCCCGAGCCGCCGGTGCCGCCGAAGCCGCCGGCCGAGATCGACGAGCGTTCGAACTGCAGCAGGCGTTTGGCAATTTCCCAGCCACCATTCACGCGCCCGACCAATTGGTCTTTAGGCACTTTGACGTCGGTGAAGAAGGTTTCGCAGAATGGCGACGATCCCGAGATCAGCAGGATCGGCCGCGCTTCGACGCCGGGGCTCTCCATGTCGAACAGGATGAAGCTGATGCCCTCATGCTTGGACGAGGTGTCGGTGCGCACCAGGCAGAAGATCCAGTCGGCTTGGTCAGCGTAGGACGTCCAGACTTTCTGGCCGTTGATGAGGTAATGGTCGCCCTTGTCTTCGCAGCGCGTCTGCAGGCCGGCGAGGTCAGACCCTGCGCCCGGCTCGGAATAGCCCTGGCACCAGCGCGTCTTGCCTTTGACGATGTCCGGCAGGAAGCGCTTCTTCTGTTCCTCATTGCCGAACTCGAGCAATGCGGGGCCGAACATCCAGAGGCCGAAAGAGAACAGGGCTGGCCGTGCCCGGATGCGGCGCAGTTCTTCCTGCAGCACGCGGTTCTGGTCCTTTGTCAGGCCGCCGCCGCCATAGGCCGCTGGCCACTCGGGTGCGGTCCAGCCCTTCTCGCCCATCCGCTCGAGCCAGATCTTTGATTCCGGGTTGACGAACGTGCCGCGCTTGCCGCCCCAGACGATCTCGTCGTCCGTCATCGGTGTGCGCATGGACGGCGGGCAATTCGCTTCTAGCCAGTCACGCGTTTCGGCGCGAAAAGCGTCCAGGTCTTCGGCGATGTCATCGGCCATGGGAACGGCTCCTCAATTGTCAGGCATTGTGTCTGGCCCGACCCTAAATCTCCGCAGCACCCACGCCAAGCCTGACGCCGGGTAATACTTTCGACAGGCCGTTCAGGGCGACCGAGCGCCATGCGGAGTCTTGGCCCAGAAGTGCGGTGCATGACACAAACCGTACAGGGCCCGCGCCATGGCGACGGTTTGCAGCGGCCAGTAGAGTGGCGCCGTCAGCGCAACGATCAGCGGGCGCCAGCCCCAGCCGCCCGGCGCGGCCAAGCCTGTAACCACACCGGCCAGGTATGACACCGCCATCACGCCTGTCCCGAGCGGACCAAGCGACACGTCCGGCACGCACAGGCAGAACAGGCACCACAGGGCCCACGGGCCATGCACCACTGCCGACAGGATCGCTGCACCGAGGGTCAGCTGCATCGACACGAACCCCGCGAGGCCCATGTCCCGCAGCGATGCGGTCGGGGTGCGCATCAGCACCAGCCATGTTTGCAGAAAGCCCTTGAGCCAGCGCGAGCGCTGCGCCAGCCAGACGCCCATCTGCGCGGGCGGCGCCTCCAGGGTCGGTGGCGCAATCATCCCGACTTGTGCGCCATGACGGGCCAGACGCAATCCAAGGTCAGCATCTTCGGTCACGTTCCACGCGTCCCATCCTCCCGCCTCGACCAGCCTCGCGCGGTTGAAATGATTGCTCGTGCCGCCCAGCGCGATCGGCAGGCCAAGACGGGCGAGCGCGGGCAGGATGCGCCCAAACTGGATGGCATATTCCAGTGCCCATTGCGCTGATAGCCAGCCGCCCTCTTCCGGCACCCCGACGAGAGGCGCCTGGACGCAGGCAAGGCAGGATGGCCCCCGCGCAAAGGCGGCCACGGCTTCGCGCAATTGCATTGGGTCGGGCCGGTCTTCGGCATCATAGACCACGACATAGGTGCCCCGCGCGCGGGCCAGCCCGTAATTCAGCGCGCGCGGCTTGGTGCGCGGCAGGCCCGGCGGCAGCACGATAAGTTCTGTTCCGTTCGGCCAGTCCTGGTCGCGCAGCGCGTCCTGCGTCGCCACGTCGCCGGTTTCGACCAGCAGTTTGAGATCGATCCGGTCAGCCGGATAATCGAGCGCGAGGATCGCCCGCGACAGCTGCGCCGCGCTCGCGGCTTCGTCCTTCAGGGCCACAAGAATTGTATAGGCCGGCAAGAGCAGGTCGGCCGCAAGCCCTTGCGGCAGCTTGCGCCCCTGCCGGCACCCGAGCAGCACGAGTCCGGTCCGGAACACGAGAATGGCGCCGAACAGGGCCAGCCCTGCCCACATGACAATCTGGATCGTGATATCCGGTGCGAAAAGGAGCGGCACGCCGACCATGACCGACAGGCGGCGCATCATGGCCGCCTGCCCGCCGCGCAGCACTGTCTTGGCGGAGAGTCCGGGAAAGGCCCGGCTGAACCCGAGCGCGGCGTCTTCGGCCAGAGCAGGATCGGGCTCCGGCAGGGACACTGTCCCTCGCCGGATTTGCCTTTCCCGTTCGAGAGAAAAGAACCCATCGGCACCCATTCAGGCAGAAAAGACCTGTGGATAAGTCGGGGCCACAAATCACAAGTTGAAATTGTTTCGATATCGAAACAAATGAGAGAAGGAATCATTTCCCCCGAAGTCCGGATGCAGAAAAAGCTTGAGCGTTTGCTGGAATGTTCTATGTTTGTTCCATGACTGATCTGCATGTTGTCTGGTTCAAGCGGGACCTCCGGGTCCACGATCACGCGCCCCTCCTCGCGGCTGTGGCGAGCGGCGCGCCCGTCTTGCCGCTCTATGTCTTTGAGCCGGGTTTCTGGGCGTTGCCCGAACATTCCCGGCGCCAGTTCGACTTTCTTATGGAGAGCCTCCAGAGCCTGGATGAAGCCCTCAAGGCGCGCGGCTCCGCTCTCTGCCTGCGGGTTGGCGAGGCGACGCAGGTATTTGCCGACCTCCACAAGCACCACGGCATTGCCGCGATCCACGCGCATGAAGAAACCGGCCCGCAATGGACCTTTGACCGCGACCGCGCCGTCCAGCGCTGGGCCGTTAAGGCCGGCGTCGCCCTGCGCGAGCAACCGCAAAACGGCGTTATCCGGCGGCTGAATGGCGGCGAAGGCTGGGCACGGCGTTGGGAATCCGAAATGGCGGCGCCACGCGTCAAGGCCCCTGATACCTTGCAGTCGCACGGCGTATCATCGGGCGAATGGCCCATCGCCGAGGATTTCCGCCTGGCCCCGGATTCCTGCCCCCAGCGGCAGCCGGGCGGACGCGCAGAAGGCGTCGAACGCCTGCGCTCCTTCATTGCCGCGCGTGGACGGCGCTACCGAACAGCCATGGCTTGCCCGCAATCGGCCGAGGGCGCCTGTTCGCGCCTGTCGCCCCATTTCGCCTTCGGCACCGTGTCGATCCGCGAAGCCTGGCAGGCTGCTGCGCGGGCGCGGACAGACCTGGCCCTTGATGGCGATTCGACCTTCGCCGCCTCTCTCGACAGTTTCATGGACCGGCTGCAATGGCATTGCCGCTTCATCCAGAAGCTGGACGACCAGACGTCGATCACCGGGCGCAACCTGCTCGCCGCGCCCGATGGCCTGCGCGATAGCGTGGCCGACGGCGATCCCCGCCTCGAGGCCTGGATCAATGGCCGGACCGGGTTTCCTTTCCTCGATGCCTGCATGCGCTCGCTGAACCAGACCGGCTGGCTGAACCATCGCATGCGCGCCATGGTGATGGCCTTCGCCGCGCAGCACCTCTGGATGGATTGGCGCCAGCCGGCGACACGCCTTGCAGCCCTGTTCACGGATTTCGAGGCCGCAATCCATTACCCTCAGGCGCAATCGCATTCCGGCGCTGCCGGGTCCGGTATCCCGCGCATCTACAATCCGGTGAAACAGTCGCTCGACCATGATCGCGACGGCGACTTCATCCGCCGCTGGGTGCCGGAACTGGCCGCGCTGCCCGCCGCCCATATCCATGCCCCCTGGGACGCCCCCAAGGCCGAACTGGCAAAAGCCGGCATCGTGCTCGGCCAGACCTATCCGATGCGGATCGTCGATCACATGGCCGCCGCGCGCGAAGCCCGTGACCGGCTTTATGCCGGCAAGGCCTCCCCCGTTAGATCGGTCGGGTCGAGCCCCAGCCTGTCCGGGTCTGGGCGGTCGGCATCGCCGCGGCAAGGCAAGGCGCGCTCCCAGGCAGCGCCGCGCCAGCTCGCATTCGACCTTCAAATGCCCCAAACAGCCGAATCCACGCGTGCGCCGGCGGTCTGAAGCCCTGCGGGCCCGGATTTTTCCAACATGAATCGGAGTTAACTGGCCTTGCAAGGCCGTTCTGTGGTACCATATCGAATAACAACGAGGCCTAAGGCCCGAATTTATCTAGATTTTATTATTTTTCGATAAATTCTTATTGCTTTTCGATAAATTCTTCCCTATCTTGATTGTGTCGACGGCGGAATGGTTCGCCAGAGACATCAGACCAAGCAAGAAGGACTAGAAGAAAATGACCCCCCGCGCCCGTCTTAACGACATCGAAACAGCTGCCCCCGCCGCCGCGATGGCCCATGCCATCCTGACCGGCTCGGCAACAGCCCGGTCCAAGCCGGCGAATGATGTCAGCCTCGGGGGTCGGCCCGGATTGCTGGTTCGCCGGCGTCGCCGCCTCGCTCGCCGCGAAACCCGCTAACCCCCACCTGGACTACCCCGGCGCTGCGCCGCCTGCCCCCCCGGCCCGCAGCGCCGTCTTCCTCCCGAAAAGCAAAAAAGGACCAAAGAGATGAAACGCACCCTTATCGCCACCGCCCTCGCCGCCTCCCTGATCGCCACGCCAGCCTTTGCCGCAAGCGACAAGTTCGAAATGGCCGTCACGTTTGACCGTGCAGCCGCCACAAGCGCTGACGGCGCGCAGGCTGAGTACGCAAAGATCCGCCAGGAAGTGTCCGAGCGCTGCGCTGCAGAACATGAAGACTTCGCGGTCGGCCGCGACTTCGTCACCAACCTGTGCACGTCCCGGACAATGAACAAGGTCGTCAAGGCGATTGACAGCCCGGAACTTACGAAGGTTCACACCGCCAGAAAGGCTGGTTGAACAACGTAAAGGAGCCGCGCTCTCCGGCGAACGCCGCCTCTCCCCTGACCCCGCTCGCCTGCAGCTCCTGACGCCATCCTGTCCCCTCCAAGGCAGGGTGGCGTCGACGCATTGGCGGTCAGGCCGGATCGGCTTCCCGGAAGTCACGCGCCCGCATGACATCGGCCAGCCTGAAGTGAACCGGCACGAAGGCGCCATCCTCGTCGGCCTCGAACAGGGCGGCACACGCTGTCGGAAATTTCTCGTTCAGCCGTTCCGAACTCCTGTGATCGCGACTGCCGCCATCCCGCAGCAGGCTGAGTGCGAAATCGTGCAGGCCGGGATTGTGCCCGATCACCATGAGGGTCGAGGCTCCGTCATTCTGGCGAACCGCTTCGGCGATGCCACGCATGCCGGAAAGGTATAGCGCCTCCATCGGCCGAACGCGCTCGCCTTCCACCACTTTGGCCACTTGCGAACAGGTCTCGCGCGCCCGGCGGGCCGTCGATACGAGAATGCGCTCGGGGCTCCAGCCGAGTGCGACGATCTCCTCGGCCACGCGGCGGGCATCGACATGCCCCTGATCGGTCAAGGCACGGCCGAAATCGTCAATGCCTTCGGCCCAGGCCTCGGTTTTGGCATGACGCATCAGGATCAGGCGTTTCATGGGCGCTTTTTGCTCGCTCTGCCGGGACCATTAGAAAAACTTATCGACACCTTGAGGTGTCTCGCATTGGTTCTGCTGTCCTTAGGCACCATTTTCGCTCCAGAAATCAAGTGACAGGAGTTTGAATTATGAGCCTTCTTATCGGCGATGTTGCCCCCGACTTTGAAGCCGACACGACGGAAGGCCCAATCAAATTTCACGAATGGGCCGGCAAGGACTGGGTTGTCTTCTTCTCCCACCCGGCGGATTTCACGCCCGTCTGCACGACCGAACTCGGCTACACAGCCAGGCTGAAGGACGAATTCGGTCGGCGCGGCGCCAAGGCGCTGGTCATATCGGTCGACAGCGTCGAAGATCACAAGCGCTGGATCGAGGATATCGAAGAGACCCAGCACGCCAGCGTGCAATTCCCGATCATCGCCGACACCGGGCGGAAGGTGGCCACGCTTTACAACATGATCCACCCGAATGCCGACGCGGAGCTCACCGTTCGGGCCGTCTATGTCATCGACCCGAACAAGAAGATCCGCGCCTCGATCGTCTACCCGCCCAGCACCGGACGCAATTTCGACGAGGTGCTGCGCCTGATCGACAGCCTGCAACTGACCGACAATCACAAAGTGGCGACGCCGGTGAACTGGCGTGACGGCGAGGACGTGATCATCGTGCCGTCGCTGACCGACCCGAAAGAGATCGCGCGCCTCTTCCCGAAAGGCTACAAGGCGGCAAAGCCCTATCTCCGCTACACGGCGCAGCCGGATAAGTAGGCGCCGTCCCCGTATCGGGAAGATGGATCAGCATTGACTCCGCAACGCGCCGAACAGACGATCATGTCCGGCCCGGAGGATACATCATGACCGAAAAACTGACGCTTTTCACGAACCCGATGTCGCGCGGTCGCATCGCCCGCTGGATGCTGGAAGAGACGGGTGCCGACTATGATACCCGCATCGTCAAATATGACGGGGAGATGCAGTCGCCCGAATATCTGGCGATCAACCCGATGGGCAAGGTTCCGGCGATTGTCCATGCTGGCAAGACCGTCACCGAATGCGCGGCAATCTGCGCCTATCTGGCCGAGGCCTTTCCGGAGGCCGGTCTTGCGCCGCATCCGGAAGAGCGGGCCGACTATTACCGCTGGCTGTTCTTTGCTGCCGGACCAGTCGAGGCGGCTGTGGCCAACAGGTCGCTGGGCATCGACATCCCGGCGGACAAGAAACGCATGGTCGGCTACGGCGATTTCGAGCTGATGCGCAATACGCTGATCTCGGCCATCGCCAGCGGGCCCTACATTTGCGGCAACCGGTTCACCGCCGCCGACGTCTATGTCGGCTCGCAGGTCATATGGGGCGTCCAATTCGGCTCGATCCCGTCGAGCCCCGAAATGATTGCCTATTCGGAGCGTCTCTGTTCCCGTGACGCCTACAAGCGCGCTTCGGCCAAGGATGACGCCGCCGCGACCGAACTGGGCTGACCATCCTGCGCGGGCTGCCGCTTGACGCGCCCTGCGACCTCGCGGCTAGTGAGCAAAAAAATGGGAGGCCTCAATGGGCAAGATAACGCGGCGCGTCCTGCTGGGCGCAGGAGCGGCGGCTCTCGCCGGGGCCGCCTATGGCGTGCACACATTGCGCAAGCGGCCCGGGCCCGCTCCGCTTGGATTTGAGCTCACGGCCGAGGAGCGCGCACGAGGCGTGGCCTTCCTGAAAGCCAACCCTGCGATCGACGCCCACGCCCATCCGGGCCAGACCTTTGTGCGCGGTGCCAGCGGCCTGCCGCCCCTGCTGCAAGTCTATTCCGCCAAGGGCAGCTTCGAGCGGCGCACGGTAGGCGACATGGTGGAAGGCGGTCTCGCCGCGTCCAGCTTCGCCGCTGTGGCGGATTTCAACATCCTCGACCTGTCGAAGGAAAAGGGCCTGGTCGAACGCCGTCCCTTTGAGGACGGTGAAGCCTGGGCGAGTTACAAGATCCAGATCGCCAATCTGAAAAAGCTGGCCAGCGACGGACTGGTCACCGCCATGTCCTCTCCCAGCGATATGGACGCGGTGCGGGCCTCCGGCAGGCCGGGCGCGATCTGGACGGTCGAAGGTGCCGATTTCCTCTCCGGATCCACTGAACGGCTTCAGGAAGCCCATGATGACGGCGTGCGCTCGATCACCCTGATGCATTACCGCGCCAATGAGATCAGCGAGCCGATGACCGCCGCAGGCCATGACAGCGCCCTGTCAGCCGCAGGCGAAGCGATCACCCGCGAGATGAACCGGCTCGGCATGCTGATCGACCTCGCCCACATGCCTGAAACCGCGGCCCGCCGCGTGCTCGAGATCACCGACAGGCCGGTCATGCTCTCCCACACGCACATCAACAGCCCGGATCTGCAGCATCCCCGTTTCATTTCGGCAGACATCGCGCGCGAAGTCGCCGCAACCGGCGGCCTGATCGGCGCCTGGCCGAGCGGCATCGGGATCAGCACCCTCGCCGGATATGCCGACCGGATATTCCAGCTGATCGATACCGTCGGCATCGATCATGTCTGCATGGGCACCGACATGGACGGCAATTACAAGCCCGTCTTCGACGATTACCGCCGCTTGCCAGACCTGGCTGGCCTGTTGCTGAAACGCGGTCTCGGCCAACCGGAAGCCGCACAATTCTTCGGGGGCAACCTGCTGCGCGTCTGGCAGCAGAGTCTGGCCTCTTGAGTTCTGCCGCCGGAAAGGGCTAAGAGAATCGCCATGACAGACACACTCCCCGACCGCCTGAGCATCAATCCGAAAAGCCCTTTCTATGACGAGGCCCTGCTGCTGCGCGGCATAGGTGTGCGCTTCAAGGGCGAAGAGAAAACCAATGTCGAGGAATACTGCCTCTCCGAAGGCTGGATCCGCGTCTCTGCGGGCAAGGCCGTCGACCGCAAGGGCAACCCGCTCACCCTGCTGCTCAAGGGCCCGGTCGAAGTCTGGATCAAGGACGACCAGTCTGGCGACGCCTGAAATCAGGCGACCTCGCGCGGCGTGATCGTCCAGGCGAGCCCGTCCGCCGTTTCCGCGACCTCGACCTGCATGAATTGCCGGCATGAGTGAACCGCGCCCCGCCACAATTCGGTCCAGCAGGCGAGCAGGTGGCTGCGTTCGTCGCCGTCAAGGCCGCGCACGATCCTGAGGCCGCGATGGTGCAGCACCGCCTGCCCGGCCCCGCTCCCCATCTCTGCTACTGCTTCGTCGCCCATGCCGCCAAACAAAGCCGCCAGCATATGCGCCGCCTCAACCGGGCCGCCATCCACGCCGCCGACCGCTTCAGCCATATGCCGGTATTGCTGCAGGCCGGTCAGCCGGGCGGCGAGTTTCGCCAGTTCAAGCGCCCGCTCCGGCCCCAGAACGTTGACCAGTTCGCGCACCCCGTTGCGGATATATTCCACCGCATAGTTCCGGTTCGCCTTGGCGAGGCGGACGGCGTTCCACTCCCCTGCCGGCGGCGCTGGCTGCTGCGCCGAGTCATAAGGCGGCGGCGCTTCGCCGGGCGCAAATTGCAGCCGCGCGTCTTCGCTGAGGGCGTGATCGTATTCGCGGAAATAGCCGCACAGGCCGAACTGGCCGGTCATGTCTTCCGAAACACAGACAAAGCCGAGGCGCGGATTGTTCAGCGAGACACCGTTCTGCGCGTACCAGCCCCTGAGAAAGCCCCGGCTCGCCTCGACGGGCACGCCGCAAATCGCCGGGCCGTCATACATCCAGCGCGGATAGCGAAACCGCACCCAGGCCTTGGTGCCGGACTCCTCCATGTATTCGACTGTGACCCCGCCCATACTGTTCGACAGGACATGGTAACGTGCGCAGGCGACGGCATCCGGCAGGCCGTCCAGGCCCAGCTTGCGGAAACTGGAGAGGAATTTCTCCTCGTGCTGGCGCCGGAACAGGCGGAACATCCAGTCGCCGACAATCGCCGGCCCCTCACGGGTGGTGACCATCAGTTCGAGCCCGAGCAGGTATTGATGATGCAGGTCGGCCTGCGCCGCGATGGCCTTGAGGTCTTGTGCCGGGACCGTATCAGGCATCAGCTGGCAGGCCTCCGTGCTAGAGCGCGAGTTCCATCTTGCCATTCACGAGCCGCGTATAGTCATCGACCAGCGAATGGCTGATCTCGGCAGGCTTGTAGGTATGCGCGCCGATTTCCGCGACCGGCGTGATCTCGGCCGCACTGCCCGTGATGAAGCATTCGGAGAAGGTCGCGAGTTCATCCGGCATGATGGCGCGTTCGATGACTTCGATCTGGCGGGCCTTGGCCAGCTTGATCGCGGTCTGGCGTGTCAGGCCGTTGAGGAAACAGTCCGGCGTCGGCGTGTGCAGCGCATTGTCCCGCACGAAGAAGATATTCGCGCCGGTCGCCTCGGCGACCTGGCCGCGATAGTCGAGCATCAGCGCATCGGCATAGCCGGCCTTCTCGGCGGCATGCTTGGACAGCGTGCAGATCATGTAGAGGCCGGCGGCCTTGGCATGGCAGGGCGCCGTGTCCGGGGCCGGGCGCCGCCATTCGGCATGCGTCATCCGGATTCCCTTCATCTTGTCGGCAAAATAGTCACCCCATGACCAGACGGCCACGGCAAGGTGGATCGTGTTGTTCTGGGCCGAAACGCCCATCATCTCGGACCCGCGCCAGGCAATCGCCCGGACATAGGCACTGTCGAGGCCCGACTTTGCCAGCGCTTCGCGCTTGGCCTGTTCCAGCTGCTCGACCGTGAAAGGTATCTCGAATCCCATGATGCGGGCCGAATTGTGCAGGCGCTTGGAATGGTCCAGCGAACGGAAGATCCGGCCGCCATAGGCGCGCTCGCCCTCGAACACCGCCGATGCATAGTGCAGCGCGTGCGTCAGGAGATGCACCTTCGTGTCCCGCCACGGGACGAATTCGCCATCCATCCAGATGTATCCGTCGCGGTCGTCATAGGGGATACTTGCCATGGATTTCAGCGCTCCTCGCTTGCACTTTTTATGTATTCGCGTTCATTTCAGACTATGGCCCCTGACGTCAACCTGAACCGACCCTTCGATCCTCGCCTTTTCCTGATGGATCAGGAGCTCGATCGCGGTGTCGGCCTCCTGATGGCGGGCGGGCGCGAACTCATGTCTGCCGCAGAAACGGCCCGCAAGAAAGCGGGGCTGAGCAAGCCAGAGATGCAAATTCTCATATCGATCCGTTACGAACCGGGCCGAACGGTCAGCGAAATGCGCGATTCCCTCGGCATGACGGTGCCGACCTTTGCCCGCCTCATCGGCGGTCTGGACACACGCGGCCTGATCGCGCGCGAACGCGAAGAGCGCGACGGACGCCGCCGCACCCTGGTCCTGTCGGATGCCGGGGTCACGCTGACGACCCCGATCGCCATCGTGCTGCGCGAGCGCTTGCGCCTTGCCTTCCGGGCCGCCGGACCGGACGCGGTGGCAGGCATGCGTCTCGCACTCGAAGCCCTGGCCAGGTGAGGCGGCAATGACAGATCCGGCCCATATCCTTGTCGTTGACGACGACGACCGTATCCGCGACCTGCTGAAGCGCTTCCTGGCGCGCGAGGGCCACCGGGTCACGACAGCCAGCGATGCCGCGGCCGCCCGCCGCCTGCTGGCAACCATGACATTCGACCTCGCCATTCTCGACGTCATGATGCCCGGCGAGGACGGCCTGTCGCTGCTCGCCGCCATCCGCGAGGGACGCCAGAAGGAGACGCCGGTCATGTTGCTCACCGCACGCGGCGAGGCCAGCGACCGGATCGCCGGGCTGAAAACCGGTGCCGACGATTACTTGCCCAAGCCGTTCGAACCGGAAGAACTGGCCCTGCGCTGCGCCGCTATCCTGCGCCGGTCGCACAAGGACGTGCCGCCTGAGGAGGTCGAGATGTCCGGCCTCGTCTTCAATGCCGCCCGCGGCGAGTTGCGCGAAGGCGACAAGCGCATCCGCCTGACCGATGCCGAACTGCAGCTTCTGACCGTCCTGGCTGCCAATGCCGGTGAGCCGGTCGACCGCGAAGACCTCGCTGCGCTCACCTCCGCCGGCATGGAACGGTCGGTCGATGTTCAGGTGACACGCCTGCGCCGCAAGATCGAACCCAACCCGCGCGAACCGATCCACATCCAGACCGTGCGGGGCGTCGGCTACCGCCTGATGCCGGATTGAGGCACGCATGGCCCGCCTGAGAGATATCACGCCACGCGGGCTTTACGCCCGCAGCCTCCTCATGGTGGTGGCGCCGGTCGTGCTGATCCTCGCCCTGATGACCTGGTATTACTATGACAGTCACCTCGCCGAGGTGAACCGCAAGCTGGCCCAGTCGATCGCCCGCGACGCCGCGCTGATCCAGTCCTATTGCGATGCCCGCCCCGATACGCCGATCACCCGTGAGCGGCTTGAGGACGACCTCGACATGGCCTTCACGTGTCACTATGTCGACCCGGACACCGGCGCACCGCAACTCACGCACCGTTTCGCCTACGGCGAGACACTCAAGGAAGAACTGGCAACCCGGCTCGGCGTCCCCGTCGATGTCAGCGTTGATCCGGCCTCGATGCTGCATTTCCGGTTCCCGTCAGGCAGCGACACGGTCGAAATCCTGATCGAGCGGAAACGCGCGCTGACGGTGAACTCGCACTTCTTCATCGTCTGGGTCATCGCCTCGTCCCTCCTGATGCTCGCCCTCGCCGTCGCCTTCCTCAACCAGCAGGTCCGCTCCATCCTGCGCCTGTCGGAGGCCGCGCGCGCGTTCGGACGCGGCCGGGAAGTACCCGACTTCCGGCCCTCGGGCGCCACCGAAGTGCGAGACGCAGCCCGCGCATTGCTGGACATGAAAAGCCGCCTCACCGCATTCGCTGACCAGCGTACCGCCATGCTGGCCGGTGTCAGCCACGACCTGCGCACACCTCTGACCCGCCTGAAACTCTCCCTCGCCATGATGGACCAGACCGAGGAACTCGGCGCGGCCCAGTCAGACCTCGACGACATGGCGATGATGCTGGACGAATACCTGACATTCGCCCGCGGCGAGGAAGGCGACGATCCCGTGCCGCTGGACCTCGCCCGGCTGGTCCGTGACGCCGCCGCCGGCTTCGGCGCGCATGTCGCCGTCACCGGCCCCGACACGATCGCCGTAACGGGGCGTCCGCTGGCCCTGAAGCGGGCCGTCAACAATCTCATTTCCAATGCCGTGAAATATGCAACCGAGGTCCGCGTGACCCTGGTCGACGGTCCGCATGCCGCCGAAGTCCATGTCGATGACAACGGTCCCGGCATCCCGCAAACGCGCCGGGAAGAGGCATTCCGGCCATTTTCCCGACTCGACGAAGCCCGCACGCAAAACGCCTCTGGCACCGGACTGGGACTGACACTTGCGCGCGACACGGCAAGAGCGCATGGAGGCGATCTGCGACTGTCAGACAGTGCGCTGGGCGGCCTGCGTGCCAGTCTCCGCCTCCCCCACTGACTGGACCTTCTCCAGCCGCGTCCCATAATACCTGAACTCGATCCGTCCGGAGCCCCCATGACGAACTCTGCCGCCAAACTGATCATCCGCAACGCCACCCCGGCCGATGTCGGGGCCATAATAGATCTGTCCGAGCGGATTTACGGCCCGGGCATGGGCTATACGCGCGACAACCTGCTCGGCCATATCAACCGGTTCCCGGAAGGCCAGTTCATCGCCGAGTATGAAGGCAAGGCCGTGGGCCATTGCGCGACCTTCATGATCAGTTCCGACATCGCTTTCGCTCCGCACACATGGGACGAAATCACCGGCGGCGGGTTTGCCGCGCGGCACGATCCTGACGGCGATGTCCTCTATGGCATGGATGTCGGTGTCGACCCGGACTTCCGGCGTCTCCGGATCGGGCAGCGCTTCTACCGCGTCCGCCAGGAACTCTGCCAGTATCTCGAGCTCAAGGGCATCGTGTTCGGCGGACGCATGCCCGGATATGCAAGGCGTGCCAAGGAATACCCGAACCCGGCCGACTATATCGAAGCCGTCGTGGGTTCGAAACTGAAGGACCAGGTCATTTCATTCCAACTGCGCCAGGGGTTCGAACCCATCGGCGTACTGAAGAACTACCTGCCGGGCGACGCCCCTTCGATGAACCACGCCACGCACATGTTCTGGAAGAACCCGCTGGCACAGGAAGAAATCAAGGCCAAGCCGAGCCTTGGCGGGACGAACCTGCCGGAAAGCGTGCGCATCACGACCGTGCAGTTCCAGATGCGCAAGATCCAGTCGATCGACGAGTTCGAGACGCAGGTCGAATATTTTGTCGATATCGCATCGGACTACCGGTCCGACTTTGTCGTGTTCCCGGAACTTTTCACGCTGCAGCTCCTGTCGCTGGAGCACAAACCGCTCGCACCGATCGAGGCCATCGAACGCATTTCCGAATACACGGCCCGCTACGTCGCGTTCATGGAAAAGCTCGCCGTTTCCTACAATATCAACATTATTGGCGGGTCGCACCCGAGCCGGATGGACAATGGCGACATCTTCAACATTTCCTATGTCTTCCTGCGCGACGGCTCGGTCCACACACAGCAGAAACTTCACCCGACACCTTCAGAGCGGCGCTGGTGGAACATTCGCGGCGGGTCGGGCAACACGGTCATCCAGACCGATTGCGGGCCGATCGGCGTAATGATCTGCTATGACAGCGAATTCCCCGAACAGGCGCGCCACCTCGTCGACCAGGGCGCGCTGATCCTGTTCGTGCCGTTTTGCACCGATGAGCGGCGCGGCTATCTTCGCGTACGCTATTGCTGCCAGGCGCGCGCTGTCGAGAACCAGTGCTATGTCGTCATGTCGGGCGTCGTGGGCAATCTTCCCAATGTCGAGAACATGGACATCCACTATGCCGAAAGCTGCATTCTGACACCGTCGGATTTCCCCTTCTCGCGCGACGGTGTGGCGGCGGATACGCCAGCCAATACCGAAACGGTCGCACTGGCGGACCTCTCCCTGTCAGACCTGTTGACCGCACGTCAGTCAGGCGCGGTCCAGAATCTCAAGGACCGGCGCTTCGATCTTTACCAGGTTGCCTGGAAAAAAGGGGGCTGATCGAGCGAAGACTCGCCCGCGATTTTACGATCCTTACATATATTCAAGCTAGTCCTTTATCGGGACGACCTTTGGGCGGGACATATGACTGACACGACACCGATTCCGTCAGCGAAAGCTTGGCGTGCACTCGACCAGTTGCGGGGCGGATTCGTTATATTCACACCGGAAAACGGCTTGTACTTCGCCAACAAGACGACCCGCGCGCACTGGCCGACCCTCTATTCCAGCATGGATGACGGCGCCAGCCTGCATGACGCTGTCGGCGAACAAATCCGTCACCTGTTCCCACGCCTCAACGAGGCCACGTTCCAGGTGCGACAGTCCCTCGTCATGGATGCCATTGAGAAGTGCCGCGATCTCGACATGGTCACCGCCACCGGTCGGCATGTCGTTACCAGCTATTCGCGTTTGGACAACGGCTTCGCGATCGGCGTCGCGCATGACGTCACCGATATTGTGAAACGCGAATATTCGCTAAAGAGCGCCCGCCGGGAGGCGCTGACGGCCAGTGAGGCGAAATCCGAATTCCTGGCCACGATGAGCCACGAAATCCGCACGCCGCTGAATGGCATCATTGGCATGTCGGAGGCGCTTCAGCACAGGGAGCTTCATCACGCGGATCGCGAAATGGTCGATACGATCGTCGAAAGTTCGCATTCGCTTTTGGTCTTACTCAACGATATTCTCGACTTGTCTCGGATTGAAGCGGGTCGGCTGGACATCTCGCCCGTCGTGGCGAACGTCCGTGAGCGCATCTCCTGCATCAAGCGCACATTCGCTCCGGTCGCCCGCAAGAAGGGCCTCACCCTTGATGTCGCTTTTGACCCCAAGCTGCCCGAATTCCTGTCGCTGGACACGAAGCGCGTACGCCAGTGCATCGACAACCTCGTGTTCAATGCCGTCAAATTCACGTCAACGGGCGGTGTCACCATCGCCGTTATGGCCGGTGACATGTCGCGTGATGGCCGTGTCGGCGTGACCGTTCATGTCTGCGACACAGGTATAGGTGTGCCCGACGAGCAGCGTGCAAAACTGTTCCAGAATTTCGAGCAGGGCTCCGAAGCGACGAGTCGCAAGTTCGGCGGATCGGGGCTGGGGCTCGCCATCTCCCGCAGGCTGGCCAGGCTGATGGGCGGCGATATCACCTGCACGAGCACTCCGGGCGAAGGATCGGTTTTCTCTTTCTCATTCGAGGCGCGCATCGCCGAGGCACCTCTGGAAAAGCCCCGCGCACCGAAATCGCACCGTGGCCGGATCGTCCCCAGCATGCGAGGACTCCGGGCACTCATTGTCGATGACAATGAAATCAACCGGCGTGTCGCGCGCGCCGCGCTGGAGCCTCGCGGCCTGACAGTCATAGAGGCGGCCAGCGGCGAGGAGACCTTGAATGTCCTGGCAAACGAGACGGTCGATTTCGTGCTCCTGGACGTGCATATGCCGGACATGGACGGACCCGAAACACTCAAACACATTCGCCAGAGCCATGCGCCGTGGTCCATCGTGCCGGTTATTGCGCTCACGGCCGACGCCATGACAGGTGACCGCGAACGCTATCTCAAGATGGGCATGGATGATTATCTCTCCAAGCCGATACTCGAGCGCGAATTGCTCACTGTCCTGTCGCGCATCCAGAGCAAGCTACGCACCCGATCGAACCTGCGCGTGCCAGCCCTCGGCGATATCGCTCAGGATGCGACAGTCGGCGTGAACCTCCAGAAACTCTTCCTGGTCGCGTCGAATCCCTGACGGGTCAGCCGAGCTTGGCAGCCAGCGCATCCATGAAGCGGGCAAGCTCCACATCCTTTGCCGACACGCCGTCAACGTCATGCGTCGTGAGCGTTACGTCGACCTTGTTATAGACATTGAACCATTCAGGATGATGATCCATCGCTTCGGCCTTGAGGGCCACGGCCGACATGAACCCCCAGGCGGTCTTGAAATCGGAAAACTTGAACGTCTTCCTGATCGTGTCGCGTTCGCCCGGTCCGGCCGTCCAGCCTTTGACCTGCTGGAGCGCGCTGTCTGCGCCGATCTTGCTTGCCATCAGTCTAGTCCTCTCCATCCAGCCCGAGCACAAAATATACCCAGCGCCCGTCCTCGGCGATCGCGGTGCGCATCCCGGGATATCCCTTCCCTGCCCGTATCAGGTCAATACCGTCATCACCGATCAGTTCCTTGAGCCGTTTGCGATCCTGGAACGACATCTTCTCCGGAATGAGGTCAGTCGCATCGCGCGCCGCAAGGTCTGGCCAGATATACCAGCGCTCCCCATCGACCGTCCTGACGCCGACCGGCTGGTCAAACAGTTCGCGCAATTTCAGGTTCGGATCGAGGCCCGTGCGGCGGAGCAGGTCCCAGAAATCCCGGTGCGGCTGCCCGCCGAAATTCGAGATGAAGCCATCGCTTTTGGCTGCCGTGCGCGCCAGCCCGCCCAGTGAGCCCGCCTTTGCATATCTCAACAAGACGTCGCGCGTCTTCGAGACGTCTTCGGTGACCTCAACCGGTTCGGGCGCGACCGGCGGCTGCGTCAGGCTCTCATCAGGAACGACCTGAATCGACTCTTCGCCGCTCCGGCCGCAGGCGACGAGGCTCAGCGCCATCGCCGCGAGGAGCGCGCTACGCCAGCGCATAACCGGTCACAGCCTCAAGGTCAGCGAGCAACTGGTCCTCGCCAAGCACCTTGATCGTTGTCATGCCCATCTGGCGCGCAGGCTTCAGGTTGATGCCCAGGTCGTCGAGATAGACACAGTCTTCCGGTGCCACATCCAGCGCTTCACACATCAGGGCATAGATGCGCGGGTCTGGCTTGCGAATGCCCAGTTTCGAGCTTTCGATGACATGATCGAACATGGCGAAGACGTTTTCCAGCTGGGCCGCCTTCTCGCTATCATTCGTCATCGAGGCGCCTTTGCCAATCGGCGCATTGTTGGTGATGCAGCCGACCTTGCCCTTCGCCTTGCAGGCATCCAGCGCGGCCACGACGCGCGGACGCAGCGACCCGGACAGGAGGGACAACACGTCGCGGCCCGGCACTTCATGCCCCAGCGCCTGCGATTCAGAGCGAAACATACCGTCAAACCCTGCCGCATCGACTTCGCTACGCTCGAGCAGGGCCCAGGCATTTTCCAGCGGATTCACGGCATTGACCGAGCGGATGAAGTCCTTTGGTAGCCCCTTCTCTTGCTCGTAGCGGGTGAAGGCGTCGAAGGGTGAGGAGGTAAAAACGCCCCCGAAATCCCAGATAACTGCTTTGAATGTTTTTTCCATGCGGCAGCTGTAGCCTTCCTCAAATCGAGTTTCAAACCTTGAACATTGCTTGACCGTATCTACGGTGACCGTCAATCACATCGAAAACTCAAAGGATAGGCAATCATGGGCGTGCTTGACGGCAAAACAGTACTCATCACAGGCGGCGGCAACGGAATCGGACGCGAGACATCCCTGCTGGCGGCGCGCGAAGGCGCCAAGGTCGTGGTCAACGATCTCGGCGGCAGCCTGACAGGCGGTGACGAGGGCGATGCAGGCCCGGCCGAGAAGGTCGCGGCAGAAATCCGCGCCGCTGGCGGCGAGGCCGTATCCAACTCCGAAAGCGTCACCGACATGCGCGCGGTCAAAGGCATGGTCGAACAGGCCAAGGACACGTTCGGATCGCTCGACGCCATCATCAACCCGGCCGGCATCCTGCGCGACGGCATGTTCCACAAGATGAGCGAAGAAGACTGGGACAGCGTCATCGACGTGCACCTGCGCGGCAGTTTCAACGTCACCCGCGCGGCCATTGAGCTGTTCCGCGAGAAGGAAAACGGCGCCTTCGTGCTGTTTACGTCCACCTCCGGCATTATCGGCAATATCGGCCAGGCCAACTATGCTGCCGCCAAGATGGGCATTGCCGGCCTCTCCCGCATCATCGCCATGGAAGGCGAGCGCAAGAATGTCCGCTCCAACGTCATCGCCCCGTTCGCCTGGACGCGCATGATCGCTTCGATCCCGGTCAAGGACGAAGCCGGTGCCGAGCGTGTCGAGCGGATCAAGAATTCCATGCGTGCCGACCAGGTCGCCCAGCTGGCCGTCGCGCTCTGCGCCGACAAGGCCAAGCATGTCAGCGGCCAGATTTTCATCGTGCGCGGCAATGAAGTGATCCTTTGCGACCAGCCCCGGCCGGTCAAATCGATCGCCCGCATGGAAGGCTGGACACCCGACAGCCTGATCGACAACGCGTTTCCGGCCATGCAGGGCGCGTTCACCGATCTCGGCGCCTCGGCGAGCGTCTTCCCGTACGACCCGGTCTAGGTCCAGCCCCGTTACGGCCCGCTCTATTGCGGCGGGTCGTCGGCCGCAGGTGCCGGTTCCAGACCCAGATCGTTCCGGGGGCGCAGGTCGACAGGGCCTGTCGCCTCAGGTTCGGTCGCCGGCCCTGACGGGGACGTAGGTATCATCTCGTCCGCGACAAACGGCTCAGGGTCTTCAATGCTCTCCGGCGCGGGCTGGGCGAAAGACTCGTCCGCCGCGTCCAGCACCTGGTTCAGCGGATCGTCGCTGGCAATCGGCGCATCGTTTCCAGTCGCGTCGGGCAGCGCTTCCGGCTCCGGCGGCAGGTCCGGCATGGCGTCCGGCGGTGGCGGCGCAGGCTCGCCCTTCACAGGCGGCAGCGGCGCCGGGCGCGTGTCGCCGAACACGCAGGCATCGAGTCCCCGGCGGCGCACAACGCGCATCCGCGCCTGCAGCGACCCGGCCCGCTTGGTGACATACGGCCCCGGCGGATCGACGCGCCACTTGTTCGGGCTGGGCAGGACAGCGGCCAGCAGGGCGGCTTCGCGATCGGTCAGTTTCGACGCCGGCTTGCCGAACCGCGCCTGCGCCGCCGCCTCGGCCCCGAAAATGCCATCGCCCCATTCGGCGACATTGAGATAGACTTCCATCACCCGGTGCTTGCCCCAGACATGATCGATGAAGGTCGCCATCCACATGTCGCCGATCTTTCGGGGCGCGCCGCCGCCATTCCAGAAGAACACGTTCTTGGCTGTCTGCTGCGTAATCGTCGATGCGCCGCGCGCCCTCTTGCCATTCCGGTATTCGTCTATCGCCTTTCGGATCGCTTCCGTGTCGATGCCGCTATGCTCGCAATAACGCGTATCCTCCGCGGCAATCACGGCCGTGACCAGGAAGGGCGAAATCTCTTCCAGCGGCGTCATGGTGCGGCGCAGGTGCTCGCCACCGGCGGCGCGCTGGACCATCAGGATCGTGCCCGGCACCGGCAGGAAGACCAGGGCTGCAGCATAGATGTGCAGGCCGACAAACAGCCCCGCAAGGAACCGCACCAGCCGGACGAACCACACACTTACCGGCCCCTTGCCGCTCACTTGCCGCGCCCTTGCCTTGGTCATGCTGACTGGTCCCATTCCGCCACAACGCCCGGATCGCGCTCGCGATCCCGCCGCGCGGCCTTCTCTGCCGCAAATCTGTCAGCATCAAGACGCGCCAGCGCCCAGATGGCCGCCCCGCGCACGTCCGGCGCCGCGTCGTCCAGCAGTGCCAGGACAGATGCAGCAAGACCCGCATCCCCCGAATTGCCAATCGCCACACACACATTGCGCACGAACCGGTTGCGCCCGCTCCGCTTGACCGGCGAGCCCGAAAACACGTCGCGGAACGTGGCGTCATCCAGCGCGGCCAGCTCATCGAGCCCCGGCGCCTTCAGTTCCGCCCGCGCATGCAGCGCCGCCTCGGACGCCGCCTCGGCAAACTTGTTCCACGGGCACACGGCGAGGCAGTCGTCGCAGCCATAGATCCGGTTACCCATCGCGGCCCGGAATTCGCGCGGGATCGGTCCGGCATGCTCGATCGTGAGATACGAGATGCAGCGGCGCGCATCGAGTTGGTAAGGCGCCGGGAAGGCCTGCGTCGGGCAGATGTCGAGACACGCCCTGCACGAGCCGCAATGGTCGGTCTCCGCTGCGTCTGGCACCAGCGTCGCATCCGTCAGCATCACGCCGAGGAAAAACCAGGAGCCCAACTCGCGGCTGACCAGGTTTGTGTGCTTGCCCTGCCAGCCCATGCCGGCCTTCGCGGCCAGCGGCTTCTCCATTAGCGGCGCGGTGTCGACGAAAACTTTCACCTCCGCGCCGGTCTCCGCCACGAAGGCTCGCGCAAGCTGCTTCAGGCGCGACTTCAGCAGGTCGTGATAGTCCTTCCCCCGTGCATAGACCGAAATATTGCCAAGACTGCGTTCGCCAAGCATCTCCATCGGGTCGAGGCCCGGTCCATAGTTCAGGGCAACAACCACCGCCGACCTGGCGCCCGCCCACATGGCAGTCGGCGCCTTGCGGCGTTCAAGTGTCGTCTCCATCCAGCCCATCTGGCCATGACGGCCTTCAGCCACGAACGCCTCAAGCCGTTCGCCCGCAGCCCAGGCCTCGTCCGCACGCGCAATGCGCACACTGTCAAACCCGATCGTGCGCCCTGTATCCTTGAGGAAAGCTTCCGGTGAACCGGGCACGGGATCAGAAGTCGAGGTCGGCATAATGCGCCACCGGCCGCGTGCCCTCTATCCGGTCACTGAGGAGCGGCCGGAAACTGGGGCGCGATTTGATCCTTGCATACCAGGTCTTCAGCTCCGGCACCGCATCCCACTCGACATCGCCGAAATAGTCATAGGCCGACAGGTGGGCCGCCGCCGACAGGTCGGCCAGCGACAGGGTCCGCCCGGCCAGGTAACCGTTCAGCTCGACCATGCCATTGAGGAAGGTCAGCCGCCCGCGCAGCGCATGCGCCCCGCGCCGCAGTTTTTCGGAATCCGGCTGGCGGTCGCGCCGCACCCATTGCATGACGCGCTCGGTCAGCAGCTTGTCGGTCACTTCCTCGCATCCGGCCTCGACCCAGGCCCAGAGGCGGCGCGCTTCGGCCCGCTCGTTCGGGTCTTCCGGCAACAGGGCCGGTGTCGGTTTCAGCTCTTCCATCTGCTCGCAGATCGCGCGCGTGCCACACGCGAACGTCTTGCCCGCAGGGCCCGTTTCCATCAGTGCCGGAGCCACCGCGCCATGCGCCAGCGCGGACACATCCGGATGCGGTGCCCACGGGGTCGAATCGAACAGGTCGAACGCTTCGCCCTTCTCGCCGAGGACAAGACGCACCAGCCGTCCGGCGGGATCGAGGGGCCAATGATAGAGCCGTTTCATGATGGCGTTCACTCATAGCAGGCTTATTGCGCCTGTTAAGCAAAGCCTTGCGGGCTGCCGTCACTTGCGCTTCGGCCCTGTGTATAACTCGCCAGCCCTTACCGTCCCATGAATTGTCGGACCGCATCGGCCGACAGCGTGAACTTGGCGAACGACCAGTCCTTGCCCTTCGTCAGGGTGCCAAGCGTGGCGACCAGTTCCCGGCGCTTTTCCGCACGTTCGGCAAGCCAGGCTTCCACGCCCCCCCCGGCGAGCGCCTCCTGCGCAGCGGCCGCCTGGATGCGCACAAGTTCACTCACCAAACGGCGTCCTGCGATCCGGTCCCAGTAACCCGCCTTGGCAAGGCCTTCACGGGCCGACGCCCTCAGCCGGTCCAGCCGCAGCGCGTCGCCGATTGCATAGAAGGCGGCGCCCGCATTCGGCACGTCGACACTGGCCGCCCCGGCCAGGCCAATCACGACCAGGCCCTGCGAGAAATGGCTCATCACGGCGGTCCACCGTGCCAGCGCGTCGGGTGCACCGCGCTTGACCAGGTGCCGCACCGCACGCTCGATCCGGGCGGCCGGGAACGGTGAATGGACCGAACCCAGTGCAGTCTTGAATGCAGTCAATGGTGCTTGGGTCTGCCCGACCGCTTCGCCCACCGTCGCACCGGGCATGTTTCGCACATACCAGGATGCGGCTTCGTTCATTGCCTGCATCGCCTGAACCCGCATGTCGATCTGGACATCCGCACCGACCTTGTTGTCGAGCGCGTCGACTTCACGGCGGAAGGCATCGAAATCGAGCACCGCACGCGATGCTTCAAGGCCGCGAACGATTGCGGCATTGTCGGCGCCCGTCATCTCGCGCAGGCGCAGCAGCGGCACGGGCCCGGCCATGTCGAGCGAACGGTTGGCAATCACGGTCGCGATGATTTCCCGCTTCAGGCGGTGATTGCGGATCGCCTCCTCAAACGTGTCGATCGGCTTGGTGAAATAGGATTTGAGGACGCTTTCGAAATACGGGTCATCCGGAATGTCGGAGGCAACGACATCGTCGATCAGCACGATCTTCGACCAGGCCAGCAGCACCGCGAGTTCGGGACGGGTCAGCCAGGCACCGGCCTCCTGCCGCAAATGCATGTGGGCGGTACTCGGCAGGCCCTCCAGTTCCCGGTTCAGCACGCCGCGTTCTTCGAGATAGACCATCAGGCGTTCGAGGGCGTCATGATCGCCGGCCGCGCTCGATTCCGCCAGCGACAGCGCGCCGGTCTGGTCATAATTGTGTCGCAGGACATGGGCGGCGACGTCATCGGTCATCTCGGCCAGGAGCGCATTGCGCTCCTTCGCCTTCAGCGCGCCAGTCCGGATCGCCTCGGCGGCCAGGATCTTGATGTTGACCTCATGGTCGGAACTGTCGACGCCGGCGGAATTGTCGATGGCATCGGTATTGATGCGCCCCTTGCCCTGAGCGAACTCGATCCGGCCGGCTTGTGTCATCCCGAGATTGGCGCCTTCGCCAATCACCTTGACCCGGAGGTCGCGTCCATTGACGCGGATCGCATCGCTTGACCGGTCGCCCACTTCGGCATGGGTTTCGGTGCTCGCCTTCACATAGGTCCCGATACCGCCAAACCAGAGCAGGTCCGTTTCGGCCTTGAGCAGGGCGTGGATCAATTCGTCGGGCGTCACCGCATCCTTCGTCAGGCCTGTCACGGCCTTGGCCTCGTCGCTCAGCGTGACCGATTTGGCCGACCTCTCGAACACGCCGCCACCCTTCGAGATGAGTTTCGTATCATAGTCCGCCCAGGACGAACCCTGCAGGTTGAACAGGCGCTGGCGCTCGGCCAGGTTCTTTTTTGAATCGCCGGGATTGGGATCAAGGAAGATGTGCATGTGGTTGAAGGCCGCGACGAGGCGGATCTCCGGCGACAGCAACATGCCATTGCCAAAAACATCGCCGCTCATGTCGCCGACGCCGATCACCGTGAAGGGTTCGGTCTGGATATCCTTGCCCATTTCGCGGAAGTGACGCTTGACCGCCTCCCACGCGCCACGCGCCGTGATGCCCATCTTCTTGTGGTCGTAGCCGACCGAGCCGCCCGACGCGAACGCATCGCCCAGCCAGAAGCCGTGCGCCTCGCTGATCGCATTCGCCGTGTCGGAAAATGTCGCCGTGCCCTTGTCGGCGGCGACCACGAGATACGGGTCTTCCCCGTCCCAGATCACTGTATGATCCGGGTGGATGACCTCGGCGCCGTCAAGATTGTCCGTGAGGCCGAGCAGCGCCGTGATGAACTGTTTGTAGGCTTCCCGCCCGCTTTCGAACCAGGCATTGCGGTTTGACCGGTCGGCGAGTTGCTTGGGAAAGAATCCGCCCTTTGAACCGACAGGAACGATCACCGCATTCTTGACCTGCTGGGCTTTCACAAGGCCCAGCACTTCGGTGCGATAGTCTGATGGCCGGTCCGACCAGCGCAGCCCGCCGCGCGCAACCGGGCCAAAGCGCAGGTGCACGCCTTCGACCTGGGGGCTCGACGTGAATATCTCGCGATACGGTTTCGGCTCGGGCAGATCTTCCAGTTCGCGGCTCGCCACCTTGAAGCTGATGAACGCATGCAGGTGGCCGTCTTCGCCGGTCTGGTAGAAATTGGTCCGCTGAATGGCACAGATGAGATCGGTCAGACGGCGGAGAACCTGGTCTTCGGCCAGCGCCGACACGTCGCGCAGCGCCGTCTCGATGGCGGCACGAATGCCAGCCTCCGCGTCGCGGCGGGCATCAAGACTGTCATGTGTGGCCGGATCGAACCGCGCCGCAAACAGGTCGAGCAGCAGGCGCGTGATCTTCGGATGGGCGGCCAGGGCCCGCTCCTGGATCTCCTGTGGCTGTTCCAGTCCCGACTGGCGGCGATAGGCCGACAAGGCCCGCATGAGCGCGGCTTCACGCCAGCTGGCACCCGCCGAAAGGACCAGCCGGTTGAAGCCGTCATTCTCGGCCAGCCCGCTCCAGACCGCCACAAAGGCATCCTCGAAACCTTTCGCCAGCGCGTCCAGGTCGATGGCTTCCCCGCCCACAGACCGCATCGACAGCGAATGGACCCAGTATATTTCCGGCGAGTCGGCGGCCGGCTTTTCGGATGGCCGGATCGGGTATCCCGTTTCGAAATTCACGAACAGGCCCATATGTTCGAACACCGGCACACAGCGTGACAACGGAATGGCACCCTCGCGGGCGTAGATCTTGACGCGTATCTTGTCGCCGTCGTCGCCGTCCGACCGGAAGGCGCGGGCCAGTACGGGCGTATTGAAATGCAGGCCCGCCATGGCGGTGACGTCGCGCAGCGCCTCGTCTGGCGGGAAGGCTTCCCGGTAGGCCGCATTGAAAGCGCCGATAAAGGCGCGCGCGCCGTCCCGGTCTAACTCGGCCAGCGGGCTTGCCATCAGGGCCTGCCGGAATCCCTGGTCCCAGGTCCGGGCGAGCTCGGCGATTTCGCGTTCCAGTGCCTCCGGGTCGGGCTGGGGATGGTTACGGTCAATCGAGATTTCGAAATGCACGCGGGCCATGGGCCCGGTGTCGAAATAGGGCTGGAACTTTACCAAAGTGCCCGCATAGGCGCGGGTCAGGACGTCTGCCATGCGCAGGCGCAGCGTCGTGTCATAGGCTTCGCGCGGCACGAACACGATCGCGGTGACGAACCGGTCGAACTCGTCGCGCCGCAGGAACAGGCGGGTGCGCGGACGCCCGACCAGGTGCATCGCACCGACAATCATCGGCGCGAGTGCCCGGGAATGAGTCTGGAACAATTCATCGCGCGGCCAGGTTTCGAGCAGGTTGGCCACGGTTTTTTCCGTATGCCCGCCGGGCGCCGCGCCGGACGCTTCGATCACTTTCTTCACCCGCCGGCGCACGAACGGAATGGACCGCGCCGTCTCGTCATAGGCTTCGGCCGTGAACAGCCCCAGGAAGCGCACTTCCCCGTTCACCTTGCCCTCGGCATCATATTTCTTGATCCCGATATAGTCGCAATTGACCCGGCGGTGAACGCGGCTGACCAGGGTCGATTTGGCAACGAACATGGGAAAGGGTTCGGCCAGCAGGTCGCTGATTTCGGGCGTGAGCACCAGTGGCTCGCTGTCACGCGACAGGACGTTCAATTGCTCGTCGCGCAGGATGCCCAGATTCGAGCCCTCGATCATGATCGGCTCTTCCGGCAGCACCTTGCCCTTGGCATCCGTCTCGAAATGGTATTCGCGGCACCCGAGGAAAACGAAATGGTCTTCCAGCAGCCATTCCAGAAAGGCGATGGTTTCGCGCTTGTCGTCTTCGGCGTGATTCTTGAGATGCGAGATGCCCCTGATCTCGGCCTCCATGCGCGCCTTCATCGGCTCGAAGTCGCTGACCACTTCACGCGTTGATTCCTGCGTCTTGCGCACGCCCTCGATCAGCTTCTTCGCCTCGGCGTCTGTCATCAGGGGCAAGTGGATCTGGATCACCGAAACGCACCGGCCATCTTCCATGTTCACGATCGGATGGAACAGGGCTTTGACCTCATGACCTGCGGCGGCGCATTCACCCAGCAGCGAATCGACCAGGAACGGCATATCCGGGCCGACTGTCTCCAGCACTGACCGCTGCAATGGCGCACTTTCCCCGTCCGGCGCGATCCGGACCCGCGCGTCCTGCACGTTTGGCGCGACGCTGTTGGCCCATGCCCACAGGTCCGTCGTCAGTTTGCGGACATCACCCTCGGTCAGACCGGTCAGGTCTTCATTCCGGGATTCCTGATTCACCTGCACCAGCACTTGCTGAAGCGGGTCGGCCTTGGATAGCGACGTGGACATTTGGAAAAGCTCGCCTGGAGATTGCGGAAACTGGATCCGGTCTACCGTGCGCCGCGAAGCCCATCAATGGCTAGTTACAAGTGAAACTGAATAGCCTCGTGGGGCCCTTGCCCGGATACAAGCGGGCCCGTCGAACGGGGACGTGTCCAACGGGCCCTACAGGCGTTCCGCAGGCTGGGTGGGGGGACGCACGCGGAGGCCTGATCTTGTATTTCGGTCCTTGTCTTCAGGAAGCAAGGGTTACCGGTGGCAAAATTACATTACAAATCACGAAGATTTCACCGATCCGTACATTCTATTTCTGCGATGGGGCGGGATGCCACACTTCAATCGGTTTCGCCACGATCTTTGACAGCTGTAACTGCGACCCTTTGCGCGCCCTTGCCCTGAGGATTTCCGTCCGCCGAGAGGAGGATCGCGATCCACCGCGTACCGTCAGATTGTGCAAACAGTATCATCATCAGCACAGTCAGCGGCGCCGACAGGAACATTCCGGGGATGCCCCATAGCACGCCCCAGATGGCAAGCGACAGCAAGACCACGAGGGATGACAGGTTTAGCGATTCGCCCATCATTCTGGGCTGAATGAAATTCCCGATCGAGAATTGCCAGAAACTGACAATTCCGAACACGATCGCCGCGTAGATATAGATGTCCTGCGGTGCGGCACCCGGGATCCAGTCCGGCACTTCGGGTTGTACGAGGGCAAAGAGGGGTGGCACCAGCGCGGCGACGATCGACCCGACGGTGGGAATATAGTTCAGCACGAAGATAAGCGCCGAAAGAAAGAGCGCATTCTGCACGCCGAGCAGCAGCAGGGACGCATAGGTCAGCGCCGTGATCAGGGCCGAGATAACGGTCTGGGTCCAGAGATAAGTCTCGATACTCTGGCGCGCCTCGTCACCGATCTGGCGCACCTGGCTGCGCTGCTCGAATTCCGGGAAGATATTGTCCAGCTTCCGGGTCCAGCCGGACTGGGCGATGAACAGGAAAGCGACATAGATGAAGATCAACACCAGGTCGCCCGACAGGTCTCTCGTCGCATTCGCGATCGTCGCAAAAAAGCGCTGGCCCTGCGCGTTGAACAGGAGATGGGTCAGGGTCGGCGCATCGCTCATATTGACCAGGCCATAGGCATCCCGGATCAGCGCGTTGATCTTTTCCTCGTACTCGGCCGCGTCACGCCCGAACTGCGACATGCCGTCCGCCATCAGGGCGATGAAGCCGACAAAGCCCCCGAGCACGATCAGCACGGCGATGGCACGCGCGGCGCCTCGGCGCATGGTACGCGACCAGTTGTCGATCACGTTCGCGAAGCCCTCGATCACGAGGAACAGGAATACGGCCATCGCGAAGGTCGCCAGGATACCACGTCCAAAATATAGGAAGGCGACGATCACGCCGGTGGCGATGATCCAGATGCCGGTCTTGGTTGCGCGGTCCATACGGGCTCCCCTGAAGCAGATACAGGTTGGAAGCAGCCTCGTCCGGCGTCAAGATATGCTTTCACCTGCATCTGCAACGCACACGCCAAGCTCAGTCGGCCCCTTGCCGAATCCTGTTAAATCACTAGCGTTCCGGCGGCATCAGGGGAGATTTAGCCAGCATGACGGATTCACTTTTTATCGGTGGCGCAGACGCAGACGGGTCCGGCACGCCGAACACCGCTCAGGAATTGCTGCTGAAAGTGGCCAACCGTCACGGCCTCGTTGCCGGCGCGACCGGCACCGGCAAGACCGTGACCCTGCAGATCTTGGCGCAGGGCTTCTCCGATGCCGGCGTCCCGGTCTTCTGCGCCGACGTCAAGGGCGACCTCTCGGGCATCTGCGTTCCCGGCAGCGCCAGTCACAAGCTGCACGACAAGCTGGTCGCGCGCGCCAACCTGATCGGCCTCGAGGATTACGGCTATGGCGCCGCCCCCACCATTTTCTGGGATGTGTTCGGCGAGAACGGCCACCCGATCCGCGCCACGATCTCGGAAATGGGCCCCCTCCTCCTGTCGCGCCTGATGGGCCTGACCGATGCGCAGGAAGGCGTCCTCAACATCGCATTCGAATATGCCGACGATAACGGCCTCCTCCTGCTCGACCTGAAAGACCTGCGCAAGCTGCTGGTCCACCTGTCCCAGAAAGAAGTGCGCGACGAGATCAGCCAGGAATACGGCAATGTCGCCGCCGCCTCGCTCGGCGCCGTTCAGCGCAACCTCCTCGTGCTCGAACGCGAAGGCGCCGACCATTTCTTCGGCGAACCGGCGCTGCAACTCGAAGACCTGATGCGCACGACCCGGGATGGGCGCGGCTATATCAACGTGCTCGACGCCACCCGGCTGATCAACAGCCCGAAACTCTATTCCACCTTCCTGCTCTGGCTCCTCTCGGAACTGTTCGAACGCCTGCCGGAAGTCGGCGACCCGGACAAACCGAAGCTCGTCTTCTTCTTCGACGAAGCCCACCTCCTGTTCAATGATGCGCCGCCCGCCCTGATGCAGAAGATCGAACAGGTTGTCCGCCTCATCCGGTCGAAAGGCGTCGGCGTCTTCTTCGTCACCCAGAACCCGCGTGACCTGCCCGAAAGCGTGCTGGCCCAGCTCGGCAACCGGATCCAACACGCCCTGCGCGCCTACACCCCGGCCGAACGCAAGGGCGTGCGTGCTGCGGCCCAGTCATTCCGCGAAAACCCGGCCTTCGACACCGAGGAGGTCATCACCCAGCTCGGCACCGGCGAGGCCCTCGTCTCCACGCTTAACGCCAAGAGCGCGCCGTCGGTGGTCCAGCGCACCACGATCCGTCCGCCCGCGTCCCGGCTCGGGCCAGCCACGCCTGCCGAACGCGCGGCCGTACAGAAGGACAGCCCTTTTGCCGGCAAGTATGAAGAGGCCATCGACCGCGAGTCCGCCTACGAGATCCTGGAAGAAAAAGAGGCCGAGGCCGCCGAACAGGCTGAAAAGCTGGCCGCGAAGGAAGAAAAGGCCAAGGCGGCGCTTGCAAAGAAAAAGGCGCGGACCAAATCGACAAAGTCACGGCGCCAAACCCCGCTTGAGGCCGCTGGTAAACAGGCCGCGCGCACCGCGACGCGTGAATTCACCCAGTATATCCTGCGCGGCATCCTGGGCGGCATGAAGCGCTAGGCGCCACCCGGCTCAGATGAATTCCCCGTTACACGGGTGATTTCCTTTGCGTAAGGACTCGCCGGTGACGCGCGCGTCACCTATAGTCAAACCAGAAGCACAGACATCAAAGGGAGGCTCCGGCCCATGAAAGATTATCTCAAGTTTTACATTAATGGTGAGTGGGTCGATCCGGTAGAGCCCCGCACGCTTGAGGTCGAAAACCCCGCCACGGAAGAACCCTTTGCGCGCATTTCGCTCGGCTCGAAAGCCGATGTCGACAAGGCCGTGGCCGCCGCCAAGGCCGCCTTCCCGTCCTTCTCGCAAACCTCGGTCGAATACCGCGCCGACCTGCTCGACAAGATCACGGCCGGCATCCAGCAGCGCCTTCCCGAACTGGCCGGCGCCATTTCCGACGAAATGGGCGCGCCAATGTGGCTCGCCAACGCGGCTCAGGTGCCGGCCGGCATGGGCCATTTCGCCACCGCCGCCGCCATCCTGCGCGGCTTTGAGTGGGAAGAGCTGAAAGGCACGACTCTGCTGCGCAAGGAGCCGATCGGCGTCTGCGGCTTCATCACACCATGGAACTGGCCCCTCAACCAGATCGCCTGCAAAGTCGCCCCTGCCCTCGCAGCCGGTTGCACCATGGTCCTCAAGCCGTCTGAAATCGCACCGCTCGATGCACTGATCTTTGCCGAAATCCTGCATGAAGCCGGCGTGCCGAAGGGCGTGTTCAACCTCGTCAACGGTGACGGCCCGAATGTCGGCGCCGTCCTCTCGGCCCATCCCGATGTCGACATGATGAGCTTCACCGGCTCGACCCGCGCTGGCGTGCTCGTCGCGCAGGCTGCAGCGCCGACCGTCAAACGTGTCGCCCAGGAACTCGGCGGCAAGTCGCCGAACATCGTCCTGCCAACTGCCGACCTGAAAAAGGCCGTCGCAGGCGGCGTCATGCAGATGATGACCAATACAGGCCAGTCCTGTAACGCCCCGTCGCGCATGTTCGTCCAGAAAGACCAGCAGGACGAAGCCATCGCGATTGCCAAGGCTGCAGCCGAATCGGTCAAGGTCATGATGCCGGGCGAAGCGACGCCGGGTGCCATTGGGCCGATCTCGAACGGCAACCAGTTCCAGAAGGTCCAGGACCTGATCCAGGTCGGTATCGACGAAGGTGCGACGCTCGTCGCCGGTGGCACGGGCCGCCCTGAAGGCTTCAACAAGGGGTACTTCACCCGTCCCACCGTCTTCGCGAACGTCACCAATCAGATGACCATCGCGCGCGAGGAAATCTTCGGTCCTGTCCTTTGCATCCTGCCTTATGACACCATCGACGACGCCGTCGAGATGGCCAATGACACCGTCTACGGGCTCGCCGGCTATGTTCAGGGTCCGGACAAGGAAGCCCATGCCGTGGCCCGTCAGATCCGTGCCGGCCAGATCCAGGTCAATGGCGCCAGCGCTGACTTCTCGGCACCGTTCGGCGGCTACGGCCAGTCCGGCAATGGCCGCGAATGGGGCGAACTCGGCTTCGAGGAATTCCTCGAAACCAAGGCGGTCATCGGCTACAAGGCCGCCTGATCCGTCATTCCGGAACGCACAAGATCAAGGGCGGCCCGATGGGTCGCCCTTTTTCGTTGGCGCGATGACCTCGAAAACGTGATGGCGGACGGCCCCCAAACTGCAGCGATTCTACGCAATTCAACTTAGGTTCAGGTAGGATGCGGTCTGGTATCGTGTACACTTGAAGACATCCTCAGGAGTGTTGCCATATGCATATTTCAAAGATCGCTGCCGGGTTTGCCGCCTTGGCCATGCTGGTCGCCTGTACGACCGCCACCCCCTATCAGGCGGCGTTTGATTCAGAACGCGGCTACTCGGAACAACAGGTCGAAGCGAACCGCTTCCAGGTCCAGTTCGCTGGCAACAGCCTGACAGATCGCAAGACGGTAGAGACCTATATGCTCTACCGCGCGGCGGAGTTGACCAAGCAGAACGGCTTTGACCATTTCCGCGTCGTCCAGCGCGCCACGGATGCCGACAGCCGGGTCGTTCCCTCAACGACGGGCTATTCGCCGTTCTACAGCAATTTCTACCTCGACTATCACTATTACGGGCCGCGCGCGGGATACTTCTACAATCCCCACCGTCGCTGGGCCTATCCACGGTCCTTCTACGCGTCGCGCTTCGGCTATTATGACCCCTTCTGGGACGGCCCGCAGGAATATCGCGAAATCACTTCCTATGTGGCATCGGCCGAAATTGTCATGGGCAAGGGTCCGAAACCGGATGATCCGGCCTATTTCGATGCCGACCAGGTGATCTTCAATCTTGGCAGCCAGATCCAGCGCCCCGAATCCTGATCCGGTTTCAAACCGTCTTCAAACGCCGCCTCGCAAGGGCGGCGTTTCTGCATTCGGCACATTATTCCTGGCTTCGCCTCTAGGCAAGCGGCAAGGCGTGGCCCAGATAGGGAGGCTTCCCCCAAACCGCACCAGACTGGAAAGGCGGGCCCATGGCCGACACCGAACCCTCCGCCATTCCTCCCTCGGGCATCCTGCCGGGCGCCAAGCGCCCGGTCCCAGGGCGCAGCGAACTTGTCGTGATGATTGCCGGCCTGATGGCGCTCAACGCCTTCGGCATCGACATCATGTTGCCGGCACTCAACGAGATTGCCCATGCTGTAGGCCTCACCGCGCCGGGCATGGAAAGCGACAACCGGCAGCAGATGATCATCTTCTCCTATGTGCTGGGCTTTGGCGCCCCACAAATCGTCTGGGGGCCCATCTCCGACCGGTTTGGCCGGCGCGGTCCCCTCTTCGTGGCCCTTATCGGCTACATCATCACCGCCTTTGCCTGCATCGTCATGCGCGACTTCATGGCCCTTCTGATCATGCGCTTCCTGCAAGGCGTGTTTGCGTCCGGCGGGCGGCTCGTCGCCGTGTCTGTCGTGCGAGACCTGTTTGCCGGCCGCCAGATGGCGCGCTTCATGTCGCTGGTGATGACCATATTCATGGTCGTGCCGATCCTCGCGCCGGGTATCGGCCAGATGGTGCTGCTGGTTGCGCCATGGGAGGCCATCTTCGTGGTCCTCGCCCTCTTCGGCATCATCATGCTCATCTGGACATGGTACCGCCTGCCCGAGACCCTGCCGGAAACCGCCCGGCAACCGCTCAATCTCAGCGCGGCCCTCGGCGCCTATGGGCAGATCGTCAAATCGCGCGTCACGTTCGGATACATGTGCGCCTCCGGCGTCATCTTCGGCGCGCTGTTCGCGTTCATTGCCTCGTCCGAGCAGGTCTTCCGCGAAGTCTTCGAACAGACGGAAACCTTCGCGCTCTGGTTCGCCGGGATCGCGGGAACGCTCGCCTGCGCCAACTTCCTGAACTCGCGCATCGTTGAGAAGGTCGGCATGCGCCGGATCAGCCAGACCGCCCTCTTCGTCTTTACAATCGGCGCGGCGATCCTCGCACTGGTCACCCATTTCGTCGGCGACCACCTTTTTATCTTCTTCCCTCTGTTTGCGCTCTGCTTCGGGTGTTTCGGCCTGATGGGCTCGAACTTCAGCGCGCTGGCCATGGAACCTCTCGGCAAGATTGCCGGCACAGCTTCGGCGGCCTACGGCTTTGCCACGACGACCGTTTCCAGCCTCATCGGCATGGCCATCGCCAGCCAGTACAATGGCTCGACCGTACCGATCACGCTCGGCTTCGTCTGCCTCGGCCTGGCATCCCTCGGGATCATCCTGATCACCGAGAAGGGCAAGCTGTTCAGCTCGCGCTGATGAGGCGGCGGTTTGGATGGCGAGATAGCCGCCTGATCGCGGCCAGTCCCGCGGCTTGACCTCCCTGACTGTTGCCGTTTTTTAGTTGTGACAGCTGATTAAGGGGGACAGCGGGAGATGCGGATTTTTCTGGTAGCAGTGTCCTGCGCCGCAGCAATAGCGGCAGGGTTCGTGGTGACACACCATCTCTATCTTGCGGTCGTGACCGGCGTGGTTTCCGGCTTGTTGGCATCATTCGTATTTCTGTACGTACTTTCGGACCTTCGTCCGAAAGTGAAAATCGCGCCCATTCTCGTACGCGGACCAACGCTTGACGGAGGGAAAAAGCTTTCCATCAAGATTATCAATCAGTCAGGCGCAGACCTTATCGAACCCAAGGCCACACTTCATGCGCTGCACAAGGTCGAGCGCGGCATCGGTGCACGCGATATCGCCAAACGTATGGAACTTGTGAACGACACGCCCTTCCTCATCAGGGGCTGCAATGCCAGCCGCGGGCGGGAAAACGAGCACATCTATATTTTCAATTCGCGCATCACGGACGAATTCGATGCGATCGTCGCCAGCAAGGCCAGCATTCGCTTCAGGTTGATCGCGCAACACCCGATGTCAGGCGTCAAACAGGTTTTCGAAAAAATCTACAGTCTGGACGCGACGACGCTCATCGACGGACGGCTCAAGTCGGGCGAAAATTTCGACGTCGAACCGCTTGATGCAACCAGCAACGATTAGGACCGGGTATCGAGCGGTGCGTCCCTAGGCCGTCGCCAGCCAGGCCTTCTCGACCACTTTCACCACGTCGCCCATGATGCCGGTAATCTTGAAGTCCTTGGGCGTGTAGATGCGGGTCACACCCATCTGCCCGAGGGCGCGGGCGTCTTCCGGCGGGATGATGCCGCCGACAACCAGCGGCACATTTTCCAGCCCCGCCTTGCGCATCTCGGCAATCGTCTCGCGCACGAGGTCCAAGTGGCTGCCGGACAGGATCGACAGGCCGACAACATGCGCATTGGCCTCTTTCGCCTGCGCCGCAATCTCGGCGGGCGTGAAGCGGATGCCTTCATAGACGACATCCATGCCGACTTCCCGTCCGCGCGCCGCGATCTGCTCGGCGCCGTTCGAGTGGCCATCAAGCCCCGGCTTGCCCAGCACATAGGTCAGCCGCCGCCCCAGCGCCTCCGACACGCGGTCGACATCGGCTTTCACCGCCGCAATCTCGTCGTCGCCGTCGCCGCTGATGACCATGGCCACGCCCGTCGGTGCACGGAATTCGCCGAACACTTCGCGCATCGCCGTGCCCCATTCGCCGGTCGTCACGCCCGCCTTGGCGCAGGCAATCGACGGCTCCATGATGTTCACATCGCTGGCTGCCGCCGCCTTCAGGTCCGCCAGCGCCGCTTCGACCGCTGCATTGTCGCGTTTCGCCCGCCACGCCTTAAGCTCGCGCACCTGCGCGGCTTCTTCAGCCGGGTCGACCGTCATGATCGCGCCGTCCCCCGTGCCCAGCGGGCTTTCTTCGGTCGAGGTATACTTGTTGACGCCGACAACGCTCAGCGCGCCGCTTTCGATTGCCTTGATCCGCTCGATATGCGCGCCGACAAGGCTTTCCTTCATATGGGTGATCGCATTCGTCGCGCCGCCCAGCGCATCGATCTCGGCCAGCGTGGCGCGGGCCTTGTCCTTCAATTCCTCGGTCTTGCCGTCGATCACATGGCTGCCGTCGAAAATGTCCTCGAATTCCAGCAGGTCCGTCTCATAGGCCAGGATCTGCTGCAGGCGCAGGCTCCATTGCTGGTCCCACGGGCGCGGCAGGCCCATGGCCTCGTTCCAGGCCGGCAATTGCAGCGCGCGGCACCGGGCCCGTTTCGACAGGGTCACGGCCAGCGCCTCGATCAGGATGCGATAGACATTGTTCTCCGGCTGCGGCTCGGTCAGGCCCAGCGAATTGACCTGCACGCCATAGCGGAACAGCAGCGCTTTCGGGTCATTCACGCCATAACGTGTCCGGCCGATCTCTTCCCACAGGTCGACAAAGGCCCGCATTTTACAAAGTTCCGTAACGAAACGCACACCGGCATTCACAAAGAAGGAAATCCGCCCGAACACGGTTTCAAAGTCTGATTCCGGAACTTGACCGCCCGCCTTCACACGATCCAACACGGCAATCGCCGTCGCCAGCGCATAGGCCAGTTCCTGTTCCGGCGTCGCGCCCGCTTCCTGCAGGTGATAGGAGCAGACATTCATCGGGTTCCATTTCGGAACTTCTGTATAGCACCAGCTTACCATGTCAGAGATCAGCCGCATCGACGGCTCGGGCGGGAACACATAGGTGCCGCGCGACAGGTATTCCTTGACGATATCGTTCTGCGTCGTGCCGCGCAGCTTGTGCCGGTCGTCGCCGCGCTCGTCGGCTAGCGCCACATACATGGCCAGCATCCAGGCCGCCGGCGCATTGATCGTCATCGACGTGTTCATCTCTTCCAGCGGCAGCTGGTCGAACAATAGCGCCATGTCGCCCATATGCTTGACCGGCACGCCGACCTTGCCGACTTCGCCGCGCGCCAGGATATGGTCGGCGTCATAGGCGGTCTGCGTCGGCAGGTCGAAGGCGATGGACAGGCCCGTCTGGCCCTTGGCCAGGTTGCCGCGATACAGCTCGTTCGATTTCTGAGCCGTCGAATGGCCCGCATAGGTGCGGAAAATCCACGGCCGGTCAGGCGCGTGCTGGAACGGTTTTTGTGTGTCGGCCATGCCGGGGCTCCCCAAATGTATTGTTGCGGCGCAACATGCCGTGTGGCGCTGGCCAGCGCAAGCGTCAGACCGCGCCCTTGTGCTGGCGTGTCTTCATGGCCACATCGGAACGGACCTACCACACTCTTGCCTCCCACCGGATACGCCCACCCTGACCCAGCCTGCCTCCCCCCTCCAGACTGCGCTCGGCCTGCGCCTCGCCACCCTGCTCGCCTTCCCGTTCGGCGTCGTCCTGGTCGCGCTGATGCAGCGCAGCGCCCTGATGATCGTGCTTCTGGCCGCCGCCATGGTCGGCGTCAGCCTGGTCGAACGCTTTCGTCTCGCCCGGATCACCGGCACCGCCGTCCCGGTCACACTGGCCGGCCTGCTGCCCGGATTCGCCGTGCGCCTTGGCGGCCTGGCCGGCCTGTTCATCGTCCTCCTCGGCATCCTCGCCCTGTTCCGCGACACGTCGCTGGCGCGGGGCCTTGGCCTTGAAGACGTGGCCATCCTGGTCGGCGTCACCGGCTTTGCCCTGGCGGCCAACGCGATTAGCGCCCGCCTCGCGACCACCGAAGTCAGCAGCGTCCTGTCGACACTGAACGCATCGTTCCGCGCGGCCAATCCCGGCGCAGGCACAGCAGATGGCGAGATCATCGAGGGTGAATTCTACGACCCCGAAGCCGGGCCTGATTCTTCCCCTCGCCGCTGAAACGGACTTGATGTATACACCGCCGAACCTCTGGCGGAGCGTCCTTCAAATGACTGAATTTATTGGCTTTTTGGCCGCCATCCTGACAACGGTTTCGTTCGTGCCGCAGGCCGTGCAGATCCTGCGCACCCGCGAAACCGGCGGCATCTCCCTCGTCATGTACGTGCTGTTCACGGCCGGAATCGCCGCCTGGCTCGCCTATGGCGTCCTGATTGCCAGCGTCCCGGTCATCCTGGCCAACTTGGTCACCATCGTGCTCGCCGGAACCATCCTCACCCTCAAGGCCCGCGCCGTCATCGCCGCCCGCCGGTCCGCGCGTCAGCCCATCGTCCACGAGATCGGA
>Ga0209344_10000399_pt1 | contig 79516 bp, 63 predicted proteins | sample Cruoilmetagenom6_FD_187293 | JGI IMG/M metagenome (GOLD analysis project Ga0209344, IMG submission 187293) | Oil polluted marine microbial communities from Coal Oil Point, Santa Barbara, California, USA - Santa Barbara Oil Seep Sample 6 (SPAdes)... | ecosystem: Environmental > Aquatic > Marine... | reverse complement strand
GGTGGTGGTCATAGCTTGCATGTGGTGTGTGATCTTACTTTGGCGAGTAAAGAACACGCTATCTTTAAACAAACAGACGCCGATGTTACAAGTTTTGACGGTGGATATGGAAGTGCCTATCTTGCAAAAATGGTAGGTCAGAAAAAGGCGCGGGAGATCTTTTTCCTCGGAAGAAATTACAACGCCCAAGAAGCCTACGATATGGGAATGGTAAATGCGGTAATTCCTCATGAGGAGCTAGAACAAACTGCCTTCGATTGGGCACAGGAAATTTTGGCAAAATCACCAACTTCCATAAAAATGCTGAAATTTGCAATGAACCTTACCGATGACGGTATGGTAGGACAACAGGTATTTGCTGGCGAAGCCACGCGCCTTGCCTATATGACCGATGAAGCCAAAGAGGGGAGAGATGCCTTTCTCGAAAAGCGCAAGCCTAACTTTTATAAAAAGTGGTTGCCTTAAAAAACCAATTGCCTAACTATACCGCATTTTATTTCTAATACGCCTCATCGTGTACGTTTTTTACGGCACGTCCACTGGGGTCATTCATGTTTTTAAAGCTTTCATCCCACTCTAAAGCCACTTGACTACTACAAGCTACGCTAGGAACCGATGGCACGGTTAATGCCGCGGTATCACTCGGAAAGTGTTCAGTAAATATTGAGCGATAATAAAACTCTTCTTTGGATGTTGGTGGTTGCAAAGGGAATTTATAATGTGCATTGGTAAACTTCTCATCACTCACTTTTTCATTAACCATTTCCTTTAAAGTATCGATCCAACTATAACCCACACCATCGCTAAATTGCTCTTTTTGTCTCCAAGCAACACTTTCTGGCAGTTGATCTCCAAAGGCTTCTCGTAACAACCATTTTTCCATAGCTTGCTTTGACATATCGCTGTCTTGTCCTGAAATGATCATTTTGTCTTTTGAATTAAGACGCATTGCGACATCCATAAATTCTTTGTCTAAGAAAGGAACACGACCTTCAATACCCCAAGAAGCTAGTGATTTATTCGCTCGTAGGCAATCGTACATATGAAGTTGGTCCAGTTTACGAACTGTCTCTTCATGAAGATCTTTCGCTGTAGGCGCTTTATGAAAATATAAATATCCTCCAAAAATCTCATCAGCTCCTTCACCCGACAGCACCATTTTTATTCCCATAGCTTTAATCGCTCTTGCTAGTAAAAACATAGGTGTAGAAGCTCTAATGGTAGTGACATCGTAGGTTTCAACATGATAAATCACATCACTAATGGCATCAAGTCCTTCTTGTATTGAAAAGTGAATCTCATGATGCACAGTCCCTAAATGGTCCGCTACTTTTTGAGCAGCCTCTAGATCAGGAGAACCTTCCAAACCAACAGCAAAAGAGTGTAGCCTAGGGTACCAAGCACTTTCTTGGTCGTTCGATTCAATCCGTTTATCGGCATATTTTTTAGCAAGGGCAGAGGTGATGCTTGAGTCCAATCCGCCAGAAAGTAAAACACCATAAGGTACATCACTCATAAGTTGTCTGTGGACAGCTGCATCTAACGCTTGTTTTAAATCTTGAATGTTGGTTTCGTTGTCTTTCACATTCTCAAAATCCATCCAATCTCGAGCATACCAGCGCTTAGGTTCTCCATCATTACTGTCTAAATAATGCCCAGGAGGAAAGAGCTCAATCTTAGTACAAATCCCTTCTAAGGCTTTTAATTCCGAAGCCACATAAAAAGTCCCGTTTTGATCCCAGCCCATGTATAATGGAATAATTCCCATATGGTCTCGTGCAATCAAATAGGAGTCATTTTCTACATCGTATAATGCAAATCCGAAGATTCCATTTAAGTCATCTAAGAAAGAAGTTCCTTTTTCTTTATACAGTGCCAACAGTACTTCACAATCACTTTTAGTTTGAAAGTTATAAGAGCCTTTCAATTGTTCTCTTAATTCCATATGATTGTAGATTTCGCCATTTGCAGCTAAAACTAAGTCGCCTGATTCGCTAACTAAGGGCTGTTTTCCCGATGTTGGGTCTACAATTGCTAAGCGTTCGTGAGACATTATCGCATTATCATTAGTGAATATTCCACTCCAGTCTGGACCTCGGTGTCTAAGCTTTTTTGACATTGATAATACTTGAGGCCTTAGCAGTTCGCTAGACTCTTTTAAACGGAAGGCACATACTATTCCACACATATTTTATAATTTTTAAGTTCGTATATAAACAAAAAAAACCGCCAAGTTTCTTAAACTTGGCGGTTAGATATAGGTTACAAGTTTCTGTTACGTCTTTGCGTTATTATTATTATTATTATTATTATTTAAATTATTAGGTAACATAAACTATTTTTTGTCTTTATTGAGCGACTAAATTACCATTATTTATTTAATAGAAAACAGTATTGTGCTATTAATTAAGCAAAAGTTTTATCGCAACTTCGGAAAGTTAGTCGGGTTCACCTCATGCATCATAGCGTAAACTTTTTCAAAAACATCTTCGGTAGAAGGTTTTGAAAAATAATCGCCGTCGGTTCCATAAGCCGGTCTATGTGGTTTTGCAGTAAGAGTCTGAGGCTTGCTGTCTAAATGACGATAACCATCTTGTTCATCTAATATGTTTTGTAAAATATATGCCGAAGCACCACCCGAAACATCCTCGTCAATTACTAAAATCCGATTAGTTTTCGCGATACTTTTAACTAAGTCTTTGTTTAGGTCAAGTGGTAAAAGTGACTGTATATCAATTACTTCTGAATCAATCCCTACCTGGTTTAATTCTTTAGCGGCCTCTTCAACTATACGCAAGGTGCTACCATAAGAAACAAGGGTAATGTCATTTCCTTCCTTTATAGTTTCTACCACGCCAATAGGAGTTCTAAACTCGCCTAGATTGGTTGGCATCTTCTCTTTTAGACGATATCCATTTAGGCATTCAATCACCAAAGCAGGTTCGTCCGTTTCCAATAAGGTATTATAAAAACCTGCAGCCTTTGTCATATTTCTAGGAACAAGAATATACATTCCTCTTAAAAGGTGAATTAACCCTCCCATTTGCGAACCAGAATGCCAAATACCTTCAAGTCTATGACCTCGGGTTCTAACAATTAATGGTGCTTTTTGTCTTCCTTTGGTTCGGTATTGAACAGTAACTAGATCATCGCTCATAATTTGTAGACAGTAAAGGATATAGTCCAAATACTGAATCTCAGCAATAGGGCGAAGGCCTCGCATCGCCATTCCAATTCCTTGTCCCAGAATGGTGGCTTCTCTAATCCCAACATCTGCAACTCTAAGTTCTCCATACTTCTCCTGCATTCCTTCCAGTCCTTGGTTTACATCACCAATAGCTCCTGCATCTTCTCCAAAAACTAGAGTTTCTGGATGCTTACTAAAAATGGCATCGAAATTATCTCTAAGCACAAGTCTAGCGTCTACATCTTCTGCATTTGGGTCGTACGTTGGTTTAACTTCGGAAATAGTTGTTGCATTCTCTTTTGCTTCAGAATAAAGGTGAGAGCTGTATTTTGGCTGTATAATTTCAAAATAGTTCTCTATCCAATCCTGTAATTGTCGTTTTTCTGAAGATTCTTCACTAACAACATAGCGCAATGCTTTTCTAGTTGCCGAAACAATCGTTCTACGTAGTGGTTCAGTTTCAGAAGCCAAATCATTCTTTATTTTCTCAATAAAGTTCTTATTCGAAGAATTTTCAGCCAAATTACTCAATAAGGTTACAGCTTCATGTAATTCTTGTTTTTGTGGGGCTAAGAAAGCTTCCCAAGCGGCTTTTTTACCATCTCTAACCGTTTTCTTAATTTCTTTTTCTAATTCTTCAAGTTCTTCTTCAGAAGCCATGTTATTTTCAAGCATCCAACGACGCATTTGAACATTACAGTCAAACTCTCTTTCCCACGCCAAACGATTCTCATCTTTGTATCGCTCGTGAGATCCACTTGTTGAATGTCCTTGTGGTTGCGTTAACTCTTGTACATGTATTAACACAGGAACGTGGTCTTCTCTGGAAATTTTTCCAGCCTTTTGATACACTTCAATTAAAGTGGCATAATCCCATCCATTAACACGCATGATTTCATAACCAGGCTCATCTTCGGTACGTTGAAATCCTTTTAATACTTCGCTAATATTTTCTTTTGTTGTTTGGTGTTTTGCGTGTACAGAAATCCCATACTCATCATCCCAAACACTCATTACCATTGGTACTTGCAATACTCCGGCAGCATTAATGGTCTCCCAAAATAATCCCTCACTAGTACTTGCATTTCCTATAGTTCCCCAAGCAACTTCGTTTCCATTAATTGAAAAATTCGTCTCGTTTTCAAGTCCTTTTACCTTTCGAAACATTTTAGAAGCCTGAGCCAAACCTAGCAATCTAGGCATTTGACCAGCAGTTGGAGAAATGTCTGGGCTACTATTAGGTTGCTCGGTCAAATTTTTCCAACTTCCATCTTCATTTAGACTATGCGTCGCAAAATGACCACCCATTTGACGACCTGCACTCATAGGGTCGGCTTCGATATCGGTATGCGCGTAAAGACCAGCAAAGAACTGCTGTACAGTCAATTTTCCAATTGCCATCATAAAGGTTTGATCGCGATAATAACCGCTTCTCCAATCTCCATTTTTAAAAGCCTTTGCCCAAGCTAGTTGTGGAATTTCCTTTCCATCACCAAAGATTCCAAACTTAGCTTTTCCAGTTAAAACTTCTCTCCGACCTAGTAAACTACATTCCCGACTCGTAACGGCGATTTTATAATCGTTCATTACTTCAGCCTTAAAATTGTCAAAAGATAATTCGCTATTTGTCTGAGAATTTGTTTGCATATATATTGAAAATTGGGTATTGCAAAAGTAACGAAAATCGTTTTGAGAAACAATGTTAATGTTTTGTGATATTCTTAAAGTTTAGTTAGAAAAAACTCGTTTTTATCAATAAATTAGTTCAAATGGATAAAACGGATGCGAATGGTAAAATGAATTGACTGACTATTTTATTTGTTTAGAGGTTTAATATGGGTCACTTTCAGAATTATTAAACGAATCAGTAAAAGAAATGGAAAACCATGGAATAATACGTCAAACCAATCTTTAAGCGACATCCCAACTGCACCTCCAATAATCCATTTTATCTTGCCCCATAAATGTGGTTCGGGTAGGAAGGGAGCTAATCCAAGGGTTAGACAACCAAGCACTATTATTTTCCAATTATTAATAATTTCCATTTCTATAAATTAATACCACTCTCGTGTAAAAAGCTTCAGTAGTGTTTTAGGGCTAAGCGTTATAATAAATCGAACTTTCTCATCATAGTTTGGAAGATTGGGTTCAAAACCAAGACTAGAGTAAACAGGAAAATACAATTCAAAATAATCTGCTACTAAGCTCACTCTAACGCCACTATCAAATATTGCACTAGTGCCCTTTCCTTTATTGTGAATTAATCCTACATCACCATATGCATATATCCATCGCCAGATATTTGTACTTGCGTTTACCGTAGTAATCCAACTATTGGAAAAAGCAGGTTCTAATTGTGATTTAAAACCACCTTCTGCAATTATTAATTGTTGACTAAACAGACCGTTGTCTTCGCTTCGGCCATAATAACTATAGTCAAATAAATAATCTGTAGGACGATCTAGAGCGAAACTAAAAAAGTCCTCATCTGCTCTGGTATCATTAAAAATGAAGGTTCCTGCAAAAAACCTTAAATTCAATTGTCTGTTATTATTGAAAAGTTTTCTGTATTCCAAAGTGGTTGAAATCTTACTAAACTTTGACGAAATCTGATAATCCGCAACGCCTCGAAAGTAGTTTATGAGATTCGGATTACTATAAACATACGACATATTGAAGATGCTGTAGTTTGGTTCCTGATTAATGTCATTAGGGTTTTCATCGCGATATACATTCACATTGCGAAGATTGATATACTGTTTTTCATTTTTCCGAAGATCTTTATCTTGGAAACGAAACGTTATATAGGGTGTGAATTTCTTATAAAAAAGATCATCGTCATATGAATAATAGTTTCCAGATAAGCCATACTTCATGGAATTTAAGCCACCTTTATTAACCTGCTGTGTATACTGTATGGAACCGCTTCCAATAATGGTCTTTGAGCGAAGTCCAAATTGAGGCTCTAGTTTGTAATGAATAGCCTTTGGAAGTGCAGTTTTATTATAAAGCTTTAGGCCAGTTGTAACACCATCATATAGATTGTATTCAAAAATTGGCATAAAGAAGAACTGAGTATAGTTTGGATCTTCTACGTCCTGAAAAAGGCGAAATTGAACAGGTTTATTGAATAAGCCTTTTACTTTTTTGAAATTATTCCTCCTGTTATACTCTGGAATTTCTCCGTCGTAGTTGAGCGCAAGTTTACGAATATCTTTGGAAGGGACGGTAACCGATACGGTATCTTCCACAGGGAGTACCCATTTTTTAAATACTGTCTGCTTTTTGTTTAGGCCAAAAAGGGAAACGGGCATTGTGTTATCCCGTAAATTCTTAATTACAACTACCAAAGAGTCATCCTTCTTTCTAACTCTTTTTATTTTAAAATCAATCGTTTCTTCCGAATCGGCATAATCTTCGAAGAACCAATCTATTGGTAAAGGTGTATGCTGCTTCAATTTATCCTGAAATTGCAGAGAAGTGCTGGGTTTTAGTTTATTTTCAGAATAAAATTCCTTGATACTTTTTTCTACAATATCCCCTCCCAAATAACTGGAAAGATAATCTAAGCCTTTTCCGCCATAATAAGCGTTTGCAATGTTCTTGTTAAATTTAAGTAAGGAATCACGTGGTGTTGTTAGTTTTTGTTGAAGGTTAACCCGTGCCATATTTAAATAGAGCATTGGATATTGATCATTAAACTCAAGATCTGAAAGATGTGCCCAACGAATAATCCAAAACTTGCTTAGGCTACCTATCATTTTCATCTTTGGGTAATAGGTATCCACATACTCCATCATTAGATAAATTTGAATTGCTTCCTGAAGCCAATAATCGTCTCTTGGATGTAACTTTAAAGTGTTTTTAAGATAATTGCGTGTTATCGTTTTTAACTGCTCCATATCATATTCAAAGCCGTCTGGGAAAGGACTAATGAAATCTGGCAGCTGATTTAATCCGTAAACAGGACTGCTTCTATAATCGACATCGCTTATTACAAGTTTTTCAAAGGGATATTCTCCAAGTTTATCATTGAGAAAATGTGCAATCCTATCCACTACAATTGCTCGTATTGGCGCCTCCACTTTTTTCTCTTGAATGTTGGTAATTACCTCCAACTTATCGGTAGCGATACTTTCAAAGGACGGGAGTTGTTCCAAGTATAAAACAGCTTCTGTTCTATTCTCTCCTTGTAACAGCGTAGTTTTAATGGCTTCGGAAACAGTCTCGGATACTATTTTAAAATCGGATATAAGATTATATCGATTCGGACTATGGAGCGTTAAATTGAAAGTAGAAGGAGTGAGGTATAAATCATCCGTCTTTTTATTGCTGTATATATGCCATTTTCCGTCATAAACAGCAGGTGACACATACCAATATCTTAAATTATAATCATTCTGTTTAGTCACCCCATAGCGGGTAAATTTCGTATCGGGAAATTTGACTGTGTATTTTAAATGAAGGGTATAACTTTCTTCAGGAAGTAAGGGTTTGTTTAAGGTAACATGTATGATATCCGCCTCTTCACCTCGTTTCCAATCGAGTGGAACAGAAGTAGAGGTTGTTATACTTTCAATATTTGTTTTACCCCTATCTTTGTCTTTTTCAAAATGAAATTCGCTATCGTAATTTTCAGAAAAGCGTTTTCCTAGAGGTGAGTTCTTATCGCTAAAACTATTTGCCCAATCATTTAAATAGATTTCATGTAAAGTATCGTTAGATGTATTCTTGTATACAATTTGTTGATCTATCTCAATCGATTTTGACTGCGGTTGTAAGCTTGCTTCAATAGAAATAATATGCTGTGCCTGAATAGTAAAAGCAAGCAAACAACAAAGTATTAAAGTAAGGTTATGAAATCTCAAGGGGCCGTTTAACTATTAAAAATTAGGACTGAGGTTGTACTCTTCGTAAAAGTCATTTAATATTTGTAATACTTCATCTTCAGTATCTACAAGATGAACTAGGTCAAGGTCGTTTGGGCTTATGTTTCCTTCGGTAAGTAAGGTTCCCTTAATCCATTCAAATAAGCCACCCCAAAACTCTCTTCCCACTAAAATAAGAGGAAACTTATCAATTTTATGTGTTTGAATTAATGTGAAAGCCTCAAAGAATTCATCCAAGGTTCCAAAACCCCCTGGCATCACTACGAATCCCTGCGAATACTTTACAAACATTACTTTGCGCACAAAGAAGTAATCAAAATCAATACTTTTGTCGCTATCAATATATGGGTTGTCATGTTGCTCAAAGGGAAGTGTAATATTGAGACCTACCGAAGTACCGCCAGCCAAGTGCGCTCCTTTGTTACCAGCTTCCATAATTCCTGGACCACCACCTGTAATTACCCCATAGCCGTTTTCTGTGATTTTCATGGCGATGCTTTCAGCTAGTTTGTAATATTTGTGATCTGGTTTGGTTCGAGCAGATCCAAAAATAGAAACACAAGGGCCAATACGGCTCATTTTTTCATATCCATTCACAAACTCCCCCATGATTTTAAAAATGGCCCAAGAGTCATTTGTCTTTACCTGATTCCAATTTTTTGGTGTTTTCTCGTCTCTCATTGTGTAATGTATTAATCCCGCATCTTTCAGGTTCTAATGTAATTCTTTTTTAAGGAAACCTGCTGTATAGCTCTTTTTGATTTTTATAATTTCTTCTGGTGTTCCTTTAGCCAAAATTCTACCTCCTTTTTTCCCTCCTTCTGGTCCTATGTCAATAATATAGTCAACGGTTTTTATAACGTCCAGATTGTGTTCAATAATTAAGACAGTATTTCCTTTATTGACTAATTTATTGAGAACAAGCATTAAAACTCGAATATCCTCAAAGTGTAAACCCGTTGTTGGTTCATCTAAAATATAGAATGTATTTCCCGTATCTCTTTTGGAAAGTTCGGTTGCCAATTTTATACGTTGTGCCTCTCCACCAGATAATGTTGTAGACTGCTGTCCAAGAGTTATATAACCAAGTCCAACATCCTGGATGGTTTTTAATTTTCTGTAAATCTTCGGAATTAATTCAAAATAGGAACAAGCCTCGTTGATGGTCATTTCTAATACATCATAAATAGATTTTCCTTTATACCGAATCTCCAAGGTTTCGCGATTAAAACGCTTTCCTTGACAGGTTTCACATTCCACGTAGACATCGGGTAAAAAATTCATTTCGATAACTCGTAATCCACCTCCCTTACAAGTTTCACATCTTCCTCCAGCAACATTAAAACTAAATCTCCCCGGTTTATAGCCACGGATCATTGCTTCAGGAACTTTTGCAAAAAGGCTTCGTATTTCTGAAAAAACACCCGTATAGGTCGCTGGATTAGATCGTGGTGTTCTTCCAATAGGTGATTGGTTAACGTCAATCACTTTATCCAAATGTTCAAGCCCCGATATTTTCTTATAGGGCATAGGCTTTTTAACTCCGTTGAAGAAATGTGCATTTAGAATGGGGTAGAGGGTTTCATTAATAAGCGTAGATTTTCCACTCCCTGAAACACCGGTTACGCCAATCATTTTACCCAATGGCAATTCTATGGTTACATTTTTTAGATTGTTCCCAGTTGCACCGGTTAGTTTAAGTGTTTTCCCGTTTCCTATTCTCCTTTTCTTCGGAATTTGAATCTGCTTTGTTCCATTGAGATAATCTGCAGTGAGGGTATGATGTTTTAATATCTCTGTAGGAGTTCCTTTCGAAACAATCTCTCCTCCATGTTTTCCTGCCGCCGGACCAATATCAAAAATATAATCGGCCTGCTCAATCATATCCCGGTCGTGTTCTACTACGATTACAGAATTACCTAAGTCTTTTAGGGAAACCAACGATTTGATTAATTTTTCATTATCCCTTTGATGTAACCCAATGCTGGGCTCATCAAGAATGTAAAGCACGCCAACAAGTTGCGACCCAATTTGAGTTGCCAATCGAATACGTTGTGCTTCTCCACCAGATAATGATTTTGAGCTACGGTCAAGGGCGAGATAGGTAAGTCCAACGTCTATTAAAAACTGAAGCCTGGTACGAACTTCTTTAATGATTTCTTCTGCTATTTTTAATTGTGTCTCGGAGAGGTTCTTTTCAATATCCTCAAACCATTCTGCCAGTTCTGACACATCCATATGTGCCAATTCGGCGATGTTCTTATTGTTTACCTTGAAGTAGAGTGATTCCTTTCTTAGTCGTGAACCCTCACACATTGGACAGGATATTTTATCCATATACTCTTTTGCCCAACGCTGTAAAGAGCGAGATTCATTGGCTTCAAATGTATTCTGAAGAAAAGTGGCAACCCCTTCAAATTCAATTTTATAACTTCTAGTGATTCCTAATGTTTTCGATTCAATATCGAATTTTTCATTTCCGCCATAAAAAATAATATCTTTTGCTTCTTGAGGAATGCCTTCAAATGGATCACTTAGTTTAAAACCAAATCGTTCGGCAATTAGTTCCAATTGTTTAAAGATCCAATTGCTTTTTTGAGGCCCATGAGGCGCCAAAGCTCCTTGTTTAATTGATAGTGCCGAATCTGGAACAATCTTTTCTATATTCACTTGATGTAACTGTCCCAGTCCACGACAGTTAGGACACATTCCTTTTGGAGAGTTGAAAGAAAAATTATTTGGTTCCGGATTAGGGTAGGATATACCGCTGCTAGGACACATTAATGATCTACTAAAATATCGTATATTTTCCGTTTCATTATCCAAAACCATCAAAACATCATCACCGTGATACATTGCGGTATCAATGGTTTCGGTTAGTCGTTTATCATTGTCATTTTCCTTCGAAATTTTAAGACGATCTATTACAATTTCAATATCGTGATTTTTATAACGATCAATTTTCATTCCCTTAACGATGTCTTGAACTTTTCCATCCACTCGTACTTTAAGGAAACCTTGTTTTGCGATTTGTTCAAATAATTCACGATAATGTCCTTTTCTGGAACGCACTACAGGCGCAAAAACAATTACCTTCTTATCTTCAAAATCGTTAGTAATAAGCTCTTTAATTTGCTCATCGCTATAGCTCACCATTTTTTGGCCAGTGTTATAACTATAAGCATCACTACCTCTGGCGTAAAACAACCTGAGAAAATCATAAATTTCAGTAATGGTTCCAACCGTAGATCGAGGGCTTCTGCTTGTAGTTTTTTGTTCAATTGCAATAACCGGAGAAAGTCCTTCTATTTTATCTACATCTGGGCGCTCTAAATTTCCCAGAAACTGACGTGCGTAGGCCGAAAAAGTTTCTATATAGCGACGTTGTCCTTCGGCATAGATGGTATCGAAAGCTAGAGACGATTTTCCGCTTCCCGAAAGGCCGGTTATTACAACCAAATTCTCTCGAGGAATCTTAACATCAATGTTCTTTAAGTTATGCACTCTGGCACCAAGAACCTCTATAAAACCAGCATTTTTAGTCATAGTTTGCAAAGGTACTCAATTGCAATGATAATTTATGAGAACTTGTATTTAACTCGTTATTAAGCTGACATTATCAACCTTGTTAATTATTTATTTCGGTGGTAAGAAATTGATAGAATGTCGTGGCTATATAGAAGATAACACTTACCACAAAAGCGAAGCTTATAATGAGGGTTGAAATAGGAAGGTTAAATAAAAGGAAAAACAACGGTAAAAGCACTCCAAAAAGTACGAGTGAAAGAAAAATAGAATATAAGTAGCGCAAGAGCCTTGGAAGTTTATCTCCCATACTTTCTTGAATCTGATAAAGTTTTGGCATGACTTCCTTACTCATATATTCACCTAACTTCGATAGAAATATTTCATTGAATGAAGAGTCTTCAAAAGCTTCGCTATCAATACCATTGGCTAATACCATAATCTTTTCTTGATGCCTTTCAAAAACAGCGTCTAGATTAAGTGCTTGTTTGTATGCGCCAAATTTGTATCCAAAGTAATACCACAGACCGGAACCACATTTATGTTCTAACCATTTACCTACAATATCTTTTGAATAACTCGAAGGATATGTAATGTCACCAACAATTTTCTTGTCTTTGGGACTCGTCATAAGAAGCGATTTCAATTCCAAATACAAATTCTCAGTATCAGCATAGTTTTGATTCTCTTGAAGGAATTCGATAGCCAGTCTCGACTTTCCTTTGTAGAAATCTTTAACCTCGAAAAAAGTTAGGCCTGCAAATTCATCGTCTATATATTCTTTTAACCCAGGTAGCCATATTTTTGACTGCATAAGTAGTTCGATTATAGATCTAAAATTATGCATCTTCTGAGTGAATTTACTTAAGTGACTTACTGTGTCCTTTTTCTTGCCCTTTAGGCTGAAAACTGCCGCTGCTAAATAAACCATTATAATTGCAGAAAGAAAGCCGCTTATTCCAATAAATACAGTAGATAAATCGGATAGTTTTGCAGTAAAATCAGGAGTAGAATTAGTTTGATATCTCAATAGAAAAACAAGGCCTATACAAAGAAACCCACTAAGAATTAGCGGAATAATTGTAAACAAATCTTTATAAAAAGATTTTTTCTTCATACACAAGTATCAAGAGAGATGAAGGATTGGATGCTTTCTTAAAAATTGAATAGAATATGTAAACAGTGTCTTTAAATAATAGATGTCACATATCTATTATTATAGAATACTATGCAACCTTTTATATTTCTAAGGTGTTGTTCCCCAATTGAATCAATTTGTAAGTTAAAATCTTCAAACTTCTCTATATATCCCCCAAAATTAACTTTTTTCTTTACGTAATGTAGTATTTTACTTACAAATCGATATAAAGTACAATAGCTTCGATAAACGACCATTTATATGCTAAAATTGAGACTAAAACCCTACAGCGGTGTCGTCTCCTCGAGGGTCAGCGCCTCCTTCTAGTTTGCCATTTGGTAGAACAAGGATGGCATCGACCTTCCCTATTATGGGATCTGTCTCTGTGTAATGAGGATATCCTTTTTGCTTTAAAGCTTCAATTTGTGACTCAGGAAACTTACCAAGTTCATATCGAATAGCATCGGGTAACCATTGGTGATGAAACCTTGGTACTTGTACTGCTTCTTGAATATTCATATTGTATTCGTACACATTGAGAATGGTTTGCAATACTGATGTTATAATTGTCGAGCCTCCAGGAGTACCTACCACCATAGATAGCTCACCTTCTTTTTCAACGATAGTAGGCGTCATAGAACTCAACATTCTCTTTTGCGGTGCAATGGCATTCGCTTTACCGCCAACCAATCCGTAAATATTGGGTTCACCCGGTTTAGCACTAAAGTCATCCATCTCGTTGTTAAGAAAGAAACCTAATTCTTTGGCATATAATTTAGATCCATATCCAGAATTTAAGGTAGTTGTCACTGCCGCTGCATTCCCAAATTGATCTACGATAGAATAGTGGGTGGTTTCTGGACTTTCATATCCTTCAATATTTCCGTAACCAATACTTTCTGAAGGTGTTGCAGCTTCAAACGAAAAATCACGCATTCTTTCTTTTAAGTAGGTTTCGCTCAGTAAAGAATCAATTGGATTATCAACAAAATCGGGATCTCCAAGATAAAAACTACGATCCGCATAAGCACGTCGTTCGGCTTCAACAATTAACTGAATTGCCTTATTTGTATTATGTCCGTATTCTGAAATTGGAAATGGCTCCAACATTTTAAGGATTTGAGCCAAGCAAACACCGCCACTAGACGGTGGTGACATTGAAATAATTCGTAAATCTTTATAATTAAAAACGATAGGTTCCCGCCACTCTGCTTCATAGGCGTTTAAATCATCTATAGAAATGATTCCCCCTTTAGATTTTATATAGGCTACCAATATTTTTCCTGTTTCACCATTGTAAAACTCGGAGCGTCCTTCAGAAGAAATTCGAGAAAGCGTCTCAGCGAGTGCCAAATTTTTAATAGTATCACCTTCCTTATAAATTTCAGTATAGATAGAAGACTCACCACTAGTTTCTTCAATTGAAGGACGAAAGGCCATAAGTCGTTCGGCTTGTTTTTGTGTAACCACAACACCTCTTTTTGCCAACGCTATAACAGGCTCAAGCAATTCTTCCATAGGTAAGGAGCCCAATTTTTCGTGAACAGCAAAGATGCCAGCAATCGTACCTGGAACACCTACCGCCAGGCCACCTGTCCGACTTAAATTTTGAATTGGATCGCCATTCGCGTCGAGGAACATGTCTTTATTTGCAGTCATAGGTGCTTTTTCCCGATAATCCAGGGCGCCAATTTCTCCATATTTAGTTCTGTAGACTAAAAACCCACCTCCACCAAGATTCCCAGCGTACGGATATGCCACTGCTAATGCCATTTCGGTAGCAATCATCGCGTCAAAGGCATTACCTCCTTTTTGCATAATATGACTTCCAATTCTGGAGGCATCCTCACGGGCCGAAACCACCATTGCTTGGTCGACAATAAGCCCTCTAATTGGAACAACAGGTTCTGAAATGTTTTGCTTGATTTCTTCTTTACAGGAGGATGCTATTACCAAAAAGAAAGCTAAATAGATATATCTCATAATTCCTTTAATTTATTTTCTGAAAATTCAATCAATTCTGCGAAGAAAGAAGTGAATTCAGACTCAAACTCTGTATAGTATTGCTCGAGTTCCATCACGGCAAAATTCATTTTTGAAACACCTTTCGTTCGCACATTCATTTGATCTAATATATTACTAATTCCTGGAATAGTTGCATAGCTTAAAAGCCAATTGTCAGAAATCATATATGGCATCATTCGTTGGATTCTAGAGGGTAAAATCTCAAAACTAGTACGTAACAATTCGTAAAAGTCTTGAATATAATCTGCAAGAGGTTGTGTATGATATTTCTCCCAGTTTTTCGCTAAATAATGATCGTAAAGTATATCCACTATTACACCGCTATAATGACCGTAATTTTCATGAAGTCTTGCTGTACTTTGTCTTACGGTTGGGTGTTGGTCTGTAAAACTATCAATTGCCCTATGCAGGAGGATTCCCTTTTGGATTTTTAAAGGATATTTATCATATTTTTTCCCTTTTATTCCATCGGCAATAAAATTACCAATGGTAATACCTTGGTCCTCTCCCGAAAGATAAATATGTGCAAGAAAATTCATTCCCACAATTTACAAAAACGCACTTTAGTATTATACTTTTAAAAAAGTATATTTGTTGAAAAATTTTGGTTCATGACATTAATAAAATCCATTTCAGGAATAAGGGGAACTATTGGTGGTAGCCCAGGAGAGAATTTAACTCCATTGGATGCTGTTAAATATGCCGCGGCTTATGGAACTTGGGTAAAAGCGCAGCGCAACAAAGAAGTATATAGAGTAGTTGTAGGACGTGATGCACGTATTTCCGGAGAAATGATTCAGCAATTAGTGATGCAAACGCTTGTTGGAATGGGGATACATATAATTGATCTTGGTCTTTCAACAACACCAACTGTGGAAGTGGCCGTTGATTTGGAGCATGCCGATGGCGGAATTATTCTAACAGCAAGTCATAACCCCAAGCAATGGAATGCTTTAAAATTATTAAACAATAAAGGAGAGTTTTTGGACGCCGAAGCCGGACAAGAAATATTAAATATTGCCGAAAGTGATGCAATGAGCTTTGCGGAGGTGGATGATTTAGGTGAAATTTCTATTAACGACGCATATATAGATTTGCATATTGAAGAAATTCTAGATTTACCATTGGTTAATATTGAGGCAATTAAAAAAGCAAAGTTTAAAGTGGTGGTTGATGCGGTAAATTCTACGGGAGGTATTGCCATTCCTTTGTTATTAGAAGCGTTGGGAGTTCATACAGTAGAACTTTATTGTGAACCCAATGGTCAATTTCCTCACAATCCTGAACCCTTAAAAGAGCATCTGGGGGATTTGATGGAGTTGGTGGTAAAAGAAAATGCTGATTTCGGACTAGTGGTGGATCCAGATGTTGACCGACTAGCTTTTGTAGATGAGAAAGGTGAGATGTTTGGTGAAGAATATACACTGGTTGCCGTGGCAGACTATGTATTGCAAAATACGCCAGGAAACACCGTGTCGAATATGTCTTCATCTCGTGCTTTGAGGGATATTACAAAAAGGCATGGATGTAGTTATACGGCAAGCGCAGTAGGAGAGGTGAATGTTGTCCAAAAGATGAAGGAAACAAATGCGGTAATTGGTGGTGAAGGAAACGGTGGAATTATTTATCCAGAGTTGCATTACGGAAGAGACAGCTTAGTTGGTGTCGCTTTATTTTTAAGTTATTTGGCCGAAATAAACATTACTGTAAGTCAGCTTCGAACGGAATACCCATCGTATTTTATGAGTAAAAAGAAAATTGAGCTCACTCCTCAATTAAATGTGGATGAAATTCTGAAAAAGATGACCGAGGCATATGCTTCAGAAGAAATAAATACGATCGATGGGGTCAAGATTGATTTTGCCGAAAATTGGGTGCATTTAAGAAAGTCAAACACCGAACCCATAATAAGAATATATACTGAAGCAAAATCACAGGAAAAGGCGGATGCTTTGGCAGACCAAATAATCTTCGAAATAAAACAAATTGCCAATCTATAAGTTTTATTAACTTTACATTCCATAAAATTAACCTTATGTCCCTTTTAGCCACTACAGAAAAAACTGAACTTGAGCTCTATTTTGAACCGTTTAGAAGTAACATTTTAGGGATAGATCAAACTTTTGAATCACCCTATGGCTTAAAAAAAATTGTTTATGCCGATTGGACCGCCAGTGGAAGATTGTATGGTCCTATTGAGGAGAAAATGACGTTTAAGTTTGGTCCTTTTGTTGCAAACACCCATACAGAGACTTCTGTAACAGGTACCACTATGACTCAGGCTTACCATGAGGCGAGAACTATTATTAAGAAGCATGTAAATTCTAATGAGGACGATATATTACTTAATTGTGGCTCTGGAATGACAGGTGTTGTAAATAAGTTTCAAAGGATTTTAGGGCTTAAGATTCCTGAGAGTTTAGAAAGCAGAGTCGTTATTTCTGAAGAAGAACGTCCCGTTGTGTTTGTATCGCATATGGAGCACCATAGCAACCAGACCTCCTGGTTAGAAACAATTGCAAAGGTGGTTGTAATACCTTGTAATGAAGTTGGTCTTTTCTGTATAGAAAATTTCAAAACTATTTTAGAAGAATATAAAGGCACACCAGTTAAGATTGCCTCCATTACCAGTTGTTCTAATGTGACTGGAATTCAAACTCCATATCATGAAGTTGCCAAATTAATGCATCAGAATAATGGACTATGTTTTATTGATTTTGCTTGTTCGGCTCCTTATATTGATATTGACATGCACCCAGAAGATCCAGAAGCGTACTTAGATGCGATTTTCCTGTCTCCACATAAATTTTTAGGTGGACCTGGTTCGAGTGGGGTCCTTGTTTTCAATAAAAAATTATATAAAAATGCAATTCCAGATAATCCTGGAGGAGGGACCGTTACCTGGACCAATCCATGGGGAGGACACAAATATGTTGATAATATTGAGGAAAGAGAAGATGGTGGAACACCTGGGTTTCTGCAGGCTATTAGGGTTTCACTAGCGATGAAATTGAAAGAAAAAATGGGCGTTTCTAATATGTTGAAACGAGAGCATGAACTTTTAGATTTATTTTTTGAACGATTAAAGTTACAAGAGAATATCACCATTTTGGCAGAAGACCATCGTGATCGATTGGGTGTTATTTCTTTGACAATTGGAAATTTACATCACAATCTAGCTGTGAAGATGTTAAACGACCGTTTTGGTATTCAATCTAGAGGCGGATGTAGTTGTGCGGGTACCTATGGCCATTACCTTTTAGGAATTGATGAGTTAGAATCTGAAAGTATTGTAAAAAAAGTAGAAGCAGACGGGTCTTGTATGTTAAAACCAGGTTGGGTGAGAATTTCTATTCATCCTACAACGACTACTGCAGATCTGGAGCTTATTTGTAACGGGTTAATAGAAATTGCCAACAATTATAAAGAATGGCGTATGGACTACCAATTAGTTGCTGGAAACTTTATTCATAAATTGGATGTCGCGAACCCTAGATCTTGTCTAACTGAAGATTGGTTCAATTTCAAATAATTAATGAAACTTTGGTGGGACCCGATCTTTATGTTTCCACCTTTTATGTGTCCATAAATAATATTCTGGTGCTTCGCGAATTTGCTCTTCTAGAAGTTTTATAAAAATATCTGTTAACTCATAATTTTCAAACTCCTTTGGATTCATTGCCAGTGTTTTAAAACTAGCTTCATAATATCCGCGCTTTATTTTTTTTAGTTTGCAAAAAACGAAGGGCATATCGAGTTTTTTTGCTAGCATTTCGGCTCCAGTATGTATTGGTACTTTTACACCCATAAATTCATTCCAATGAAGCGCTTTATTGTGTTTAGGTGTTTGATCGGCCACAAAACCGTTTATGGTTAATTCGTTATTAACTTTGGCTCTAATGAGGGTAGGGACGGTTTCTTTAGTAGTAATTAGGTAGGTATTGTATTTAGCTCTAATGCGCTTTACGAGGGCATCAAAATATTTATTTTCAAGTCGTTTGTATATCGCATAACCTTTAAGTGAAACATACCTTTGAAGGATAAAAATCCATTCCCAGTTACCATAATGACCCAAGACGAGAACAATACTTTTTCCTTCTGCTTCTAGTTCTTGAATTAACTCAATATTAGTTGGTTTATACCTTTTTTTTAATTCTTCTTCAGAAATACTTAATGATTTTATTGCTTCTAAAATTATGTCACATAAATGGTGATAGAACTTTTTAGTGATACTATCTTTCTCCTCATTCGATTTTTCAGGAAAAACCAAATCCAAGTTATAACGCACAGTTTTCTTTCGATATCCTATAATATGATAGACTAGTATAAATACTAAATCTGAGAAAGCATATAACAATCGCATTGGAAGCATAGAAATCATCCATAGAATTGGATACACCAAAAGATAAACTAGTAGTTGCATAGGTAAATTTATGGCAAAACTAAGTATTTTTGATAACTGAGCGGTATCGAGAATAAAGTATTAAAAAAAATACACCTCTTTTATTAAAAATCAGACACACGAACTGCTATTCATATTAAATAAATTTTGTCAATGCAAAACATACATATCGCAACACTTATTATTATTGGTGCTAATGTGCTAATCTCTATGAAAGGATTTAAGGATTTTGAGTTTTTTGAAAAATATAAATTCAATATAGCTGGAATTAGAAGGGGAGAGCAAATACGAATGCTAACTTCTGGCTTTTTACATGGTGATTTTAACCACCTACTTTTTAATATGCTGACCTTGTACTTTTTTGCAGGAGTTGTAATCGCGTATGTTGGCGTTTCTAGGTTTGTAATTATTTATTTGGCTAGTTTGCTTTTAGGTAGTTTAGTTTCATACCATTTTCATAGAGATGAGTATCATTATAGTGCTGTAGGTGCTAGTGGTGCTGTGATGGGGATACTTTACGCGGCCATTCTTTTTATTCCTGATCAAAACTTATATTTATTTTTTGCGATTCCAATTCCAGCTTGGATTTTTGGTGTGGCATATTTGTTGTATTCTATTTATGGTATGAAAAAAAAACTGGGAAATATTGGACATGATGCTCATATCGGAGGCGCTATTGCCGGATATCTTTTTACACTTGGTTTTGCTCCTTACCTATTTGAAACGAGTCTTTGGATAGTTATACTTTTGGCAATACCAATTGTGCTACTTTTTATACTACATAAATTAGGAAAAATTTAATTCAATATATATGAAAACGATAATCACGCTTTTAATCCTTTTAACAAGTACAATTATGATAGCACAAAATAATCTTCAGTCCACAGTCGATGTAACAGGAGAAGGAATAGTTAGAGTAGTGCCAGACGAAGTTACCGTAAATGTTCGCGTTGAGAATACAGGTAAAAATGCTAAAGAGCTAAAAGCCCTAAACGACCGCATTGTAAATGATGTGTTGGCGACCGTAAAGAAGATGGGTGTAGATTCTAAGGATGTACGGACGGATTATGTAAGACTGAGCAAAAACTATGAATACAATACAAAGACATATAATTATGCAGCAAATCAATCAATAGCAATTAGAATAAGAGACTTGAATAAATATGAGTCGATGATGGATGGTTTAATGGCTAGTGGTATAAATCGCATTGATGGTATTTCTTTTTCATCTTCAAACGAAAATAACCTCGAGTCTGAAGCGAGAAAAAAAGCGATTGAAAACGCCAAAATGAAGGCTATTGAATATGTTGGTGTTTTAAATCAGACCATAGGAAAAGCCGTTTCAATTAGTGAGTCTCGAACCAATAACACTCCTCAACCAATGTACCGAGCTATGGCTATGGAAAGTGATTCATCTGGCAGCCAACAAACCTTAGCTCCCGGGGAAATGGAAATTAGAGTCACCGTTAATGTTAGTTTTTTACTAAAATAGATTATTGACCTCCCAAGAGCGAAGCAATTTTAGCCTCTAGAGCAGGACCTCTCAAGTTTTTAGCAATTATTCTGCCTTCTTCATCCAATAAGAATGTTGCAGGAATAGATCGCACACCATAAGTTCTCGCTATAGGTTCTTGCCAAAATTTAAGATTTGAAACGTGATACCAATCCATTTTATCATCCTCTATTGCTTTTACCCAACGTTCCTTTTGACCAGCTTTGTCTAAGGATACACTTATGATGTTAAGCCCTTTATCGTGATATTTTTCATAAACTCTAACCACATTTGGATTCTCCGCTCTACAGGGTCTACACCAAGAAGCCCAAAAATCGATAATAGTATATTTTCCTAAGGTTTCACTCAGCGATAACTGTTTTCCTTCTGGCGTAGGAGCACTAAAATTGGGAGCCATTCCACCAACGTCAGATTTTTGTAAACTAGCAATTATTGTTTTGAGTTGAGTAATTTGAGGAGATGCCGCCATTTTAGGAGATAGGCTAGCTATAATTGGTGAAGCTTCGGCTGGTGTGATTTCTTTCCTTGACACCATTTCAGTTAGCATCATAACAGCAAAAACTGAATTAGTATTTGTGCTAACAAATTCTTTTTTAAAGGCAGTTTCTTCAGCAACAAGTAGTCTGTTTGCATTTTGAATTTGAACTAAAGCTGCATTGTCTTTCGCTGCAGATGCATCTCTATAGCGATTTACATTTTCTTGTTTCTGAGTGTTGAAAGATCTAAGTTGCTTATTAAACTGATTGTAGATTTCATTTTGGCTTCCGCCACTTACAAAAGAAGATTGAATGCTATCTTTATATAAAGTAACACTCAAATCGTCATTTTCAGGAAAAAACAGCACATTTGCCTTGTACTTTTCGATGTTAAAATAATGGAGAGTCGGATCTTCTACTTTCGCTAGTTTTCCAGAGAATTTACCATTTACAATTGTTAGCGTATCAATAACTGCGGGTTGATTATTTTCAACATTATAAACCAATACAGGGGTATTATCTTCAAACCCCGCTGCCATTCCCGTTACATTATAGGTGTTGGTCTCGGTGTTACAAGATATCAAGCTAATTGTAAGTATTACTGCAAATAAACGTCTCATAGTATGTGTTTTTTTCTGAAACAAAAATAGTTTTAATATTTTCTGAAAAAAAATCTCCCCAGTAAATATTTGTTAATTATTAATTTTTTGGACGAATCAACTCTAATATTCGCTAATTTTATAACAAAATAGTTCAATTTGAATGAAAACTATAAACGAAGATTTTCCCTTACTAATTAAAATAGGATTCCGAAAGGTCTTCGATTACTATCGCACTTTGGTCAATTCGGAAAACAAAGCTGTTCGAGACAGAGTCAAATTGATAATGGATATTGAAAAGCAGCACCCAATTCTATCCAATGGTTTAACCTCAGCAAGCCATTTAAAAAAATATAAAGCCGAGATTGATGAGGTGTTGTACGATTTATTTACGCCAGCCTTAGGTATGAATGAAATTAAAACGGCCACCATACCTTTTCAAGAGTTGGTTTTTAAGTCTTCGCCTCGTTATGATAAGATTATCGATGCTGCGGGAAAAGATCATAAATTGGAACTTGTAAACTTCGATGATAACAACTCTTACATCATGGGATGTAGTATTATATTGAACATGTATTACGGATTCAATGCGGACTTTAGGCGTCCATTTCATTATAATATCCCCGATAAAAATGGAAGGTTGAAAAATTACAAAGTTTTGTTTAATGCCGATTTTATTGAAATCGAAAAAACGGACAAAGCCAAAGAAATAACCGATGCAGACTACCTTCATTTATTGGAAAATTTTGATAATGTTGAAGTTTGGAAAGAAAAATTTCCACCTGGCAGTTATGTTTCCAAGGGATTTATAATTGCTAATATGTATGATGCCACAATGGATGTGGCGCTGTCAGATTTTAAAGCCAATCTATTAAAGGATGACGCAAAAGGAGTAAATAATATAGCGGCGTTTCAGGAAATTATTAGATCAATTTTTAACCTTCCAGATTTGAGGATTGGTTATTCTTATTACAACTATGAGGAGGGCGTTTTTGAAGCAACTCCGGCCATATTGAAAGCTAATAGCTATATACTTAATGGAAGGAACATTGAGTCTTGCGATAAAGCATTGTGTAAAAGGTCATATAATACGCTCTTTGAAAAACATGAGTTTTACTGTATCTCAGATGTTGAGTATTATCACAAACTGTATCCTACAAACACTGTGTATAAGAGCTTGCACGAACAGAAAGTACAAAGTGCAATTCTAGCTTCTATTATAATCGATGATAAGGTCCTGGGAGTGTTAGAAATAGTTTCCCCAAACCCCAAAGATTTAAATACGGTGAATTCGAACAAGCTTTTGGATATCATGCCATATTTAGTGGATTCGGTAAGAAGGTCAAAAGAAAAGGAGGAAAATGAAATAGAATTATTAATTCAGAAAGAATGTACTTCAATTCATCCAAGTGTTCATTGGAAGTTTAAAAAAGAAGCGAGCCGAGTGATCAAGGGAAAACTTCACGGTAAAGACATTTCTTTTAGAGAAATAGTTTTTGAAAATGTCTATCCGCTGTATGGACAAATAGATATTAAAGGATCTTCAGAAGCTAGAAATTCTGCAACCAAAAATGATCTTTCACTTCAGTTGAAGCTTGTTCAACGAATAATGAAAAGAATTTATAAACTGGAGCCACTGCCCATTTATGAGCAGATGTCCTTTACTATCACTGATTACCTAAAGAATGTAGAGGTGCAACTTCAGGTAGATAGTGAACGAAATATAATACGATTCCTACGTGATGAAATATTGCCTCTTTTCGACCATTTACTAAGCAAAGGAGAATTATATAAAACGGCCATTAAAGAGTATTTTGAGAAGGTGGAAGCTGGTAAAGATTTTATTTATAAACATAGAAAGAGTTACGACGAATCTGTAATGCTCATTAATAAGAATATGGCTTCTATTTTAGATGGAAAGCAAGTTGAGGCTCAACAGATGTATCCTCATTATTTTGAACGATTTAAAACAGATGGGGTCGAGCACAGTCTTTATATCGGAGAATCGATTACCAAACAAGATAGTTTTAATAAAATATATCTTTATAATCTTCGTCTTTGGCAGCTTCAAGCTATGTGCGAAATGGAGAACAACTTTTATAGATTAAAAGAAACCTTACCCTTACCCTTGGATGTGGCTTCTATGATATTGGTATTTGGTAGTTCGCTTTCACTTCGTTTTAGGATGGACGAAAAGCGATTTGACGTTGATGGCACCTATAACGCTCGTTATGAGGTGGTTAAAAAACGTGTAGATAAGGCAAATATTAAAGGAACAGACGAGCGAATTACTCAGGCTGGAAAAATATCAATTATTTATTCGCAAAATGAAGACGAGCGGGAATATTTAAAATATATTTCATTTCTTCAATCTAAAAAACAATTAGGACGTAAAGTTGAAATCCTCGAGCTTGAGGATTTACAAGGAGTAACGGGACTTAGAGCAATTCGCGTTAACGTACTTTATAATTTTGGCAAGAAAAAGGACCAAGAGTATTACACCTACGAAGACTTAATGAAAGAAATAGAAGATGCATAAAGGTTAATTCCCCGCCAATTTAAACGAAATTCCAAAGGCTATAACAGAAATTATTAAACCAAACATAAAAATGGTATAGGTGAGTCTAAGTATTTTATATTTACGCTGTAATACAAGACCTAGGAAATATAAATCTTTGGTCATCGAAGAATAAATATACTCCTTGTCGGCTAACATTTCAGTCATTGCCCATTCAAACTCATCTAAACTCATTTGGTGAAAATTTCCGAAGAATAGTAAATTTACTTTCTTATTTTCAACGTCCTCTTTTGTAAATTTTCCTGAAGTCACATTAGGTCTAGTAGCAAGGACAGATAAAACAATCGCTACAATTGTAGATAACATAAAAATTACTGTGGGAATAATTAAATAATGGTTGGAAGCGTTGTCTAACTTCGGAATTAAATTTGAAAGTGCAATTGATATAATAATCGCGTTTACCGATAATAAAATATTAGCCTTTGTATCGGCAATATCACTAAGTTTAATGTGGTTTTTAAGGGTTACTCTAAACACACTTTGAATTGCTTTTTCAGGATCATCCTTTTTTAGAACTTCCTTAAGTTCTTTAATTTCCTTCTTGGTCTCTTTTTTTAGTTTTTTCTTTTCTGAAGTTATCTTAATTAAATTCTCCTCTTTTTTAGGATTCCAGTGCTCAATAGCATACTCGGTATAATAACGGTGCTGATTAGTTAACATAGCTATATTTCCAGCAAGCCAATCTTCTTTACTAATATCTTCTATACCCTGCAGTTTTAATTCGAGTCTTAGTAATTCACTAGCTTCCTGAAAGTAATCCTTGGCAAAATGAGATGAATCTGCATCTCTAATTATTTTTTCAAGTTCATTTTTAGGAACTACATCTAGTTTAGTCGCTAAAATACAAGCTTCTACTTTTTTTATTAACTCGCCGCTAGCACCGTGTTCGTTAAGAAAATTAGTCGCAATCGCAACACTTTCTACTTCATGGTCGATCGCCCCTTTAATATGTCCTGTATCGTGCAAAATCGCTACAAGCTCAAGTACAGTAACATCTTCATCACTTAGGCTCGTATTCTCAATAATTTCTTTTGTACTTTTAAGTACTCTTTTGGTGTGTGTGAAATTGTGATATAGACAGTTGCTTGGAAGTTTGGTGGCAAACAAATCTGAAACATATTTGAAAGCATCATCAATTAATTGAGACATAGAACTTAGAATTTGTTGAATAAAATTAACAAAAAATAAGCATCACACTAGCCATATGACAAAAATTAACACGCTTATATGTTTCTGCCTGATTTTCTTATCAATTGGATGCGCCACATATGCACCAAATTATCAAAACGGTATTACTGGAATTGATAACGAAGAGTCGAAGCGAAAAATAGAAAAAACATTCTACTTAATCGGCGATGCTGGAAATGCAGAACTTGAGGCATCTACAGATGCTTTGAACGCTTTGAAAAGGCATTTTGAAAATAATAGAACCAAAGGCGATTATACTATTTTTCTAGGAGACAATGTATATCAAAAGGGGTTCCCTTCAAAAGATAGTAAAAAAAGGAAAGTGTCTGAACATAGATTGGATGTTCAGATAGCTGCTGTTGAGGGGTTTGAAGGTAAAACAGTTTTCATCCCCGGAAATCACGATTGGTACAACAAAGGCTTAAAAGGACTAGAACGACAAGAAAAGTATATCGAGAAGCAACTAAAGGATGAAGATGCTTTTCAACCAAGTGACGGCTGCCCTATAGAGAAGATAAAGGTTTCAGAGAACATAATTCTTTTAGTTCTTGACACTCAGTGGTATTTAAACGATTGGGATAATCATCCCACAATCAATGATGAATGTGAAATTAAATCAAGGAATGATTTTTTTCTAGAAATTGAAGGGGAACTTAAAAAAAATAACGAAAAAACTATTTTGGTGGCAATGCATCATCCAGCTTTTACTAATGGAAGTCACGGTGGTTCTTTTAATGCTGCCAAGCATTTGTTTCCTTTCAGTGCAAAAGTGCCACTTCCCGTATTAGGAAGTTTAGCAGCTCAAGTCCGCGCTCAAGGAGGGGTTTCTCCACAAGATAGATATAGCTCTAGATATAATGAATTAATGAAGCGATTGAGTACGCTATCTAAAGGTAGTGACCGCGTCATATTCGTGTCTGGACATGAGCACTCTTTACAGTATATTGAAAATGAAGGGGTTAAACAAATTGTTTCTGGATCTGGATCTAAAAGCACACCGGCCTCACTAAACAACGATGGAAAATTTTCTTATGGAGGGCAAGGCTTTGCTGTGTTAAATGTATTTGACGATAAGGCTTCAGAAGTTAGTTACTATTCTGCTGAAGCAGGAGAACCTAAGTTAATCTTTAAAACCAAGGTCCACAATGCACCAGAAACATATGATGTTTCAACACTACCCACAAATTTTGAGTCAGTTACACAGGTTTCTGCTTATAATAAAGAGGCTACCAATAAAGGGAATAGCTACGAATGGTTTTGGGGGGATCATTATCGTTATGTTTATGGAACCGACATTAAAGTACCAGTGGCTACCTTAGATACATTATACGGTGGCTTCAGTATAGACCGTAAAGGAGGAGGACATCAAACACGATCACTTCGATTATTAGATAAGGATGGAAGAAATTTTGCCTTACGGGCAGTTAAAAAAAGTGCAGTTCAGTTTTTACAAAGTGTGGCGTTTAGAGATAATTATATTGAAGATGATTTTAGAGAGACCATTACTGAAGATATATTATTCGATTTTTACACATCATCCCATCCATTTGCCAGTTTTGCGATTGGTGATCTTGCGGACGCCATAGGCGTATATCATACAAATCCGCAACTATTATATATACCAAAACACAAGGCGTTAGGAAAGTACAATGCGGAGTTTGGAAATGAACTTTACGTGATCGAAGAACGCCCAGACGATGATTTTTTGGAGGTAGCCTCCTTCGGGAAGCCCGATGCTATAGAAAGTACAAGTGACGTACTTAAAAAGCTTCGGAAAGATGAGAAATATCAAATCGACGAGCCTGCATATATCAAGGCACGACTTTTCGATATGCTTTTAGGGGATTGGGATCGACATCAAGACCAATGGCGTTGGTCAAGGTTTGATGTTTCCGAAGACAAAAAGATTTATCGTCCTATTCCTAGAGATAGAGATCAAGCATTCTCAAATTATGATGGTGCGCTTTTGGATATTGTAAAGGTTATCATTCCTGCTACTAAGCAATTTCAGGAGTATAGTGGAGAATTGAAGAATGTTAAATGGATTAACGCGGCGGGTATAAAAATGGACCGTAACTTCACCCAGAACGCTACAAAAGAGGTATGGTTTGAACAGGCAAGATATATTCAAGATAACCTTACTGATGGGGTTATAGAAGAGGCATTTGGCAAATTACCAAAGGAGGTTCAGGATGAGGTTTCTGAGGATATAAAGACAAAGCTTAAATCGAGAAGAGGACATTTAGAAGACATTGCCTCGCGCTATTATGACTATCTCACAAAATTGGTCATAATGACTGGAACCGACAAAGACGATCATATTGAAATTACACGAAATAATGACGTCACTAAAGTTGAAATTTCGAGAATAAAGGATGGAAAGGTACAAAGTCCATTTAGAGAGCGAACATTGTATGCAAATGAAACAAAAGAAATATGGCTATACGGACTTGATGATGACGATACCTTTCATGTAAAAGGAGGTGGAAAGAACCCAATTTTTACAAGGATTATTGGTGGACAAAACAATGATTCATATACAATGGAAGATGGTCGGGCAGTAAAGGTCTTTGAACATAATAGTAAGCCTAATACTATTGTTGAGAAGGGTGGTGCAACCTTTAGACTTAAAGATATTTATAGTAATAACACCTATGAATTTAATAAATATATTCAACGAATTAATGCAATTTTACCAACCATAGGCTCAAATCCAGACGATGGATTTAAGATTGGACTTCAAGATACATATAAGATTAAAGGATTTAAAAACTTCCCTCATCATCGGAAGCATGTGCTAAAATTAGGATATTATTTTGCCACACAGGGATTTGAAATTCAATATGATGGTGAGTTTGCAAATACCTTTGGTAGGTGGTATTTTATTGCAAGTACACGATTTGCAAATGAGAGTTTTACGCAAAACTTTTTTGGCTTTGGTAATGAAACAGAGAACTTCGAAGATGATTTGGAGTTAGATTATAATCGGGTTAAAACAGGAATCTTAAGTGCCAAAATAGGGGTTGCAAAAACAGGCCATCTAGGAAGTCAATTAGTTTTTACTGGTGGGGTTGAAAAGATTGAGGTGGAACCTACTAATGGCAGATTTATCACCTCATTATTTCCTAAAACTGCTACTGTATTTGACAGCAAAATTTTTGGGGAGCTTCAAGGAAGTTTTAGTTTCTCTAATAAAGATAACAATGCGTTTCCTACAAGAGGAATGAATTTTAAAGTACAAACAGGGATTAAGTCGAACCTCGAAAACACCGATAGGACTTTTGGTTATGTACTTCCGTCATTAGAATTCTATAACGCACTTATTAATAATCGTAAACTTGTTTTACACACCAAAGCACGAGGGCATTTCAATATTGGTAATGCGTTTGAGTTTTATCAGGCCGCAGTTCTTGGTGCAGATACAGGATTGAGAGGATTTAGAGCACAACGATTTAGCGGAGATAGCGCCTTGGCTTTTGGCGCAGACTTACGCTACAGTTTATTCAAATTTAAAACGGGACTATTACCGCTAGGTCTGGGAATTTATGGAGGATACGATTATGGGCGAGTTTGGGTAGATGGAGAAGATTCAAATATCTGGCACGATAGTGTTGGTGGTGGTATTTTAATAAATGCAGTCGATGCTATTTCTGGACAACTAGGTGTTTTTAATAGTGATGAGGGGCTACGGATTTCCTTTGGGTTTGGCCTAAGCTTGTAGCTTAAGTTTTCTAAATGTTTTCGACCGATTTATTGTACCTTTACCGATTAATAAACCCCTTTTATGAAAAAGAACTTAACTACGGCAATCAATGCAGCTATTGAAGCAGGCGAAGCAATTCTAGAAGTTTATTCCACAGATTTTAACGTTGAAATTAAAGGGGACGAGTCTCCGTTAACGCTAGCCGATAAGAACGCAAATGATGTAATTAACAGCTACCTTCAAAAGACTAGTTTTCCTATCATTAGTGAAGAAAATAGACAATTAGATTATTCGGTGCGTAAGGATTGGGAAAGTTGTTGGATTGTTGACCCTCTTGATGGAACTAAAGAATTTATAAAACGAAATGGAGAGTTTACCGTAAATATTGCACTGGTAACAAAAGGCAATCCTATTTTGGGGGTTATTTATGTGCCGGTATCTAAAACCTTATATTTTTCGGGAGTTGATGGAAAGAAAGCTTATAAAATTGAATTGAATAATACGAATGTAAACGTTAAAACTATTCTTGAAAAAGCTTCGGAAATACTTCCTTCTTCAAGTAACACTTCTGTTACAAAAATTGTGGGAAGTCGTTCACATTTAAATGAGGATACTGAAAAATTTATTTCAGAAATTAAAAAAGAAACCGAGGTTGAAATTGTCTCAAAAGGAAGTTCTTTAAAATTCTGTTTAGTAGCCGAAGGGGAAGCACATCTCTACCCAAGATATGCTCCAACGATGGAATGGGATACAGCCGCTGGGCAGGCTATTTGTCAGGCAGCAGGAGTTCAAGTGATTGACAATACCACAAAACAACCGCTTCGCTATAACAAAGAGAATTTGTTAAACCCTTATTTTTTGGTTTCTCAATAGGATGGGTGTTTACAAACACGAATCACACCTAAGAAGTCTTTTAAAAGGCATTTCCTGGAGAATAATTGCGAGCACCGACACTGTTTTAATTGTTCTATTTGTAACCTGTGCAACTGGAAATTGTAGTATAGGAGACGCATTGAAAATTGGGGCAGCCGAGTTTCTCGTAAAATTTTTGATCTATTATCTTCACGAGCGTGTTTGGCAAAAAGTTAGAAATATTGAAGCAGTTTCCAGTAGACCAACCCTTTATAAAACAATTTCTTGGCGAATAATTGCTACCTCAATGACTTTTTTGATATCGGGTACCGTTCTAAACAGTTTTGATGAAATAGCACTTTTTATAGCTTTACTGGAGTTAATTACTAAATTTGCACTTTATTATTTTCACGAAAGATTATGGTTACGACTTCCATTAGGTAGAATACGTAATTATTTTTTTAGAATACTCAAGTTAAAAAAGTAATGCAGGAGAACATTATTCCACATAATTTTAGTGTTTCCAAAGAGGATAGAGTCTCGTTGAATGGTCACGAGGCATTTTTACTTTGGTTTACTGGCTTATCAGGGTCTGGGAAATCGACCATTGCAAACGCTCTAGAAAAAAGACTTCAAGAAGTTGGAGTTCATACCTATACCTTAGATGGAGACAATGTTAGGAAGGGATTAAATAATAATCTAAGCTTTTCTCCCGAAGATAGAACAGAAAACATAAGACGCGTTGCAGAAACAGCAAATTTGATGATTGATGCTGGTTTGGTTGTTCTTGCAGCCTTTGTATCACCTTATAGAAAAGATAGAGAGGGAATAAAAGCGATTGTTGGTACAGCTAACTTTATTGAGATATTTGTGAATACACCAATAGAAGAATGTGAGCGCAGAGATGTTAAGGGCTTATATGCGAAAGCACGGGCTGGAGAGATTCAAGATTTTACCGGTATAAATGCACCTTATGAAGCACCTGTTAATCCGGCAATAGAAATAAATACAATTAAACATACTGTAAATGAAGCAGTTGATTTGATTTTACAACAGATTAGTACTAAATTAAAGCGATAAATGAGTAAGTATTATTTAAATTATTTGGATGAATTAGAGTCCGAGGCCATCTATATTTTAAGAGAAGTTTGGGCACAGTTTCAAAACCCAGTTATACTTTTTTCGGGAGGAAAAGATTCGATTTTGGTTACACATTTAGCGAAAAAGGCTTTTTATCCTTCAAAGATTCCTTTTCCATTAATGCATGTGGATACTGGGCATAATTTTCCTGAAACCATTCAGTTTCGAGATAAACTTATTAATGAATTTGGTGTTCAGCTTATTGTTGGCTCAGTACAAGAATCTATTGATCAAGGAAGAGTTGCCGAGGAGAAAGGAAAGAATGCCACAAGAAATTCACTTCAGATAACCACCTTACTAGATGCTATTGAAACCAACAAGGTGGACTGTGCAATTGGTGGAGGTCGAAGAGATGAGGAAAAAGCGAGAGCTAAGGAGCGTTTCTTTTCGCATCGAGATGATTTTGGTCAATGGGATCCAAAGAACCAGCGTCCAGAACTTTGGAATATTTTAAATGGAAAGCATTTTGAAGGAGAGCATTTTAGAGCATTTCCAATTAGTAATTGGACCGAAATGGACGTTTGGAACTATATTATGCGTGAGAATATTCAAATCCCCTCGCTTTATTTTGCACATCAACGTGATGTTGTTTGGAGAAGTAACTCTTGGATACCAGTTTCGGATTACTTAAAATTAGAAGAAGGAGAGAAGATAGAATCTAAGAAAGTTCGTTTCAGAACCCTGGGAGATATTACAATTACAGGAGGTATGGAATCTGATGCCGATTCTTTAGTAAAAATAGTCGCTGAGGTTTCAGCAATGAAACAAACAGAGCGCGGTAATAGAACAGACGATAAACGAAGCGAATCTGCCATGGAAGATCGCAAGAGACAAGGGTATTTTTAGTCAAATTCAGAAGAAAAAGAAATGCAAATAGATAACAATCAATTATTACGATTTACGACTGCGGGAAGTGTAGATGATGGAAAAAGCACCCTTATAGGACGCCTTCTATATGATTCGAAAGCTATTTTTGAAGATCAGTTAGCATCGGTTACCAATACAAGTAAGCGAAAAGGATATGACGGGGTTGATTTGGCATTATTTACCGATGGGCTTAGAGATGAAAGAGAGCAAGGGATTACTATAGATGTTGCCTATCGTTATTTTACAACGCCTAAACGTAAATTTATTATAGCCGATACCCCAGGGCATATTCAGTACACCCGCAATATGGTGACGGGAGCTTCAACCGCAAATGCTGCCTTAGTGTTAATCGATGCCCGTCATGGCGTTATTGAACAAACCAAACGACATGCATTTATCGCGTCACTTTTACAGATTCCTCACCTTATTGTATGTATTAATAAGATGGATTTGGTCGATTATTCAGAAAAAGTGTATGAAGATATAATCAATCAATTTGAAGAATTTTCTTCAAAATTATATACGAAGGATATCCGATTTTTACCAATAAGTGCCCTTGATGGGGATAATGTGGTGAATCGTTCAACGAATATGGATTGGTTTCAGGGAGCTCCTTTATTACATACCCTTGAGCATATGCATATAAGCAGTGATATTAATAAAATTGACGCACGTTTTCCGGTTCAAACAGTATTGAGACCACAGAGTAAAGAATTTGTTGATTATAGGGGGTATGCCGGAAGAGTTGCTAGTGGAATATTTAGACCGGGCGATGAGGTTGTTGTATTACCGTCTGGATTTACCTCAAAAATTAAATCTATAGATACTTTTGAAGGCGAATTAAAGGAAGCCTATGCTCCGATGTCTGTTTCCATTACCTTAGAGGATGATATTGATGTGAGTAGGGGAGATATGATTACGAAAGCTAATAATAAGCCAATAGCTACCCAAGAGTTTGATGCAATGCTGTGTTGGTTGCATAATAATTCGGCTAGACCAAGAGCAAAGTACACGATAAAGCATACATCAAACGATCAAAAAGCAATGATAACAGATGTAATGTATAAAATTGATGTGAATACCTATTCGAGAGAGGAAGAAAAAAAGGAATTGAATATGAATGACATAGCTCGTGTTAGTATACGAACCACACGTCCTTTAATGATTGACGAATATCGAGACAATCGTATCACTGGAAGCTTCGTGTTAATTGATGATACTACACATGAAACTGTCGCTGCTGGGATGATAGTTTAAGAATAGTTTGTATAAATTGATGTACACTAATAGAGTAAAAGAAGCTAGCTGGAATGCGAAAAATTGAAGAAGAAGGAAGATTTAAACAAACCGTTCAAATTATTACGAACGATGTAAAAACCAAAAATTTTATAGAAATAGGGGGTACCGATGCATCTTTTAAAAATCATATAAATCATGATTCTTGGACAATTCTTGACAAATATGGTAAACCTGATATAAAAGTCAATTTGGATGGAATAGATTCCAAGTTACCATTTGGTGATAACACTGTTGAATGTTTTCTTTTAACAGAAGTCTTGGAACATTTAAGAATAGGAACACCATTAATGGAAGAGATTTCAAGATGTTTGACCAAAGATGGCTGTTTAGTAATTTCAGTACCAAATGCCGTTTCTTTAGGAAATAGACTTCAATGGTTAGTTGGCAGAGTACCATTTATGGCTGCTTCGGCTGATTGTGGACATGATTTAGGTGGGACAGGAATGTTGTTAGATGGATATTGGCAAGGAGGTCATGTAGTTGATTTTAACAAGAAAAGATTACAACAATATATGGAACGGGCTAACTTAGAATTGGTGAAGTTTTATCAATCTCCGACTGTTATTAAAGGGTTTGCCTTTCCTAAATTTTTAACCACTGTTACCACAGGAAATTTTCTAATCGGGATATTCAAAAAAGCATGATTCTTGGTTGGCAATATGTAGTTCTAACCTAATGAAAAAGTGAAACTTGCGTTTATTTTTAATTTTAAAATTTATAAGCGTGCAGTTTCTTCATAGATTAGCCAATAAAGTAATATATTCAAAAGGCTTTGATTAAAAAACTAACCAAGTTATTTGAGAAATACGGTATCGATGGGATTCATAAATCGCTTCATCTCGCCATCTCACAAAGTTTCATAGCCTTCCTCTTTATTTTAGTAGATTATATTTTTTCTAAACAACTTACTGTGTCGGAGTTTGGTGTATGGAAAGAAATATATTTTTTTTTTAATTTAGGTATTCCACTGTTAGCATTTGGAATTCCAGAAGGTTACAAATACTTTATAGCAAAGGAGCAGCAACTTGATTACTATTTCAAGAACCTCCTTTCCTTATTACTTTTAGTATCCATTGGTACGTTTTTACTGCTGGTTGTTTTGAACTTTTTTCATTGGATAGGAACCATTGATCTTGGTCATTTTTATCTTTACTCATTATTGTTTCCACTCCCGCTTCTTTCGTTTTTACTAAACAAAATATTACGCTATACATTTATCAATATTAATAAAGCTGAAGAACTCACTAAACTGTCTTTATTAGGAGCATTAGGAAGTTTAGTCATAATTCTAATTGGGGCATATTTTATAAAAGATCATCAAAATTTGGTAAGCCTTATAGCTGTCTGTATTTATTTTTCTATTTTCTTTTTTCCTGCAATATTTTATTTGAAAGAACTACCTCAAATTAAGATTAAATTTGGCATTAATAGACTGGCATTCAAGAATATATTGGTTTATGGGTTCCCCCTTTATTTAGGAACCTTTGCAGGTATTTTAAGTAACTACTTGGACAAATTAATTGTTAACGTTTTAGAAGATGAAGTAACATTTGCCATTTTTGCGGTAGGTGCCTTTGAAATTCCAATTTTTGCTATGATGAGTGCTGCTTTTTCGCAACAAATTTTTCCAAATATGGTAAGCTATGTTGAAAGTAATCAAATTGAAAAAGCTAACAAACTATGGTTGAAAACAACCAAAAAAGTTTCATTGATTACATACCCTGTTATTTTAGTTACAATGTTTTTTGCCGAAGAAATTATATTTCTTATTTATAATGAAAATTATGAGGGATCTGTCATATTGCTTAAAACCTATTTGCTAGTGGCACTTTTCAGAAACAATAGCTATGGTATTTTATTAACAACCAAGGGAGAAACTAAAATGATTACCAAATTTGCCTTTGGAATGCTTGCAGTGAATCTATTGGCTTCTATTAGTTTGTTTTATTATTTTGGGTTGACAGGAATCGTGTTTGGTACTTTAATAAGTACAGTATTTTATGTGATAATAGTCTTGTTGAAGGAACATATATTTATAGATTATTTAAAATATGTTGTCTTTTCTAAGAAAATTCTTGTGTTAACGATTCTTATATTAATTACTTACTTTTTTAGTTAGATGAAGAATAGTTTTAACAACATTTACCAAAAATCTCCTATTTGGATTCAGAATATCTTTATTTCGGTATATGGATATTTAATGTTCAAGAAGCGATATGGAAAACGATATCACTATTGGTTTAATTATTATTCAAAAAAAGATTATTCAGATATTTCAATGGAATTAAAAAATCAGGAAACTGAGTTTTTAAGGTTATTTAATTTTGCTGTCTCAAATAGTGAATTTTATAAGAAATTGTATTCGAAGATTTCTATTTCTGAAATTCAATCGCTTTCCGATCTTTCTAAATTGCCAATTATTGATAAAGAATTGCTGAGGGCTTCTATAGCCTCTGTTTATACGGTAGATGAAAAAGATGCAATTACCTCCTTTACGGGTGGTACAACAGGTAAATCCTTGCAGGTTCGTTTTACTAAAGAAGATTTTCAAAAGCGCATGGCATATTTGGACGCGTTTAAATCGAGGTTAGGAATTGATCCGTTTAAGGTAAAAAAAGCTACGTTTAGTGGTAGATCCTTAGTATATAATAATAGAACAAAAGTATTTTGGAGACATAACCATGCCTACAAGCAGCGATTGTATTCAACCTTTCATTTGTCTCAAAAAAACATCCCTTATTACATTGTCAATTTAAATGCATTTAAACCCGAAGTCCTTAACGGCTTTGTTTCCGCATTATGTGAAATAGCAGAGTATATAAAAAGAAATAAAATTAAACTAACATTTGTTCCAAAGGGGATATTTACTACTTCTGAAACCTTATTGCCAATACATAGAGAATTGCTAGAGGAAGTTTTTAGAACAACGGTTTACGATCAGTATGCGTCTGCTGAAGGTGCACCCTTTGTTACAGAATGTATAGAAGGAAATTTGCATTACAATATTGATACTGGAATTATTGAAACAGATAACAATCAACAAATGATGGTGACCTCTTTTACAACCTATGGAACGCCTTTAATACGATATAATATTGGTGATGTAATAGAGTTTAAAAATGGAGTTTGTAACTGCGGATCTTCTCATCCTTTAGTAAGTAAAATAGAAGGCAGGAAAGTGGATTTCCTATATTCGGCAACAAAGGATAAAATTAGTTTGAGTCATTTAGCAGATGTTATTAAAGGAAACCCCAATAGCATTATTAAGATGCAATTTGTTCAAGCACAATATGATAGTATAGATGTTCTATTAGTAGTAGATGAAGCCCTATTTGTTAAGGAGCATGAAACTATCATTTTGAAGGAACTTAAATACAGGTTTGGAGAGTCCATGACCATTAATTTAAAAAAGGTCATAGATATTCCGAAGGAGAAAAGCGGGAAATATTCGGTGATAAAAAATAGTATAAAATAAATAGAATGAAGATTGCTTTGCTAGGAGATATTGCTTTTTTTGGAAAGTTCTCGCTTGAGAATAACCAAGATATATTTGAATATTTTAAAGAAGTTTCGGAGAAACTCAAAGAGTACGATTTAGTGGTTGGTAATTTGGAAACCCCCTTCGTTATACCAGGGACGAAATCATTTGGACACAAATCAGCGTATATAGAATCGAGTCCGAAAAACATCGCTCTTTTGAAATATCTGAATATCGACGTAGTAAATTTAGCGAATAATCATATTTATGATTTTGGTGCTTCATCCTATGAGATGACAAAAAAACTCCTATCAGAAAATAATATAAAATATTTCGGTGTTGAAAATCAACAATTGATTATTGAGTCGGATTCAAATAAAATTGCGATAAATGGTTATTGCTGTTATTCTACAAATCCTTTAGGAATTCATTCGAACAAAAGAAAGGGTATAAATGAATTAAATATACCTGATATAGAGGAACAACTTTTATGTAATAAAAAAAACAAGCTATTTACTATTTTCGGAGTACATTGTGGACAAGAACACGTAAATTACCCTAATTACGATCATATTTTAATGGCAAGAAAATTGTCGGAGATTGATTCCTATGTTTTTTATGGACATCACCCACATGTTGCTCAAGGTATAGAAAAATTGAATCAAAGCTTATTGGCTTATAGTTTAGGTAATTTTTGTTTTGACGATGTCTACACAAGTAAGTCTAAAGAGCCACTAATAAAGCAAAGTGAGAATAATAAAGAGTCTTTTATTTTGGAAATTGAGATAGTAGATAATAACTTAATAAATCACGCCATTATTCCAATCTATATGGGATTAGATAAAATGTCAATTGGCAATCCAGATATTTCAAAGAAAATCCGGGACTATTCGAAAAAACTTGAGATTGGAAAAGAAGAATACAAACAAAACAGAAAAGAATTAATTGATTCTTATATTTCGAATAGAAAACAGAAAAGAGATTTTAATTGGTATTTAAAACGAATGAATTATAAATCGGCTTTTTTAATTTTATTTTCGAAATTGAATGCTAAGAAATATAAGAAGAGCGTAACCGATCATCTTTATTAAAAACAGAGGCTTGAATAATTTAGATAAAATTTTAATTTTCAGCTGTATAATTACCCCCTTTACCTTACTGCGGTTGGGATTTATTGGATTTGGAGAAATTACGTTGTTAATTTTATTTTTGTATGGCCTGCGAAGAGGTTATTTAAGTTTAAAATTAGGAGAACTAATTTTTTCTCAGTTTTGGTCTCGTTTTTTGGTGATTTCTATCTTTGGTTTTATGTTTAACGTACTTTTTTTAAGTCATAAAACTGGCACGTTTGAAGGTATGCTTTTTGATTTTTCTGCCTACATAATGGTATTAATTTCTTGCATGTTGATTGAGGGCCTTATTAAAAAGGAAAGGATACATTTATTTTATATTCTTAAAAACATTTTTATATTCTCAGGTCTCTCTTTTGTGACATTATATTTTGTAAGCCTATATACAAATGTGCTTTTTGGTCTACCACTAAAATATCATGATTTTTTCGCCCCGTTGGCTAATAACCTCCATCAAACAGCAATGATTATGGTTCCCTTAATTTTTTTAGGGTTGTTTGTTTTCGAAAAGGAGAAACATAAACTTAGAAAATATTTTTATTTGTTTATTGTGATTTCACTTTCATATGTTGCTCTAGAAACAGGATCTTTTAAAGCCTATATAGGAGTGGTTTTTGGTTGGGGAGTTTATTTAATGCTGATGTTTTTTAATTTATTTAAGGGTAAATTAAAGAATATGGTAATCGCAATTACTGCATTTACACTTCTACTTTTATCTTTATCTAATTGGCAGCAGATTGAAGAAAAAGCAATAGTTATATTTCAAGAAGAAGATATTGGAGAAGGGAGATCTTCCTTGTATTCCAATGCACTAGTAGTTGGTTTAACTTCGCCTATTGTAGGACTTGGACCAGGGCCTCATATTTTCAAAGGGAATAAATTCTGGGATTCGCATGAAACATTTTTAACAGTTTTTATTCAATCTGGGATAATTGGGCTTCTATTATTATTAGTTTTGGTTTTCAGAATTTTTAAAAAAATGACTCGAGAACCAGCATTACTTGCTGCAGTTTTACCAATTTTTATTTACCTCTTAGGAGGAGATATTATGAGAAGATTACCCGTTTGGTTGTTACTATTATTTATCTATTATTATGTAGAGTTACATTCTAATAATAAGCTTATTAAGGAATGAATATTCTATTTATAACTACTGCTTTTTCACCAGAAAATGCAATGGGAGCGGTGCGAACCACTAAGTTTGTAAAGTATTTGGTAAAAAATAATTATAAAGTAACCGTGGTTTCCCCAGAAATGCACAGCGGCTCAAAGACGGATTACTCTTTGGAATGTGATGAGCTAACACGAGTAAACAGAATTTTAATTCCACAATCAAGTATTTTTTCTTCTTTGTTTTTAAGAAAAAGAAACAAGATGCTGGAAAAGAAGTCGGCTACCGATTATTTAAAGACAGCCGATGGAAACAAGTTATTGTCAAAAGTAAAATCCCAGTTTTTTATCTGTTTGCAGTTTTTATACACCTTGCTTCGAAATGAAGACTGGTATTTAATGGTTCTTAAGACATTGAATAAGAATTTAGAAGTTAAAAAATTCGATGTCATTATTTCAAGTTATCCAAGCCTTGGAGCACATTGGAGTGCAAAAAAAATATCAAAAAAACATGGAATTAAGTGGATAGCCGATTTTCGAGATCCAGTTAATTACGAAGGGAACTCCAATCGTGTAATTTTTAACATAGCCGAGCATATTCAAAATTCAATTTTAAAGCAGGCACACCAAATTACCTATGTAACCGAAGAAATGATAGGGAGGTTAAACAAAACTGCTAAGTTTAATTCAGAAAAATTTAATTTTTTACCGAATGGTTTTGACCCTTTAGATGACTCCTCTTTAAAAAATGAAAGTGAGTTAGTGCAGCATAGAAAACTCGTCGTTTCATATATGGGAAGTTTATATGGTGGAAAAAGAGATTTAGAAATTATTTTTAAAGCCATTAGGCAATTAATAGACGATCATTCTATAACCGAAAATCAACTTGTTTTTTATTATGCCGGCAAAGAATTCAATGTCTTAAAGAGCCAAGCCATAAAGTATAAATTGGAAGAATTAATTGTAGATCGAGGTTTTGTGTCAAGAGAAGAATCGATTAAGATTCAGAAGGAGTCCGATATTATTGTTGTAGCTACTTGGAATTCGAACGTAGATTCAGGTATAATTCCGGGTAAAATTTATGAATGCTTTTTATTGAAGAAAGTGATACTTGGTGTTGTTAATGGAAATTTGTCAAATAGTGAAATGAAAAAATTAATTTTAAATGTAAATGGTGGTTTTACGTATGAGGATGCTAGTATAGATAAAGAGAAAGATTTCGTTAACCTTATGGACTTTATAAAGGAAAAGGTAAATGAGAAAAGAGATTCTGGTCAGGTGGAAAGTAAGTATAACAACGAGATTACCAAATACGAATATTCATATCTAACAGAGAAGTTAATCGGTATAATAAATAATTAGCCGAAAGTTGAATAAAGATTTAATAATGCCAAAGCCTAAACTTATTAGAATTACTACGGTGCCACTTTCTTTAGAAAAGTTATTGGAAGGGCAACTTCAGTTTATGAGTGGTTTTTTTGAAGTTACCGCCATTTCTTCGGAAAAGGAACGCTTAGAAAAATTTGGGGTTTCGGAAGGAGTTTTTACCAAGCACATCGAATTTACTCGAAAGATTACACCCATTAAGGATTTAATTACCGTCTATAAGCTCTATAAATATTTCAGAAAGGAGAAACCTCTCATTGTGCATACGCATACACCAAAGGCGGGAATAGCAGGAATGCTAGCGGCCTTTTTGGCCAGAGTTCCCATTAGACTTCACACGGTTGCAGGACTACCGTTAATGGAGACTGTAGGGCTTAAGCGATGGATTCTTAATAAGGTGGAAAAATTGACCTATCAATGCGCAACCAATGTGTATCCAAATTCGATCGGACTGCTCGATTTTATACTTTCTGAGAAGTTTTGTGAACCCGAAAAGCTAAAGGTTTTAGCGAATGGAAGTTCCAATGGTATTAATACAAGTTATTTTAATCCTTCTCAATACACGAATGCAACAAAACAATCTCTTTTAGAAGAACTTGGGATTCCTGAAAATAATTTCATTTTTGTATTCATTGGACGACTGGTGGCAGATAAGGGGGTGAACGAACTCGTTCTTTCATTCGAGAAATTACAAAAAGTAAAAAAAGATATATCGCTTCTTTTAGTAGGTCCTTATGAAAGCGATCTTGATCCTTTGTTTCCATCGACAATAAGTAGTATAAATTCCAATAGTGAAATTCATAGTTTAGGCTATCAACAGGATGTGCGTCCTTATTTTTCTATTAGTCAGGTCCTTGTTTTTCCAAGTTATCGTGAAGGTTTTCCAAATGTAGTGCTTCAGGCTGGAGCTATGGGATTACCATCAATTGTTTCAAATATTAACGGTTGCAACGAAATTATTACTGACAAATTAAATGGACTGCTTATTCCTGTAAAGGATGATACAGCTATATATGATGCGATGTTAACTGTATTGGAAAATAAAGACTTGTATTGCGAAATGAAGAATAAAGCACGTGCCGAAATAGTCACAAAATACGAACGAAAGGAAGTCTTTGAAGCACTATTGCTAGAATATCGTAACTTGGAAGCTGAGCTTTAATATATTTGTAAAGTGTATAAAAATACTATAAAAGTAATATTGGATTTTGGCTTTGCATCATTGGCATTTATAGTTCTATTTCCGTTATTTTTTTTGATAACCTTATTTTTATTTCTTACAAATAAGGGGAAGCCGTTTTTTGTTCAAAAACGTCCTGGAAAAAATGAAAAAATATTCAACATCATTAAGTTTAAAACGATGAATGATAAAAAGGACCAAATGGGAAATTTGCTGCCCGATGAAAAGCGATTGACATCCCTTGGAATTTTCATAAGGTCCACTTCTCTAGACGAAATACCACAATTGTTAAACGTTATTAAGGGGGATATGAGCATTGTTGGTCCCAGACCCTTGCTTCCGGAGTATTTACCATTGTATTCAAAAGTTCAAAAACAAAGACATGATGTTCGCCCTGGAATTACAGGATATGCTCAAGTAAATGGAAGAAATGCTATTGATTGGGAGAAAAAATTTGAGCTAGACGTCTATTATGTTCAAAATATGAGTTTTTTAGTCGATACGAACATACTTTTAAGAACTGTTCGCAATGTCTTTATGAGAGCCGATATTAATAATGAAAATGCAGCGACTATTGAACCTTTTAAAGGAACGAATTAAATCATGAAAGAAATTACACTATTTGGAGCAGGAGGACATTCATATGCCGCTGTGTCACTAATTAAAGGGCTAGGGAAGTACAAACCTGTCCTAATTTATGATGATAATCCGAAAGAAGATAATATTCTAGGAATTCCTGTTTTGGATTATAAAGATGAAAAAATCAAAACTGAATCTGTTTGTGTCACAATTGGTGATAATGAAGCCCGAAAAAAAATTGTGTTAGCACATGATTTTAATTACCCTACTTTTATTCATGAATCGGCATCTATATGTCCATCTGCTTTAATTGGGAAGGGTTCTTTAGTTCTTCCCCAAGTCGTCTTAGATGCAGATGTGGAATTGGGTGATTTTTGCATTGTTAATAATAATGCTACGGTGTCTCATAATGTGAAAGTTGGGAATTATGTTCATATAGCTATTCAAGCTGCTATTTCAGGCGGCGTATCAATCGAGGAAGGAGTTTTAATTGGTGCTGGAAGTGTAATATTACCTGGAATAAAAATTGGTAAATGGGCTGTGGTTGGTGCTGGATCTGTTGTAACCAAGGACGTTCCTGATTATGCCGTGGTTTATGGTAATCCGGCGAGGATTAAACGTATATAGCTGATAATATCATGACAAAAAAGAAAATTTGGTTATCATCTCCACATATGGGTGGTGAAGAACAAAACTTCGTTAATGAAGCTTTCGAAACAAATTGGATCGCTCCCTTAGGTCCAAATGTGACTGGTTTTGAAAAGGATTTGGAAGGATACCTTGGTAACAAGAAATCTGTAGCCGCTTTAAGTTCTGGTACTGCCGCGCTTCATCTGGCACTAATTTTACTAGGGGTAGAAAGAGGTGACGAAGTAATTTGTCAGAGTATGACTTTTTCTGCATCTGCAAATCCAATAGTTTATCAGGGCGCTAATCCGGTTTTTGTGGATAGTGAAACTGAAACTTGGAACCTGTGTCCTATCCATTTGGAGGAAGCTATCAAGGATAGGATTTCTTTGGGAAAAACACCAAAGGCCATAGTGGCAGTTCATCTATACGGTATGCCATATAAATCGGATGAAATTATGACAATTGCTAAAAAGTATAGTATTCCAGTGATCGAGGATAGTGCCGAGGCTCTTGGAAGTAGTTATAAAGGACGTAGTTGTGGTACCTTAGGGGATATTTCAATATTATCATTTAATGGAAATAAAATTATTACTACATCGGGAGGAGGAGCTTTGGTTTGTCATGATGAGAGACTAAAGGAAAAAGCTATATTTTTAGCTACTCAAGCCAGAGATGCTGCGCCACATTACCAGCATTCTGAGATAGGGTATAATTATCGTTTAAGTAACATTTGTGCAGGTATTGGTAGAGGTCAGATAATGGTTTTGGAAAGTCATGTTTTGAAAAGACGAGCGATGCATGATTTTTACCAAACTATTTTTGAAAATAAGGATGGGGTCAAGGTATTTAGAGAACTTTCCGAAGATATATATTCAAATCATTGGCTCTCTTGTATCTTAATTGACGAAAAAACTGCGGGTTTTTCTGCAGATGATTTAAGATTGGCGTTGGAAAATGAAAATATTGAGTCAAGACCGTTGTGGAAACCAATGCATTTACAACCTATTTTTAAAGACGCCCCTTATTATGGGGCTTCAGTTGCTCAACATCTTTTTGAAAATGGATTGTGTTTACCTTCCAGTTCAAATTTATCTCTGGAGGAAAAACAAAGGATTTCTGGAGTATTAAAAGATTTCATCTAGAGATTATTTACATTTATACTTTAATAAAGAACAGTGGGAATAAAGGGAAGAATCATTAATAAATTGTATTCTGGTGACAATAAATTGTTGCTGCTGGACCAGCGTTATTTACCACGTTGGACTGTTGTTTTAATGGATGTGGTATTGTGCATTGCTTCCCAGATATTGGTTTATTTGATTCTTTTAGGTACGCCCTTATTTTTTCCTGAAAAGATATCTTTATTTCAACAAGGACTTTCGGTTTTGGCAATTAACGTTCTTTTCTTTTTCGTATTTAAAACCTTTTCTGGAATAATTAGACATTCAACGTTTACAGATATACTAAAAGTTGCTTTTTCGTCACTTTTCACTGCCCTGACCATTGTTTTAATTAACTACATTGGTTATTTCCTCTCGGGTGATAAGATTTTCTTGACCACTTCTTTAGTGCTTTATATGCTTTTATCCTTTGCAATCATGGTATTGATACGAATAGGAGTCAAGGAAGTGTATCAATACATAAAAGATAGTACGGTGCAAAGCTTAAAGAAACGAGTGGTAATTATTGGAGTGGATGATCAGACTATTTCTTTAGGTCAGGCTTTGGCTACTGAGTCTAATTTACATTTTGAACTTGTCGCTTTTCTCGATAAAAATTTTGATTCCAAACGCTATAAGATTCTTGGGAAACCAGTAATTCCATTAAAGAATAACTTTCCAGAAATTATCTCCGATTATAAGATAGAAGGGGTCCTAATTATAAGTGAGTCGCTGGCTAGTGAAGAACAAAGCGAAATCATCGAAACTTGCTTGAAACTGGGTGTAGAAATGTTTAATGTACCCTTGTTAGACAAATGGAATGTTGAGGACGGAATTAGAAATCAGATTAAGCCTATACAAATAGAAGATTTGTTGGAACGAGATCCAATTTATATTGAGAATGAATCAATACGTTAGGATATTGAGGGTAAAACAATTCTGGTAACGGGAGGGGCAGGCTCTATTGGTAGTGAAATCGTAAGACAGCTTGCAGATTTTGAACCAAAACTCGTAGTTATTTTAGATCAAGCGGAATCTGCATTGCATGAACTTGAGATTTATCTAAAACAGCATTTTCCACATTTAAACTTTATAACAGAGCTTGCTAATATTAGCAATATGTTTCGTTTGGAGATGATATTTTCAAAATATGATTTGGAGTATGTGTATCATGCCGCGGCTTATAAACATGTTCCTCTTATTGAACGAAACCCATTAGAAGCCATTTATGTAAATATTTTAGGAACGGTCAATCTTTCAGTACTATCTGTAAGTAATAATATAGATAAATTCGTAATGGTTTCTACAGATAAGGCCGTGAATCCTACCAATGTGATGGGAGCATCGAAAAGGGTGGCAGAAATGTATGTACAATCGCTTCAGAATAGTAAGGCTTTGCACACTAGGTTTATAACAACACGATTTGGAAACGTGCTTGGGTCCAATGGCTCCGTAATACCACACTTCAGAAAACAAATTTCAGAAGGTGGTCCAGTAACAGTAACACATAAGGATATAATTCGATATTTTATGACCATTCCAGAGGCCTGCCAGTTGGTATTGCAGGCTGGAACTATGGGAGTTGGAGGCGAGATTTTTGTTTTTGATATGGGGAAGCCTGTACGTATTTTGGATATGGCCGAGCGAATGATTCGACTTTCGGGCTTTGAACCATACAAGGACATTGAAATAGTGATAACGGGATTACGCCCTGGTGAAAAGTTGTTTGAGGAACTTCTTAATGATACGTCGATGTCATTACCTACACATCATCCGAAAATAATGATTTCAAAGATGCCATGTGGAGATTTTGATGAAATAAATTCAAAAATTAAGGTTATAATAAAGACTGCTGCGAAGCATAAAGATAGGCGAGTAGTATTACTTTTAAAAGAACTCGTTCCAGAATTTAAGAGTAAAAACTCTGAGTTTGAGTCACTTGATTTTAACAAAAATTAGATGGCTTAGTAAAGCAGTCGTTGGTAAAGTTTAATGAATAAAAGTAGAATTCTTTTCTGAAATCTTATATTTGCAGGAACCTAAAAAACTTAAATGAAGAAATTAGTTATCATCGTTATTTTAGCGTTGAGTTTGTATTCCTGTGCTACCAAGTCCGATATTTTATATTTTCAAAATATTGAGAGTTTGAATCTCTCGGAATTAAATAAGTCGTTTGAGCCTGTTATTGAGACTAACGACATTCTTTATATCTCTATTTCTTCAATGAATGGTGAAGTTATTAAACCATTTTTAAGAAGTTCTGAAATTGTCTCTAATACTGGAACTACAAAAAACCCATTGCTCGAAGGCTATTTAGTTAATTCAGAAGGAAATATTCATTTTAATGTTATTGGCGATATTTTGGTTGAAGGCAAAACCAGAAAAGAAGTTATTAATACATTAAAGGAGAGTCTTTCAGAATATATTAAAGACTTCGTTGTCGATGTTAGAATAATGAATTTTAATGTTACAGTGCTAGGCGAAGTAAATGCTCCAGGGGTATATACAATAGATGATGAACGAGTAACATTGCCCGAAGCAATAGCACTAGCAGGTGATTTTACGAAGGATGGGAAACGAAAAGAAGTTTTAGTTATTCGAGAAGAAGACGGGAAACGAAAAATTACAAGAATAGATTTCACCAAATCTGATTTATTTACGAGCTCTTTTTATTTTCTAAAACAAAATGACGTGGTCTATGTTGAGCCGTCTTTAAAAGGAGTTAAGAAATCTGGTTTTATCCCAGATGTCCCAGCCATGTTATCATTGGTAACAGTTATATTAAGTGCTGTGATATTATTGACACGTTAAATTGTAAGGTTCATGCAAAAGACTGTTTCAAGTACAACGATAAAAGAAGAATCTCTAAAAGATGTTCTACATAAATACACACGTTACTGGTATTTGTTTGTTTTAGGATTATTTTTCACGATGGTTTTAGCATTTATCTTTATCAGATATGCAGATAGAACATACCAGACCAAGACTACTATCATTATAAAAGATGACAAAAAGGGCGGAGGAGCAGAACTTCTTGCTTTTTCAGATTTGTCATTTTTTTCGAATGCATTTTCCGATAAGATAGAAAGTGAATTGGTGATATTAAGTTCAAATAATTTATTATACAAGACCATACAAAAACTTAGTTTGAATATTGATTATTTCAGTCAAGGAGCTATAAAAACCACTGAACTATATTCTTTTAGGCCTTTTAAGGTAAATTTTTTAGATACTTACGGTGAAGGAATAGAAGCGCCTCCTAAATTAATTATTACCGCATTATCTGCCACAAGCTTCACAATAGAAGATGAGCAAGGTTTTTTTAAAGTGGAACATAACTTTGGAGATAACTTATCCCTACCGTTCGGTAATATTGTAGTAGTCCCATTTATTGAAGATCCTAATGATTTTAATAGGTTCTTAAATAAACCAGTTTTAGTTGTTTATAATTCTATAGAAAATATAGTTGCAAGATATCAAGGCAATTTGGAATTGATACACGACGGGAAAAATGGTGAGGTTGTTCAGTTACAAGTTAAATCTCCCACGCCAGAAAAGGCGGAAGATTTTTTAAATGAATTGGTCTATCAATATAATCAGGATGCAATCAATGATCGCAGTCAAGTAGCTCAAAAAACATCTCGTTTTATAGATTCGCGATTGCAAATAATTACTAGAGAATTAGATTCTGTAGAAGATAATAAGGAGCAATTTAAAAGTGCCAACCGTTTAACAGACATAGAAGCAGAAGCTACGCTTATTTTGGAAAACGCAAGTGAGTTTAGTAAAAAGCAAGTGGATATATCTACACAGTTGGAGCTTGTAAACTCAATGGTAGATTATATTAATCAATCGTCCGATACAGATTTACTCCCAGCGAATATTGGAATTAATAATTCGGAAGTGGCTTCTGCTGTTGCCAGTTACAATGTTTTGGTCTTAGAAAAAGACCGACTGCTCAAAAGCTCTACAGCAAAAAATCCAGTAGTATTGAATTTGGATTCAGAAATTAAGGGAATCCGATATAGTATTTTAGAAAGTCTTAAAAACCAGGAACTGTCCTACCAAATTGCGATTAAGGATTTAAAAGGGCAGGAGAATAGATCTAATTCCCGCCTCTCTCAAGTTCCAAATAAAGAGAAGTTATTTAGAGGTATTGTGAGACAACAAAATATAAAGGAACAGTTGTACTTATTCTTATTACAGCAGAGAGAGGAGGCATCCATATCTTTAGCTGTTACCTCTTCTAAAGCGAAAACAGTAGATAGAGCCTTTAGTAGTAAAACACCAATTTTTCCTAAAAAACGGATTATTTATTTAATTGCTATAATAGCAGGTTTATTGATTCCGTTTTTACTTCTGTATTTATATTATTTATTAAATACGAAGGTTACAAATAAACACGATGTAGAACGAGTACATCATAGCACACCTATAATTGGCGAAATCCCTAAACTAGGCAGAGGAGAAAATGAACTTATACAGCATAATGATCGGAGTATATTAGCCGAATCATTTAGAATTCTAAGAACTAACCTTCAATATTTACTCGTTAATAAAAATATCAATAAGGAGACTGCAAAAAATATATTTGTTACTTCTACGATAAAAGGGGAAGGTAAAACATTTGTAGCATTTAACTTAGCCTTATCGCTGGCACAAACTGGTAGAAAGGTAGTATTAGTTGGTGCGGATATTAGAAATCCACAGCTTCAAAGGTATTTACATAAAGACTATAAGTATAAGAATGGCTTAACGGAGTACATTATGGATGATGCTATAGCCGCGACAGAACTTCCCATTCAGAGTGAGCAAAGTAAGAACTTGAGTTTAGTTATGTCTGGAGTAATACCTCCAAATCCTGCTGAAATGCTTATGCAACCAAGAACGTCTTTGTTTTTTGAAGAGATTCGGAATCACTTCGATTACGTCATTGTCGATACTGCGCCTACTATGTTAGTAACCGATACTTTATTGATTAGTAAGCTATCAGATGTGACGCTTTATGTAATTCGTGCTAATTATACAGATAAGAAGTTATTAGAATTTCCATTAGACGCAATGAATGATGGAAGATTGACAGACGTAGCTTTAATATTGAATAATGTAAAGCTTAACAATTTTGGCTACGGAAACAAGTACGGATACACCTATACCTCGGAGAAAAAGTCTTTTTTGAAAAGGATATTTAACAATTGATTTGTGACCCATTGCCGAAAATTCCCTAAACTAAACCTTCCTTAAAATGAAGATTCTAAGATTGCTTTTGATTTTTGGTTTTGTAGTGACAACAAACGCTCAGAATGTAGAAATTGAGGCAGAAATAATCGCCTCTGGCTATTTCTCGAATGAAGGCGGCTTACCATTTTGGTTTCAAACCAATACAAGTGCTTCAGTTGGAGCGGAAACAAATTTCTCAGGTACTGGTAGAGTAAAGGCGACTTATAGTTTTTCAAATTCAAATATTGAAGCTGGTACTGCTTGGTTTTATAGAGATGGGGTTCTTACTAATGAATTTCAACGAAGAGATTTATATGCTAGGTTTAGTAACAATTGGTTGAAAGTAACGGCAGGATCAAAAGAAGGTGTTGTTAAATTAAACGGCCTTTCTGCGACAAACATGAACTTTTTACTTTCTAACAATGCAAGACCCCTACCAGGCTTGATTGTTGAAGCCAATAATCCTTTAAAAATTGTTAAAGGTTTTGCCATCGATTGGGGAATAGCACATTACAGCCTTAACGATGATCGCTTTGTTGATAATGCGCTAGTTCATTATAAAAAATTTGGCATTCATTGGAAAATTAATGAGTCGAATAGCCTAAAAGGAACCATTCAACATTTCGCACAATGGGGGGGGACTTCACCAACAGACGGCAAACAGGAAGTTAGTTTTAATGGTTTTACGGATGTTTTTATTGCAAAAAGGTCTGGCGCTAATGTAAACGCAGAAGGAAATCATCTTGGCAGTTATTTGTTAGAATACAGTTTAAAGACAAATATTGGTGAGTTTACAACCTACCATGAACATCCATTCGAAGATGGTTCAGGTACGCGCTTGGCAAATTTCCCAGATGGAGTTTGGGGAATTTTCTTTACACCTCAATCAAATAAATTAATCACTTCGGTTTTATATGAATATATTGATACCACCGATCAAAGTTTTTATGTAGGCGGCTCAGGAGATGACAGCTATTTTAATCATAAAATATATAGAAGTGGATGGTCTTATGAGGGTCAGACTCTCGGACTTCCTTTTATCACACCCTTTGTAAATAATAGTGTTCGGGCACATCATTTTGGAGCTACGAGCAGTATAAAAAAAGTTGACCTTAGCTTTAAAACAACATTCATTCAAAGCAACGGTACAATCCCAATTCCTTTTGAAGAACAACAGAACAAGATTTATGTTTTTGCCAAGGCAGCCTATGCAACCGAAAAATATGGAAATGTTTCTTTGTTATTCGGTTATGATTATGACAAACGAGCCAAAGATTTAATAGGTGGAGGTTTGAGCTATTCATATATTTTTTAATATGAAACTGTTTATGGATCCAATTAACAGCTTCCTTTCTAATTGCAGTATCTTTAAAAGATTATGAGTTCATTAATACAAATTTCGATTTTACCTCACCAAATAAATGATGAAGGTTATATTTTAGATATTGCTTTGGAGAAGGCAAAACTTCGGAAGAATGATATTATAGATTGGCGCATCCGGAAGCGATCTATCGATGCAAGACGAGTGCCCATCAAACTGAATCTTCAAATTGAGTTTTGGAAGTTAGGAGAACTTCGAGAACACATATCTCCATTCATACCTAAGGATGTTTCCAATTTGTCTTCCGAAGCTTTAACGAAGGGCGAAGGAAAAAAAATAGCTATTATTGGTTCCGGTTCAGCGGGTCTCTATGCTGCATTACGCGCTATAGAAGCGGGATTGAAACCCATTGTATTTGAACGAGGTAAAAATGTACGGGACCGAAGAAGGGATTTGGCAAAGATCAACAAAGAGCAAACGGTGAATCCAGAATCTAATTACTGCTTTGGAGAAGGAGGTGCTGGGACATATTCTGATGGAAAGTTATATACCCGATCTAAAAAAAGAGGTAATGTTTTAAAAGCCATGGAATGGTTTGTTCATTTTGGAGCCGACCCAGATATACTAGTGGATGCACACCCGCATATCGGCACCAATAAGCTTCCTAAAATCATTACGGCAATGCGGGAGGCTATTATTGAAAATGAAGGGGAAGTTCATTTTAATTCAAAATTGACGGATTTAAAAATTGAAAATAGTAGCATGACTGCCATTCAAATTAATAATGAGGAATGGTTGCAATTTGATGATGTCGTATTGGCTACTGGACATTCTGCACGTGACATATTTTATCTATTACACGAAAATAACATTAAAATAGAAGCAAAGCCCTTTGCTATTGGGGTTCGAGTGGAGCATCAACAAGAGTTAATAGATAGAATTCAGTATCACGGAGATAGCGATAATCCATATTTACCACCCGCTTCATATGCACTCGTAGAGCAGGTGGATGGTTTGGGGGTTTATTCCTTTTGCATGTGTCCTGGAGGAATAATTGCACCTTGTGCCACCAAACAAGAAGAGGTGGTTACCAATGGTTGGAGTCCGAGTAAACGAAATAACCCCTATGCAAATTCCGGTGTTGTAGTAAGTGTCGAGCCCATAGATCTTCCAAATTATAAAGACGATGATCCATTTGTTTGCCTTGATTTTCAGAAATCAGTAGAACGAAGTTGTTGGGAGGCAGCAGGGAAAACACAACAGGTACCCGCCCAGCGTATGATAGATTTTGTGGAAGGGAAAGTTTCTATTGATTTTCCTAAGTCCTCGTATCAACCCGGTATTGTTTCCTTGGATTTAAATGAAGTACTTCCCGATCTGATTACAAAAAGACTTAGAAAAGCCTTTGTTTCCTTTGGAAAAAAAATGAAAGGTTATTATACAAACAATGCAATTTTGCACGCCCCTGAGAGTAGAACATCGTCTCCAATAGCCATTCCTAGAGATAATGACACCTTGGAGCATATAGAAATTAAGGGATTATATCCTTGCGGTGAAGGTGCAGGTTATGCTGGTGGGATCATTTCGGCTGCTATTGATGGTATTAATTGCGTAGACGCTATTGTTAGAAAATATAAAATAGAAAACTAGTTTTTTAATTAGATCGACTGTTTTGATTTTCTCTTCTATTTGGTAGTTTTTTGTATATTGCTTGTGAAAAAGAAAAATAACTCATTATAAGTCTATGAGAAAATTAATTACCTTACTCCTTCTGGCTAGCACATTTACTTTCTATGCACAAGAAGTTCCAAGGCAAAAAGTTATAGTTGAAGTCGGAACCGGGACCTGGTGCCCATCCTGCCCGGCAGTGGTTCATATTATCCACGATTTAATTGATGCTGGCGCAAATATGACAGTAGTAGAGTATCATATAAATGATCCTTATCAAAATCAGGCGTCATTAGTTCGCAAGGATTATTATAATTTTCCTTGGTATCCAACTACCTATTATGACTCGCGTCATATTGGTTATGACGATTGGGCAACTTTCGCTGTTCATGAAGATTATTACGAAACAAGTAGCAATGAAATGTCTTCTTTTTCTGTTGCCATTAATGGAGAGGTAGGAAACAATGAGGTAAGTGGGAATGTTGTTATTGATAAAGTGGCAGAATATACGGGAGAAAATTTAGTGATGCACCTAGTTTTAACAGAATCTAACATCCCAGAAATATGGCAAGGAGAAACAGAACTCGACTTTGCTGAAAGAGCCATGTTTCCAGATGGAAATGGAACCCTTATTGATAATACCAACGGATCTACTCAAGAGATAGCTTTTAATATCCCGCTAGACCCATCTTGGCTAAAAGAGAATTGTGAATTGGTATTCTTTATACAAGACAGTGATACCAATCAAATAATTCAAGGCGATTCTGTGATGCTAGAAGATATCATTACACTCTCAACTGATGATGTAGTTGCTAATGAAAACAACTCCTACTTTTATCCGAATCCAGCTAAAAATGAACTGTTTCTTTATGCAGAGGATTTTTCAACCATAGCCGATATTTCGATAAACGATATGTTGGGAAAAACAGTTATGTCGCAAAGTGAATACGCTAAATTTATTAATATTGAGAGACTTCCAGCTGGGGTGTATTTAATTTCTTATACCGAAAATCAAGAGAAAAAATCTGCAAAATTTGTGAAGGAATAATAAATAGACTAATAACTTTTAAAGCGGTTCTATACGTATGTTTAGGACCGCTTTTTAGTTTCGCATCTTTGAAAAGAACCGCAGAAAATGTATTTAATCCCTTGTGCATTTTGACTCATAACACATTAATTGACGTCAGTTCGAGTGTCCCGATTTTATTACGGGATGCATCGATAACGCTTTTTTTGAAACAAAAATTTGTCAGTTCGAGTGAATTTCACGATTGAAAATGAGAGAAATTAGTATCGAGAATCAAATTTTAATAAAAATAGCACTCCCTATCGTATTTAGTATTTATTTATGATTTGAGATAAGAATAAGTTCTGCTAGAGTGTTAGCTTTGTTCTTCAAAAAAATCACGTGATTCAGGATATTGTATTTATCATTTTATGGAGTATTTCTCCCTTCGGTGAAGCCAAAGTGGGTATACCGTACGGAATGGTGAATGGGGTCAATATTTATTTGGTTTTTGTAGTGGCATTTTTGGCAAACGTACTTGTGTTTCCTCTAATGATGCTTTTTTTAGACAAGGTCAATCATTACCTCTTGCGATGGAACTGGTATAAAAGATCCGCTATCTGGATTGCACGCCGTGCAAAAATTGGATCGGGTAATAAGATCCAGAAGTATGGCTTTTGGGGTCTTATATTTTTCGTGATGATTCCGCTACCTGGAACAGGAGTTTATGCAGGAAGTATTGCTACCTATTTATTTAAAATTGAAAGAGGGAAAGCCTTTTCGGCAAACGTAATCGGTATATTTTTATCTTCAGCCATCGTTTGGGGAACCACCCTGCTTACTATGAAGGGAATAGGCTAGCAACTAGTAAACTTTACCTCCCTGCACAAAACCTCAGAATTTACAAACTACCATCTATAATTGCATTGCCTTCTTCCTTATATAATGTCTTTATCAAATCACTTCTTCGGTATGGAATATAACATTACGGAAGTTAAGGGTTTGAGGAAAACAAAAAGGAAGCCTTCAGGCAATCTGTAGACTTCCTTTATTTCATTTAAACCCTGGATTACTAATTTATGTGTTATTTATTCAATCGCTTTTAATGGTTTTTTTAAAACCAACTGATACACACACGGAATTACAACCAAGTTCAAAATAGTAGCAGATAACAAACCACCCAAAATAACCACAGCCATCGGACTTTGTATTTCACTACCGGGTTCGCCACCTTTTAAGGCTAATGGAATTAATGCTAAACCTGTTGTAAACGCTGTCATTAAAATTGGATTTAAACGATCTAAAGCTCCTGTTTTTATCAACTGAAACCCTTGCATTCCTTCTTTTCTCAAATCTTCATAACGTGAAACCAATAAAATACCATTACGTGTAGCAATACCAAAGAGACTTATAAATCCTATGGTTGCGGCAACACTGATTATTCCTGATGTGAAATAGACAATTAAGATTCCACCAATTAAAGCTAACGGTAAATTAATCAATACGACAAAAGCCAATTTTACATCCTTAAATTCATAATACAGTAACAGAAAAATGATAGCAATGGCAATGATTGCCGTCACCAAAAGTAATTGTGATGCTTTGGATTCACTTTCAAACTGTCCGCCATATTGTACACGGTAGCCTTCCGGCATATTCACATTGTTTGCAACCACTTCCTTAATTTCGTTGACTGCACCACGTAAATCTCGACCTTGCACATTTGCCGCAACTACTATTTTACGTTGCACATCTTCACGGTTTATAGTGTTTGGACTACTCACAGATTGAATGGTTGCCAATTCACCTAATATGGTTTGCCCACCATTTGGAAGACTTATTAAGGTATTGTTGATGTTTTCAATATTGTCCCTGAATGGTTTTTCGTAGCGTACTACCAAATCAAAATACTGTTGTCCTTCATAAATTTCGCCTGCTTCTTCACCTGCAAAAGCAATATCTACTTGCTCCATTAAATTGCCAACGGTCATTCCATAAGCCGAAAGAATTTGACGTTTGGGTTTGATACGAATTTGCGGCACTTCAATTTGTTGATCTACTGCAACATCTGCCAATCCATCAATATCCTTGATGTTTTGCTCTACACTTTTACCAACTTCAAATAGTCGCTGTAAATCTGAACCAAATATCTTAATGGCAATATTCGCTCGTGTTCCAGAAAGCATATGGTCAATACGGTGTGCGATTGGTTGACCCAAAGTAATATTTACGCCTGGTGCAATGCTTAATTTGTTTCGGACTTCTTCAAAAAATTCTTCTTTGGTTTTGTCTTTCAAAATAAAGGGCACATCTATTTCCGAAGCATTTACACCTTGTGCGTGTTCATCCAATTCAGCACGACCTTGTCTTCGAGTAACAACGTCCACTTCTGGTAAATCCAATAAAATAGTTTCTATCAATTTTCCCGTTTTGTTGCTTTCTTCCAAAGACATTCCTGGTGGACCAACGACACTAATTACCAAAGAACCTTCATTAAATTCTGGCAAAAAACTTCGCCCTAATTGCGTTAATACTAAAAGGCTTATGATAAAGGCAATTACTGTAGTTCCAATAATAGTTTTCGTAATATTTGTGGCACGTTTCAAAAGATTACCATAATGTTTCTGTAGCCAACGTTCCACACGTGTACCCTCTGCTTGCTTGTTTAAAAGCTTTTCATTATCCAATAAATAAGAACACAAAATTGGTGTTACCGTTACTGCGACAATTAATGAGGTTAAAACAGAGGTTACAAATGCAATACCTAAGGGTTGCAATAATCTACCTTCCATTCCACTTAAAAAGAATAGAGGGATAAATGATACAATAATAATTAGGGTTGCAATTATAATGGAACTTCGTATTTCAACGGAAGCATCACGTACAACAGTAATGGTTGATTGTCGTTCTGCTTTTGGTTTCTTGATGTTCTCTCGTAAGCGTTTATACACATTCTCGACATCAATAATGGCATCATCTACCAATGCACCAATGGCAATGGCCATACCTCCTAAACTCATCGTATTTATGGTATAACCCAACCATTTTAGGATGATGATAGATACCAACAATGAAATTGGAATTGCCAATAATGATATTAAAGTTGTTCTCCAATTCATTAAAAAGATGAATAGGATAATCATTACAAAAAACGCACCTTCCAATAGGGTTGCATTTAAATTACTGATGGATGCATCAATAAAATCGGACTGTCTAAAAATGTGACTTTTAATGTTTACACCTTTTGGCAATGTTGTTTCCAAATCGGCAATGGCTTCATCCAATCGGTCTGTTAATTCTAATGTGTTAACATCAGGTTGTTTAGAGATGGTTAAAATTACCGCTGGTTTTGCATTTAATGAACCATCACCAATCTTATCTGCAGCTCCAATTTTAACGGTTGCTACGTCCTTAATTTTTATGGTTTGTCCATTAACTTGTTTTAAAACAGCTTCCTGCAAATCTTCTAACGCATAAGCTCTACCGCTTCCTTTTATGATATACTGGTTACCATATTGATTAATCACACCACCAGGTGCGTTTTTGTTGGCTTCCTTAACCTGTTCTACCAATTCGGAAAGACTCACATCGTAATGCTTCATCTTTTCAGGATTAGCAAATACTTGATATTGCTTATAATCACCACCAATAACTACCACATTTGCAATACCACCAATTGCTTTTATACGTGGTCTAATTGTCCAATCTGATAAGGTTCGTAATTCCATGGCTGACAAACTATCAGATGTCACTCCCAATAGCATTATTTCGCCCATAATAGATGAAATTGGTACCATTGTAGGTGCTCCAATACCTTCGGGTAAATTCTCTCTTACCATTGGTATGCGTTCACTAACAATTTGTCGAGCGCGATAAATATCGGTTCCCCATTCAAATTCTACCCAAACAATAGAAATTCCTGCTGCTGATGACGAACGGATTCGTCTCACATTGGGCGAACCGTTTAAAGCAGTTTCTAATTGATAGGTTACTAGTTTTTCTACTTCTTCAGATTCCATGCCGTGGGCTTCGGTAAGAATAGTTACCGTTGGTGCTGTTAGGTCTGGGAATACGTCGACGTTCATTGTACGTGCATAATACACGCCCAGTACACTCAATGCAACCGCTCCCAATAGAATGAGCAATCTATTCTGAAGTGAAATTGATAATATTTTGTTTAACATATAAGAAATTTTGAATGTTAGATTTTAAATGTTGAATTATTCTTTCTGCGAAGTTTTGACAATTGCGGTATGTATATTTATGAGTTGTTCAACTTCGTTCAAATGTGGTTTTACATTCACATTAACGAGATTGCTTTTATCAATCAACTTTAACCAATACCTTGTTTCTCTTGCTTCTTTTGATGAAATAGACATTTTGGCTGTAAAATCTTTTTTGGAAATGGCTGCAGTCGCTTCTTCCACATTGGCTCCAATACTTGTTCCACTACTTAATAATTGTCTGGAAAGCACATATTCATTTTGAGCTTTCATTTGTTTATAAATCTCAATAATTTGCAAAGCAAATTCAAAGGACTTATTTAAAATGATATTGTCTTTTTCGTTTTTCATCATTCATAATTTATAATTCAACATTTCATTAATGTTCGTGACCGTGTGCAGGTGTTGAACCAGACATTGAAGCCATTTTTACTTGATATGCACCTGTAGTTACTACCACTTCACCAACTTGTAAACCTTGAAGAATTTCAACATTTTCGCCATTGCGTTTTCCGATTTTTATAGGTCGCCTTTCGAAACTTTCTCCTGAAAGTTGTACCATAACGGAATAGCTTCCATAATCCTCCAATAAAGCATTTACTGGAATCATTGTGTTTTGGGTTGCACTACCCATTGCAATTTGAACCTGAGTTAGGCTACCTTCTGGCATATCAATAGCATCATTAACTTGTGCAAATACGGAAATTAGTGGCCTGTTATTATCTACATCCTTAGCGATAGATATAATTGAACCTCCAGATGTTGCTACATTACGCCATTGCCCATCGTTGGTTTGATACCAAACCTCTTGTGCGTTTTCCATAGTAAGCCCATAAGAAGGTGCTATTTGCGTTTTTAACACTCTGGATTCAAGTGTTCCAACCGTTACAACTGCTACACCTTGGTCTACATAATCGCCATTTGCTACATTAATTGCTGTGATGTAACCATCAAAAGGTGCACGAATTTGTTTTCCACGACCAGAAACTCCCGACGAGAGGCTTTGGTAATTAGATTTTGCAATGTTGTAATTGCTTTCTACTTTTTCAAATGCTGCTTTAGGAACAATTTTAGATTCATATAATTGCTTTTTTCGTTCGTATTCAGCCTTGGATAGTTCAAAGTTGGAGCGTGCATTGGTAATTTCTGTGCTCAAATTATTGGATGCCAAACCCTGACTGCTAAGGTTGATTAAAACTTGTCCACGTTTTACCAATGTACCTTCCATGAGATTGCTCACAGCAAAATCCACTACACCATTGGATTTTGCTACCAATGTTTTTACTGAACCTGATGCAGGTGTCCAAACACCTGATGTATTAATCACATCATAAATCTTTCCATTAACCACAGCTGCTGTTTGAAAGTCGATTTTCCAAGCCTGTTCTTTTAAAAACGAAATGCTGCCATCATCTTCGGCAGTTCCCAAGGCTTTTATGGCTTCATTTGCATTGGCAAATACAGTAACATCATCTATCATGATTTTATCTGAATATTCTGCTGTTGTTAATTCAAAAACCAATTGATAATTACCAGCTTCTTTAGGTTGAATGGTAGGCGAGAAGATTCCTGGTGATGAAGGTGCTTCCACTGTATTTCTGATTCCTTGACCATCTTTAATCAAACTAACGGTTACAGAACCATCCCTAACGGGTTGGTGCTTATCTAAAACCGTAAAATGAGCTGCAAATCTACTTGGATTGCCTACTATTAAAGCAGGAAATTCTACAAACAATTCCGTCTTTTCAGTCCAAATCGTAAAGTCCAATCGTGGAATTTCTTCTCCTTCATGGCTACCATCGGGATTGTGGGCGTGTGCATCTTCTGCCTTATTGTTGCAAGACATTGCCAAAAAGGCAAGCACTATTATTATATATTTCATTTGTATCTATTTATTGTTTTTAATGGTCGTGGTGTTCAGCACCGTCATTATGTTTGTGGGTGTCGGTCTTTATTTCTGTAGTATCTTTTTCTACGTGAAATTCTTCTTGCTCAATAGTTTCATCATTCATATGGCTGCCATCTTTGTTATGCTCGTGTCCGTGGTCATCAGTACTTTCAGTTTTTTTATCTCTACAAGAGGTTACTAAAAATGTTGATACGATTGCTATTGCGAATATTATTTTTGAAATTTTCATGTGTATATTTTAAAGTTTATAATTGATGTTTTAATAGTTGTGCTTGAAGCAGTTGTAGCTCCTTTTGCATTTGCAACATTTTGTCTGAAGCATTTCTGTAAAATTGAAGCTCTACATAGTAATCCATGAATGAATACTCACCCAACATATAAGCTTTAAAAAGTAAATCTTCACTTTCTAAATTGCCCATTGTGCTTTGATACTCATTAAATTTAGAAAGCATCAATTGATAGCGACTAAAGGTTTCTTGAAATTGTAAGTAAAGCGATGTAGTGATAACCTGGGTATTGGATTGCTGATACTCATAATTAGCTTGTGCAGCTTTTACTTTGTTTTTGCTACTCCATATTGGAATTGAAAGTCCACCGTAAAAACCCGAATAATTATTTCCATTTACACCTTGATAATTATAGCCAAGTGCAACGTTTGGGAGTAGTTTATTTTTCTCCAGTTTTACTTTTTGTAAGGAAGCGTTTTCACTAGCTTTTAATTCTTGTAACGAAGGATCACGTTCTAATTTTTCTTGCCAAAGATTTTCTATACTTCCTACTTCTGTTATAATTATAGTTTCGGTTAATAGACTATCTAAAGGCTTATCACCGTTTAGGATGTTTAGTTTAGAATTCAGAATTTGAATATCGTTATCAATTTGTTCAACAACAAACTGCTCTTGAATCCAAGCAATTTTCGCCTTATTCAAATCTAAAATACCCACTTGATCGGTATCAAAAAGCTCTTGAATCTGTTCGAAAACCTGTTTGCTTAGAATTCTTCTTTCGGTTTCAATCACTTGCTGTTTTTGCAAGAAACGAAGCTCCATTAGAAACTCTTTTGCATCCAATAAAACGTCCTGCCTTTTTTTGGCATAAATAGTTTGTAACTGCCCCGATTTTAAATCGTTCCATTTACCACGGGCCCTATATACTGTTGGAAATTCAAAAGATTGAGATATTTCATATTCGGCATAAGCTTCAGTTGTATTATCTCCAAAAGGCATATAATATCCAGAAAGCTCTGTGTCGGGTAAATTGTTAGCACTCTTATTTTCTAGTTGCTGACCTTCAATATAAGATTGATAGCCCTTCAACGCTCTATTATTCTGTTCTATGTCATTAAGTAACTCCTCCATGTTTTTAGTCTGAGAGAAACCATTAATAAAGAACAGGCATCCGCAAATTGCGAATACGATGTATTTATTCATTATTTGTGATTTTTAGGTTTAATCTAGAATTTATAAATGGAAAACATCCCAGAGGGAAATATTCCTAAACGATTAACCTAAAGAAGGAGGCCCTCGTGAATCGAGAGATGAGAGGTAAGAATTGAAATAATAATTAGGTGGATGATAGACCTTTATTTTCTCGGTCTCATCATAACTTATTGGACTGTGATAATGTACAATAGAAACAGATGTACTTATATCCTTTTTATTTTCGAAATGTTTTGTGTTACTTTCGTGTGTTATCAGTATTTCATTGGATACCACTGTATGCACGTGCATTTCCAAAAACAAGTCTAAAAACCCTCTGTTAGGACTTTCTTTTTCTGGAGCATCGTGATGATGGCCGTGTGTATCGCTATTGGAAACAGCTTTATGTGTATGCTCAAGGTCGTGTTCGTGATGTAAATGAGGCAACACCTGATGCAGCAACAGCATAGAGAATATCCCTAAAAAGAAAAGTGCTTTTATATGATTGTGTTTTTGCATCAGACACAAATATACTGCTTTTATAAATGGGTTTCAAAACTTCAAATGATGAAACTTGATTGGAATATGAACTGTGTGATATTATAGGCAAGCAATTGGTGCCTATTGCAATTGTTTCCATTTTTAATATTCTTTTAATTGTTGAGCTTGTGAAAATATATGATGTATTTTTTATAGGTACGCGCTACTAGAGTAGGGTCTTGTTGCGTGAGCTATGTTTTTAATACCGTTGTTTGGAATAATGCCATAGAAACTTTTAATGCGCACCTAAAGGTAAAAAACCTACAGACATTTTAATACCCTAATGCCAATACTTTCTTTAGCATTCAATACATACAATGCGCCATCTATCTCCTGGTAAAACCGAACCCCAAGCACACAAAGAGCAGTGCCAAGGCCACTAGGCAAAGTAGTAGGCTCCAAAGTCACAGTAGATCCTGCATAAGAACGGTCTAAAACTAAGGTAGTTGCTAAGTGTAATTGAGAATCCAAGGCCTTAAAATCAAAATCCAACACCCCATATCGAATCGCTATATGGGTAGCACCTTCCACAAAACCAACCGTCGAAATATCAAAATTGGGAATTGTTAAGGAATAAGTAGTACTATCTATACCAAACTCAAAAGGCAAGACCTGTGCTACATTGCAGGCTGGAGTATAGTCAAAATGGGATACCAATCTAAGGCCATCCTCCTGTGCCATACCTTGGGCAACTCTGCGTTTCCCTCGCATATGGGTAGCATCCAAATCCTTTAAGCGAGTAAATAACCCCATCAACCGACTATGAAAATGGCTAAAAGTGTAGCCCTCGTAAAAAGGGACTAAAGCATACCTAAAGGCTTTATTAACACCAGAACAATGCCCAAACTCACTGGCATTTTCACGCACCCGCTGCATACTGGACTTGGTCTTTATTGCCTTGCTATTAAATCCACCGCCCGCTTTACGTACAATCGGTTTGCCGTTCAAATAATAAAAATTGATCCCTTCCAAGGTACCATCTAAGGGGATAATGCCTTTTTGTTGTGCCATCTCGCAAAATTTTAAGTTAAACACCTACAAGACAACAATATACAATAAAAATAAATATAGGTTATAGCGTGCTTATAGCGTGGTTATAGCGTGGTTATAGCGTGAATATAGCATACCTAAAGCAAGGGAACAGCATTATTGTAGAAAGATTAGGCTAAGGATAGCAATAAAAAGAAGGGGGGTACTGCTACTACTTCCCGATACAGAAATTGGCAAAAATATTCCCTAACAAATCATCATTGGTAATCTCACCCGTAATCTCACCAAAGTGATAAAGCGCCTGTCTAATATCAATAGCCATTAAATCTCCACTCAGACCCATATCAATTCCTTCCTGAACTTTAATGATTTCCTCCAATGCCTTTAAAAGCGCGTCATAGTGCCGTGAGTTGGTCACTATGGTTTCATTATTACGCAAAGCACCTGTATTAACAAAATTGAGTAGCGTGGTCTTAAGTTCTTCCACACCTTGGCCTGTTTTAGCCGATATCAATTGAAGATTATCAATAGCCAATTTTAATTCATCTGCTTGTGCGTCTGAAAGCTGATCTACCTTATTCGCAATTACAACCAATTGTTTTTGCGGAAAACGGTTCTTTATTTTTTCTACTTCTACCTTTAAACCTTCCATCGCTTGCGAATCAATGGTAGATTGTACACTATCCACCAAAAACACCACCACTTGGGCTTGCTCAATTTTTTCAAAGGTCTTTTTAATACCCATTCCTTCAATCACGTCCACGGTATCTCGTATTCCGGCAGTATCAATAAACCGAAAACCAATACCTCCAATGCTAATTTCGTCTTCAATGCTATCTCTAGTCGTGCCAGCAATGTCACTTACTATAGCGCGTTCCTCATTTAACAAAGCATTTAAGAGCGTCGATTTTCCAACGTTGGGTTCACCCACAATAGCAACGGGAATACCGTTTTTCAATACATTTCCAGTTGCAAACGAATCGATTAATCGTTTAAGTACTAAGGTGATTTTTGATATTAGTTTCTGAAAGGCCTCTCTATCAGCAAATTCTACATCTTCTTCCGAAAAATCTAATTCCAACTCTATGAGGGAAGCAAAGTTTAATAGTTCCTCCCGAAGCCTTTGTATTTCCGAAGAAAATCCGCCACGCATCTGTTGTATTGCCAATTGGTGAGATGCTTCAGAGTCACTCGCAATTAAATCGGCAACAGATTCCGCCTGACTCAAATCCATCTTACCATTCAGAAATGCCCTAAGTGTAAACTCCCCAGCACTTGCCATCCTACATCCTTTCCGAAGGCATAATTGTATTATTTCCTGCTGAATAAAAGAACTTCCGTGGCAGGAGAACTCCACTACATTTTCTCCCGTATACGAATTAGGGTCTTTAAATAGGGTTGCCAAGACTTCATCTAGCACCCTATTTCCATCTTTTATATGACCTAAATGTACCGTATGTGTCTTCTGAAGTGCCAAATCTTTTTCAGAAACAGAAAAGAATAACTCCGAAGCTATTTCGATGGCTTTTTCTCCAGAAAGCCTAATTACAGCAATGGCACCTGCGCCAGCAGGTGTTGCTAAAGCAACTATCGTATCGTTATAAATCATTGCAGCAAAACTACAAATTACAAACGTAGTGTGTAACATTTTTATTAATTGGCATACCAATAAAGTAGAACCTCAAAATCAATTAGAAAATGGAAATCATTCACAAGGCCAAAAGAACCGATACACAATTATTAGTGATAACACATTTATCACAATTGTTAACTTATATCACAGGCTTTGGTGGACTGATTGTACCACTCATTATTTGGCTGACAAAAAAAGACGAAGTAGATGGTATGGACGAGCATGGGAAGTCCATAATCAACTTTCAATTAACAATGTGGCTTATAGCCCTAATAAGTATTCCTGGAATATTATTGTTAGGCCTGGGTATTTTGTCACTCATATTTGTTGGAATTGTATCTTTTATCATACCAATAGTAAATGCTGTGAAAGCAAGCAATGGTGAATCACCTAGTTACTTTTGTACCATACGATTTATTTCATAGATTTAATTTCAGACGGGGTCTAGTCCCTCTTTCAACCCCTTATTTTACTGATTAATTCAAATATTAATTTCATATTTGTGCTATCATTAATCTAGTAAACAAAAATCTTATGAACTACAGTATGAAAACCGAATCTTCAAATTTTAACGAGCTTACTTTTAAAAATATTTTCTTCATTTTAACGGTACTTCTTGGAACAAGTATGTTTGCGCAGGAAACGGCAGACACCAAGAAAGGAATACTTGAATTTGATAGTATGGTAATTGATTATGGCACAATCGAACACAATGCAAACGGTGTGCGTGCTTTTAAATTTAAGAATGTTGGAGATGCGCCAATTGTAATCTCTAAAGTAAAAGGAAGTTGTGGATGTACGGTTCCAACCAAACCAAACGGACCAGTTATGCCAGGTGAAACTGCCGAAATTGGAGTTAAGTATGCTACCGATAGAGTAGGAGCGTTTTCTAAAACAGTTACGGTAAGCTCGAACGCAAGTGAAGCTACTGTTGTTTTAAAAATAAAAGGAAAAGTACTAGCCGGAGAAACTAAAGCGGTTAGTAAAACAAAATAAGTTTTAATATCAGAAACAAAAAAACCGCCTATTGGCGGTTTTTTTGTTTTCAGTTGATGACAGAACCATCACAAGTCCAATTTAGTTATTAAGCATCACAGGCATTACTAACATAGTAACATTCTCACCTTCGTCTAATCCATCGATAGGCGTTAAGATTCCAGCACGATTTGGAAGTGACATTTCTAATGAAACTTCATCACTCGTAAGGTTGTTCAACATCTCAGTTAAGAAGCGAGAATTAAACCCTATTTGCATATCGTCTCCTTGATAATCACAAGTAAGACGCTCTTCTGCTTTGTTACTATAATCAATATCCTCTGCAGAGATGTTTAATTCGGCTCCTGCAATCTTTAATCTTATTTGATGCGTTGTCTTGTTCGAGAAAATAGAAACACGACGCACACTGTTTAAGAATTGGTTGCGATCAATACTTAGTTTGTTAGGGTTTTCCTTCGGAATCACCGCTTCATAATTGGGATATTTCCCATCGATAAGGCGACAAATCATTTCAGTATTATCGAAAATGAATTTCGCATTACTCTCGTTATACTCGATAGTCACTTCCTCTTCACTACCCGCAAGAATAGACTTTAAAAGGTTCAGTGGTTTTTTCGGCATAATAAATTCAGCAACTTGTGATGCTTGAACATCTTCGCGAGTATACTTCACCAATTTATGAGCATCGGTTGCCACAAAGGTCAAGCTTTCCGTAGAAAACTGAAAGAACACACCACTCATTACAGGTCTTAAATCATCATTACCACTAGCAAATATGGTTTTACTAATGGCTGTAGCTAAAATATCTCCTTGAATCTTAGTAGCCGATGGATCTTTTAATTCAACTGCGGTTGGAAATTCTTCTCCACTAGCATAGGCCAGTGCATATTTCCCGTGATTTGAACTAATCTCTACCGTATTGTTATCCTCAACAGTGAACGTTAAAGGCTGTTCTGGAAATGTCTTTAAAGTGTCTAATAAAAGGCGAGCAGGAATACAAACACTTCCCTTTTCATCACTTTCAACTTCCAATTTAGTAGAAATAGTGGTTTCTAAATCTGAAGCAGATACCGTTAAAGACTTAGTGTCTAAATCGAATAGAAAATTATCCAGAATTGGGAGGGTGTTGTTATTGTTTATAATACCTCCAAGTACTTGAAGTTGTCTTAATAAATAGGAACTCGATACGATGAACTTCATTTATATATTGTTTTTCTTTTATTGGCGAATTTGAATTTTACAGTTATTTAAGTTCTCTTTTCTTCTTTTGGTGTAGATTAAAGTGGAAAGCAAACCAAAATACAATCTCTACAAATATATTTCAATTGCCTTGTTTCATAAAACAAACTTATCAACAACTAGCTCGCGTATTTATGTTTTCTGTAGTAGTTAAAACCAATTCCAAAAATGGCTAGTAAACCCAGTGGTAACAAGAGATTAATAAGCTGCCATTGGGTTCGTTCCTGTATTGATTTTTGAGTGTCAAGAAAAGGCACTGCTATTTCTTTTGTTCTAATGTTTATAAGTCCATCATCATCCAGCAGATAATTCACCGTATTCAGCAAGAATTCCTTATTTCCGTAAAAGGATTGGGTCATTTTATCGAAGCCAAGTTCTAAGGGTCTGTTTCCTTGAAACTGATTTTTAATAATATCACCATCACTAATAATCACCATTTTTGCATTAGTACTTTCTGTTTTATCAGTGAGCCTATTTTGTGAACTGCCAGCAAGTTTAAAGGGTTTTATTCTGTTGTTAAAAGCCGAAGTTAACTTCCCTTCCAATAAAACTGCAAGAGGGATAGAACCCGCTCCAAATTCTTCAAGATTTGGCCCTTCATTCACAACCTGAATGTTTTGAGGGATGTCTCTATCAAAACTAATCTCATTAGGAAGCCCAACTAATTTAGTGATAGTAGAGGTGCCTAGCAATACCGTTTTTTTGACGGTATTGGGTAAGGTATCAATTTGGCTGGCATATTCAAACTTCACCGCTTCAATATTGGTGACTATTGGGTGATTATTTTCGCTAGCTGTAAGTGGATAATAAAACCAAGGATAACGATTATATTGAGAATCATTTTCAGTTCCCGAAGCCAAAACAATAGGAGCAGAGATCATATCCTTTATCAAATTGGAATTAATCCGAACGCCATACTTAAAAAACAAGTCGTTTAGGTTCAAGTCCATAGGGTATGCAAGCGTTTTACCACTGTTCTCCTCAACTTGCTGTCCTGTGGCATCAATTAGCCAAAGCGAAGCCCCACCCTGCATTATAAATTGATCTAGAATGTATTTTTCTGAATCGGAAAAAGCTTCGGTAGGCTGTGCCACAACAACCAAATCATAGGAAGCGAGATCCTTTAATGTTTTTTGTGGTGAAACCGCTGCCGAATCCAAGGTGAATGGCGCGATGTAATAATATTCTTTTAATGTCTTGAAGAAGTCGGCGATATATCGATCATCGAGTTCACCATTACCCTTTAAAACGGCTACTTTTCGTTTTTTTGGAGCCACCAGCTTGTTAAAACCATCGGCAAAGGCGTACTCTAAATTCTGTATGGAATTGTTCACTCTTTCTTCCGAAGTGGTTCCTAACTGATTTTTAAGAAGCGGAATTTTGACTGTCTTAGTACCGAAGTTTGCGAGCGCCCACGGATACACAAATTCTGTGCTCACCTTGCCGTTTTCCCGAACCTCTACCTGCGCGGTTGTTAGTCCGAGTTGCTGCAGTGATTTTTGGACAGCCTCTGGATTTTTCTCACCTTCCAACGGATTGACAAAGTTGTATTTAATATTAGAATTGTAGGCTGAAAATTCTTCGAGGAGTTGTCTTGTTTCTGTTTGAAGCCTTTTAAACTCTGGCGGAAAATTACCCTTCAGAAAAACATCAATTATTATTGGCGATTCAACGGTTGCTATTGTGTTCTTGGCTGCTTCCGAAAGTGTATAGCGATTGTCCTGAGTTAAATCGAAACGCTTATAGACATAGCTACTAAGTACGTTCAGAATAATAATCCCTGCTATTACGAATAAACTACTACGGATATGGTTGTTGTTTATAGTCACTATTCCTTCCGAAGTTTTAAAACAGTGAAACTAATAAACAAGATCGAAATACTTAAAAAATAAACAATGTCTCGCGTGTCCAAAATGCCACGAGCAACACTGTCAAAATGCGCCTTCATTCCGAAACGTTCTATTGCTAATTCAGAATCAAAAAGTGTTGCAAGGCCTTCAAAACCATAATAGAATACAAAACATAAAAATACTGCCACGATAAACGCGACAATTTGATTTGTTGAAAGCGTTGAAGCAAATACGCCTATCGATGTATAAGCCAATACTAAGAAAAACAAACCGATATATGAACCTATAGTGCTTCCAACGTCCCAATTTGCAGGAGGATTTCCTAAGTTTGAAATAGTAACCACATAAAGTAAGGTGGGTAATAAAGCAATACAAATAAGAAATACAGCGCCAAAATATTTTCCTAAGACGATATTCTGAAGGGGTATGGGCTTGGTAAGTAACAATTCGAGTGTTCCCATCTTTTTCTCATCACTAAACGCTCGCATTGTCACAGCAGGAATAAGAAATAGAAGCACCCAAGGGGCCAATTCAAAAAAGGATGAAAGATCTGCGAAACCCGCATCTAGGATGTTATAATTTCCACTAAACACCCATAAAAATAATCCATTAGCTACTAAGAAAAGCCCAATTACCAAATACCCAATAGGGCTGGCAAAAAAGGAATTAATTTCTCGTTTAATTATTGCTAACATTCAGTTTTATTATGACAGGCGGTGGATTGTATCTACACTCCAAGCCTGCGCCTTAGAACGAAACATAGGCTTGGTTGTTGCCCAAACATTTTTGAATAATTCACTATTTCTATACATTTCAAGGTCTTTTTCGCTCTCCCAACGGCTATATGTAAAGTAAATAGTAGGATCCTTTTTGTCCTTATAGAGTTCTAAAAAAAGACAGCCAGGGTATTTTCGGATCCTAGATTTAACCGCTTCAAAATTAGTAAGAAATGCTGGTACATTGTCTACTTCAAACTCCATTTTAACAATTCTTGTGAACATAGCTTTTAAATTCTCTAACTAAAGTTTATCGTGATTGTGTCTCTATAATGCAATCCAAACAGCGTAGAGGCACTCCCTATGGTGGTTGGATTACTTTTGTAAATGGAAAGTTCTAAATATCCAGAAGAGTTCCAAAGTGCTAATTTTTTACCGTCCTCTTCCCGCTTTTCTGAAGGAAGATCAAAATTTATTGCATCGCTATAGTGTGTGTGAACTATAGTGAAATTTGCAGTTCTTGCCTTTATTATAAAATCACGTCCTTTTCCAATTTCCTCAAATAGTGATTTTGTGATATTACTAATAACATTTCCGTAATTATCTATATAGATAACATTTCCAAGAATTTGATTTGCCTCTAAGTTTATCACAGGTTTTATACCGGTGAGTTGTTTGAATTCTGAAATCGTTTTCCCTATAACTTCTAGAGTTCCTCCACGCGCTATATGGCATGCAACTTTCACGAACACATCCAAAACCGGAAAATTACTAATTACGCGATCGTGGATATTAATCTCTACAATTTTTTCTGGATTGATTTCATTAGCGAGCATCGAAATAATACCATTATTGGCACATAAAAAGTAATGCCCATCCAGAAAAACCGCAATGTGCTTATTTTCAGGATTTAACTCACTGTCGATCCCGACTATGTGAATGGTGCCTAACGGAAAACTCCTATACGCATTCTGAATTATATAGGCGGCCTCTGTAAGGTGGAATGGTGAAATTGAATGCGAGATATCAACAATTTTAACATCGTCCAATTCATTGTAAATCGCTCCTTTTACCGCACCAGCAAAGTGATCCTTTTCTCCAAAATCTGTGGTGAGGGTGATAATTGGCATTGATGAATTGTTAATATTTTATTGATTCAATTACCACAAAAATAAGTTACTTTTGTGAGTAGCAAAACTATTTTTCGCTTTGTGTGAATAATTCTTAAATACACGGCTTTTGAACGAAATTATTATCGAACTCACCGAAATTAGTCCCGTTGATTTCTTCGGAATTAAAAATTCAAATATTGATATCTTAAAAAGATATTTTCCAAAATTAAAAATTGTAGCCAGAGGAACTCGAATAAAAGCTTATGGCGATGAGGAAGAGCTTATAGAATTCGACAAGCGAATGACAATGCTCTTAGAGCATTTTGTAAAGTATAACAAACTTGACGAAAATGTAATTGAACGTGTACTTTTAAGCCGAAACAAAGATGAATATGAAACTCCAGCGAGTAGCGGAGAAGTAATTGTTCATGGCGTAGGAGGTAAGCTCATAAAAGCCCAAACAGCCAATCAACGCAAGTTAGTGCAGTTAATGGGCACCAATGATATGATCTTTGCTGTGGGGCCAGCGGGAACAGGAAAAACCTATACTGGTGTTGCCTTAGCAGTGAAGGCTCTGAAGGAGAAACAAGTGAAACGCATTATCCTTACTAGACCTGCAGTAGAAGCCGGAGAGAATTTAGGATTTCTACCAGGCGATTTAAAAGAAAAACTAGATCCGTATATGCAGCCATTGTATGATGCGCTAAGAGATATGATTCCACATGAGAAACTGGATTCATATATTGAAAAAGGAGTTATACAAATTGCGCCTTTAGCTTTTATGAGAGGACGGACTTTAGATAATGCCTTTGTAATTCTTGATGAGGCGCAAAATACCACGCACGCACAAATGAAAATGTTTCTTACCCGTATGGGTAAAAGTGCCAAGTTTATGATTACTGGCGATCCTGGACAAATCGATTTACCACGTCGTGTAATTTCTGGCCTTAAAGAGGCGCTATTGGTATTAAAAGATGTGAAAGGCGTTGGAATTGTTCATTTGGATGATAAAGATGTTATAAGACATCGATTGGTAAAACAGGTTATTGCTGCCTATAAAAATATTGAAAACCTCGATTAGAATGAGTAATACAATTATCGATACTAATTTTAATTTTCCAGGTCAGAAGAATGTTTACCACGGAAAGGTTCGCGAAGTATATACCCTTGAAAATAATACCTTGCTAATGATTGCGACAGATAGGTTGAGTGCCTTTGATGTGGTGATGCCGAAGGGAATTCCTTTCAAAGGTCAAATTCTCAATCAGATAGCGACCAAAATGATGAGGGATACTGAAGACTTAGTTCCAAATTGGTTAACAGCAGTTCCGGATCCAAATGTGGCCATAGGAGAGGCTTGCGATCCGTTTAAGGTTGAAATGGTAATTCGAGGTTATATGAGTGGTCACGCTGCTCGTGAATACAAAGCAGGAAGACGATTACTTTGCGGTGTTGCAATACCAGAGGGTATGAAAGAAAATGATAAATTTCCAGAACCGATCATTACTCCTGCGACCAAAGCCGAAATGGGGGATCACGATGAGGATATCTCTCGTGAGGATATAATTGCACGCGGTATTGTTTCTGAAAGTGATTATCTACAATTGGAGGATTATACCCGAAAATTATTTCAAAGAGGTAGTGAGATTGCTTCAGATCGCGGTTTAATCTTAGTTGATACTAAGTATGAGTTTGGTAAGACTAAGGACGGAAATATTGTGTTAATCGACGAAATACATACTCCAGATTCTTCCCGTTATTTTTATGCTGAAGGCTATTCAGAAAGACAAGAAAAAGGGGAGCCACAAAAACAACTTTCAAAAGAATTTGTACGTCAATGGCTTATTCAGAACGGTTTTCAAGGATTGGAAGGGCAAGAACTTCCCTTTATGAGTGATGAATATATAGAAACGGTTTCGGAAAGATATATAGAACTTTACGAGAATATTACTGGAGAAAAGTTTATAAAGGCAGATGTCTTAAATATCCAGGAACGGATTGAAAAAAATGTACTTAACTACTTTTCTTAAAATTAAAACTGTGTACGTATCCAAGACTCACTTCACTAAAGTCAGCCTGCCCTAAATTTGAATTCAAATACACGCCTAGGTATAGGTTGTTTTTAGGTGCTTTCTGAGTGCCAATGAGATAATATTTGAGTCCAAGGCGTCCAGCAATGAGTTTTTTTAGCTTGTATTTAGAATCCAGCTCTCCAAGTGTCCAATAGGTTGGTATTTCTCTGGGAGTGTTCATCCAACCTTGATTTATCTTCCAGTCTATTTCGTAAGCCGGTTTATGCAAATTAAACCCAATCTGCAAGTCAAGACCTATATGATTTACCAACACCTCTCCATTTAAAGAAACTCCAAAATTACTGGCATTCCAACCCGGGTTTTCTTTAAAAGACTCATTCTCCCGTCCATCCTGTACTAACGACTCATTGTTCTTGAAATAATCATAATAGTGCTGGTAGAAACGATAATAAACTCCGATTCCTATTTTGAACGTATTGTTTATAACCTTTCCATATTCCCCAGAAATTGTATAAACCCCCTTCTTATCATTAAATGGATTGGCTTGCCCAAGGACGTTTATTCCATATCCAGGGCGTATCATATAATAATCATAGCTGCTTTTTTTAAACTCTTTTGAAGTTATAGGTGCTGGCACAGTATTTTGTTTTGAGCTTTTTATATCGGCGGAAAGGCTCATAAGGAAGGAATTATATCCTTGATTTAGTAATCTCACATGTCCGTTCGAATGATGAAAAAATCCACCGCCCAAACGCCAGTCTATCTTTTTTGAACTAAGTATTTGGTAATGCATAAACAATCTAAATGACCAAGTTAAATTGGTTGTCACTGCTTGATTGTTTGGATTCTCAATTGGGTCATACTGCTTATTAAAATAGGAGGTACCCATTCCTACTTGTACTTTTAGATTTTTTCTTCGAAAGGTGTTAAATTCGAAAAAAGGCATAACCGTAATTGCAACACCTAAACTGTCCAAATTTCCAAAATCAGATACCCCCAACCCAACTCCTGTTCTAGGACCTGTTAATCGTTGAGCCCACTCATTAGGGTTGAAGTCTTGTTCCCATCCAAAATTAACCATAATGTTTTTCTGAAAACTATGTTCCGGGAAGTTGGAGTTTGAGTCGGCTGTAACGCCCACCATAATCTCTGGAGTGATTAACAACGGACTAGATTTCGTTTCTACTTGTGACAATAGTGAAAGTGAAAAAAGCAATGTTAGAAAGAGTAATAGTTTTTTCATATGGTGTTGCAAGTAACAATATATCGGTTAATTTTAAAAATTTTAGTTTTACATTAGTAATTAATTCCAGGTAAATTTTGAAACAACTAGACACTTTTATCGAGCAGATGGCATCTTTTGCCTGGGGCCTTCCATTGCTAATACTATTGATTGGTGGAGGACTCTATTTATTATTTCTGACTCGGTTTTTACCATTTCGCTATCTCGGACATGCGATCGCAGTTTTAAGAGGAAAGTATGACAGTGCAGAGGATGCTGGAGAAATAACACATTTTCAGGCATTGACTACCGCACTTTCTGCAACAGTAGGAATGGGAAATATAGCTGGTGTTGCTGTAGCTATTGCTATTGGTGGTCCCGGGGCTGTTTTTTGGATGTGGGTAAGTGCTGTAATAGGAATGTCCACGAAGTTCTTTACAGGGACTCTATCTGTAATGTATAGAGGAAAAGATAGTGAAGGAAAAATTCAAGGAGGCCCTATGTATTTTATTACTGAAGGTTTGGGAAAAAACTGGAAACCGCTCGCTGTATTTTTTAGTATTGCAGGCCTAGTAGGAGCTTTACCCGTTTTTAATGTCAATCAGCTAACACAAGCAATAAACGATATACTTCTGAAACCTGCCGGATTGTATTACGGCTTCGGAAGTAATATTGTAATTGGAATAATTCTAGCAGCAATCACGGCAATTGTAATTCTTGGGGGCATATCTCGAATTAGCAAAACAGCTTCGAAGTTGGTGCCTTCAATGGTTTTACTATATTTTGTTTTAGTTTTAATAATTCTAGGGTCCTATATTGAAGTTGTTCCAAAGTACCTTTCACTTATTTTTACGGATGCATTTTCTGCTTCTTTTTACGAAGGAGAAGGATTCCTAGGTGGGGCGTTGGGAGCTTTAATTTTATTGGGAATACGACGTGGAGCATTTTCAAATGAGGCTGGTATTGGTACGGCGCCTATGGCTCATGGTGCGGCTAAAACAAGTGAGCCAGTTCGAGAAGGATTGGTTGCTATGCTAGGACCTGCAATCGACACCTTGATTGTTTGTACACTAACAGCCTTGGCTATTCTTGTAACCGGCGTATGGCAGTCGAGCGATGCAAACGGTGTGAGTCTTACCGCTACCGCATTTCAACAAGCTATTCCAACCTATGGTAAATATGCCTTACTTTTATGTATTGCGGTATTTAGTATTTCTTCCTTGTTTTCTTATTCCTATTATGGCACTAAGTGTATATCTTATTTGTTTGGGGCAAAAAATAAATCCATTTATAATTACTTTTATATTCTAAGTATCTTAATTGGTGCCACAACATCCTTAAGTATGATGATCAACCTAATTGACACGTTTTTTGCAATGATGGCGATTCCAACTATGGTAAGTACTTTGCTTTTAGCTTCAAGAGTTGTTATTGAGGTGAAGAAATATTTTCAGAAATTAAAGAAAATTTAATCTTGAGTTTTTCTTTGGATAAAAACATTTAATTCTTTCGAAAAGTTTTCAGCTCCGTTTGGATTTAAATGATTCTGATTTGAAAAATCTGAAGTAGTATAGTTTAAGGTGTCGTTTTCTTTATTAAATATCAACACGTTTTCATATTTGGCAGATAAGAGTTTCAAAATACTATCTCTACGTCTAAGTATATCAGGATTTCTGCCTTTTAGATACGTTTTGTACAAAGGTGTGATGCAAATAATAACTTTCAGTTCATTTTCTACTGCATAATTGAGCATTTCAAACAGATACTCGGCATTGTGTTTAAACAATTTAATATCGGCTAAGGTGTAGATTTCCATTTTCTTAGTCGCGATAATGCTATCATTGTAGTTAAGATTGTAGAATAGGCCTTTAGAAACTCTTTCATCGAACCCAAATTTATTAAGTATTGCCTCATCTTTTTTCTTAAAATAGTGATTAACTAATTGTTTTGAGTAAAAATCTGGTCGTGCCAAATAAAGAAGTTTATCCTTGAAATACGTATTTCTTTCAAAAGTATTGATACCGAAATACTTCAAATAAATGCTATTCTTCCAAAACACTTTGCTATTATGTGGATGTTCCAAATGGCTGTAGGATAACTCTAGAATAACAAATTTTAACGCAGGTAGGCGTGGACTAATTCCCTTCAGGATTTTGAAATCTAAATTATGGTGTTGTGTAGCCGATGCTAGATTAAGAGTGTTGCTGTCAAAGAATTTAGGATTAATTGCACCATCTAATTGCGAAGAACCAAGAGCTAAAACTTCTATTTCTTCTTTTTCAGAATAAAAATAATCGCTCTTAACGATATAATTAAAAGGGAGTTGTAAAACTAAATATTCTAAGGCCAGATAGCCTAAGACAACCGGCATGAAAAATACCAGCATTTGTTTTAAAAAACAACGGTGCGACTTCTTAAAACTGAAAATAGATAAACTGCTCTTTTGGTCCTGCATATCTAATTAGTAACAATATAATACTATAATATAAAATCCATCGTATAGGTCTACTAAGGTGCTTTTCAAGATTTAACATCGGGAATGCTTTTTTTCTTGTCATCACTTCAGTAAAAATAAGTATTGGAATTACAATTACTTTCCATCCAATTACTAAAGAGAAACCTTCACTTGGAACAAATGAAAAAATTTGTTTTAGAATGGTAAAAGCGCTCTCAACACTATTAGCTCTAAAGAAAACACTTGAGATGGTGATTAATAGAAATATATAAAAAGTTGAAATGAGTTTGGGAGCTTTATTTAGATAGCTTCCTAATGTTCTCTTAGAACTGCGACTTAATGGAACAGATTCAAAAGCAATAATGATTGCCTGTACCAATCCAAAAGCTATGAAAGTCCAATTGGCCCCATGCCAGAACCCAATGAGTGTCATAGTGATAAACAAAGCGACGGTCTTTATGTAATTATTTTGTTTATTCCCTTTAACAAGTGGAGCATATACATAATCCATAAACCATTTGGTGAGTGTTATATGCCAGCGTCTCCAAAAATCGCGTCCACTACTTGCTAAATATGGGATATTGAAGTTTTTACTTAGTTTAAAACCAAAAAGTTTTGCAGTACCAATTGCAATGTCACTATATCCAGAAAAGTCACAATATATTTGAAAGAAAAAGAGTGAGGTAGCATAAAGCAGAGTTAAACTTCCAAAGTCTTCAGGGGAAGCATAAATTGCATTTACGACAATGGCGACATTGTCTGCTATCACCATTTTCTTAAAAAGGCCCCACAATATTTGACGCAAGCCATTTTTGGAATCTTCCAAATTGAATTTTTTTTCTCTTCGGAATTGTGGCAACAGTTTTTTAGCTCTTTCAATAGGTCCAGCTACGAGCTGCGGAAAGAAACTCACAAAGCATAGAAATTCTATTAGATTATTACTCGCGGAAGTTTCTTTCTTATACACATCAATAGTGTAACTCATCGTCTGAAACGTATAAAAACTTAAGCCAATGGGAATAATAATATTCCAAACCATAAAACCATCCTCTGGAACATTAAGAGAAAACAGAGAAACAAAACTTTCTAGGAAAAAATTGTAATATTTAAAGACAAAAAGAACACCAAGATTCCAAAGAATACTAACCCATAAATAGATTTTTTTTGAAGAATTTGTTTTTGAAGATGTTATCGCCTTGGCCGCATAAAAATCGATAAGTGAACTTGCCAGAATAAGAAAGAGAAAGCGCCAGTCCCACAAACCATAAAAAACATAACTCGCAACTAATAATAAAACATTCTGACCAGTTCGTCTTGATGTGCCAATTCCCCAATAAAGCAGATAAACTAGTATAAGGAAAACACCGAAGTCGAACGAATTAAATAGCACTTAGCGCAGATTTATTAGTAGCTAAAGATAAAAAAAGCGATCAAATTGATCGCCTTTCATATAAAAATTAAACAAGTCATTAATCAAAATAACTAAATGTGCCACCGCTTTTAATCATTAGAAGTGATTCATAAATTAATTTAATTACATTTTCAACATCGTCTCTATGTACCATTTCAACTGTAGTATGCATATACCGAAGGGGAAGTGATATCAACGCACTAGCAACACCGCTATTACTATAGGCAAAAGCATCGGTGTCGGTTCCTGTTGCTCTAGATAAGGCCGCTCTTTGAAAGGGAATCTTATTCTTTTCGGCTGTTTCTATAATCAAATCGCGAAGATTTTGCTGAACGGCGGGCGCATATGCAATTACCGGTCCTGAACCAATTTCTGCAAACCCTTGTATTTCCTTTTTGATCATTGGAGTTGTAGTGTCATGAGTAACGTCAGTAACAATAGCAACATCGGGTTTAATTCGTTCAGCTATCATTTGCGCGCCCCTAAGACCGATTTCTTCCTGCACCGAATTGGTAATGTACAACCCAAAGGGTAATTTCTTTTTGTTCTCATAAAGCAAACGAGCCACTTCGGCTATCATAAAACCACCCATTCTGTTATCGAGTGCTCTACATACAAACTTGTCTTTGTTAAGAATATGAAACTCATCTGGATAGGTAATTACGCAGCCTACATGGATGCCCATTTTCTCAACGCCTTCTTTATCTTTGGCACCTACATCAATAAAAATATTTCCTGGTTTTGGAGCCTCTTCTCTCGTTTTATTTCTTGTGTGAATAGCGGGCCAACCAAACACACCTTTAATAATCCCTTTTTTGGTATGAATGTTTACGATTTTGGAAGGTGCAATTTGATGATCACTTCCCCCATTTCTAATCACATATAGCAATCCATTGTCACTAATATAATTCACATACCAAGAGATTTCATCTGCGTGTCCTTCTATTACAACTTTGTATTTTGCTTTTGGGTTAATAACAGCAACTGCTGTTCCGTAGGTATCTGTAAAGAATTCATCTACATATGGTTTCAAATAGTCCATCCACAGTTTCTGCCCATCCCATTCATACCCAGTAGGGGCAGCGTTGTTAAGATATTTTTCTAAAAAGGTTAAAGATTTTTTATTTAAAATTGAAGTTGCCATAGTGTGGAATCTGTGTTGAAAATGTTTGAAATCAAAATTAGTAATTTATTAGTAACTGTAACTAGGCAATTTGCTTAATTTTGGAATGATTTTAGATTAGTACCCTAACATTAAAAATGTACTTGTGAAATTTAATATATACCTCTGTCTGATCACTTTCCTTTCGGTCGCGTCGTCTTTTGGACAAACCGAGGAAGGATATGTGGAAAAACAAGGAGATAGCACCGAGACCTTCTATTATATTATTGAAGGAGATTCTATCCCACGTGAGTTTATAGACTTAGAGGAAGTTATTTTATTGAATAAGATTGAATTTACTTCTAAAGAGGATAGAAGAAGGTATCTAATTCTAAGACGTAAAACTAGAAAGGTGTATCCCTATGCTAAATTAGCTTCGGAAAGATTGTCTACAATGACCGAACGATTAAAGACAATTGAAAGGAGAGGTGAAAGAAAGCGTTATACTAAAAGAATTCAAAAATATATAGAGGAAGAGTTTTCAGAAAAACTTAAAAACCTAACTAGAACCGAAGGTCAGATTTTGGTGAAGTTGATTCACCGACAAACAGGTCGTACAGCTTTTGATTTAGTTAAAGAGCTGCGCACGGGTTGGCGGGCCTTTTGGTATAACACAACGGCTAATTTGTTTGACATTTCAATAAAGGAGGAATATCTTCCATTTGATGTAAAAGAAGACTATTTAATAGAGGATATTCTTGAACGATCGTTTCAGGCAAACTTATTAGAGCGACAAGCACCTGCTTTTAAGATTGATTACTTTGATCTAACAAGTCATTGGAATAAAGTGTCGAAAGTGAAATAATTGTAATACTATTTGTGCAATAACTTAATTTCTAGTAAATTAGTAATTCGCTTTTTTTTTTAAAACTGAAATAGAATTTGTTATGTCAATTTTATTATGGTTCAAGATTAAAATACGATTTTTATTAAGGTCTTTAATTTTTTTAGTTCTATAAGTTAATTCTCATTTAGATTTCACTATTTTTTTAAGTTTTATTCGGGTATAATTTGATAGTTTTCAGCTACTTAAAAACAGCTAAAAAAAATACTTAAAAAAAGTTTCATTTTGTTTTGGTAGTAAGGAAAAAGAGGTTGTATATTTGCACCCGCTTAGAGAGATAGGTACGGTCATAAAAATGATGAAAGGATTACAAATAATGGTTCAACTCCATTACATCAACAAAGTGACTCTTGAGTAATTGAGAGAAAATCCCAAGGAGAGTTTGGGAAAGTTCATTGAGATATTGAAATTGACAGCGTAGGTTAAGATTCGAAAGGATTTTAATCGACAAAGAAACTAAACTAAGTAAATAATACCTGAGAATTTTTTTGAGGTTGAATAATTTGGAGTATAA
>Ga0209344_10000398_pt1 | contig 79885 bp, 74 predicted proteins | sample Cruoilmetagenom6_FD_187293 | JGI IMG/M metagenome (GOLD analysis project Ga0209344, IMG submission 187293) | Oil polluted marine microbial communities from Coal Oil Point, Santa Barbara, California, USA - Santa Barbara Oil Seep Sample 6 (SPAdes)... | ecosystem: Environmental > Aquatic > Marine... | reverse complement strand
TGCTGCTATCCATAAGGTGGGTAAAAAGCGTATTGACGAAGTAATAACCCAAGTAGGGTTAACCAACGAAGCGCATAAAAAAATCAACCAATTATCAAAAGGATATCGCCAAAGAGTTGGTTTGGCGGCTGCCCTCTTACACGATCCTGAAGTATTAATTTTAGACGAACCAACAACCGGATTAGACCCTAATCAACTGGTAGAAATTAGGGCTTTAATAAAATCTATTGGAAAGACGAAAACAGTTTTGTTTTCTACACATATTATGCAAGAAGTTGAGGCCATCTGTGATCGTGTAATCATTATTAATAAAGGAAGTATCGTTACCGATCAAAAGCTACAAGCTTTACAGCAAGGGCAGTCACAATTATTAGAAGTAGAGTTTGATGTGAACGTTACAGAAGCTCAACTGAAAAAGATGCCACACCTTAGTAAATGCATTCAATTATCGGATACCACGTGGCAATTGACCTTTAACACCACAAAAGATATGCGCCCAAAAGTGTTTGATTTCGCACAAGAACAAGGCGTAAAATTATTGAAATCATCACAAAAGAATCAAGATTTAGAAAGTTTATTTAGAAGTTTGACAACCTAGAAATTATGGATTTAACCCGTATCCCAAAAATAAAAAACACACAAAATGACAATTTTTTCCTACTCGCTGGCCCTTGTGCCATTGAAGGGGAAGACATGGCCTTGCGCATTGCAGAAAAAGTGGTAAATATAACAGACAAATTAGGCATTCCTTATGTTTTTAAGGGAAGTTTTAAAAAGGCCAACCGCTCAAGAGTAGATAGTTTTACAGGGATTGGCGATGAAAAAGCCCTTAAAATTCTACAAAAAGTTGGACAAACCTTTGATGTGCCTACCGTTACCGATATTCATGACGTGAATGATGCCACATTAGCCGCTCAATATGTAGATGTGTTACAAATTCCCGCCTTTTTAGTCAGACAAACCGACCTTGTTGTTGCAGCGGCACAAACAGGAAAAGTAGTCAATCTTAAAAAAGGGCAATTTATGAGTCCCGAAAGCATGCAACATGCGGTTCGAAAAGTAACCGATAGTGGAAATGACTTGGTAATGATAACAGATCGAGGGACCATGTTTGGATACCAAGATATGGTGGTTGATTTTAGAGGAATTCCTACCATGAAAGCTTTTGGAACCACCGTTTTAGATGTTACACATTCCCTACAACAACCCAATCAAAGCACCGGTGTAACCGGGGGAAGACCCGACATGATTGAGACTATCGCAAGAGCTGGTATTGCTACAGGGGTAGACGGACTATTTATCGAAACACATTTTGATCCCGCCCATGCTAAGTCTGATGGAGCTAATATGCTAGATCTTGCGTATTTAGAAAAATTATTGTCAAATTTAGTCTTGCTTAGAAAAGCGGTAAACTCGTTGTCATAAAAAGAAAATCTTGGCATACTATATGTGAAGTATATAGAAAACCCTTTCGGTATGAAACAACTTATTTTCATTTTATTTACCCTTTTTTGCATACACCAACATGTAGCACAAGAATTTAGCGCGGTAGATGAAAAAATAAGTAGCTATCCAACACGGTATGAATCTCCCGAAAAATTAGCAAAACAAATTGAGTCTGACTTCGCTACAGATCTCGAAAAAGTAAGAGCGGTGTATTATTGGCTAAGTACCAATGTAGCCTATGATATGGATGAATTTCGAAGGGGTTCACGCCTACAACAATTTCAATACAGTACCGAAGAAGAAAAGCAGGAGAAATTAAATCAACTAAACGACCGTATAATTTCAACTACATTAATTGCCAATAAAGCAGTTTGCGAAGGATACGCACAAACATTTCATAAAATATGTAGTTTACTTCAGATTGAAAGCCAAGTCATCCCTGGGTTTTCTAAAACCGATTTTAGAGATATTGCCCTTGAACGAGCCATTGGAGATCATGCGTGGAATGCGGTTAAAATAGATGGAGAATGGAAATTACTTGATGCCACGTGGAGTGCAGGCGCTACACAAGGTGCCAACTGGGTCAAAAGGTTTAATGATTTTTTCTTCTTGACAGATCCCACCGTCTTTGGTTTAACCCATCATCCTTATGAAAAAAAATGGCAGTTAGTGGACACTCCACAATCGCAAGAAGCGTTTTTTAATATGCCCCTGTTTTCACCGTATTTCTTTGACTATGGAATGAAACTAGTGTCACCATTAGCTGGAAAACTAGTGGTTAAAACCAACGATAAAATAACATTTACCCTCGAAAATGTTCCTAAAGAGCTCCGCCTTTTTTATGCGTATAACGGCGATACCTATAGCCAAGAAATTAAACGTGTTTATACGGGTAACACCTGCACATTTGAAGTTCCCTTTCCTAGAGAGAATACGGCCGTACTCTATATTTTAGCCTTGAGAAACGTAATTCTAACCTATCGCATTAACCTACCATCCTAAGCGAAACGCTAAGGTTTTTACTTAAAATAGCAGGTATATTCAAATAAAATAGTAGCTTTGTTTTTCAAAGTACTTTTAAAATGGAACAAAAAGATTATTTAAAAGATATCTCGGAAATTAAAAATATGATGAATCGGTCTACTCGATTCTTGTCACTTAGCGGACTTTCAGGGATTTTAGCTGGGATATATGCCACCATTGGCGGCGGTGTTGCCTACACTTTACTCAAAGGCTATGGCCAAGGATATGGCAGCATGGGCGATGTTATTCCGGTAGGGATTTTAGAACTTATTTTAATTGGTATTGCATTGCTAGTGGCTATTTTAGCGATATCAAGTGGATATATACTCACCAAACGAAAAGCAAAAAAGAACAACGAAAAGTTTTGGTCTCCGGCCTCCACCCAATTTTTTGCCGCCCTATTTATTCCAATCGCTGCAGGTGGAATTTTTATTTTATTGCTGATCTATCGAGGTTACTATGGAGTTGTTGCCCCAGCAACATTACTGTTTTACGGCATTGGTTTAGTCAGCGCAAGTAAATACACCTTAAACCAAATAAAATATTTAGGTCTAATGGAAATTGTACTCGGCATTATGGCCATGATCTTTTTTGGTTATGGATTACTCTTCTGGGTACTCGGTTTTGGTATTTTACATATTATTTACGGAAGCCTAATCTATTTCGGCACAGATAAAAAATAGCGGTGAAAAATATCCTTAAACATATCAGTAAAACTTTTGATCATCGGGTGCGGCTAGGAATTATGTCCGCCTTAATGGTGAACGACACCATTAATTTTAACGGACTTAAAGATTTGCTTGGAGTTACCGACGGCAATCTTGCAAGCCATTTAAAAGCCTTAGAAAAAGAAAATTTTATCCATATTCAAAAAGAATTTATTGATAAAAAACCCAACACAAAATACAGTTGTACTCCGGCGGGTCGCAAAGCATTTAAAACACATATCGATGCCTTAGAACAACTCATTAAACATCGAGCCTAAAAAAATTTGTTCAACCACTTTGAAATACAAAGTACTTTTAAAAATTTAATCATGAAAAAACAATTTATTCTTATTGGAGCAGCACTTCTCTTTAGCCTTCTTTTTTACCGTCAAGAAATTGGCTTAAATTTCGTGCTATTTACCCTACTTAATTGCTTAGTTACCTATAGTACCACCGGCAAAACGTGGAATAGACAGACGTGGATAGCCGCTTCCCTGTACGTTCTAAGTGCACTACCTGTATTGTTCTACGCCAATAAAATTGTCATCCTGAGTAATGTAAGCTGCTTGTTTTACTTTTTAGGAAAAATAAATGAAGCTAAGGCATCCCTTTTTGTACAACTCTTAAATGGTCTCTACACCAGCCTAACTTCGTATTTTCATCACCAATATACCCGTTATCTCCATCGTCCTACTGCTGCAGTCAATGTAATCCATTTAACCAAACTCATTGGAATTCCATTGGCATTTTTAATCATCTTTATTTTCCTATACCAAGCGGCTAGTCCCGACTTCTCAACCTTTATTCAACAACTAGATCTTTCCTTTTTTAATTTTCAATGGGCTATTTTCACCTGTATTGGCTATGTTGTGCTTTTTAATTGTAGCGACCCTATAGCAATTGCTTCCATCACCTCCTTAGACTTACGCCGCGGTAACAATTTAATTCAGCAAGACCTTAAACCTCAACCCCTAATAGAATTAAAACGAGAGCATCAACTCGCTACCGTACTTATTACCCTGCTTAATCTTCTTATCCTTTTCTTTATAAGCATTCTCGTTAAAGGCCTGTTTTCGTCGTCAACACTGTCTCCATCCGACCTATCGAAATCTGTCCACGAAGGAGTTTATGCCCTAATCGCTTCTATTTTACTCGCCATTGGGATTATTCTATATTTTTTTAGAGGAAATTTAAATTTCTACCAGAAGAACAAGGTTTTAAAAAAATTAACCCTGGTATGGATCCTTCTTAACGTTGTGCTCATTCTTATTACAAGTTTTAAAAACGCTCACTACATACACATTCACGGTCTAACTTATAAAAGACTTGGGGTTTATGCCTATTTGATTCTCGCTTTTTTTGGACTCCTATTTACACTAATAAAAGTAGTGGCCAAAAAAAATCTCTGGTACCTCACACGCCGAAATCTAAACCTAGCTTTTATTCTTTTTATTAGTAGCAGTCTAGTTCCGTGGGATAGTGTCATTACGCGATATAATATTACAGTTGCCCAACAAACAGACCTTGCCTATTTACTAGAACTCTCACCCAACAATATTTTCTATTTAAAACAACATCAAGACCAATTTCCACCCCAAGCACAAGTAAAGATTAAGGATATTTATAATCGATACACAAAAAAAGTAGCCACAAAGAATTGGCAAGAATACACTTTTCACAACCTAAAACGCTACCAAAAATGAAACTATTAACCACCGCTTTAAAATCTGGTCTTTTGGCCAGCACCCTTTTATTTAGTGCTATCTATACGCAATTAGCTACTGGATTTGTCACCTCATTTATATTGTGCACCTTATTCACCACAGTGATAAGCCTTTTCATGCTTGTGCTCACGATACTTCCCTTTACAGTATATTATCCAAATTACAGCAAACAAATGCTGTTTAAAGCCTGCTTTCCTCGCTATGCCATTGGTAGTTTTTTTGGCTACCTCATTCTGTTATCCCTGTTTAACATCGCCTTTATTGAATTCTATTTCTTGGCTGCAATTGCCTATTTCACCGGACTCCAAGCTTGGGTTTGGTATTGTAAACCACCTAAACCAAAAAATTATGACGCCCTTAGCTAAATATCAAAAATTACTTGTGCTTTTTTCAGGCTATTGCTTTGTTTTACTCTTCTTTCGGATGAGTTTTACGGCATCAATCACCTATGCCTTTTTACTATGGAATTTATTTCTCGCTTATATCCCTTATACCATAAGTTATTTCTTGCAGGTTAAAAGACACCCCAGAAAAACCGATATTATTTGGGGTCTTACCTGGCTTTTTTTCCTACCTAATGCACCCTATATTGTTACCGATTTTTTTCATTTACACCAAGCAAGCCTTGTTCCACGCTGGTTCGATTTATTATTACTCGCTAGTTTTTCCCTTAACGGGATGTTGTTGTATTGGCTCAGCATGCATCATTTTTTACAGCATCTACGGCTAAAACACGCCTTCAATTACGCATGGATTATGGTATTCATTTGTTCACTCTTAGTTGGGCTTGGTGTATATATGGGCCGATTTTTAAGGTATAACTCATGGGATCTTTTGCATCAACCTCAGCGTATTCTTAACGACCTTGTTGATCGCTTGCTCCATCCTATGCAACATCTAGAAACGTGGGGATTTACGCTAGGTTTTGGGCTTTTCTATTTTCTTAGTTTTGGCTTAATCCACTTCCTAATCGATTCAATATCCTTACAAAAACAACCCCTAATTTCACCGAATAAATAATGTAGGGATTAGCCATGGTATAAAATCTATTTTCTATCTTTACAGACAATTTCGATGTATGTATTTTTCATTTATTAGTGGTGGTGAAATTTTTGTAGTCCTGGTCATAGTCTTAATGCTTTTTGGAGCAGATAAGATTCCTACAATGGCTCGAGGTCTAGGAAAAGGTATGCGACAAATTAAGGATGCAACTAATGATATTAAGCGCGAAATTCAAGAAACTGCAGAAAAACAAGGAATAGATACTGACCTCACCAAAGATATAGAAGACAGTGTTAAGGGGATTAAAAAAAATCTTGACGACGTAACCGGTTCCATAAAACGAAACCTATAAGTGGACTTTATCGATCAAATAATTGCTAAAGACAAGGAACTTTTTGTTTACCTTAATTCGCTTGGCTCTGAATCTTGGGATCAACTGTGGATGGGCATTACCAATCAGTTTATGTGGACGCCTCTTTTTCTCTTCTTTTTTATCCTAATTTTTAAAGCGTACGGATGGAAAAAAGGAGTGGTTTTAGTGCTGGTTGCTGCGGCTTTAGTTACCTTTTCAGATCAATATGTCAATTTTTTAAAAGACAGTATTCAGCGCCTTCGTCCAAATAATGATCCTACCGTAAATACCCTAATTCGAATTTTAAAACGACCTCGAAGCTATAGTTTTGTATCTGGTCATGCCTGTACTTCTTTTGCCGCAACCTTCTTTATAGTATTGAGTCTGCGCAAGCATTTTAAGTATACGTACTTATTCTTTATTTGGCCTGTCGTATTTTCATTTAGTCGAATTTATGTAGGGGTTCACTTTCCATTAGACATTGCTATGGGCGCACTTAATGGCCTCCTCATTGGATACCTATTTTACAAATTAAGTTTGTTTTTTCTCGCGAAAGTAAATGATGGCCGTAGTAGACCTACCGTAGACGCATAAGTATCATTCTATATCGTCACGCACTCTACTCACGGTCAAACCATCTCGGATGGGCAAGACTACCGTTTCTATTCGTGCATCTTCTTTTAAGCGCTTGTTATATGCTTTTAATACCTGGGTGTCAATATCCTTTGCCTCTGCTTCTTTTAAGACTTTTCCACTCCACAATACATTATCTGAAATGATGATTCCACCGGGATTCATTTTTTCAATAACCGCATCAAAATAGTTGCTATAATTTTTTTTATCCGCATCAATAAATACTAAATCAAATTGTGTTTTAATTTGTGGAATCACACCTAAGGCATCTCCTGTATATGCCTTAATTTGTGTGCTATAGGGCGATTTATCAAAATATTTTTGCTGTAAACTTCGCAGCTCCTCATTGTGATCTACCGTATGTATTAGCCCCGATTTTGGCAGTCCCTCCGCTAAACATAAGGTGGCATACCCTGTATAAGTACCTATTTCTAAAATGGCTTGGGGGCGAACGAGCTTAGATAGCATGGCTAACACTCTTCCTTGAAAATGACCGCTTAACATTCGCGGTGCCAATACTTTTTGCCATGTTTCGCGTGATAAATCGGCTAAAAGTGCGGGCTCATCTTGACTGTGTTGTTCAATATACGCAGTTAACTCATCAGAGATAAATTCCATTTTTTAGTTGTCTATTTCTTCTAATTTCTTTTGCAATGCTACTTTCTCTGCTTCACTTAAATGTTGTTCTTCACACTTTTTTAAATGTACGCTAAAGATTTTGGTCAGTAAATTGTTTTGTTTTGAGAACTCCCTACAGCGTTTACACATAAATACATGAAGGCCTAATCTTATTTTATCATAAAAGCTAGCCTCCTTGTGTTGATTTTTACAGCACAGGGTGGTGGCCTCTTCACAATTAATCAATAATTTTTTACGCATACTATACCTTATTTTGCAAACCAATTATCTTCTAAACATTTTCGCAATTGGTGTCTCGCTCTGTGAATAATCACCCACAGATTAGACGCACTAATACCCAGTTCATTACAGACTTCTTCTGTTTCATACATTTCTACATTCTTGAGTAAAAACACCGTTCTATACTTATCAGGTAGTCGTTCAATGCAGGCCTCAAGCGTTCCTTTTAACTCTTCATTTTCAATCTGATTTTCGGCATCATTACCCCAATGCTGTGGGACTCTTTCTTCAAGCCATCTTCCTTTATTAGGACCCTCTTCATGAAAATTAATTTTTACCTCCGCTTTACCTTTAGCCGAGTTCATTTTGCGATATTGATCTATTATTTTTCTTTTTAGGATAGAAACCAACCACGTACGCTCTGTAGATAGACCTTTAAAGTTCTTAGCCGCCTTGAGCCCAGAAAAAAAAGTCTCTTGTACCAGATCTTTTGCCAAATCACTATTGTCAACCCTGGTAATGGCATAATTGTAAAGAAAATCAGCATGTGCAGACACCCACTTACTCGAGTCTAATACATGTTCATTTGGTGCTCCCATTAAATTTTATCTACGGTTGTTACAAACAAAATTACGACTATTTTTTTTGTTAGTAGCCAAAATGAAAAATTGCCTCACCAATACTTACAATAGGAAAATAATTTACCGCAATGATATATCCGTCTGAGGGCGCCTTTACCGGTAAAGTAGAGGCACCATACGTATCCGTTATATAGCCTAACAGTTCTCCTTTTTTCACGGCTTGGCCATTTTCTACTAGCAGCTCTAGCATCCCAGCCGTTTTAGCACGAATCCATTTTTTTTTAGTCAACACTACCGTTTGTAGTCTTTTGGGAGGATTTGGCCTTGGATCAATCATTGCAAAGTATTCTAAAATATTCATCACACCGTTTATCCCAATTTGTACGGCTAGTTTATCAATTCTAAGGGCTTCCCCAGCTTCATAAATAATTATAGGCACTCCAATTTTATCAGCTTCTTTCCGAAAGGATTTTGCAATTAAGTTAGAGCTAAACTGAAAAGGAGCATTAAATATATCGGCCAAGTGTTTTCCTGCGGCTGAACCTGGCGTATAACGAATTTGTGGATAGTTATTTCGCTGGGCACCACCCGTATGCATATCAATACCAAAATCAATGTGGGTTACGATCTCCTTCATTTGAAAATAAGCTGTTCTACTGGCTAACGACCCTCCTTTTGATCCAGGAAAACTACGATTTACATCCTTCCCGTGCGCGTCTCTAGAAAAATGCAAAAACCCAAAAATATTGAGCAAGGGAACTACAATAACACACCCGCGCTTAATTTGTAATTTATTTGCGCGCAAAAGCGCTCTAACCGTTTCAACACCATTGATTTCGTCACCGTGCAATCCTGCTTGAATTAGTATTGTTGGTCCTTCGTCAAGTCCGTTATAGACAAAAATAGGAATCTCAATAACCGTTCCCGTTGGAAGTCGATCAATCTCCACCTTAATCAGCTTTTCCTCTCCTAATTCTACACGTTCTCCGCGAATCACTAACGGTTCGTTTCTAAAACTTCCTTCGAATTTCATGTTCTATAAATTTAATCATTTCCTCCGCAATGTTCACTTTGGTATAGGCTTCAATACCTTGGATACCTGGCGTAGCGTTTACTTCCATAAGCAACGATTGATGCTTCGCGCGAATCAAATCAACCCCAGCAATTGGCAACCGTAAATATTTACAAACGCGTAAGGCCATTTTTGTTTCTTCTGGACGTAAGCTTACCGGTTCGGCCGTTCCACCGCGATGGAGATTAGATCTAAAATCAGTTGGGTTTCCTTTGCGCTTCATGGCAGCAATTACCTTATTACCCACCACAATAGCACGGATATCTTCTCCATTAGATTCTTCTATAAATTCTTGTGCAAGAAAACTAACATTCATTTTATAAAAGGTATCCATAATCGATTTTGCCGACTTTCTAGATTCTGCTAAAATTACGCCAAGGCCTTGGGTTCCTTCGTGTAATTTGATTATAATAGGGGGGCCACCTAAAAGGTCTAATTGTGCATCACAACTTGAGGGATCTATTGAAAATACTGTTTGCGGAATGGGAATGTTTTTACGATTTAAAAGTTGAAGTGTATTTAATTTGTTTTGGGCCTGTACTATTCCAAAGGTCGTGGCACAACTCCATACCCCATTCATTTCAAATTCGTTTACCACGGCTGCTCCATGCCCTCCAACAGAGGCTCCAATTCGCGGAATAATTGCATCGGGAAAGTTAATAATATTCTCCCCTTGGTACATAATTTTGGGCCTTCCCTTGCCCATCAGAACGGCACATTTTGCATGATTGACCACCCGCACAGCATGCCCTCGATGCTCAGCCTCTTCAACAATTCTTTTTGTTGAATAAATTTGTTCCCCTACAGATAATACAATTAGTTTCAAAGGCTAAATTTAGTGAAATTATAACAAGAAGGTCTCAATCTCAATGTTGTTTTCTAGGGTTCGATGTACGGGACAGCGATTGGCTATGCTCAATAATCTATCTTGTTGTTCTTGGGTCAAAGCTCCTTTGAGTTCTATGGTCCGTTCAAACTTATCAATTTTAGCCATATGGTCTTCATCACAAGTGTTACAATCAATAGCGTGTTGCTTAAAATGTTCAAGGTGAACTAAGACCTCGTCTAGTGGCCACGCTTTCCGATCCGCATACATGCGCAAGGTCATTGCCGTACAAGATCCTAAACTGGCTAATAATAATTCATACGGTGATAACCCCGCATCTTTTCCTCCAAATTTAATCGGCTCATCGGCAATGATGGTGTGATTTCTCGCTACAATTTCTGTTCTATATTTTGATTTTCCTATACGAACCACCGTTTGCTTTTCGGTTTGCAAATCGGGCTCTTCTTCAAAAACTACATATCGATTTACCCAACTGGCAATTACTGATCCTACATAAAAGGAATCCTTTTTATTTGTCAATAAGTGATTTGCACCATCTAAAGAAATAAAACTTTTTGGATGATGAGCGGCATTATAAATATGTTTAGCATTGGCTATTTCAACAATTTTATCCTGTGGCGAATGAAAAACCAAAATAGGTTTTCTTGAATTTTGTAACAACAGATCCATATCTCTAGCGGCAATATCATCTAACAATTGCTTTTTAATGGTAAATGGTCTTCCCGCAATATCAAATGTTGCCTCTCCCTCTTGTTGAATACTGGCGAGGTGCTCTTCAAAAAGATGCACAAGGTGATTGGGGTTTGCAGGAGCACCAATAGTTACAATGGCTTTGACTTCATCAATTTCTTTTGATGCAAAAACCGCTGCTGCACCACCCAACGAATGACCAATAATTAATTCAGGCGCGTCGTAATGGGTTTTTAAATAAGCTGCAGCTGCAATTAAGTCGGAGATATTTGTTGTAAAATTTGAATCTGAAAAATTCCCTTCACTTTTTCCCAACCCCATAAAATCAAACCGCATAACCGCAATTCTATTCGCCGTCAAGGCTCTAGAAATATTCCGTACGGCAGTAAAATTTTTATTTCCCGTAAAAAAGTGTGCAAAAAGGGCAAATCCCAACGGTTTTTTATCAATAGGGAAATCAATATTTCCTTCAAGGAATAAGCCTTGTTTGTTTTTAAATTGTATGCTTTTAGTGTACATATTTCTATTATTTCAAGTTTAGTCGTAAAACTAAATTATCCTTAAAGTTACTAAAATTTTCGGTCCGTATCACCACGGCCAAACACCATCTATCAGCGGTTATAGGTGTACCTCTGGGGTCATTTCAAAAATATCATTATTATTTTTATAAACATTCTAAATAACAAAAAAACAGACATTCCGTTTTCAAGAGCTAAAACTTAATGTTACCTTTGCGTATCCATAAACCAAATCATAATGAGCGGATTATTTAAATCTTCAATTGGAAGAAAAGTGGCCATGGCCTTATCAGCTTTATTCCTAATGATATTTCTTTTACAACATTTTGCGATCAACATCCTTTCTGTATTTAGCCCTGACACCTTTAATGACGTCTCGCATTTTATGGGAACAAACTTCTTTGTACAATTCCTCCTACAGCCCGTACTAATTTTTGGCGTTGTATTTCACTTCGTGATGGGTTTTGTATTAGAAATTAGAAATCGCAATGCAAGGGTTATTTCATATGCAAAAAACAAAGGAAGTGCAAACTCGTCTTGGATGAGTAGAAATATGATCTGGAGTGGCCTTGCTATTCTCGGTTTTATTGTATTACACTTTATTGATTTTTGGATTCCTGAAATTAATACAAAGTATATCCAAGGAGACGTTTCAGGCCTCATGGCTGATGGTAACTTTCGTTACTATGAAGAGCTATTACACAAATTTGAAGACCCCCTTCGCGTGGGAGCTTATGTTATAGCCTTTGTTTTTTTAGCCTTGCATCTACTGCACGGTTTCGCTTCGGCTTTTCAATCTATGGGAGCCGGTTCTATGCGGCGTGCAAAATTACAAGCTTTCGGAAAAGCCTATGCCATCATAATTCCCCTCGGTTTTATTTTTATAGCCTTATTCCATTATTTTAATCATTAATCTAACCATATGTCTTTAAATTCTAAAATACCTCAAGGTCCTATCAAAGATAAATGGACAAATTATAAGAATCATATTAATTTGGTAAACCCAGCCAACAAGCGATCTATAGATGTTATTGTTGTGGGAACCGGACTCGCAGGAGGCTCAGCCGCTGCAACACTGGCAGAACTGGGATATAATGTTAAAGCATTTTGTTATCAAGATTCTCCTCGTAGAGCACACTCAATTGCCGCGCAAGGAGGTATTAATGCCGCAAAAAATTATCAAGGGGATGGTGATTCTATCTATCGTCTTTTTTATGATACGGTAAAAGGGGGCGATTATCGTTCACGTGAAGCCAATGTTTATCGATTAGCCGAAGTTTCGGCCAATATTATTGATCAATGCGTTGCACAAGGGGTTCCTTTTGCCAGAGATTATGGCGGATTATTAGACAACCGTTCTTTTGGTGGGGTTTTAGTTTCACGTACCTTTTATGCTAAAGGTCAAACTGGACAACAACTACTTCTGGGGGCTTATTCTGCCATGAACAGACAAATAGCGCGTGGAAAAATTGAAATGTTTAACCGTCATGAAATGCTTGATGTTGTAAAGATTGATGGTAAAGCCAGAGGAATTATCGCTCGAAATTTAATTACAGGAGAAATTGAAAGACATTCTGCACATGCCGTTGTAATTGCCTCAGGAGGTTATGGAAATGTATATTTCTTATCGACTAATGCCATGGGTTCTAATGCAACCGCCGCATGGAAAATACATAAAAAGGGGGCCTACTTTGCAAACCCTTGTTACACACAAATACATCCAACTTGTATACCAAGATCAGGAGATTATCAATCAAAATTAACCCTAATGTCAGAATCCCTCAGAAATGACGGACGAATCTGGGTGCCAAAAAACATGGATGATGTTATGGCCATTCGAGAAGGGAAATTAAAGCCTGTTGATATTCCTGAAGAAAATCGCGATTATTACCTAGAACGCAGATACCCAGCCTTTGGGAATTTAGTACCAAGAGATGTGGCTTCACGCGCTGCCAAAGAACGATGTGATGCTGGTTATGGTGTTAATGCTACTGGAGAGGCCGTATTTTTAGATTTTAAATCGGCCATTGAACGATACGGTAAGGAGCAAGCCAAAATTCACAATGTTGAAAATCCAACTCCCGCAAAAATTACAGAATTAGGTGCGGCGGTTGTAAAAGAAAAATACGGAAATCTATTTCAAATGTATGAAAAGATTGTAGATCAAGATCCGTATAAAACACCAATGATGATTTATCCAGCAACTCACTACACCATGGGTGGAATTTGGGTAGATTATAATTTAATGACTACAGTGCCTGGTTTATATTGTATTGGAGAAGCTAACTTTTCGGATCACGGCGCAAATAGATTGGGTGCTTCTGCGCTTATGCAAGGTTTAGCGGATGGTTATTTTGTGCTACCGTATACCATTGGAGACTATTTGTCAAACGATATTCGTACCGGTAAAATTTCTACCGACAGTCCTGAATTTGAACAGGCTGAAAAAGAAGTCAGTGAACGAATCAACTTCTTTATCAATAATAATGGTTCGCATTCTGTAGATTATTTCCATAAACGTCTTGGAAAAGTGATGTGGGATAAAGTAGGTATGGCTAGAAACGCAAAAGGATTAACTGAAGCGATGGCCGAAATCAAAGCCATCCGAGAAGAATTCTGGAAAGACGTTAACGTACCTGGCACAGCAAATGAAATGAATCCAGAATTAGAAAAAGCAGGAAGAGTTGCTGATTTCTTAGAATTGGGTGAATTATTTGCCAAAGATGCATTAATGCGAAATGAATCTTGTGGAGGGCATTTTAGAGAAGAGTCTGTAGAATTAGAAGGAGAACAGCAAGGCGAAGCCAAGCGTAATGATAAAGACTATGCCTTTGTTGCCGCCTGGGAATATAAAGGGGAACCCGCAGATGCCGTTTTACACAAAGAGGAATTAGAATTTAAAGATATTGAATTGAAACAACGTTCCTATAAATAGAATTCAGAAAATAAAAGAACAAAATGAATTTAACACTAAAAATCTGGAGACAACAAAATGCCAAAACCAAAGGCAAAATGGTCTCTTATCAGGTCAAAGATATTTCAGAACACATGTCGTTTTTAGAGATGATGGATGTGTTAAACGAACAGCTGATCAATGAGGGCCATGAACCGGTTGCCTTTGACCATGATTGTCGTGAAGGAATTTGTGGTATGTGCTCTATGTACATAAATGGTGAAGCTCATGGTCCAGGCCGTGGAATTACTACCTGTCAATTGCATATGCGTTCTTTTAAAGATGGTGACACTATCACAATAGAACCGTTTAGAGCCAAAGCTTTTCCTGTGATTAAAGATTTAGTGGTAGATCGTACTGCATTTGAACGTATTCAACAGGCAGGTGGGTTTATCTCTGTAAACACCTCAGGGAACACACAAGATGCCAATTCAATTCCCATTTCAAAACACGCTGCAGACGAGGCCATGGATTCCGCAACCTGTATAGGCTGTGGTGCCTGTGTAGCAAGTTGTAAAAACGCCTCTGCCATGTTATTTGTTGGAGCCAAAGTGTCACAATACGCTTTACTTCCACAAGGACAGATAGAAGCAACAGACCGTGTTAAAAACATGGTTGCCCAAATGGATTTGGAAGGCTTTGGAAATTGTACCAGCACAGGTGCATGTGAAGTTGAATGTCCAAAGGGAATCTCCTTAGAAAATATTGCTCGAATGAATCGAGAATTAATGAAGGCTAATATGTAATACTCTTCTTTAACTAAGCTAAAAAAATCTCGACCCCACCGGTCGAGATTTTTTTTGTTTTGTATCTTAGGCCAATGAAGCATCTTTCAAAATTACCAAAGGTATCTCCTTCTATTTTCTCTACCATGAGTCAATTGGCTCATCAGCATGAGGCGTTAAATCTCGCGCAGGGATTTCCCGATTTCGACATTGACCCAGTTCTTAATGACCTCGTTACGGAAGCCATGAAAAAAGGCTATAATCAATACGCTCCGATGCCTGGTATATTTAGCCTACGCGAACAGTTAGCCTTAAAATTTGAACGAGAGTACGCCGCTACCTATGATCCAGCTACCGAAATTACCATTACCGCGGGAGCCACGCAAGCCATATTTACTGCTATCGCAGCATTTGTAAGACCTGGGGAGGAGGTTATCCTTTTTAACCCTGCCTATGATTGTTATCAACCTGCCGTTGAATTATGTGGTGCACATCCTATTAACATTCAATTACATGCCCCAACATATCACATTGACTGGGAAGAGGTGAAAACAAAAATTACGTCTAATACCAAAATGATTATCATCAATACACCGCATAACCCTTGTGGTACTATTTGGCAAAAGGAGGATTTAATTCACTTAGAGCAACTCGTTAAAGAAACCAATATTCTTGTGCTAAGCGACGAGGTGTATGAGCATATTATTTTTGATGGTCAAGCCCACCAAAGTGTTTGTCGCTATCCCGCCCTTAAAGCCCAAAGTCTTTTGGTAGCATCCTTTGGTAAAACCTTTCACAATACCGGTTGGAAAATGGGCTATTGCGCAGCGCCAAAAGCCCTCATGGATGAATTTAGAAAGGTACATCAGTACAATGTCTTTTCGGTAAACCATCCCATTCAAATTGCCCTAACCACCTATTTAAAAAACCCACAACATTACCGTTCAATTACCGCACTATATCAACAAAAAAGAGACTATTTTTTTAAGGCTGTTAACGCATCGCGATTAACGGGAATTCCGTCACAAGGCACCTATTTTCAAGTCCTAGATTACAGCGCTATTTCTACTGAAAATGACGTTGATTTTTGTAAGCGATTGGTGGTTGAAAAGAAACTAGCCGCCATTCCTTTATCGGTCTTTAATGTTGGTAATTTAGATCAGCATCAACTCCGCTTTTGTTTTGCAAAAAAAGAAGAAACGCTTGAACGGGCTGCTCAAATCATTACCACATTATAACTGCTCGAACATGGATGCATCACAACTAAAACGCGAAGCCTTTCAATTTTGTGAAGTAGTTGTCAACACGCGACTGGAAACCATAAAACACACTATTAAAACCCTTCAGGAGAGTTTAACTTCAGAGACAAAAAGCAGCGCAGGAGACAAACATGAAACCGGAAGAGCACAACTGCAACTTGAGCGCGAAAAATTAGGGGTACAACTCTCAGAAGTTCAAAAAATGCAACGGGCCTTAGCAAAGATTGATCCCCATAAAAGTAGAACTAAAATTGGGGTGGGTGCGTTGGTTATAACCAATCAGGCCCGGTATTTTATTGCCATTTCTGCAGGACCGTATCTAAACGTTGACCCACCAATATATTGTATCTCAATTGCCACCCCAATGGGTCAAGTACTCGCAGAAAAAAATATAGGAGATGAGGTTGTCTTTAACGGTAAAGTCATCAAAATTAAAGCAGTCTTTTAGTTGTTTTTTGTTTTTAAAGCACTAAAAAGATGCTGGAACTAAAGCGACGATGCATGTTCTTTTTGCGTAACTTTGTAGTACCGTAATTCACTATACCTGTGAATTCAAGGAGTACTCTAAAAAAAACAATATGAAAAATTTAAAATATGTAGTGTTCGGATTGGCATTGTTAGCAAGTATTAGCTTACAAGCACAAAAAGTAATGGTTCAAGGAAAGGAATATAAAGTTAAAGGAGAAAAAATATTTTTAGGAAAAGAAGATATAACAGCCACATTAAGTATTCAAGAACGACAAAATATTACTTCCGCATTAACAAAAAAACTTGCCCTTGAAAAAGCGGAAAAAGAAGCCAAAAAAGCAGAAAAAAAACAGAAAAAGGCAGAAAAAGCTCAAAAAAAGGCGGAAAAGAAGCAAAAACAGCAAGAAAAGGCCATGAGTAATCTGGCTAAAAGTGAAAAGAAACTAGACAAAGAAACGTCAAAGTACAATAAGCTTAAAGCAAAAGGTGAGCTTTCACCCCAAGATGAAATAAAATGGATGGATAAGCTTAAAAAGCTTCGTGATAAAATAGACAAAGCAAGAAAAAAGGTGAAATAATACAATGAAAGATACCCTAACCCTCGCACTGATTCAATCAAGTCTATCTTGGGAAAATGCACCTGAAAATCGCGATGCATTTACGCAAAAAATAGATCGTCTAGGGTCTGTAGATCTGATTGTATTACCTGAGATGTTTAGCAGCGGGTTTACCATGAACCCTGAACGAGTAGCCGAGCCTATGGACGGTGATACAGTGTGTTGGATGCGCGCCTTGGCGAGTCAAAAAAAAGCAGCTATCACGGGTAGTTTAGTCATAGAATCGCAGGGTAAGTATTACAATCGCTTGTTATTTGCTACCCCTGAAGGCGACCTATATCACTACGACAAGCGGCATACCTTTACCCTTGCCGGAGAAGATAAAGCCTATACGGCAGGAACCACACAAAAGATAATTGTTTACAAAGGCTGGCGTATTTGCCCATTAATTTGTTATGATTTACGCTTTCCTGTATGGTCTAGAAATACGGCTGCTTATGATCTTGTACTTTACGTAGCCAATTGGCCCAAACCACGCATTCAAGCCTGGGATGCACTATTAACCGCTAGAGCCATTGAAAACATCGCCTATTGCGCTGGTGTAAATCGTGTGGGTAAAGATCAAAACAATCATGAATACATTGGGCACTCTGCGGTATACGATGCCTTAGGATCTCCTATTGTTCGTTGCGGAGAAGAAGAAAATGAAACCATCATTACCTTACATAAATCCCCCCTTATTGATGCTAGAAAACGCTTTAATTTCCTTGCAGATCGCGATAACTTTACGCTTAGCGAATAGGTTTATAGCCTACAATTAAGAGGCAATCGGCCAATATTGCCATGGAATTCGCGCTAAGATTAGCAGTAAACCAATACCATAAAATATAGCAATGGTTTTAAACTTTCCTGCAGCGGTTGTTTGCTTTTTGTGTTTAGACCAACCGATGGTAATAAACACAATTGCTGCCAACATCATAATAGGATGTTCTACAGCTAAAAGTCTATTTGCCGCATCAATACCGTTTTCTTTCATGCTTTTATACCAAGGTGACATAAAATACCATCCTAACCCAATTAATAATTGAAGGTGCGTAACAATTAAAGCAAATAATGAAATTCGTAAATCTTTATCGGTAAATGCTTTCTTTTTTGAACTTCCCAGAAGCGCGTTTACAACTGCTACTAATAAAATTAATAGAACTATATAAGCCCAATAAGAGTGTACTGTTTTCATCATGATGGTCGGTTTTAAAATGTACGCAAAGGTAGCAATATTTACTATAATTTCGTCGGTCCTTGGTCGGAGAACACGAAGTTATCTAAAATATGTTTGATTACACAAATCCAGACATTGCTAGCTGTTTTCTTACTTTACACCTGTAACTAATCATAAGAATAAACTTATCTTACAATTCAGCTGTATTTAATGGCGGAGGTAGTAAGAGATTTCTAATCACTTAAGTCATTTTATCCCGTGGATAAATTGCGATTTTTAACAAAAAAAATGCTCAAGTAAACGATGTTTACTTGAGCATTTTAATTTCTATTAATAATAAATAGACTATAAATAGTTGTTAGAATGAATACTTAACGCCTACTTGAAGCCTCCATGCATTTCCAAAGTAATAATCATAATCATAAGAATTAACAGGATATTCGCCTCCAACCTGTGGGAAAGAGAAGGTAGGCTCATTATTACCATTTACACCCTCATACGTTAAAATTTGACTATTATTAGAAATACTATTAATCTTTTCTACACCCCATTTAGAGTTTATCATATTTCCTACATTAATAAAATCTAAACTAAATTGTAAGGTGTTTTTTGAATTAAGAACGTTAAAATAATATTCACGAGTTAATCTTAAATCAAAACCATGTACCCATGGGCTACGTGCAGCATTTGCCTCAGCATATTCACCTTTATGAGAACTTAGGTAATCATCTTGTGCCATAAAATTAAAAAAAGCATCTTCATCAGCTGAACTCACAAAATTAATATCTCCTCTATCTTTAGGAATGTATATTAAATCTGTAGAAACACCATCGCCATTCATATCATTTGTATACGTATAGCTATATCCATTTGGAGAATAACCTGAATAAAATACATTAATTAAAGTTGCCGATTTTAATGAATTATTTGACCAAGGCAATTTATAAGAAGCAGAAGCTATTGCTTTGCTTGGTACCACGTACTGTGAACGTTGAAGCTCTGGTAAATGTGGTCCATTAACAGCGTCTAATCCTGAATATGCAGAAAATGCATTACTCCCGGGCATACCTGATATTTCTTTAGATTCAGTATAAGTAAATGCTGCCATTAAGGTCAAATCTTCGATTGGTCGTGCATTAACCGTAATATTACCAATAGCACCCCATCCTTCACTCGTATTAGATAATACATACGCATTGGTTGAGTTATAAGAAATATCACTTATTGTTGGGTAAATGTATCTATTGTCAGAACCTGAAAAACGATCCCAAGTAGCATCTGGTTGCATTAGGTTATAGTTTTTAAGCAATACCCCATTTAAGGTTTTTGTATAAATTCCTTCTACAGTAACCTGCATTGGGAAAGAAACAGGTACTTGATAATCTAATGCTAAAGATGTTTTCCATACTTGTGGCATTTTAAAGTCTGGAGCTACCGCATTGATCTCATAAGGTAATTCACCATCTTCCGGAGAAATTGTATTTGGCAAACCTAATCGATCAATCATCTCTGATACATCTGTCATCATCGGCCCAGCTAAACCAGCTAAAGCTGGATCAGCTGATGATACTGAACCATCAGCATTATATCTTGTTACAGCTGCATAACTTCCTTGTACCATTCCTGAATTGGTTGGCATATTGGTAAAGAATACCAAGGGTAATCTTCCTGCAAAAACACCAGTTCCTCCACGAAGTTTCATAGATTGATCTCCTTTAATATCCCAAGTAAATCCAACTCTTGGTGAAAACTGAACATTAGCATCAGGCCACACTCCTGTATCAATATTTATTCCGCCAAAATTCAAATCATAAATTGCATTATTTCTAATTAAATTATCTTTATACTTTAAATAATCGGCACGAATTCCATACGATAATTTAAAATTATCATTAATATTCCAATCATCTTGAAGATAAATTCCTAACTGTGTAAATGCAACCTCAGCATTTGGGTTTTCTTCACCATCATAACCATACGTTAAAGCAAAGTCTCTTGGAGCTGCTTGATTAAGAAAATCATCCATACTTGAATAGCGATAGTAGCCCGTTCCATTTCGCATATAAGAATTGTTTGCTAATTGATGCTCAAAACTTAATCCGGCAGTAATTGTGTGATTATCTAAATAATACGTTAAATTATTTATAGCTGTATAGGTGTTGTTATTAACCGCATTATTCCATGTGAATAATTCATAACCGGCAGACATATAAGGCTCATCAATTTGTCCACCAAACTCATCTAGTCCATTCATAATATCAATAAAAGGGAACGGAGATGAGTTTGTACCACGAGCATCTTGTATTTTAGAATAGGTTGCTAAAAATTGATTTGACAAATTATCTGAAATTCTACTATTTAAATCCAATGAAATTGAATTTACAATATTATCCATAGAATACGTAGAATTAGAGAATGCCATAGAATTTGCTGAAATACGGTTCATTGCTCTATTACGTGAACCCGCATTATTTGAGTTACCGTTGGTAGCATTCCAACCTTGGTTTTTAACGTAGTTATATCTCAAACTCAATTTATTTGCGTTATTGATATTCCAATCAATACGAGCAAGAAATTTTTTATTCGTTTCATCAGCAGGATAATCAGTGTAAGAACCTGGATCGTAACCATAGTTATTTATTAGGTGATTTCTAACCAATTCCATATCTGCAATACTGGTACGTGAAAGCGATAAGTCTAAATTAGCAACACCATCTTCAGAAGGTCTCCAATTTACAACTTGGCCTGGGGTTTTAACAGACTCTGCATTAACAAAAAAGAATAATTTATTTTTAATAATCGGCCCCCCTAAAGTAAAACCATATGTAGTTGTTGATTCCTCATTACGTTCTCCAAAATCAACACCGTTAATTTTGTTTCCACGCATATCTTGATTGGTAAAATAAGTATAAACAGACCCCTTAAACCTATTGGTTCCAGACTTCGTAATAGCATTAATCCCGCCACCAATAAAATTGGTTTGACGAACATCAAAAGGAGCAATTACTACTTGAACCTCTTCAATCGCATCTAATGAAATAGGATTTCCGCCTCCTGGTAAGTTTGAACTTAACCCAAAGTTGTTGTTAAAATTAGCACCATCTACTGTAAAGTTGGTTGAACGACCATCACCACCGGAAATACTCATTCCATTTGAATATGGAGAAATACGAGCAATATCAGCAATGCTTCTACTAACTGTAGGTATTGAAGTCATTTCAGCATTAGAAATATTTGTTGTTGCCCCAGTTTTATCTGACGAGAATTTTGTTCTTTTCGCCGTAATAATAACTTCACTTAAGGAAACATTATCTTCAGTTAAAACTACATCGTGAATATAAGCCGCACCAAGGCTAATCGTAATATCATTAGTAGTGTTTGTTCCGTACCCAACAAAAGATACTTCTACAACGTAGGGTCCACCTACACGCATACCGGGTAAATTGTAACGCCCTTCACTATTGGTAATACTTCCATAAGCTGTACCTGATGGTACATGGGTAGCAACTACCGTTGCACCCATAAGGGGCCCTTCAGCATCTGAAACTCGACCTTTCATACTGGAAGAAGTTACTTGTGCCATCATAGCTGTAGTACAAAATAGTAGTACAGTCATTAATAAAAATTTTGTAATTTTTTTCATGTTTAAAATTGAATTAGTTTATTTGTTTTCGCTGGCAAAAATACGCATTTATAACGAAATAACTTTAAGAAAAGATTAACATATTAAGCAGTATTGGTTATCATTTCAACCGGGGGGTTGAAAAATGAAATTTACTGCGAAAATAAGTTGACGTTTGTGTTGTGAACCAATTTTGTAAGGTGCTTAAAACAGTGTCTTTACTACAAAACAACCCAACTTTCTTAAAACAAAATTATACCCACCTTAGGCCTAATTTTTAAACCCTCTTTAGGTTCAACACCTGGGTCTGTTAGTACAAAACCTGACCTATTTTATTATATTTAGGAGTAAAGCACTATGGAAGTATGTGCCTCATTGCTTATGCTCTTGATAATTTTTCCAAGGCCTTATGTGCCATTTCTTTACCGAGTTCCACCCCAAACTGATCAAAACTAAATATATTCCACAGGTAGCCTTGCGTAAAGGTTTTATGCTCGTATAAAGCGATGAGCATTCCTAAGTTTTTAGGGCTTAACCGATCAAAAAGGATAGTGTTTGAAGGTTTGTTCCCTTCAAACACTTTAAATGGAAGTAGGGAAGCAATTTTATCAGCTTGCCCGTTGGTTTTTAAATCAAGATGTACCTCCGCTTCAGACTTTCCTTGATACAAGGCTTCAGCCTGTGCATAAAAATTTGCCATCAACTTCTGATGATGGTCTTGATTACCATAGAGCGAATGATGAAATCCTATAAAATCTACAGGAATCAGTCGTGTACCTTGATGCACTAATTGCATAAAAGCGTGTTGCACATTGGTCCCTGTATTACCCCAAACAATAGTACCGGTAGCATAATTAATATAGGCTCCATCCCGATCTACAGATTTTCCGTTACTTTCCATAGATAACTGTTGAAGAAAGGGTACCAATTGCGTTAGGTATTGAGAATAAGGCACGACAGCCTCCGTTTCGGCTTGGTAAAAATTTGTATTCCACAGGCTAATCAAGGCTAATATAACGGGAATGTTTGTTTCATACCCCTCGGTTTGAAAATGTTGATCCATGGCATAGGCTCCTTCCAGTAATTCTTCAAAGTGTTTATAGCCAATGGCTAATGCAATAGAAAGTCCCACCGCACTCCACAGTGAATAGCGTCCTCCAACCCAATTCCACATAGGAAAAACATTCTTGGCTGCAATACCAAAGCTTGCTACCTTGGTAATATTTGTAGAGACGGCTACAAAATTATGCTTGATATCTTCTTCTCTTGCCTGGTTCAAAAACCATTTCTTTACAGTTTCTGCATTGCTAAGCGTTTCTTGGGTTGTAAACGTTTTTGAAACAATAACAAACAGTGTTGTTTCAGGATTGAGCTCTTTTAAGACTTCCATCACGTGATCTCCATCTACATTAGAAACAAAATGCATTTTTAAATGGTTGGCATAAAACTTCAGGGCGTCAACCACCATCCGTGGTCCTAAATCAGATCCACCAATACCAATATTAACCACATCTGTAATTGCTTTACCGGTATACCCTTTACACTTCCCTGAAATAACTTCTTCTGAAAAAGTCTTCATTTGTTTTAACGTGGCATTAATTTCAGGCATTACGTTTACGCCGTCTACAAACACAGGTCTGGAAGATTTATTTCTTAAAGCGGTATGCAAAACGGCTCGATCTTCGGTAGCATTAATTTTATCTCCCGCAAACATTTGAGCAATGCCCGATTTTAAGTCTAGTTCTTCTGCCAAATCAATCAAGCTGTTTTTTACTTCATCACTGATTCTATTTTTAGAAAAATTAACCGTTAATTCATCTAACGCTAGGGTGTATTTCTCTTCACGTTGTTCATCGGTCAAAAACAATTTCCGCATTTCGGCTCCACTTTTTGCGGAATACAGGGCTGCTAATTTGTTCCAAGCGTTTGTTGTTGTTGGGTTTTGTGTGGGTAATGACATGAGCGATAACTTATGGAGTGATAATTGCGTCTAATTCATTTTTAGCATCTGCTATAAATGATAAATAAGCCTCTTTTAATTCAGGCTTAATGGGTTCTGCCGAAGGTAGCTTTTCTTTTAATGGATCTACCTGAACGCCATTTTTCCAAAAACGATAACAAACATGAGGGCCAGAGGTATTTCCAGTCATTCCAACCCAGCCAATTATATCGCCTTGTTTGACAAAATCACCCACCTTAACATTTCGTTTTTTCATGTGAAGATACTGGGTTGAATACACTGAATTGTGTTTCACTTTTACATAATTCCCATTTCCTCCACGGTAACGTGATTCGATAACTGTTCCATTGGCTGTACTCATAATTGGCGTCCCTATTGCCGCGGCAAAATCGGTACCTAAATGTGGTTTAACCTTGCCGTAATACCGAATAAATCGCTTTAGGTTATACCGTGATGATATACGCCCATAACTCAAGGGAGCTTTTAAAAATTGACGGCGTAAGCTATTGGCTGTTTCATCGTAATAATCAGAAATATTTTTTGTTGAATCTGTCACATAATTAAAGGCATAAAACGGGGTGTTTTTATGTTCAAAGTAAGCCGATTTAATGTTACCAATGCCCACTCTAACTGTATCATCAACATATTGCTCCTCATAAATCACCTTAAAATTATCTCCGCGTTGCAGGTGGAAGAAATCAACGGTCCATGCATAAATATCAGCCATGTTTAATACCAACATATAATTAACCCCTTGACTTTCCATAACCTCCGACAACGAAGGAAGTTCTTCTGTAATTTTTCCTGATGCTGTTTTTATTACCGTCTTTATGGTTTTACGGTGCAGCGCTGAGCTAATTGAATCCTTAAAATTTACGACCGTATATTCAATTTTATTAGGGTGGTAAATAAACACCTGAGCTTTCGCTGTGGTATCTTTTGAAGCGAGTATCGTATACGGCTTTCCTGTGGTTAATCGCCTCACGTTAAACGTGTCTTTAACCGCCTCTACAATCGAATATATTTCAGGATAATCTACGTGATTTCGATACAGAATTTCTCCAAAAGTTTCTCCAGATTTAACGGTATCTTGAATGACGGTATAATCGTTTAATTCAAAACCAAATAATTTAGGGGTTTCATCTACGCTGGCAACTAAAGCACTAGATGCATCAGGGGTTTCTGTCTCAGTTTTACACGAAATCAAACAGCAAAGTAATAAAAGAAAACTTAGGTATTTCAAAATGTACGAAGGGTGAATTTAAATTAAAGACACAAATCTACTATTTTAGTGATTATCCCTAAAGTTTTTTACCCTAAAATATTATAGGAAAGGGATTTGCCAAACCTTTATATCCGTCTAAATCTCCATTCATTGACCCAACAGCCAAGGATGCTTTTAATTTTAACGGAATTTTATTTTTATCATCACTAACCCATACAGTAAGACTTTCTTCTTCTTTAAAGACTCTTCCCGCCTGTACAATAGGTCTAAATTTAACTGCTTTTACTTTGCCAAATTTAGTTTTAATTGTTTCTCTTCCCAACAAGCGCAACTTAAAATTATAATTGGTTTGATCAAAAAACATGGTTAGTGCAATTTCATCTCCATCTTTCATGGTACTTATATCGTAATTTCTTAAGTAGTAGAGTGTAGAAATCATGTCTTGCACTTCAGCATTGGTCGTATAGGTTTCTTCGGTCTTTTTTTTATGATTTATAACCTTAGCCGTTCTATTGACTTGATCAAATAAGATCTCTTTATCTTTAGTGTGTCCTCCCTCATCTATTTGACGAATAAATCTGTAGGGCAAAAGACTTGGCTTATCAATATAGGATTGATACTTGTCTCTTACCTTAAAAAACCATCCAATTACTCCGGTTGTCTCTCCTTTTCCTATAATATGATGGGCCAACTCACCATTGTGAAAGGTTTCTTTTACTTCCAAGGTGGCATTACCTGCACTTAAAAAGTTACTATAGCTAATTTTATACTTTAAAACTTCTCCTTTTTTATAGGCTGTTTGCGCCGAAACATTTGTCATTACAACGAAGAGAAAAATAAATAGGTTGGTTCTCATAATCTCACTTTTATCTAAGAAAATACAATTATCATTCCAAAAAAATGGTTGCTTGATGTTCCGTTACATTATTTGCTAAGAATTTCGCAAGAAGTTAAATTCGTTACCCCCCAATTTTTTACTTCTTCCTCGGTCCATAGGCCCGGGAAAAATATTCGTTTCTGATATTTTGGATGCATGTATCTACGCCAATCACTACCTCCTGTAGCTTCTTCATTTGCAACGCCTATATATTTTTCAGCGGCATTGTAATGTGCCATAACCCAGCGCACATTAATGTTGTGATCAAGTTCACGCATGGCATTAATCAGGTCAATATTTTCTTGGTCTACCTTGGGTAAGGTTTTAAATTTAGACCACAAATTAACCTGATGATAGGCTTTCATTGTAGCTAAAAATTCGTCTTTATAACGCCGTTCAAACTCTTGTAGTAAGAATGATTTTTTTCCAGTTTTATAGTCCTTCCCTGCGGCTTGCCAATACAGGTTTTCAAAGGCGTGCTCTAGGGGTGTATTTCTATTGATGTCGGCTCTAAATCTAAAATCGATTAAATTAATGAGTTCCGTAGAGGCAAATTCTATCAATCGATACTGAGCACTTTGAAATCCACTCGCTGGGGTCAGGGTGTCTCTAAATTTCATATATTGTTCTCTTTCCATACCGTCTCCCATAATGGTAAACGAAGAGGAAAGCATATCGAAATAGCGACTAATACGCCCTAATCGTTCTACAAAAAAAGTAGTGTTTAGCGAGGAATGCTTCGCTACTTGTTCAATTTCCCAAAGAATCATTTTAAACAAGAGTTCATTTACTTGATGGTACATGATAAAAATCATCTCATCTGGTAAATTTGTACGTTGTTTTTGGAGACTGAGTAGGGTGTCTGTTTGGATATAATCCCAATAGGTAATGGGTTTACTATATAGAAGTCCATCTAAATGAGTTTCTAAATTTTGATCTATCGCGTCAAATTTATCTTTAAGTAGCGCTATTCGCTGTTCTATATTGTCTTTCACAGTGGAGGTTTTTTACGTTTTATAGGCGACTTTAAAATTATACAATTAATGTGGATCAACGGTAATTTTAAGGGTAGATTTTGTTTGTGAAGTAATGGCCACTCGCTCGTCTATCCGCTGATTCACTACCCAAATCACCTTGCTTGCATCACAGAGCAACCAAGCTTCTTCTTTTTGGCGCAAGCTGAATTTTTGATCTTTAAAAAATTTACTTATTTTCTTTTTTCCCCCTAATCCAATGGGATAAAAGTAATCTCCCTCTTTCCATTTTCGAAGCCGTAGGGGAAAGGATATTTTATCTGCATCTACCACGGCAATGTGTGAGGCCTTAGAGATGGCAAGGTCTTCTGATGCTTCTACGCTTAGCGTAAACACATCGGTAACCAGTGGCTCATCAAGGGTAAGCTCATACGATGTTTTAGTGGCTGTATGAACAAGACTCAGGCATAAGGTGTTTCTATCCTTTAGCAATACGTGGGTTTTACTAAATATTTGTTTCCCTGTTTGGGCGGTAAGCAGCTGTTCAATATCTGTCCATGCACTAAAACCATAGGGCTTTAATAGTTCGTATAGATAAGCGCTTACCGGTTGAAAGGGTGTCAATTTTTCAAGGTCTATTATCCAATTTTTACCAGCTGTTCGCATCACCTTGGCTTTAATTTCCGTCACGGAACGATCAATAATCGCACGGCTATCTTTCAGGTATTGGGTTGTTCTATGAAGGCTAGATAGCAAGCTGGGTTCAATGGCTTTTAATTCAGGAATCACCCCCAACCGCAATTTATTTCGCAAATAGTTAGTTTCGCGGTTGCTTAAATCTTCACGCCACGTGAGTTTCTCTGTAATTGCCAGTTGTTCTAACTCAGCTCTTGAAAAAGTCAATAAAGGTCGCACAATATGCCCTTGTTGGGATGGAATCCCAGTTAACCCGTCTATCCCTGTACCCCGTAAAAAGTTTATTAAAAATGTCTCTAAATTATCGTCGGCATGATGTGCCGTAAGGATCAGGTCAATATGATGTTTATTGCGCAATTGATCGAACCAATCATAACGCAAAGCTCGAGCGGCCATCTGAATGGAGATTTTTTTTGCTGCAGCTACACTTTTAGTCTCAAAACGTATTCCATAAAATGGCACATTGTGATCAGCGGCAAACTTTTTAACAAATGCTTCATCAGCCAGGGCTGCTGCTCCTCTCAATTGAAAATTGCAATGCGCTAAACTTACCATATACCCTGCGCGAATCAAAACATAAGCCAATACCGTACTATCTAAACCACCAGAAGCACCAAGCAATAACTTCTGCGCTTTTAATTGCGGAAATTCACGCGACAAATATGTAGTAATAGTTTGAATCAAAACGTGGTAAAGATAGAGAATTAACGACAAGTTAAGGTATAAAAAAAGCCTCGAACAAATAGATTCGAGGCTTTCGTTTATAGGGTAATCCTATTAGTGATTCACTAATGTTGTTTTCTTTTTTAATTTTAAGTCGGCCAAAATATTTAAGGCCTCATCTATATAAATATCTTTTGATAGATTTTTATGCCAAACAGATCTACTCTTTGCCAATAATGAGTCTTTAGCCAAAATAGGCAATTCATAGGCGGGTGAAGTAAACGTCAAACTACTGGTATAATCATAAAGCGTTTGAAATTCTTTATTTTCATTTTCTCTCTTTTCAATTTCGGCTTCGAATTTATCGAGATTTAAGCTTATAATATTTTCATCTTGACCTTCTTTTAACCATTTTGCATTCTTGTCTATTAATAAAAATTGTTCATTTTGAGCAATTCTTTTTTTACTATTATTCACCGCTTCATCAAAATTCTCATAGCCATCCCAGCGTTTGTATGTTGCACTTGGAATTTTATCCCAATTTAATGGGTTCTTCTCATCACGTTCCCCAATATTCATATAGGTATAACGTGTTGGTAACGCAACATCAGAAACAACTCCTTCTAGTTGGGTAGAACCACCATTAACACGATAAAATTTTTGAATAGTCATTTTAAGTGCTCCTAAATCGCTTTCATATTTATAGTAATCGTTTAGGTTTAAAACATTTTGTACTGTACCCTTTCCGAAGGTCTGTTTAGAACCAATAATTACAGCTCTATTATAGTCTTGCATGGCTGCTGCAAAAATTTCTGAAGCTGAAGCAGACATTTCATTTACTAAAATAACCAAAGGCTTATTCCAATGAATTTTAGGATCTCTGTCCGATTTAATTTTAGGGTCACCATCTTTGTATTTCACCTGTACTATAGGACCATCTTCAATAAAGAGCCCTGCAATATCAATGGCCGTTTCTAAAGAACCTCCACCGTTATTTCTCAAATCAATAATTAACCCTTCTACATTTTCCTTGTTCATTCGCTCTACTTCCAAGGCCATATCACTAGCAGAATTTCTAAAATTACGCTCATTAAAATTGATATAAAACCGCGGTAAATCAATAATTCCAAATTTGCGGTTGAATTTTTCTACTACACTTGATTTAGCAAAAGTTTCTTCAATTTCAACAACATCTCGTACGATAGAAATAATCTTTGTTGTTCCATCTAATTTTTTCAAGGTTAAATTTACAACTGTTCCTTTCTTACCTTTAATAAATTCAATAGCATCGTCTAAGCGCATACCAACAATATCTGTTGGTTCTTCATCACCTTGGGCAACTTTTAAGATCAAATCTCCCACCTCAAGTTCTCCAGCTTTCCACGCCGGTCCACCAGAAATTAATTCTGCCACACGGGTGTAATTTCCTTTCTTTTGCAGGCGCGCACCAATTCCTTCGAGCTTACCAGCCATATCAATATCAAATTTCTTTTTATCGTTTGGAGAAAAATAAGTGGTATGCGGATCAAATTCTGCAGAGATACTATTGATATAAACAGAAAACCAATCTTCATCATTTAAATCACTTTCACCGATATAAAAATCATCCATACTTTTTTCGGTCTCCTCTCTTGCCTCTTTTTCTAAGACATCAAAGCTTGTCATCACATAACTTTCATCTTCCTTCTTTTTATATTTTTCAACCTCAATCTTATCGTACAACCGAGACATTGTTGCCAATTTAAGCTGCTTCTTCCAATTAAGAATCAGGTCAATATCATCTACAGGAGCCTCTTTCTTATCGTAATCTACATTATACGTTTCGTCTTTTGAATAGTCAAAAGGACGTTTTAATATTTCTTTATAAAACCCTTTTGATTCTTGTACACGCTGGTTGTATTTTGCATACACCGCTTTGTAAAAGGTTAAATCTTCCTTTTTTATTTGATCGTCAATTTGATTTTTATAGACCGATAATTTAGCTAGGTCTTCCTGAGTAAAGAATCGTTTTGTGGGATCTAAACCATCAATGAATTTAGTAAACACAGACGCCGAGAAATCGTCATCTATTTGGTGAGGCTGATAATGACCTTGCGTAAGCGCATATCTTATCAATCCTAACAGCACCTTATCTTTTTCCGGATCATTAGATTTTTGCTTAATTGAAAAGCTCAATAATACCCCTGCCAATAAAATTATTGGAAGTATAATTTTATAGTTTGTTTTCATAAAATGTATGGTTTTTTTCATTTTTTGTTCTACGATGAAGCTACTAAAATAGTGCCATTTATTCAATTCTCCTTGGATTTAACAAATTTTTTGTAAATCCAACCACAGTAAATACCTGTGCTTAATCTTTTTTTAGAGACCAATTTTCTTTCTAATTTTTCTTTACAGCACCTCGTTAATGGTTAAATTTATCAAATCACGCACACCTGTCACGCCTGAAATGAGCTCAAGATTCTTTCGTGAAATTTCTTAAATAAGGTACTTTTAATCCTTTTTTTTATACTGCTTTGCACGAATTAGTCGCGTTGGCCATCATTAATCGTCTTACACTTAATTAAAAAAGCATCCGCATGAAGAAAGTTATTCCTTGCCAATAATTTCATTGCGTCATGATTTCATTTTAACCCCATCCCTTTATTAGTACGCGTATAGATCAATTCATTACAATTAAATTAAGGACGCTCCAAATTTCGTTTTTTTTTAAAAGACAAGCTCTTAATAAATAGTTAAAGCCTTCACCACATTCCTAACGTAAAAAAATAGTAGTTTTGTATATCAACCATAAATTAAATAATGAATACAAAACCCTTAATTTTAGTAACCAACGACGATGGAATTACCGCGCCGGGAATCAGAACATTAATTGAAGTGATGAATGAAATTGGCGATGTTGTTGTGGTAGCCCCTGATAATCCTCAAAGTGGAATGGGACATGCCATTACCGTTAATACTACCTTACGCTGTAATCCAGTTACCATTGACGACGGCCCACAACTTGAGTACAGTTGCTCAGGAACACCAGCCGATTGTGTTAAAATGGCGGTGAATGAAATTTTAAATAAAAAGCCTGATTTATGCGTTTCTGGAATTAATCACGGTGCTAACTCCTCTATAAATGTAATTTATTCTGGCACTATGAGTGCCGCAGTAGAAGCGGGAATTGAGGGGGTTCAAGCCATTGGATTTTCGCTTTTGGATTATAATTGGGATGCTAATTTTGATGCCTGCAAAACGTATGTAAAAAATATAGTACAAAATGTACTTGCGAATTCTTTACCTGAAGGAGTGGTGTTAAATGTAAATATTCCAAACCTCAAAGCTGAAGAACTTAAAGGGGTTAAGGTTTGTCGACAGGCTTTTGGAAATTGGAAAGAAGATTTTGATAAACGAGTAAGTCCACAAGGTGAAGATTACTATTGGTTGACAGGAGAATTTGTCAATTTAGACAAGGGTCAAGACACCGACATTTGGGCACTTGAAAACGGTTATGTGTCTGTAGTACCCACACAATTTGATATGACAGCACATCATTTTATTCAAAAATTAAATACCTGGAACTTATAGATGAAAAAAGAAATGTTGATCGGATTTATAGTAGGAATCATTGCGACAGCAATGGGCTTTTACTTTTATGTGGAATATGCCTTAGACGGTACATTTAAGGATGCGATGGCTGTAATGAAAGCCAAAAGTTTATACGGAATGGTGTTGAGTATATCCGCAATTCCTAACCTTATTGCTTTTTTCGTTTTTCTAAAGAAAAAACAAGATTTAAGGGCTCGTGGGGTTTTGTTAGCCACCTTATTAATTGCCATTCTAATTTTAATTGCACAATTTTTTTAACGGAGTTTACTCCACAATAATAATTCTTGTGAACTACTATATTATCGCTGGTGAAGCATCAGGAGACTTACACGCTGCAAACCTTATGAAGGCTTTAAAGGAAAAAGATGCAGACGCGACCTTTCGATTTTGGGGGGGTGATTTAATGACGGCGGTTGGCGGCACCTGTGTAAAGCACTATAAGGAATTAGCGTTCATGGGGTTTGTTGAGGTTTTAGCAAACCTCAGAACCATCCTTAAAAATATAAGGTTTTGTAAACACGATTTACTTACCCACAAACCCGATGTGTTAATTTTAGTAGATTATCCAGGGTTTAATTTACGTATTGCAGCGTTTGCCAAGAAAAAAAACATCCCTGTGCACTACTATATTTCACCTCAACTATGGGCGTGGAAAGAAAATCGAATTCGAAAAATTAAGCGTGATGTTGATCATATGTATGTGATTTTACCCTTTGAAAAGGATTTTTATGAGATCAAGCATCAGTACCCAGTTCACTTTGTTGGGCATCCCTTATTAGATGCAATTGGCAGTAGAACTCAGTTGAGTGAGGCTGCATTTAAAGAAAAACACATGCTATCAGATAAGCCCATTATTGCACTTCTGCCAGGAAGTAGACAACAAGAAATAAAAAAAATGCTCTCGGTCATGCTCACCATCGTTCCAGCATTTTCCGCGTATCAATTTGTGATTGCGGGAGCTCCTAGCCAACACCACGAGTTTTACCAAGCATTTATCAAAAATTCTGGCGTTAAGTTTATCAGTAATCAAACCTACGATTTACTGTCGGTAGCACATGCTGCCTTAGTCACCTCAGGTACCGCCACTTTAGAAACGGCACTATTTAAAGTTCCTGAAGTGGTTTGCTATAAAGGCAGTGCTATTTCCTATCACATCGGAAAACGCTTGGTCAAAATTAAATACATCTCATTGGTCAACCTTATTCTTGATAAACCTGCGGTAACCGAACTTATTCAAGGCGATTTTACTCCTAAAAAACTAAGTCAAGCCTTACATAATATTCTTGATGACAAGGGAAGAACCGAAGTGTTTGAATCGTATTATGAACTAGAACAGAAGCTTGGTGGTAAGGGCGCCAGTGCTAAAACCGCAGGCTTAATTATTGAACAATCGGCCTAGGTAATAATATTGTTATAGCGGTGCGGTGGAATTGGATAACCTATTTACCATCATCTCTTAGTTGATGGAACGGTTGATCGGTGTATTGGATATTTTCGTTGAAACAAAACCGCTAGAATAACAAACCTCAGCAACATCCATACGGTAAAGGCAATCCAAATGGCATAGAGCTTTAATCCTAAATAATCCCCCAACCAAAGTGCTGGTATGAACCCCAAAAACGTAGCAATTAACAAGGTGTTTCTCAACGATGCCGCTTCCGCTAAACCTTTAAAAAGTCCGTCATAAACAAAGGTTAGAGCATTTAACGGCTGCATAATTAGCACCATCCAGAAAATGGAATTAAATAAATTTAGTACGTCCGGTTTATCAGTAAACATCCGGCCAATAGGCTTATAAAACAAAAAACAAACAGCCGCCAAGAGGATGGCAATTACAATAGCATAGCGACTCAAATCTGAGCTCATTTTCCGTAAATTAATAAAATCCCCTGCGCCTTTTAGGCGCCCAGATACGATGTTACCAACGCTAGAATATCCATCAATAAAAAAAGCAAAAAACAGCCAAATTTGAAATGCTATGGTTTGAGCTGCAATATAATTTGTTCCATAACTTGTGGCGTACGCATTGGCAAAATAAATTGCAATATTGAGGGCAGTAGCCCTAATAAATAAGTTAAAGCTCAATAATAATAGGCGATTGATTTCTGGGTGAATAGATAAATTTAGTTTTAGGGCAAACGGAGTCTTTTTCAACAGTAAGTACAATGACATCAACGCCATTACGAGTTGCGCTATAACACTTGCGTATGCTGCACCTTCAATGTGATAGGCTGTAATTAATCCATCTATACCGTAAACAAGTATGTAATCTAAGCCAATATTGAGTAGCATTCCGGTGATACTAATTACCATGGGGTAATAGGTGTTTTGCAAACCTCTAAAAACCCCAAACACCGAAAAAGTGAAAATTGTAAACGGCAAACCAATAGCACGTATCTGATAATAATTAACAGCGTAATCAAAGACCAGCCCTTCAGCATTGTACAAAGTAAAAATACCCCGAACGCAAATCAAGGTTATCACCAACAGCAAGAGGCTAAAACCCACATTAATTAAAATAATTTGGGTGGGTAAGGAAGCCACTTCATTTAATTTTCCTGCACCATAATATTCAGCAATGATGGCAGAAATTGCAGATCTCGTTTGTGCTAAAATCCAAAACAGCGCAGATAAAAATGACCCGGCTAGTCCAACCGCTGCTAACGCCTCAGTGGCATTAAGTTCAACATTACCCACAATGGCCGTATCGGTAATAGACAATAAGGGTTCAGCTATTCCAGCAATGAGTGCTGGCAACGCCAATCTATTAATATAGGAAAATGAAATTTTAGGTTGGATGGTCATAAGCAAATTTCAGCAACCGCAAAGTTCGCTAAAATAAAAGAAACGTAGTCTAGCCAGCCTTCACTTTAAAGCAGAAAAAAACCCCAGCTATTGAGTAGACCGAGGTTTTTAAATTAAATAACTCTAAATTTTTCTTTCTTATAGTAATTTAAGTATAATTGAGTGTGTGTTATACCATTACTTCCTCAAAAATACGAGAGAATTACGTACAATTTTTAGCAAATTCACCAAAACGGCACTTTTCTTTACAAACGGTGAGATTTTTATAATAAATGGTAATTTGGGTAGGTCTAAATTTTTTGCTTTTTATGGATCTACGTAAATATATTCCCTTTCAATTGGTTTTATGGTTGGTCTTAGGAATCATAATCGCCTTCACTTTTCCTTCAAATACGGCCTTGAATTGGGTGGTATTTGCAGGTGTTTTGGGACTAATCATTGGTTTGTATTGGTATAAAAACCGCCTCAATAATTGTAGGTTTATGCTCTCCATTGGTTTTGCGGTTGTCTTTATGGGCTTGGGTTACCTGCGCACCAGCCTAAGTGATCCACGCGTAAATTTAAATCACTATTCACACCATATACAAGGCCTAAATCAACTTGCACTTACCTTTATAGAAGAGAACAAAACAAACGCCTCTTTTCATACCTATACTGCTAGCGTAAATTCAATTAACGGACTGCCGGCTACAGGCATCATCAAGGTTAATATTCCGATAGACACTACGCGTTCCTTCCCCAACATAGGAACAAAAGTATCCGTTTTGGCCCCCCTTGATCAAATTGCCCTCCCCACCAATCCCCACCAATTTAACTACAGGGCATTTTTACAGCAAAAAGGCATATTTCATCAGGCTTTTCTCTCGAATAGTTCCTTAAAAATTACGGGGGAATCTGGTCAATTTTTATTATGGGCAGCAAAATTTCGCAAAAAAATTATCACACAGTTGGCAGGGAAGGGATTTAAAGGAGATGAATTGGCTGTTATCAATGCCCTGCTCTTAGGTCAACGCAGCGATTTGTCTCCCGAATTAATTGAAAATTACCAAAATGCAGGGGCCATACATATTTTGGCCGTTTCCGGTTTACATGTGGGTATACTCTTACTGGTACTCAGATTTATACTTCAGCCACTACAATTTTTGCACCATGGAAAAACACTTCACTTGGTTGGCATACTGCTAGGGTTATGGTCATTCGCATTGCTAGCGGGAATGAGTGCATCTATAGTTAGAGCCACTACAATGTTTACGGCGGTAGCAATGGGCCTAGCTTATCGGCAGCGTATCAACACATATCAGAGCTTAGCAATCGCCCTTTTTTTTCTATTACTTTTTAGACCCACCTACCTAAACGATGTTGGTTTTCAATTGAGTTTTATGGCGGTATTCTTTATTGTATGGTTACAACCAAAGTTGGCAGCTCGTTATAAACCGCAGCATAGCCTACTTCGTTATTTTTGGCAATTACTCACGGTTTCGTTAGCGGCTCAATTGGGAGTACTGCCATTAAGTCTTTATTATTTTCATCAATTTCCTGGATTATTTTTCATTTCTAACCTATTGATAATACCCCTGGTGGGTACCCTACTTATTCTAGGAATAGTCACCATAGTTTTGGGCATGCTCAATGTTTTGCCACCGCTCTTTGTAAGTGGTTACTCCCTTTTATTATCCCTTATGAATGGCATTGTTACTTGGGTTGGTAAGCAATCGTATTTTGTTTTTGATCAAATTCCCTTTAACCAAATTGCCGTTATATTAGCCTATATCGCCTTAATAGCCCTGGTAAAATGGACCGTAGTTAATTCGCCCAAATGGCTTCGTATTGGGCTATTAGCGGTTTGTTTATTTCAGTTAAATTACCTGTATGCACATCACGCGTCGGCATCGCAACAATGGATTGTTTTTAATGTACATCGAGAAACACTTGTTGGGGTGCAACAAGGAACGCAGCTCAAAGTATTTGCATCAAACCCAACATCACTAAAATCCAATACCATTTTAGAAACATATCTCACCGGGAGTTATCGTACACTTGAACAAAAAATACCGTTAAAAAACGTCTTCCATCATGATCAAAAAACCCTTATAATTCTTGATGAAGATGCAATTTATCCAATTAATGCCCCGCCGCATCCTATCCTTCTTTTAAGTCATTCCCCCTCCCTTAATCTCGAACGAATTATTGACCGCGTACAACCGGATCAAATCATTGTTGACGGTTCAAACTATCCCTCAGAAGTAGCGCAATGGGAAAAAACCTGTAAAAGCCACAATATTAAATTCCATTATACCGTTAGAGATGGTGCATTTTTACTGCAATTATAACAAAATCAATTGTGTATCTTTGCCCTTAAAAATTGAGTAATTCATGAAAATTATTGTCCCCATGGCAGGTATTGGTTCTAGACTAAGACCGCATACCTTAACCATCCCCAAACCCCTTACCCTCATCGCAGGAAAACCTATTGTACAACATTTAGTAGAGGATATTTCATCCGTTTTAAAACAAGACATTGATGAAATTGCTTTTATCATTGGTCCTACATTTCCCAAAGATACAGAGCAAAAACTCCTCGATATTGCACAAAAATTAGGCACCAAAGGAGTTGTTGTAGTTCAAGAGGAAGCCTTAGGCACGGCGCATGCCATTCAATGCGCAAAAGATTCGTTAAACGGACCTTGTGTAGTTGCCTTTGCAGATACTTTATTTAAGGCTGACTTTACGCTTGACGCGGATGCCGACGGTGCAATTTGGGTGAAACAAGTGGATAATCCAAGTGCTTATGGCGTGATAAAAGTAAGTGATGGGGTGATTACTGATTTTGTAGAAAAACCACAAACCATGGTCTCTGATTTAGCGATCATTGGTATTTACTATTTTAAAGAAGCAGAGAAATTACGCGATGAAATTCAATATTTACTCGATAACGATATCAAGGAAAAAGGTGAATATCAATTGACCAACGCGCTTGAAACGATGAAGCAAAAAGGCATGAAGTTTGTCCCTGGTCAGGTAGATGAATGGATGGATTGTGGAAATAAAGAGATCACTGTTGAAACCAATAAAAAAGTATTACAATTTGCACATGAAGCAGGGCAAAATTTAGTATCTTCCACAGTAGAATTAATTAACTCAGAAATTATACCGCCTTGTTATATTGGGGAGCATGTAAAGTTAATCAATGCGAAAGTTGGTCCAAATGTATCACTTGGCACAAATTGTGTAGTTGATAATTCACACATTACTGATTCGTTAATTCAAACAAATACAACGATAAAGAATGCCACTTTACATCAGGCTATGATTGGTAATTACGTTGCGTATGACGGTAATTTCACCAGCGTTAGTATTGGGGATTATTCAAAATTAAGCTAAGCATGAAAACGCATCTACTATCTGCATTTTGCCTTTTAACAATGAGCCTTTCGGCTCAAAATGAGGTCATTGATAGTACGCTTATTGCTCAGAAAAATTCGAGTGAATTATTAGAAGAGCAACGTGATTTAAATTTTGAACAATTCTTTTTTACCGCTTTACAACAAAAAGCCATTGGTAATCACGACAAGGCTATTTCGGCACTTGAAAGTTGTCAAAGCATTAAGCAAGATCAGATGCCGGTCTATTTTGAATTTGGTAAAAATTACTTTGCCTTAGAGAAATATCCAGAAGCTGAAGGCTATACGCAAAAAGCCCTTGAATTAGACAGCACTAATGTGTTTATTCAACTCTTACTTCGAGATATTTATTCGAAGCAGAACAAGCATTTACAAGCCTTAGAAATTCAAAAAAGCATTGTAGATAAAAATCCAGATGAACAAATAGATTTAGTCATTCTTTATATAAAAAATGACCAAATTGAAAATGCCAGAACGCTCTTATTAACCTTAGAAAAACAAGGGGTATTGGCCTCACGTTTAATTCCCTTTAAAGAGGCGTTACTTAGAGGAAAAATAGAAAAGCCTGTGGAGGTCAGTGCTAATATTGCGCTAGAAAATCAAAGTTTAGAAGAGCTTAAAGCCACCTACGCCACGAATAAATCCTTTAAAGTATTACGTCAATACCTGTTAAAATTAGACGAAAAAAAGATGATTAAAGAGCTTATTGAAGAGAGTGAAAACGCACTGGAATTATATCCGGCACAACCTTTGGTATACTTAATGCAGGCCAACGGATTTAATCAGAGTAAACAATACGAAAAAGCCTTACAAAGTTTAGAAACAGGCTTAGATTACCTCATTGATAACACGGCCTTAGAGGCCGATTTTTACGAGTCTATGAGTTTAAGTTACAAGGGGTTAAATAAAAATGTAGAAGCTTCAAAAAGCTATAACAAGGCGATTGCGTTAAGACAAAATAAACTATAAGAGGATGCGTAAAATTATATTTATTCTAGTACTGGCTTTAACATTTACCCAATGTAAATCTAAAAAAGCAGCTTCAGGAACCGCTGAAAACACCACCATGTCATCAAAAAAAATAATTAAGAATCACTACGCTCAAGCTTTTGATAAAAACACAATTATAGCTAAACTCAAAATTAAATACTCGGGCAAATCATCGCTGCCTGGAGTTAGCGCATCCTTGCGTATGGAGAAAGACAAAACCATATGGTTGAGTATAAGTAAATTTGGGATTGGTTTTGCCAAGGCCTTAATTACACCCAATCGAGTTTCGTATTATGAAAAACTCAATAAGACCTATTTTGACGGCGACTTTTCACTGCTAAGTAAGTGGTTAGGTACGGAACTAGATTATGAAAAAGTGCAAAACATTCTGATTGGACAAGCAATCTTAGATTTAAAAAAGGACAAATACAAGCTAAATCAGCGTCAAAATGAATTTGTCTTAACCCCTCAAAAAGGCAATGCCCTGTATGATATTTTATTTATTATCAACCCGTTAAATTACAAGATGCAAAGCCAAGAGATTAAACAACGCAGTGAAGAGCGCAATTTGCTTATAGATTATCGGGTGTATAATACCATTGACAACACCATTTTTCCTAAAGAAATTTATATCGCGGCAAGTGATATTCACAATACCTCTACAATAGATATAGATTATAAATCTGTAGAGTTTAATAAAAAGGTTAGCTTCCCGTTTGAAATTCCTGATAATTATGAGCGTCTGCAACTTAAGTGAAATTTTGGTTTCATGATATCATAAAAAGAAATAGATTTGCGCTATGAAATTGAATTGTTTTTTCTTAGGGTTATTTCTTTGCTTTTTAAGCAATGCCGTTTTTGGGCAACAGCCCACTAAAAAAGAATTGGAGCAAAAAAGAATTACCCTTCAAAAAGAGATTAAAGAAATTCAAGTTGTTCTTTTTAAGAATAAAAAAGAGGAAGCCTCCTTGCTTTCTGCCTTAGATGACCTTACCAAAAAAATAAATACGCGAAAAGATTTAATAAACGCCATCAATGATGAAGCTGAGGGCTTATCGCGCGAAATTAATGCTAAAGAACGTGAAATGGCAACGCTTGAGGCGCGTTTAAAAGAACTTAAGGAAGAATATGCTGAAATGGTGGTGCATATGTATAAGAACAGTAAAAAGCAAAGTCGCTTAATGTTTTTATTATCCTCTAAAGATTTTACACAAGCGTATAAGCGGATGCAATATATCCGACAATATGCAGACTATCACAAAAAACAAGGTGAAGAAATTAAGGTAAGTTCTGAACTTCTCATGTCATTAACTGATTCATTACGTCTTAAAGAAAACGAAAAAAGATCCTTACTTTCTCTTTATCAAAAAGAGAAAGATTCGGTTGACCGAGAAAAGGTTTCACATCAAAAATTAGTCAATCAGGTTCGCGCTAAAGAGAAACAATTTACGGCACAAATAAAAGCCAAACAGGCCGAAGATCGAAAAATTGACCGTGATATTCAGAAAATTATTGCGGCCGCAATGAAAAAATCAAACACCAATACAGCTACTAAAACGAATGCTTCAGGATTTGCCCTAACACCTGAAGATAAAAAATTAGAGAGTTCTTTTGTTGCCAACAAGGGTAAATTACCTTGGCCTACAGAACGTGGTATTATTGTAAGAAAATTTGGAAATCAAAAACACGCTACCTTACCGGGAATTATTATTCCCAGTAGTGGAATTCAAATCGCTACCGAAAAGAAAACCAATGCCCGTAGTATTTTTAATGGCAAGGTAATGGCTATTATGAAACAGCCACAGGGTCAAAAAACAGTTATGGTTCAACACGGTAACTATATTAGTGCTTATAAAAACTTAGATGAAGTTTTTGTAAAAGAAGGTCAGACCATCAGTACGAAACAAAATTTAGGAATGATTCATACGGATGTAACCAATGGAAAAACAGTCTTAGCCTTTTCTGTGTTTAAGAAAACTATTAAACAAGATCCTGAACCGTGGATTAGTAAGCGTTAATTAGAAAATAACGCTTTTAACTCTTTCGCCTCACTCGGCTTCATTCTACCTGACAATACTAAACTCAACTGCTTTCTTCTCAGTGCCCCTTCATATCGCTCTATTTCTAAGGCGGTCTCTGGCTTTATTCCGGGAACTTTAACTGGAGCCCCCGTTCTATCTACAGCAACAAAAGTGTAAATGGCTTCATTTGCCTTTGTTTTAGCCCCACTTTCACGGTCTTCTATCCAAACATCGGCATACACCTCCATCGATGAAGTAAAGGCTCTAGACACCTTTGCTTCAATGGTGAGTACACTACCCACAGGAACCGCTTTATTAAATGCCACGTGATTCACAGAGGCTGTTACTACAATTCTGCTGGAGTGTCTTCTGGCGGCAATACTACACGCTCGATCCATTCGCGCTAATAGTTCACCTCCAAACAAATTATTTAAAGGATTACTATCTCCGGGGAGTACCATATCGGTCACAACGGTTAAGGATTCTTGTGATGTTTTCATAGATTAATTTTTGCGCAAAGATATTGAACATTAAAGAATATTGCGTGCCCAAAATGGGTAAAAAGTAAGGGTAAAAAAATAAACTAATGGGGAAAATTATAAATCTTGGGTCAACAACCAAGCTTCTTTATCTTCAGAATTACGCACTTTAATCAATTGATTAATTGCCGTTTGGTAATCGTGATAACTGTCAATGGCAACTTGAGTTAAACCGTATTTATTAATTCCTAAAATGCGGGCATTATAACCTTTTTCCTTAAGGTAATTCACCTGCTTTGTTGCATTTTCTGGATACCTAAAGGCTCCTAAGATAACGTGATAGGGCTTTTTATCAAGCGTAGCGTCTACGGTAAGTGAGGGTAAAGCCTCAGTCACAATAAAGGTAGCTTGTTCAATTTTTTGATCTCGCTTTTGTTGGCGTTCAATAGAAGTTGCTATTTCCTGCTTGTGTTGCTGATTTTTATATAGGGCATTTGCCGTATAACCAATTACAGATAGGCCAACCAAAAAGATGGCCGCATATTTTAAATAATTTGGACGTTTTTTTGAGCGTTCCGTAATTAAAATTGGCACCTTTTCTTCTAGTTCTTCTACTTCCTTTTTATAGGTTTCGCGTTTGATTTCAGGGGCGACAAAAGAGCTCAAACCAAAGGCTTCGGTCAAATAATTTACTTCTGTTTGAGGTTCAAAAATTAAACTGTCTTTTTCTAAGGTAAAATAACCGATATCCTCTAATGATAAGTCCGTTTTACGCAAAGTTTCAATCCACGTTTTAACCTCAAAATTAATATAATTCAAAGCCGAATCATACGGGATTTGATCTGAAGATGCAATATAATTTGCCAATAAGCCATCATTGTGAACTAAGTGACTATTAAACGTAATTAATTTATGAGGTGGATAAAATGTTTTAGAATAGGGACTAATAATTGCCGGCTTCGTATTCATGACAAATCCCCCGAAACCAGGAACTATCACGCACTCATAGCGGTAGAGTAAATCACTTATGTACTTAGGGAGGCTCATTGAAGCAAAAATAAAAAAAACTTTTATCAATGCGGTGGTACTTCATACAATTTTATTCAATAATTGTTTTGTAATTTCAAAGACTCAATAGTTAAACCCATGGAACAAGAAGAATTATTTTACTTACTCGCCCTATCCAAATCAGACGGAATTGGTCCGGTAATGGCAAAAAAATTAGTAGAATATTTTGGTTCAGCCACGCAGGTTTTTGAGGCCCGTAAGGATGGGTTTTCAGATATTCCCGGGGTTCGACCTCAACTTGCAAAGACTATTTTTGATAAATTCAGTCTGCGAAAAGCTGAAAAAGAATTAAAATTTATCGCTGCAAATTGCTTGTCGTACTGTCATGTCTTAGATGCTAATTATCCACCACGATTAAAAAATTGCCCCGATGCGCCCTTAGTCCTTTTTTACAAAGGCAGTGTAAATTTTAATGTTCCTCGAATTTTAAGTATTGTGGGAACGCGTCAAATGACGGGCTATGGCAAATCAGTACTCAATAATTTAATGGCACAACTAAAGCCATTTGATCCACTTATAATTAGCGGGCTTGCCTATGGGGTAGATATACACGCTCATAAACTTGCCTTAAAACACGGCATGAGTACCATTGGGGTGGTTGCACACGGTTTAGACAGGATATATCCTCCTGTACATGCTGAGGTGGCCGATCAAATGCTTGCTATGGGAGGCGTGTTAACCGATTTTTGGTCTGGAACAAACCCTGATCGCGAAAACTTTGTAAAGCGAAATAGAATTGTGGCAGGTATTTCACAAGCTACTGTAGTGATTGAGTCGGCAGAGAAAGGGGGATCATTAATTACGGCAGATTTAGCAAATGGATATCATCGTGATGTCTTTGCCGTTCCAGGCAGAATAACCGACGCTTTTAGTATTGGGTGTAATCAATTAATTAAAACAAATCGTGCAGCCGTGCTGACCTCAGCCAAAGACCTTGCGTATATTTTAAATTGGGAGAAAAATCCAGTTGGGCAACCTATTCAACGGGAATTATTTTTAGAACTGCCTACGGCAGAAAAAAAAGTATATCAATACTTATTAAAAGAGGGCAAAACACAGTTAGATCTAATTAGTCTATACTGCGCGTTGCCCACTTATAAGGTAGCTTCAATTCTATTTAATTTAGAGATGCAGGGACTTGTGAGGCCCTTACCTGGTAAATTTTTTGAAGCAATTTAATTAGGTTAATAATTCCTGTTGTTCAAAATACTGAACAATTGCCTCTTTCATCATAATGGTTTGTTCACCCGGTTTTAAAAACGGTAAATCTTCCAAAATTTTATAATGAGGCCATCCATCATCATCGTAATAATCAAACACATAATAGCCAAAAGGCTCTAGCAAACGACAAATCGCAATGTGCATCAAGTTTACCTTTTCGTCTTTTTTAAAACGACGATACCCTTGACCCAGTTCTTGAACCCCAATTAGATAAATAATTGCATCTAAATCTAAGGTCTCACCCTCACTAAATTGCGCTGCGAGGCGTTGTTTCAAGAATTCCCATTTTGTTTTGAGTTGTTCGTCTCTAGACATGTTTTTATGCTGTTGTTTCAACTTCTAATTCTTCTGAACTACGAATTGCCAATAAGCACTTGTTAAAGGTCTCAAAGATATGATCTTCACCAATTAAATTAGGAATAATATCAATGCGTTCCATCATATACCTTGGCTGCGGCAATACATCGACCAAAAATACGGATTTTCCGTTGTTAATCAAGTCCACAAAGACATCTTCTAACGCATATAATCCCGATTGATCAATATACTGCATTCTATCCATTCGTATAATAATGGCAGATGCCTCTGTTGGGATTTGATTTGCCAACTGTTGAAAATCACTGGTAGACCCAAAAAATAATGGTCCTTTAATGTGCTTAATAAACACACTTTCTTTTAAGCGTTCTGGCATTGAAATCTCATCGTCCCAATACTTTTCTTTAAGCAAGGGTTTTACATCCGATCTCACGGCAGTCAAATCCCCCATTTTTTTCATAAACATCAGGGCTGCAATCACTAATCCTATCCCTACTGCATAGACTAAATTCCAAAAAGTAGACAACAGCATAACCACCAACATAATCATTACTTCCGCACTGATTTTAACCGGGCCAATTTTTAAATCTCGCGGTAAATTTGGAATGGCTTTTAGGCCTTTATAATCCATTACGCCTATACCTACCGTAATTAAAATTCCTGCTAATACTGCGGCTGGAATTTTTGACGCTACCGGGCCAAGACCCAATAAAATAATCAGTAGGATAAGTCCTGCAATCATTCCTGATAACTTGGTCTTTCCTCCAGCATTAATATTCACTACAGTACGAATGGTTGCTCCTGCACCTGGAATCCCGCCAAAAATTGCACCAATACTATTTCCAATTCCTTGTCCAACCAATTCTTTATTGGGCTTGTGTTTGGTTTTGGTCATATTATCGGCCACTACACTGGTTAATAAGGAATCAATGGCTCCTAATAAAGCGAGGGTCAAGGCCGTAAAAATATAAGGACTAATACTGCCCAAATTAAAGGAAGTAAATATTTCAAAATTGGGCACTGGAATCCCGCTCGGAATTTGTTCTATCGGTCTATAATCTAAGTTAAATCCATAGGCAATACCTGAGACTACGATCAGTGCAACTAAGGCACTCGGAATTTTCGTTGTAATACGTTTAAACCCATATACTATAATAATTGTTCCTAAGGCGAGCATTAATTCTAACCAGTTAATTTGTTTTAATGCTCTAGGTAATACTTTAAGCGTCCCCATCACGCCAGATGAATCTGAACCTGCCAGGGTTTGTGATTCTGTTAATATTTCTTCTGGCTTAATATTTTCGGCGCGGATTATCGTTTCTCTAAAGTCTTCTAAAACCAATATATCTTCAGCCGCTTCTTCCTTTAAGATATTATTTAGCATAATCTCTTCTGCGTGTGGCTTAAACTGATCTACATAGGCCATATCCTCTTTGGGGTAATATCCTATTGCCGGCAGTACTTGCGTAATTAAAATAATTAATCCAATAGCCGTCATAAATCCAGAAACTACAGGATAGGGGATGTACTTAATGTACTTTCCTAAACTCAGCATTCCGAGTCCAATTTGCATAAATCCTGCCAATAAAAACACCGTTAAAATAATAGGTAAAGCTTTCTCTATATCCCCGTCATTTGCTGCTAATAATCCTGCAATTACCACCATACTCACCGCAGTCATGGGAGCCGTTGGCCCAGAAATCTGCGTGTTTGTACCACCAAATAGCGCGGCAAAAAAACTGATAAAAATTGCACCGTATAATCCAGCACTTGGCCCTAATCCAGAGGAAACCCCAAAGGCAAGTGCTAAAGGCAAGGCAACGATTCCGGCCGTCATCCCACCAAAAAAGTCTCCTTTAAAATTTGAAAATAAATTTTTCATTATATATTTTTTATGTTGTTGTATGCCTTCCCAGCTAATGAAAGACACTTATATTTAAGTCTTTTACTACAGCCCTGGCTTATTCAAAAAATTCAACTGCACCAGAGTTCACATTATACATCGCTCCTAGGAGAAGTATTTCTTCGTTTTTTTCCATTTCAGCGATTATAGGACTTTCTTTTCTAATGTTTTCCAGGCTCAACTGAACGTTTTTTTCTGCCACATCGTCAACGAACGCTAAATTTTTAGAATTTCGTAACGAGGCCTCTTTTGGCTCCTCTACTGACTCAACGGCAGGTTTAATTTTAGAAATCAATTTCGTCAGATTACCCATTTTGGCATCGTCACAGGCACCTTTAACCGCGCCACAGCTTGTATGTCCTAAGACAACAATAAGTTTTGTTCCTGCCAATTTACAGGCAAACTCCATGCTCCCTAAAATATCTTCATTTATAAAGTTCCCGGCAATTCGAATACTAAAAATATCTCCCAAGCCTTGATCAAAAACCAATTCTGCTGATACTCTAGAGTCAATACAACTCAAAATAGTAGCAAAGGGAAATTGACCTTCGCTCGTATCGTTTACTTGTTCTAATAAATTTCTATTCGCTTTTAAATTATTTTGAAACCGTACATTTCCCTCTTTGAGATATGCTAACGATTTTTGTGGGGTCATTGTTGATTGAGTTTCTCTTGTATGTGCTTTCATTCTTATTTTTTAATGTGTTATTTTTTACCATATAATTCGTCTAAGCTAATTCATTTTAGCTTTTACGGTTTAGAAAAATTGTTAAATCGACAAACGTGATTTAAGGTCAATAAAAATTAAGAAAGTTCTGGTGGGGGGAGGTGAAGCTTCTGATAATGCGTTGAATAGAGGTGGTGAAAATGCTCGTTATTCATGTTTGAAACATCGAGTAACGATACATCTATAATTTCAAGGTGAAGTATTTTTAACAATTCATCTTTCTCAAATTCATTCTCCTTATGTTCTTCTTCATTTACGTTAAAGACCATGGAAACATCCGCGTTGGCGTCAACAATAGAAATAACGGTAGGTGCTACAATAAAGTTAGCAAATACCACAAATAAAAAAATTGCAAAACCGTTTTTTACCATCAACACCTTATTTTTAAGGACGACAAAGATAGTATTTTTAAAATTAAATTCATTTATTGATTTTTAGTCTAATTGCAAAAGAATATTTAGAATTCAATTACCTTTGTGAATTGACAATAAAAAAATAGTATGTACAGCAGTATAAAACAACATTTACAAAAAGAACTTGACGATATAAAAGAAGCAGGTCTTTATAAATCAGAACGCATTATCACTTCATCGCAAGATGCCGTAATAAAAATTTCCACCGGAGAAGAAGTCATTAATTTCTGTGCAAATAATTATTTAGGCTTGTCTAATCATCCTGAAGTTATCCAAGCGGCTAAAGATGTTATGGATACGCATGGTTACGGTATGTCTTCGGTACGATTTATTTGTGGCACCCAAGACATCCATAAACAATTAGAAGCTAAAATAGCTGAATTTTATGGCTTTGAAGATACCATCTTATACGCAGCGGCTTTTGATGCCAACGGAGGGGTCTTTGAACCCTTGTTAGGCAAAGAAGATGCTATTATTTCTGACGCCTTAAATCACGCCTCTATTATTGATGGGGTTCGTTTATGTAAAGCCGCTAGATATCGCTACGCCAATAATAACATGGCTGAACTTGAGGAGCGATTACAAGAGGCAAATGCAGCAGGAGCTCGGTTTAAAATAATCGTAACAGACGGCGTATTCTCTATGGATGGTATTGTGGCTGATCTCGATAAAATTTGTGATTTAGCCGATAAATACGACGCCATGGTGATGGTAGATGAATGTCATGCTGCAGGATTTATTGGGGCTACTGGAAGGGGAACCCTTGAATTAAAAAAAGTACTTGATCGTGTTGATATAGTTACTGGTACCCTAGGAAAAGCCTTGGGAGGTGCTATGGGAGGATATACCACGGCCAAAAAAGAAATTATAGAAATCTTAAGACAACGCTCTAGACCTTATCTCTTTTCTAATTCATTGGCCCCTGCCATTGTTGGAGCATCATTAAAAGTATTTGATTTACTTTCTAATGACACCAGCTTACGGGATACGCTAGAAGAAAACACAAAATACTTTAGACGTGGCATGGAAGCCGCCGGTTTTGACCTTGTTGGAGCTGATGCAGCCATCGTTCCAGTCATGTTATATGATGCCAAACTGTCTCAAGACATGGCCAACGAACTTTTAAAAGAAGGAATCTACGTAATCGGATTTTTCTTTCCTGTGGTTCCAAAAGGTAAAGCCCGCATTAGAGTACAACTCTCTGCTGCGCATACTAAAGCACATTTAGATAAAGCAATTGCAGCCTTTACCAAGGTTGGTAAAGCCTTGAACGTCATCAACTAATCATGAGTAAAATACGAATTACCAAACACTTTGACTTTGAAACTGCACATGCCTTATACGGTTATGATGGTAAGTGTAAAAACATACACGGCCATAGTTACCAATTGTATGTAACCGTTATTGGCGTGCCAATTAACGATGCTAATCATGTTAAAAATGGAATGGTAATTGACTTTGGTGACCTAAAACGCATTGTAAAAAATGAAATTGTAGATCTGTTTGACCACGCCACCGTGTTAAACAACAATTCGCCACATAAAGCGCTCGCAAAAAGCATTGAGGCCCATTCATCTAAAGTTATTTTAGTAGATTATCAACCTACTAGTGAAAACATGATTGTTGATTTTGCAGAGCGAATTCAACAAAATTTACCAAAATCGGTTACCTTACATGCATTAAAATTATATGAAACTAATAATTCTTATGCAGAATGGTATGCAGCCGATCAAAACTAGCCGTTCAAATCTTTATCCAATTCAATGACAATTAAACTCGCTCCAAATCAAAAAATTTACGTGGCCTCTGATCAGCATTTTGGGATTCCAAACCACCGTGAAAGTTTGATTCGTGAAAAACATTTTGTTAATTGGCTTGATGAGATTTCAAAAGATGCAGGTGCAATTGTATTATTAGGTGATTTATTTGATTTTTGGTTTGAATACAAAACAGTAGTTCCAAAAGGATTTGTTCGAATTTTAGGAAAACTTGCCGATCTCAGTGATCGTGGAATACCCATTTATTTTTTTATTGGAAATCACGATTTATGGATGCGCGACTACTTTGAAAAAGAACTGGGGATACTAGTATTTAGCAAACCACAACTCTTTACCGTTGGTGACCATCGGATTATGATGGGCCATGGAGACGGATTAGGGCCAGGTGATTTGGGCTATAAACGGATGAAAAAAGTGTTTACAAATCCAGTTGCCAAATGGTTTTATCGATGGATTCATCCTGATTGGGGGGTAAAACTCGCGCAATACCTATCAACCAAGAACAAATTAATTTCTGGAGATGAGGACGTTGTCTTTTTAGGTGAAGATCAAGAGTGGTTAGTGCAATATTGTAAATTAAAACTCACTAAAGAACACATCGATTATTTCGTGTTTGGCCACAGACACCTACCCATGACTATTGCCCTAAATGAGCGCAGTACCTATATCAATACGGGAGATTGGATTGGACATTATACCTATGCCTGTTATGATGGAGAACACATGAAATTAATCAATTACGAAAAAGCAACTAGTATCTCTTAATCGAACACATGGCTAAAACTAAAACTACTTTTTTTTGTCAAAATTGCGGGACCCAATATGCACAATGGGTGGGCAAATGTAAGGCGTGTAATGAGTGGAACACCATCGTGGAAGAGATTGTTCAAAAAGAAGAAAAACGTGATTGGAAACAATCTAATCCCATAAAAAAAACGAGTAAAGCCCTAAAAATTGATGAAATTGCCCTTGAGGCGGAAGACCGAATTGACACAAAAAACAATGAACTAAATCGTGTTCTTGGCGGAGGGTTAGTCAAAGGTTCAATGACCTTATTAGGTGGAGAACCCGGAATTGGAAAATCAACCTTATTGCTTCAAGTTGCCCTTCAATTAAACAAAAAAGTGCTTTATGTCTCTGGTGAGGAAAGTCAATCTCAGATAAAAATGAGGGCAGAACGCTTGAGCACTCAGCATTCAACTTGTTTAGTACTTACGGAGACAAAAACTCAAAATGTCTTTAAAAGTATTGAAGAAAATCAACCCGAAGTGGTGGTAATTGATTCTATTCAAACCTTGTATACCGATCGAATTGATGCCTCTCCGGGAACTATTTCTCAAATTAGAGAAACTACCGCAGAATTAATCAAATACGCAAAGGAAACCTCAACCCCTGTCGTACTCATTGGGCATATAACTAAAGAAGGAACTATCGCCGGACCAAAATTATTAGAGCATATGGTTGATGTTGTATTACAATTTGAAGGCGATAGCAACCATACATATCGCATTTTACGCGCCCAAAAAAATAGGTTTGGATCAACGGCCGAATTAGGAATTTATGAAATGCAACACGACGGATTACGCGAGGTAGAAAATCCTTCTGAGATTTTAATCTCTCAAAAAGATGAGTCGCTGAGCGGTACGGCAATTGGGGCGACCCTTGAGGGAATGCGTCCACTAATGTTAGAAATTCAAGCCCTGGTAAGTACGGCAGTTTATGGAACTCCTCAGCGGTCTACTACCGGATATAACACAAAGCGTTTAAACATGATTTTGGCAGTACTTGAAAAAAGAGCTGGTTTTAGGCTCGGTGCTAAAGATGTCTTTTTAAATATTGCCGGGGGCATTTCTGTAGATGATCCAGCCATAGATCTAAGCGTAGTTGCCGCCATCCTATCGTCTAATGAAGATGAGGTTATTGCAAAAGATTACTGCTTTGCCGGTGAAGTGGGCTTAACTGGCGAAATTAGGCCTGTAACACGGATAGATCAACGGATTATGGAAGCACAAAAATTAGGTTTTAGCAAAATAATGGTTTCTAAATACAACAAAATCACCGCAACAAATTATGCTATTGAGGTGATTTTGGTGACCAAAATTGAAGATGTATATCAACAATTATTTACTTAACATACTCCTATGTTGTTTGGTAAACATGTAGGTAACTTATACAAAGCTATTATATCTGCTGATTAAGCTTCCAAAATCACTTTCGATACTACGTAGTTCACTTGCATTAATTTTTCCATCGCGCTTACTTTTACGGATCTCTCCTAAAAATTCCTTAACGCTCTCATAAAATCCATCATAAAATAAGTTTTTATTATGCTCTTTTAAAAGCTCAGGTGTCAGCCCTTGGTGTTTCGCTAAATTAGCTTCTAAAAGCTCATATTTTTCTGTAATAGCATCCATGTCCACCTCTTCTTGACTTGCCAAATCTAAAATACTTTCGGCTATGGCTAAATCCGTTTTGGTAGCAATAATTGCTTCTTTCATAGGATGATCTTCCAATAATTTGTTTTCAGCATCATTTGCTAAGGGACGGATGATTGCATAGGCTTCGGCTTGATTTTCATAAAAAGCGGTAATGCTATTCTTTAGTGTGATGACCAACGACTCCCCTTTTTTCCAATCGTCATCTTTAAAGTCTTCATTATCTAAATAGGTGTCAAAATCTTTATACGCTTCATGCGCACTGTTAAACGCATCGCTGGTTCCTTTTACTGCTTTGATCATTTCTTCCTTGATAACGGCGGGCAACCCTGTGCCTTCTGTTAAAATAATTCCATCTTCTTTTTTTGTAGCATCGGGCAACCTACCTATAAAGGCCATACCCATAAAGATTTCCTTGCGCTTTGCAGCGGTCATTTTAGTCATTTTTCCAAAATCGTCACCAGCTGATTTAATTTTATTTGCCGCGTCATTCATATAACTAACCATCACATTATTATAAAGAATAACATCATTGGCCGTTTCTTTTTTAATGTTTTTGGATGACCCTGGAATAAGCTTTCCGTCTGGTCCTTTTTCTCCTAATTTTCCACAACTTACAAGCGCTAATAACGCAATACATACAATACTAATTTTCATTTTCTTAAATTTTATTTGTTTGATTTGATTTGATTTAAGTATCGGTAAAAAGGTGTGTATACACCGTGACAATACAGGTTCAAAGATACGATGAATGTCAGCGAACCATCTCCCTTTTTTCAGGGGTTTTTACCTCCCCATAAAACCTAAATATATCAACCTGACGGGTTATGGCGCTTGCCAACTATACCTTTATCCTGAATTACGAAGGTAAATCTTAGCGAACACAACCTTCATAACGTATCGATCATGAGAGTTCACCAAGTCATCACAATCCGAATGTTACTCCTGCTGCTGTTTGGCACGCTCCAGGGACAACACCTCATTCAAGGTGAAATAATTGATGCCAACTCGTTAAAGCCCATTGCTAAAGTGCGTCTTCATATTGCTTCTGCCGACCACAGCGAACAAACAAATGGAAAGGGTGAGTTTACAATCATTGCAGCTCGTCCAACCGTGAGGCTAACCCTTTCGCATCCACATTATATTACCCAAGTGTATCAACTTACTATAGAACAAGGTGTTTTAGACTTGGGGGTACTGGTATTATATCCATCACGCGAAATTTTTGAGAACCATGAGGATGAAATTCCCGTCTATAAAACCAACCTCATCTCACAATACCTGCGAAGATACGGTGCAGACCTTCCTTTAAATTTACGTGGAATAACACGTAAAACATGGCAGGTTGAACACCTGCCAATGACTCATTTAATGGATGGAAAAAATCAACGTGATTTGTTTCGTGGTGTTTTTAGCCTACTCCAGGTCTCGTCCGATGGTTCTTCAGATTTTCTCTTTTCACAAGCCCCAGTTTATTTCAATTTTTCTCGCCCCTCAAAAAAAACCAGCTTCTCGGGAAGCCTAGGCAATCAAACCTATTCAGGGAGTCTCAAAGGCCAAGTATACTACACGCTTTTTTCTAAAAAATGGACTGGTAATATAGTGGTCACTAGACGCTGGGCACAGGAAGGCTATATCGATGGAAGTCTTTACGATGGGTGGGGATTAGGCGCAGTAATCCAAGGCCAATTAACTCCAAAAAATACCGTGCGTGCAGCTCTTTTTTATGCCCCCACCCGCTGGGGAGGTCATGCACCGCTAACTGAACGTGTCTATCAGAAAATGGGCGCGCAATACAATCCCCTTTGGGGCATGCAACTTTCTCTTCAACGAAATTCCTATATTTCAAAAAGCAGCATGCCCCTATTTTTTATACGTTATGCGTTTCATCCTAACCGCTGGAGTATTACCGCCAGCCTCATGGGCCATCGTGGTAAACGATCTAAAAGTAGGTTAGACTACCAAAACGCTGATAATCCCTTTCCAGACTATTGGGCCAATCAAGCTCACATTGAAAATGCGCCACAATTAGATTGGGTGAGCATGTATCGCATTAATCAAAATCAACACAATACCCAATTCCCAGGAGCGGCGAAGTATATGGTCTATGACGACGTTATTCAAGAAAAATCATTGACTGCTCAACTGGCCTTTACACGTGAATTAGGTAGCAAATCTACGTGGAGCACCTTAATAGTAGCCACCACTATGCAGGATGCCAATTTTGCGCAACCCATTGATTTACTCGCTGCATCATATTATAATGACGTCAATGAATTTACCTTAATTCAAGGGGCTCCTGCACAAAACGATCTAGGCAATACCAAAAAGCTCCGCGGTCAAAAAATTAAATATAACTATACCCGCAGTGCACAGTTACTCCGTATACAAAACAAATACGCCTATCATTCGAACAAGATTAAGGGAGCAATTCAGCTATCCATCGATCATAATTCATTTTATCGCAATGGGTTATTTACGCATCAAGCCTATCCAGATACCTCTTTTGGTAAAAGTAAGCAGCTTCAGTTTACACCCTATACTCTCGCTTCATACCTGTCAATTACCCTTGGGCGTCATCACCAATTAAACCTGAGTGGAACCGTCGCAACCCAGGCCCCGAAGTTTGACGACAGTTTTATAAGTCCTAGAGAGCACAATGCCACAATACCACAGCTTAGGGTAGAAAAACAACGCGGTATAGCGGGTTCTTATACCCTCAAAACCACCCGAATTCAAGCCCAACTATCAACGTATTGGTATCGATTTTCCGAGGGATCACGCATTCAATCCTTTTTTGCAAATGGCGGTATTGGATCTCATTTTTTTAATGTGATTAGCACAAATTTAGGCCGCAAACATATGGGAATGGAAGGAAGTGTGCAATTGCAGGTCAGTCAACCGTTTTCCATTCACCTAGCCATGGCCTTGGGGCAATACATCTACGATGCTAATCCAAACATCGCTGTTAATTACGATCCGAATGCCCTAGAAAATAATGAAATAGCCCCTGTCTCGTTAAAAGACCTTGGTCCGGCCTATCTCAAAAATTACCATCTCGCCTCGGGGCCCGAACAATTCTATGGTCTTGCTCTTCGTTATGCCACACCAAAGTATGCCTTACAGGTAGGCTCAAATTACTACAACAATCAATACCTTCAACTTTCATCCTTGCGAAGAACAAGCACCTTTTTTATCAATCCACTGACCAATGGGCAACCTTTTCAAGAAATTGATTTAACACTTGCTAAGGCGCTTTTGCACCAAGAAAAATTAGCCCCTACTTTACTTGTGTCAGCAGCCCTGTCTACGTGGTGGCGCATAAAAACCCTTGATTTTAGTTTGTCTGCTTCCTTAAAAAATATACTGAATACTACGTATAAAATAAATGGTTATGAACAACATCGCTTGGCAAGCTATACGTCGCTCCGTGACGATGTTGCACTTGGCACCCAGCGCAACTTTGGCCCTAAATACACCGTTGGAATGCCGCGAACCTTTAGTGTGCAACTTAGGGTAAAATTTTAACGCAAAACAAATGAAACCTACAATCGCATTATCCCTTTTAGCAAGCCTACTTTTTTGGGGTTGCATTCACGATGATGACTATGCTATTCCTCCTATTATTTGTGATGATCCAAATCTAACGCGTACAAAAACCATCGAAGAAATTTTTGATCTTTCTACCCTTGAGCCGGGGTTCTATCCAAATACAGACATCCTTACAGCGTACGTCATTTCAGATGATCAAACCGGAAATTTTTATAAAATCCTTTACTTGCAGAGTATTGAAAGTAAACGAGGGTTTAGTATCCCTATTGACCAAGAACATTTATATACCGTGTATAATCCGGGCCGTAAAGTCTATATCCAATTAGAAAACACCCATACCCAAATAAAAGATGGCGGGTTAATTATTGGTAACCTGGTTGATGAACAGGTCAATAGGTTGTCAAAGGCTAACTATAAAAATGTAGTCATTCAATCTTGCGAAAGTATCGAAACCGACCAGCTGTTTAGTGACCTGTCTCTATCAGAACTCAACGATACCCATATCAACACCTTAGTGAATCTTCGCGATGTACAATTTGAGCAAGTTGCCGTTGGAAAAACCCTCTATGATAAACACAATGATGCGGGAGGAGGAACAAACTATGCTATTCTTGATATCTCTGGCACACAAATTCGTGTGAGAACCACAGCTTTTGCCGATTTTGGCGGAGCCACAGTTCCTGAGGGGAACGGTAGCATTCGCGGCGTTTTAACTAAATTTGGCATCCATTACCAACTACTTCCACGAGCGATGGACGACTTTCAGATGCCAAATGAACGCAAAAGAATTGGATTTGCAGAGTCCATTTCGGGAACAGCCATTGACATTCAAGCTTTACGAGAGTTTTTTACAGGTAAAGATGTGCGTTATGAAGAGGATCATTATATTGAAGGAGTTGTTACCATGTCTGGAATTGATCAGGATAACCTCAGCGATCGAACAGTATTTATACAAGACTCGAGCGGTGGTATTTCCTTACGATTTTCACATATTACTTCACTCATTCGCGGACAAAAAGTTAGGGTACAACTCAAGGATGCAATCATAACCAACAATAAGGGCTTGGTTCAAGTCAACAGGGTACAGTGGGAAGATGTCTTTTTTGTAGATGAAAATGTACCTCTTCCTCCACCTAAAATGGTTTCCATCGCCCAGGTGCTTACCGGTCAGGTTCAAGGACAACTTGTAATGATATCCGAAGCACAATTTGAGCAACCTACAGGTAAATTTCAAGGAGTGCGAACGTTGATGGATTGTGACGACACGATTGATGTAGTCACCTTAAATAGTGCCCATTTTGGTGAGAGCGAAATTCCCATAGGAAATGGGCCACTGATTGGCATTGCCTCTTCTTTAGATGATCCAATAATGGTTATTAGAGACCTTAGGGATGTTCAAGATATGCAAAATGAGCGTTGTATTCCGATGGGAGATTTAAGCCAGCAACTCTATTTTTCAGAATTAGCTGATCCTGATAATAACGCAGATGCTCGCTTTTTAGAATTGTACAACGCAAGTGATCAATCTATCGACCTTACCGGATGGATCATAAAGCGCTATACCAATGCCAACACAGAATCAACAGTACAAATAGACCTTACCGATCACGACATTGGCCCTAAATCAACCTTTGTGATTGCTGTTAACCAAGCCGTTTTTGAAAGTGTTTACGGCAGTACCCCTGATCTAATTGGAGGGGCCAATGGACCTGCTGGTTCTAACGGCGACGATAATCTTGTCTTAATTGATCCCGAAGGAACCATTATTGATATTTTTGGTAGAATTGGAGAAGACGGATCAGGCACAGACCACGAATTTGAAGATGGAAAAGCCTTGCGTTTGCCTACTATTACCCAAGGAAACCCTATCTTTACCCCTAGCGAGTGGACTATATTTAACGATACTGGCAACAGTGGAACAACAAAATTACCTCAACGTGCACCAGACGATTTTACCCCAGGAAAACGATGACAAAATTTGATGCAACACAGCATTGGGAAGAGCTTTATAAAACCAAAGCCTTAACTGACGTTAGTTGGTATCAACCCATACCTAAAACTTCACTTCAGCTAATTTTAGGTGCGCCGTTAACACAATCTTCAGGGATCATTGATATTGGTGGAGGGGATTCATTTTTAGTAGATCATTTACTTGCTCAAGGTTATGATAACCTGACGGTACTTGATATTTCTAAGACGGCAATCGCTAGAGCCCAAGGTCGGCTTCAACAAAAAGCAGCACAAGTCAACTGGATCGTTTCCGATATGCTACAGTTTACACCCGAGAAGACCTATGCATTATGGCATGATAGAGCGGCATTTCATTTTTTAACCAACCCCATAGAAATTGATCAGTATAAAACACGTGTTGAACAGGCTATTCAGCCTGGAGGGCGGATGGTGCTTGGAACCTTTGCTCCCAATGGCCCCACAAAATGTAGCGGAATTCCAATTAGCCAGTACAGTGCAGATCAATTAGCTTCCCTTTTTTCGTCCAATTTTAAACTGCTTAATTCATGCGAAACAACACATGTAAAGCCTTTTAACACAACGCAAGCATTTATATTTTGTGAATTTCAACGGAGGTACTAATAGGGTTTGGCCTTATTCTTTTACAATTACTTCGGTTTCCCAACCATCATAATACCCATATAAGGCTGAAGCGAACTTAATTAAGCCTTGTGTGAGTTCTTCTATAGCCAACGGATGAATGGCATCTTCACGCGAAATCATCAATTCAAAAGGATATTCGCGCTCCTTGTGATAGGCCGTAGAGTCTATGGTAAAATCTATTTCTTCCATCAGCTTAACAAATTTATCTTTATTGCGTTCACGCTTAAAATGAATAAAGTGTCTTATCATACGTTTGCCCGTTAAGTCATCTCCCTCATTTACCATCAGATTTAAAAGATCATTATTAGTAAAGAAATCTTCCGTTTTATCATTTGGAAATAATTCATTGCGATAATAATTCCATTGTCGATCCTTTTCTACCAACAAATAGTTTTTACTTGTAGGATACGCTGCTTTAAATAGTGCGTTCATTTCGGACTTTAAATTTGCCGTGTCCTTTACGTAGTAGGCATCAAAGCCAGAACATTGATAGGTTAAAACGCCAACCAAAAAATTTGACGTGTTTTTTTCAATAATTGTGGCGGCCGCATCTGAAAATTCATACAAGTCTTCTAGGCCATCAAAATTAGGATATCCGTTAGCCAGACATTTCTTGGTATTCGTTCCTACTACTACCAAATAGTTGTAACCTGCTTTGCGATATTGTGTGTTTAAATCGACTAATACCGTCATTGGTCCTTTTTCTAATGCCTTTACATAGGTTGTCCATTGGGCTTCATTTTGTGATTGAATGGATAAGCTCAGGGTGAAAAAAAATATCCAAGATAGGGGTCGAATAAAAGTGCCTAAATTCATAAATGAGGTTTGTTAGAAGAATATACGTATTGTCAAATTAATTTATATAGCTTGTGTGAACAAAAATCATACCGATTCTACCACCACATATACGGGAAAGTGATCACTATACCCTCCTTGATGTTTTTTCCCTATATAGGTTCGGAATGGATTCCCTTTTCGCTTACCTTTATATTCAGTCAAAAAATATTTATTAAAAATATCGGCCTCCCTAAAGCGCAATGGGCCCTGACCCGAAAAGTTCTGGCTCATTAAAATTTGGTCAAATAAAAACCATTGCCGGTTGTGGGTGGAGGTTCCTTGGCCACGATCTTTTATCGGTTCAAAAGGGTTGATTAAATCGTCCCCCTTTAAACGTTGAATACTATTACTATAAGGCCCGTCATTAAAATCTCCCATAATCATGAGTTGTGCGTCGGAATTTTCTGATTTTATTTGATCTGTAATAGTCCGTACTAAGGTAGAAGCTGCAACTCGCTTTTCATCTGTAAACCCAGGTCCCGTACGTCTTGAGGGCCAATGATTAACCAAAATATGTATTTCTTTTCCCGCTAATCTTCCATGCACATATAACACATCTCTGGTATAATCTCTTACCCCTTGATCATCTAATAATAAAAGGGTGTGCGGGGTAGAGCTTATCAATTCAAAAATAGACTTGCGGTATAAAAATGCGACTTCAATTCCACGTTCATCAGAAGAATTTGTATGTACATATCCAAAATTGTAGGGCCGTAAATGTTTACTGTTAACCAGGTCTTTTACGACCGATTCATTTTCAACCTCTCCAATACCAATCATGGCTGGGACATATCCTACTTTTTCCGCTCCAATTTGTACGATGACTGAGGTTAATCTTTTAATTTTTGCATCATATCGTTTTTTGGTCCACTTCTTTCTACCATTCGGGGTAAAGTCTTCATCCAAGGTCACATGATCATTGCGAACATCAAATAGATTTTCTAGGTTATAAAAAGCGGCAGTATATAGTTCTTTTGAAGTAAATGGTGCTTCCAAAGGTACAATTTTAGTTGCGCCGAAATTACGAAATTTATATCGCTATCCATCTAATCTTTTTACCTTTGCGCTTATGATAGAGAAACAAAGCATCGATTTTGAAAAAACGGTATTGATTGGAGTAATCAATCAGGATCAAAATGAAGTTCAGTCTAAAGAGTACTTAGATGAACTTGAATTTTTAACATTTACCGCTGGGGGTCAGGTTATTAAACGATTTACACAGAAAATAGATGTACCAAATCCGAAAACATTTATTGGAACAGGGAAACTAGATGAGGTCGCTACCTTTATAGAAACCAATGATATTGGCGCCGTTATTTTTGACGACGAGTTGTCAGCAGGGCAACAAAAAAATATTGAACGTATTTTAAAGGTTAAAATTCTTGACCGTACAGGATTAATTCTAGACATTTTCGCACAGCGAGCCCAGACAAGTTACGCGAGAACCCAAGTAGAATTAGCCCAGTATCAATATTTATTACCGCGTTTAACGGGTTTATGGACACACCTCGAACGGCAGCGTGGGGGAATTGGAATGAGAGGACCTGGAGAAACAGAAATAGAAACTGATCGACGAATTGTTAGAGATAAAATTGCCTTATTAAAAAAGAAAATGCTCACCATTGACAAACAGATGGCCGTGCAGCGGGGTAATCGTGGTAAAATGGTACGAGTAGCCTTAGTAGGCTATACAAACGTAGGGAAGTCTACTTTAATGAATCTCATTAGCAAAAGTGACGTCTTTGCTGAAAACAAATTATTTGCTACACTTGATACTACGGTAAGAAAGGTTGTAATTAAAAACATCCCTTTTCTTTTATCAGATACCGTTGGTTTTATTCGCAAACTTCCTACGCAGCTGGTCGAATCGTTTAAATCTACCTTAGATGAGGTACGAGAGGCTGATATCTTATTACACGTAGTAGACATTGCACATCCAAATTTTGAAGAACATATTGATTCGGTAAATAAAATCTTAGATGAAATAGACGCTAAGGATAAGCCTACAATTATGGTGTTTAATAAAATTGATCAATACACACATGATTCTATCGATAAAGACGATTTAGTAACCGAAAAAACCAAGGCACATTACACCTTACACGATTGGAAAAAATCTTGGTTAACCCAAGGAGAGGAAGCGTGTCTGTTTATCTCAGCATTAAATAAAGAAAATATTGAGGAATTTAAAGCCGTTGTTTTTGAGGCCGTTAAAAAAGTACACTTGACGCGATTTCCGTATAATGATTTTTTATACGATGAATATGTTGAGGAATCTGAATAGGTAAGAATTAAATAATATCTAAATCTTTTGATCTATTTTCCCAATTCTTTCGGGCGAGTTGTTGCATATCCTTATCGGTATCGCTTTCATCCATAATTTCTCTTCCTAACAAGGTCTCAATAACATCTTCCATGGTGACTAATCCACTCATGGTACCATATTCATCCACCACTAATGCCAAATGGTGTTTGTTTTCAATAAGTTTATCAAAAAGCTCTGGAATTGGTAGATTTCGATCTACAACCATTACTTGTCGTTTTATATCTTTTAATAGTTTTTCCGGATGGTCAAGCGCCATTTCTTTAAAGATATCTGATTTTAAAACAAATCCGGTAATATGATCTTCTGTTTGCTCGAAAATAGGAATTCTAGAAAAACGCAAATCGCGATTGGCCTTAAAAAAAGCGCCTACGCTAACCTCTTCATTCTCTTTAATCATAACCGTACGCGGGGTCATAATGTCTTTTGCTAATATTTCATTAAAGGTTAACAAGTTCTTAATCACCTTACTTTCTGAGGCTTCAAAAACACCTTCTTCATGAGCCATTTCGGTCATAACCATAAAACTCTCCCTACTTAAAACACTTCCGTGTCCACTTCCACCAATGAGCTTTGTTGTTAATTGAAGTAGCCATAAAAGTCCCGTCCATTTTAAAGGAAAAATCAATAGTTTTAAGGCTTTTGAAGTAAAATTAGCAAGCGATTTCCAATAAGTAGCACCAATAGTTTTCGGAATAATTTCAGAGGCAACTAAGATTAAAAAGGTCATAATTGCCGACACGATGCCTACAGTATTAATACCAAAAAGTTCCAGTTTATAGGGAAGTTTTTCGGCTTCAATACCTACCATCATAGCCCCTAAGGTATGGGCTATGGTATTTAGGGTAAGAATGGCAATAAGTGGTTTATCTACATCTTTTTTTAACTGTTGTAGGTCATGGGCGTATTCTTTGCCTTGTTGAATTTTTACATTGATAAACGTAGGTGTTATACTTAGTAACACTGCTTCTAAGATGGAACATAAAAAAGAAAAGAATATGGACAAAGTTGCCCAAAGTAACAAGGTTGTCATTGTCAAGGTGGTTTTTTACAAATTTATAAATAAAATCTATGCCCCTCACGTCTTAAAAATCTTTTAATTAACGAAGGTAAAACGGTAGCGTAAAGGAGATCGAGATATGCACTGTAACGATTTCCTAAACAGTTTTTGACCCCACACCCTTTAGCAAAAAAAAAAGCCCTCTGTTGAGGGCTTTAATTAGGTGTTTAAGTACAACTTAGAATGCGTAGTTTAACCCGAGCATCCAATACGTTTGCAATTTATTATCAATATTATCAAATGTTGCAGAAGGCATAGGCGTAGGTCCTGTTAAGGCATAGTTTAAGGCTTCTTGTTTATTTTTTCTCAAACCAACATCAAAACCAACACCAATCATTTTCCATAAGGTATAGCCAAATGAGTTGGTCCATGTCCAGTTTGAATAATCTGAACTTTCGTAACTGTTGAACATTGATAAATTAGATTTGAAATTTACTGCGCCAATTTTTTTAGTATAGTCTGCCACAATTTTCGCCCCTAATGAAGATTCAAAAACAGAGGTTCCTTTACTAAATACAAAGTTGTAGTTTAACGGATGAATTACAACAACTAAATCAGTAATAGGAGTCCATGTTGCCCCTACCCCTAAGTCAAGGTATCCAGGATCGTTGAAATTAGATAATACAGTTGTTCTGTATTCACCTAAAGCAGAAATTGCGAAATTCTTGCTTAGCTTATACCCAAATAATGAAGATACGGTAAAAACGTCTGTTGCTTCTTCAAAGTTATCAGAATCCGTTGGATCATCTTTGTCATCAAGTTTTACCCAGGTTAAGTTAACATTGGCTGCATTTCTCCAGAAATATTTTTCCTGCATTAAATTTGCGTACGCGTTAACTGTAAACCCGATGTTACCAGTTGATGAATTTGCTGCTCCTTTAGAATACCAATTGTCAAAGTTAGAAAGACTTCCTCCTATCGTACCAAAGGCACCTTTTTGCCATCCTGGAAAAGCATTAATTTGACCCTGTAGTGCATCTACTCTACCTTGAATAGCTGCGATAGAATCTTTTTTTGTTTTTTGTGTCGCTTTTAATTCATCTAATGTTTGTGCATACGATGTAGAAAAAGCAAATAATACGGTGAATGTAACTAGTAATTTTTTCATGTTTTTAAAATTTAAAGTGCGCAAAAGTACATAATTTCTCTTAAACCTCCCTTTTTCTATTTTTTAAATAAGGGAACGGTAGAGCAGGCTTCTCCAAACATTAGTGATTTAACCACTGGCTGAAGTTTAGTTACGAGTAGTACCGACACGCTTATAGGAATAGGTTTATGGGCACATCCCTTAATAATGACCGGCTTATCGCGATATGCTTCGAGCGGTAAATTAGCGATGATCTTTTGGTAAATAATGACTTCTAATTCAGCTAAGGTCCCCACAATAACTATATTGGCAATGCCGGTTAATTGCGTGGTCACCAACAAATAGGCCCACGAGGGTATAATGGCATCTGTAGAACAAGTCAATGCCACAAAGTGACCTTGATAATCTTGCCAAGGATGCGCTTGTACATAGGCCCTAAACTCCTTTTCACGAAGAATCAAACCTTCGTGTAACCATGCGGCTATATCAATGGTTGTCCGCATCCCATCAGGATAGAACGCTTCAAGATCGATGGTAACTAGCGGACTTTTATCGACCCTATTGACAATATTATCCATTACAAAAATCCTAGTTCAAGTTTTGCCTCTTCACTCATCATATCTTGAGTCCATGTAGGATCAAAAGTGATTTCAACTTCGGCATCTTTTATTTCATCAAGTGTTTTCACCTTTTCCTCTACCTCTACAGGTAAGGTTTCGGCCACGGGACAATTAGGTGACGTAAGGGTCATTAAAATTTTTGCTTCATAATCTTCATTTACCATTACATCGTAAATAAGACCTAATTCATATATATCTACTGGAATTTCTGGATCGTAAATCGTTTTTAACACGACTACAATTTTATCTCCTAAGGCTTGTGCTTCTGCTGTTGTCATAAGATTAATTTAGTCTACAAAGGTACGGTATTGCACGGTCAAAACACAAATAAATTCACACGGCAAAAAGGAAACCCTGGTGGTGTAAGTCAACCTAGTAACTTAGTAAGCGAGGAAACAAGGGGGGAGGCGATTCCTGTTGGATTTAACGGTTAATATAAGTCTAGTATACTGATAAGAAGCGCGCTAGCTAATTTGATTGCAACGCGATGGCATAAAGTTTAATCTGCTTTATCATAGAGACCAAGCCATTGGCTCGTGTAGGTGATAAATGTTCTTTTAATCCAATTTCATCTATAAAATCAGTATCTGATTTCAAAATCTCTTCTGCGGGCTGATTAGAATAAACCCGAAGTAATAGACCAATAATTCCCTTCGTTAAAATGGCATCACTATCGGCCGTATACACAATATGATTGTCTTTTTTTTCGGCGTATAGCCACACTTTTGATTGGCATCCTTTAATGGTATACGCGTCGGTTTTATAGTTATCTTCTATTTTATCAATTGACTTTCCTAAAGCAATGAGATGTTCATAACGATCCATCCAATCTTCAAATAATGCAAATTCATCTACAATTTCTTCTTGTATTTCTTTAATAGTCATTTTTAAAAGTTATTTTTGCAAAGTTAAGTTTTTTGAACGCAAAACCGTAGTGAAACAATAGATATGAGTAAACTTTTAATTGTAGGAACAGTTGCTTTTGACCAAATTGAAACACCTTTTGGTAAAACAGATAGAATTCTTGGTGGTGCAGCCACCTTTATAGGATTGTCTGCCGCTAATTTTGATATTGATGCCGGCATCGTATCTGTTGTTGGAGGTGATTTTCCAGCAGCGTATTTAACACTTCTCAACGATAGAAATATCGACACGTCTGGAGTTGAAATTGTTCCCGATGGAAAAACATTTTTCTGGAGTGGAAAGTATCACAACGATATGAATTCTCGCGATACCTTAATTACAGAGCTAAATACCTTAGCCGATTTTAATCCCGTGGTTCCTAATAAATATAAAGATGCACCTATTGTTATGTTAGGAAACTTACATCCTAGTGTACAGAGTGCCGTCTTAGACCAAATGACGGTAACCCCAAAATTAGTGGTACTTGATACCATGAATTTTTGGATGGATGTAGCCCTTGATGAACTAAAGGATGTAATCAAACGCGTAGACGTGATTACTATTAATGACGAAGAGGCGCGACAATTAAGTGGTGAATATTCCTTAGTAAATGCAGCGAAAAAGATTCATGAAATGGGTCCAGAATACGTGGTGATAAAAAAAGGAGAGCATGGGGCTCTACTTGTACACAACGGGAAAATGTTTTACGCACCTGCCTTACCACTAGCCGAAGTATTTGATCCAACAGGTGCTGGAGATACGTTTGCCGGTGGTTTCTCTGGATATTTAGCCAAGACAGAAGATATTTCGTTTGAGAATATGAAAAACGCCGTAATTTACGGCTCAAATTTAGCCTCTTTTTGTGTCGAAAAATTTGGCACAGAACGCATGCTATCTTTACGTAAAGAGGAAGTCTTAAATCGTTTACACGAATTTAAAATCCTTACACAATTTGAAATTGAATTAACTTAATAACAATCCGCAATACCATGCGGATTTTTTTATTACTATGAGTGATGCCCTTAAACACGAATGTGGAATAGCCTTAGTACGATTACTAAAACCACTTTCATTTTATCAGAAAAAATACGGTACTTCTTTTTACGGAATCAATAAGATGTATTTATTGATGGAGAAGCAACATAACCGCGGACAAGACGGTGCTGGTTTTGCCAGTATTAAATTTGATGTTCCACCTGGAACACGTTATATTAGTCGGGTACGCTCTAACCAATCTGCACCAATTCAAGATATTTTTGCTCAAATTAATGACCGATTAAATACCCTACTTGAACAAAATCCAGCCCATAAAACTGATTTAGCATGGCAGCAAGCCAATATGCCTTATGTGGGTAATTTATTCCTCGGTCACGTACGGTATGGTACATTTGGAAGAAATAGTATTGAAAGTGTGCACCCCTTCCTAAGACAGAACAATTGGAAACACAAAAACCTTATTGTTGCGGGTAATTTTAATATGACCAACTCTGGAGAGTTATTAGAAGAATTAATTGAGCTAGGTCAACACCCAAAAGAAAATACAGATACAGTGACCGTTATGGAAAAGATTGGTCATTTTCTTGATGATGAAGTGGCAAAACTATATCAAGATTGTAAAGATAAAGGCATTTCTAAAAAAGAAGCCTCCGAAGAAATTGAAAAAGAATTAAACATTAAAAAAATACTCCAACGCGCCTCAAAAAATTGGGATGGAGGATATGCCATGGCGGGAATTATTGGTCATGGAGACGCCTTTGTTCTTAGAGATCCTGCTGGGATTCGCCCAGCCTACTATTATCAAGACGACGAAGTTGTGGTAGTGGCATCAGAACGGCCCGTTATTCAAACCGCATTTAATGTAGATTTTGATTTGGTAAAGGAATTAGATCCTGCCCATGCACTTATCATTAAAAAAGATGGGAGTACCAGTGTTGAGCAGATTAAAACACCTACAGAAAAACTTTCTTGCTCCTTTGAACGCATTTACTTTTCAAGAGGTTCGGATGCAGAAATCTACAATGAACGTAAAACCCTTGGAAAACTCATCTTTCCTAAGGTGTTAGAAAGTATTGATGACGATATAACCAATACGGTATTCTCGTATATTCCCAATACGGCGGAAACCTCCTTTTTTGGAATTTCTGAAGCCGCAGAAGAATTTCTCAATGAACGCAAATTAAAAACCATCCTAGCAGGCAAAGGAAAGTTATCAAAAGAAGTATTTACTACCCTCCTATCCGAACGTCCTCGCATTGAAAAAATAGCAATAAAAGATGCCAAATTAAGGACCTTCATTGCCGATGATAATTCAAGAGATGATTTAGTAGCTCACGTTTATGACGTTACTTATGGCGTTGTAAAACCTTCCGATAATTTAGTCATTATTGATGATAGTATTGTAAGAGGAACTACCCTGAAAAAGAGTATTATTAAAATACTAGACCGTCTAAACCCTAAAAAAATTGTGATTGTATCTTCTGCACCACAAATTAGGTATCCTGATTGTTACGGTATAGACATGGCTAAGCTAGAAGAATTTATCGCCTTTAAGGCAACCATTGAATTACTCAAAGAAACAGATCAATACCACATTGTTGACCAAGTGTATGCCCAGTGTAAAAATCAAATTAATATTGAGGAAACTCAAATAGAAAATTATGTAAAGCAAATTTACGCTCCATTTACACCCGAACAGATCTCTGATAAGATTGCACAAATGCTCAAAACCAAAAACATTAATGCAAAGATTGAAGTAATTTTTCAATCTATTGATAATTTACACATTGCCTGTCCTAAAAATCTTGGCGACTGGTATTTTAGTGGAAATTATCCAACCATTGGTGGAACTAAGGTCGTAAACCGAGCGTTTATTAACTTTTATGAAGGGAACAACGAACGAGCATATTAGGAAAATTTCAATGCGGTAAAATCACCGCTTTACCCCAACCTCCAAAAAATAAACCCTCGCCTAAATTAAAGTAAAGCCCTGTAAATTAGCCCATTATTTTATTCTTTATGCCTAATTTTCACAGGTATAAAATTTTTGGCACAGTTTTGGGTTTAGTAGAATAGAAATCAAACAAAAAAGAAATGATGAAAAAATTACATTTACTCTTAGCTTTTGTAATAAGCGCCAGCCTGTTAACTTCTTGTGTAGTTGTTGACGATGGATACGACAATGAATTAACCCTAGAACAAATCATTAGCGCCCAAGATATTTGGTATGTAGACTTCAATCGTACGACTGGGAATGGTGATGTACCGTTTTTATCAAACGCCTTTACCATCACGTTTAATAACGGACGATTATATGCCAATAATAATTTGGTTGGGTTGGGATCTACAGGTGGAGGCTTGGGATTACAAATAGGGTTTTATGATACGCGTAATGGCTATTTAGAAATTGATCATGATTACGATGGATATTACGATTTAGAAGTCATTAGAGTTAATTATCAGGAAATAATTATCAGGGATAATTACAGTAATACTTCGTATTATTTAGAAGGGTATCGTCTAAACAATTTTGATTTTGATTTAGTGTTTTACGATAATATTGAATATTTCTTGCAAGAATATATTGCTTGGGAAAAAACCAATACAAGTATATCAGGTGCCTTCAATGATTTTGACAATGAAAATTTCTTGCAATTTACCCCTGAAAACGTGACTACATTTAGATCTTCTCAAGATGACTTTGGCACGAATATTGACAATATCTATTGGGACTATATAGGTTCCTATGAGGTCTTTGATGTATCGGGTTATGACAATCTAAAAATTTTAACATTAGATTATGATTCCTACGGCAATGAAGAGTTTGAATTAACCGTTAATAATGATGGAGAGATATCATTATATCACAATGCCTCTGGTACGACTTACCGATTTAATGGACGAGGAAATCTTCAATATAAAAATGAAGAAGAAAAAGGAAGTAAGCCGGAATTAAGAAAGCGTTTTAAAATTGAACGCGACACAAAAACAAGAAATACGAAAGTATAAAGATAAGGTTTGGTTAGTTGATTTTGGTTGATTTATTTCAACCATACCGCCCCGAGTATTCGGGGCGGTTTTTTTTGTACTTTTAGTTCCAATATGATTAACAAACGACTGCTCATAAAAAACCTCTTAGCCTACAACGACGAGAATAGTTTTTACGATAAAAAAATACAACTAAATCTTGAGCACAAAGAAGGTAAGGCAAAATTTTTAAAACATGTCTGTGCCCTTTCAAATTCTAATCCGTTTAACAATGCCTATATCGTCATAGGGGTAGAAGATGAAACAAATAAAATTGTTGGTGTAGATTTTTTTGATGATAGTAAGATTCAAAACTTGATAAATGCCTACCTAGCGAATCCACCAAAAATTCAATACGAAAATATTGCCTTTCCAAGACTTCCTCGGCACAAAGTCATTGGTCTAGTCACTATTCAACCCAACAATAAAACCACCTCCTTAATCAAAGGCATATGGAAATATTCAAAAAATACGGTTTTTATACGGCAAGGGAGTATCTCAATTCGCGCAACAAAAGAACCTATAAACGCTTTGAACCAGTCTATTGTTAAAGATCTTGAGCGACATGCCCGAAACAACATAAAGTTGACCCTTGACGGAGTTTTTGACTTTAAAAATGAGCATCAACCCGAACTTAATCCACAGTACCTTGTTTTTAAAGATCAATTTGTACTGTGTTGGGCGGGACTAAAAAAAACGGTAGAACAAAAGACACTTTATTCGCGCGTAGATATTGCCCTTGTAAATGAACAAACGCGCCTATTTTATTCTACCCTAGATGAGGTAGAAATTGACTACAATAGCCAGTCGTTTATTATTACAGAATATGTAGAATTGGGGCTTGAAAAAGATCCTAATTATGTGCCATTAGAAAAAACGGTTATTAATTTTAAAGACAATGGATCCTACGATATCGCAACCGAACTTTTATTTCATCCGCCTCATTATGACAAGGCTTTATTAAAGCATATTTATAATCACAATAATGTACTTATAGATAAGCTAGAGAAAAAGGTACCCTTAAGCACCAATGAGCAGCGCGATCTTCTTCAATTACCAACGTCGTATTTAATTTGCCACCTAAATGGGTTTAAGGCTGCTAAAACCCAATTAGAATTAGCTAAAAAACACCTGCGAAATCTTGCCGACAAAACGGCATATATCAAATTAAAAGAGGCAAAAAGAATCATGCGTAAATTGACCTATACGTAATACGCTCTATGTGACGAAGCTGGTGTAGATTTACCGTTGCTAGATGCTGATTATAAGGTTTTCACATAGTTGACTAAATCCCACCGTTGATTTTCACTTAAAATTGGCCCCCATTTAATCATATCATTTCTTCCATTGGTGATTTTCCAAAAAATTTCACCGTCAGTTTGCGTCTGAACCATTTCTAAGGTTAAATTTTGCGGTTTGGGATTTAAGGCTTTCCCGCCTATTCCATCACCCGTGCCTTTACTACCATGGCAAATCATACAACGGGTCTTAAATAGTTTTGCACCTCGTTCAATTGACGTTGCTTTATCCGTTACTGGATTCACTAATTTTTTAGATTCCGGGGGTGCTTTCCATCGATCGGCTTGACTGCGAAAACTAGCCACTCCTATAAAAAATAAACTAAGCACTAAAAATGGTACTATTCTTTTCATGATTATAAGCTTAAATAGTTGATTTATATTTACTTATCATAGCAATCATTTCAAATTCTATACCAATACTGATGTTAAAAGTAAAAAACACTTGCCTAATAGAAACGTTTATCGCGCTTAAATATTCTTATTTTTTTTTTCTAGGCTAAAATTAGTATGCCTTTAGCGTGGGATTTCGCTTTAATAAAATGAGCATGAACAACCGTAATACATACATTTTAAGTATTTTTAACTACTCAAATACACCCCAATGAAAAAAACGGCATTAATTACTGGAGCAACAAGTGGAATTGGTCTTGCGACCGCCCGATTATTAGCAAAAAACGGGTTAAACCTCGTTCTATGCGGAAGACGTACGGAACGTTTATCCGCCCTCAAAAAAGAGTTAGATGAAGTTACACGTGTTTACACCCTTCAATTTGACGTTAGAGATAAGGCAGCGGTCACCGCCCAACTCAACACTATTCCCACCGCATTTACCCCAATTGATGTTCTCATTAACAATGCGGGAAATGCGCATGGCTTAGATTCTATTCAAACGGGAAGCCTTGACGATTGGGATGCCATGATAGATGGAAACGTAAAAGGCTTACTCTACGTAAGTAAACCTATAATTACACAAATGATCGCACAAAAATCGGGTCAAATCATTAATATTGGCTCCTCTGCAGCTAAGGAGGTCTATCCAAAGGGAAATGTCTATTGTGCCAGTAAACATGCGGTAGATGCGCTTACACAAGGAATGCGCATTGATTTAAACCCGCACGGGATAAAAGTTTGTGCCATACATCCCGGCTTAGTAGAAACCGAATTTTCACAAGTTCGATTTAAAGGAGATCCTATTGCCGAAACGGTATATAAAGGATTTGATGCTTTACAAGCGGAAGATATTGCTGAGGTTATTTACTTTGCAATTACCCGGCCTAAACACGTGAACCTTGCAGATGTTTTGGTATTTCCTACGGCACAAGCCAATAGCGTAACGGTACATAAATCCTAGGGCAGCTACAGGTTGAATAAAAGGGGAAAAATCCCCGTTAATTCAGGGGTTTTCCCTCTTGCCAATTTGAGTAGATAGGCAGATATTTGTCATGCAAAAGAGAAAGAAAAATTCTTAACCAAAAATCAACCCATTGAACACCTTGCTTCTCCCGACAACGCTCGGCATTGAAGCAAGGTTTTTTTACATTTTTCCCCTTTTGGTTCGTTATTTAAACAAACTAACGTTAAGGCATGTATCTATAACTGTCTAATTAATATAAAAAAGGAAATAAAAATCCCAATTCAAATTGAAATGCTTCCGCCAGGCTCTATAAAACCAAAGAAGGAGAGTATTCCTTAGCATTTCTAAACTATTTATTAGCCAAATTTATTTTATTAAAAAAGCCCTTTTAGAAGGGCTTTTTTGTACTATTTTAGGACTACCATTAGCCAATTTACAGGTCAAACTTGATCCCTTGTGCGAGTGGTAATTCCGTTGTATAATTAATGGTATTTGTTTGTCTACGCATATAAACTTTCCATGCATCAGAACCAGACTCACGACCTCCTCCTGTATCTTTTTCTCCTCCAAAAGCACCTCCAATTTCAGCACCTGAAGTTCCAATATTAACATTGGCAATACCACAATCGGAACCATTTACAGACAAAAAGCGTTCTGCTTCACGCAAGTTATTGGTCATAATTGCAGAAGACAACCCTTGTGCCACTTGGTTTTGAATATCAATGGCATGTTCAACATCACCCTCGTATTTAAGTAAATAAAGTACGGGGGCAAACGTTTCATGTTGTACAATTTTATAATGTGGTTGTGCTTCAGCAATGGCAGGCTTCACATAGCATCCGCTTTCATACCCTTCACCGCTTAATACTCCTCCTTCTACAACGAGTTTACCACCTTCCGCTACCACTTGTTCAAGCGCAGCCGAATAAGCCTTAACAGCATCCTTGTCAATTAATGGCCCTACATGATTATTTTCATCTAACGGGTTGCCAATTGACAATTGTTTATAGGCTGCTACAATCGCATTTTTTACTTGTTCATATATGTCTTTGTGAATTATTAAACGACGGGTTGACGTACAACGCTGGCCACAGGTGCCCACAGCACCAAAAACAGCGCCAATTACGGTCATTTTTATATCTGCATCTGGCGTCACAATGATAGCGTTATTTCCCCCTAGCTCTAAAAGAGATTTTCCAAGACGACCCGCAACAGTTTGTGCTACAATTTTTCCCATGCGAGTTGAACCTGTAGCAGAGATTAACGGAATTCTTGGGTCTTGAGTCATCATCTCACCCACTGTATAATCGCCATTGATTAAGCAAGAAATTCCTTCGGATACATTATTCTCTTTTAATACACTTGCGGCTATATTTTGACAAGCTACACCACAAAGAGGTGCTTTTTCTGAAGGTTTCCATACACACACATCCCCACAAACCCAAGCCAAAGCGGTATTCCATGCCCAAACAGCCACTGGAAAATTAAAGGCCGAGATAATGCCAACTACGCCCAATGGATGGTATTGTTCATACATTCGATGTCCTGGACGTTCAGAGTGCATTGTCAAACCGTGGAGTTGACGAGAAAGACCTACAGCAAAATCACAGATATCAATCATTTCTTGAACTTCACCTAGTCCTTCTTGATAGCTTTTCCCCATTTCATACGACACTAATTTACCTAAGGGTTCTTTTAAGGCGCGCAGACGATCTCCAAATTGCCGTACAATTTCTCCACGTTGAGGTGCAGGTAAGGTACGCCACGATTTAAAAGCTGTAGTTGCAGCTTCCATTACGCGTTCATAATCTTCTTTTGAAGTGCTTTTAACTTTAGCAATTAATTTGCCATCTACCGGAGAATAACTCGCTATAATATCGCCAGATGAAAAATGAGTACTCCCCGTGGAAGTTCCATCATTTACTGCTTCTAGACCCAGGTCTAACAAAGCTTTCTCTATTCCAAAATCACGTGCAATTTCTATCATATCTCTTTGAGTTTAAAACACAAAAGTACAAATATTAACCCAACAATAAGAAATAAGCAAGCGTGATTTATGGGCGGTTTAACCTCAGGTATAAAAACCTGTAGACACTAAAAAACCGGATATTGCTATCCGGTTTTCAGCTATATTTGGAACCACCCAAATATAATTAACCAACTAAAACCTAAAGTTTAACCCTGCGTAAACTCCAAAGAAATACGGTTTGAACCCGCCTGAATTCTCTGAAAATGTATTGAATTGATACTTAAGCATGGGTGAGGTATTTAAATATAATTTTTTACTGAGACTGAAGTTTAAGTCTAGACCAACATTACCACTAAAATTTACTGTGTTAATATTAGAAGCTTCCCCTAGGCTGGTTGTTTTGCCAAAAGAAGTTACGGAAATGTTATTTTGATACAGTACATAGGTACTAAACCCTCCTACTAAATTAATTCCTAATTTCTTTTGCACAAGGGCATATTTAGCTTCAACTGGAAATTCTAAATAGTTAAACGATTGGTCAATCTTCCCCGAGTTATCAAATAAAGAGCGTTGACTAAATGTTTCACTATTTTGTTGTTGAGTTGAAACAACATCTACTCCAACCCCTTCTAACTCAGCATTGATATTGGCATTAGATCCATCAACGAGGCTTGATGACAGCAAGGCAGCTGCATTGTGCGTTTCATAACCCAATTCTACCGTATTGAGTCCTGACTGTAACGTAAAACGATCTGAAATTTTATAATTTACCTTAATTCCATACGACAACCCTGTATTTGCAGATTTATCATTTAAGGCTAAATCTGGATCAATAGGCGAACCTTTCCCTATAGCATTGTAAAATACAGGCGCCACATTAGACCCAATTGACCATTTCGATAGGGGTTCAGCAGGTAACTTTTCCGTTAGGTCACTTTCTTGATCTGCTTGTGCCAACACCACCTCAACTAAACTTTTTTTCCCCTCGAGATTGCTACTAGCTTCATCTTCTGGTCTCTCGGAATCTATTGAACTACGCGTAGTTGAATCAACTGTTTTTGTACCAACAAAAGCAAGACGAGTAGCAGTGTTTTCTTGCGATTCTAAGGGATCTATTTCCGTAGCGTCTGTGCGGTTGCTTTGCCCTTCTTCTTGTGCGCTATTTGTGGCCAAAGCGCGCGGTGTATTTGTGATCACCGTGGTTGAACTTGCCTTTAATTGAATGTTTTCTTTTTGTGGGTTTGATGATTGGGTTTCCGCCTCCAAAGATGCATTTCCTTCATCAGAAATCACCTTCTCTCTATCCAAACGTTCGTTGTTTTGGTTGGATATTTCTATGGTATTATTTAGCGGTTGTGGTTGGTTGACATACCATATTCCCGTAAAGGTAACTCCTATAAGAATGGCCGCTGCACTACCTAAACGTAGCCACAGCGGAACGATTCTCTTCTTCTTCTTTTTCATCAAGTTTTTCTCAATATTTTTCCAGACAATTGGTTCTGGAAAAACTTCAAAATCCTTGAACTTTTCTTGATATAGTCTATCTATGTTTTTAGGCTCCTCCATTACTACAAGGCTTCATTTTTTTTTAGTTGATTTTCTTCTATTCTTTGTCTCAAGATTACGCGAGCACGAGAAAGGTTTGATTTCGATGTGCCTTCAGATATTTTGAGTAAGGTTGCTATTTCTTTATGTGAATAACCGTCTAAGACATAAAGATTAAACACCATGCGATATCGAGTTGGAAGCTCTTGAATTACTTGTAACAAATAATCTAGTGAAATTTCCTCATCATTTATTTCTACCTCTTCCGTTTCGGGGAACTCATTGGTAACTAAATTTAAAACGTTCTTTTGTCTATAGGTTTGCAGTGCCGTATTGATGATTACACGCTTTAACCAACCTTCAAAGGAACCTTTAAACTTATACTGGTCTATTTTTTCAAATATCGTAATAAAGCCGTTTTGTAAATTGTCTTGGGCTTCTTGATAATTTCGTGAATATTTAAGGCACAGACCGAACAATTTACCAGCGTAGAGTTGGTAAATCTCAGACTGCGCCTTTCGGTTTTGATGCTTACATTGATTTATGAGTTTTTTTAAACCCATAGTTTTCTTTTAGTTTTTAATTCACGGGCACGACAATATCTTCAAATATATCATTACCATCATTATCTACACCCTTCCAAAATCTAAAGGTATAATCTTCTAATTGCTGAACTTGAACGACAAACTCTCTAGATTCAGTTTTTATTACATCTACACACTGAGATCCTTGTACTAAGGAGTTTACCGCAACAATTCTAGCATCTCCACTATACTCATAATATAAATCATAAAATGAGTGACATCCATCCGGTAAATCATATGTTACCGTTAATGTATACGTTTTTCCAAATTCAAATGAATCAGGAACAACAGCTTCTTTAATTGGCAATGTTTCTATACTCGAATCCGATCCGTTATCGTCTAGACTACATGCCGAACACGCGATTACAAAAAACGCTCCTATTAAAATTTTCTTTAGCATAATATAATTAGATTTTCTCAATAGATACTAAATTGTATTTGAGGTTGCGTTATTTGGGCTATTTTTGCACCAATATACGACTATGCTTAGTAACAAGATTTTTCATGTTGCGTCACCTGACGAATTTAAACGTATTGCCTTAGAGGTATTTACCTATCAATATCGGCATAATCCCCTCTACAAAAAATTTGTAAATTATTTAAAGGTAGATCCTAATTTGGTTCAACAACTTGACCAAATTCCTTTTTTGCCCATTCAATTTTTTAAATCTCACCGGGTGATTAGCGGATCTGCAGAACCACAAATTAGCTTTTCAAGTTCGGGTACCGGAGGAGCAACCAGTACACATTATGTTACAAACCTTCAACTATACGTAAAAAGTTTCCGTGAGGGATTTAAATACGTTTATGGAAATGTTGAAAACTATACCGTTTTAGCTTTGCTACCCGCTTATTTAGAACGTAAAGGCTCGTCGTTGGTATATATGGTTAACGATCTCATTACACAATCTAAACGATCAGCGAGTGGGTTTTACTTAAATGATTTAGATGCATTAGCTGCTGTACTTCGCCAACTAGACGCTCGCGGAGAAAAAGTACTACTCATTGGCGTTTCCTTTGCATTATTAGATCTAATTGAACGGTATCAATTTAAATTAGATCATACCATTGTTATGGAAACAGGCGGAATGAAAGGGAGAAGGAAAGAAATTACGCGAGAAGAATTACATCAGCGTCTACAACAAGGATTTGGCATCAAATCAATTCATTCGGAATACGGAATGACCGAATTGCTCAGCCAAGGGTATTCAAAAGGTCTTGGCTTATTTACTTGTCCGCCATGGATGAAGGTACTTATTAGAGACCCTGAAGATCCGTTACAACTACTCCCTCATCAACATACTGGAGGTGTAAATATAATTGACCTCGCAAATATTAATTCCTGTGCCTTTATTGCTACTCAAGATTTAGGTAAACAACATGAAAACAATCAATTTGAAATTTTGGGGCGATTTGATCATGCCGATATTAGAGGGTGTAATTTACTAGCCAACTAGCTTGTACGGCCTCATTTCTCGTTCTTCAGAAACAACTTTCATGCTATCAAAGTACGCTTTAAATTGTTCAAGGTAATTGTAAAATGTACCTCCTGCATGTACCCGCTGCATAGTTCTTGCTCCTTCAAGTGAATGAATAATAAATTCGGCTACCCCTTCGGTATTGATATGTCTGTTGAGGTGCCCATCTTCAATGCCACGATAAAGTAAATTAATAACCGCCACCTTCCATGTGTCATAAATCTCTTTTAACTGACCTTGTAAATCATACTCATTTTCTTCATAGCTCAACGAAATAATAAAATTGGTCAACGCGCTTCCTTCGGGTACATTTAATCGTTTATTATTGATTAATTGGTCTTCAAGTAAATCGCCAAAAATATATTTCGGGTTACCACGCTGATTGAGTGGAGTAATAAATGTAGCGGTAATTTCAGGTGCTAATCGATCTTGAATTATGGCTGCTACAAATTCATGCTTATTCTTAAAATGATAATAAAACGCACCTTTGGTGATGGCTAATTCTTGAAGTACTCTATCTATACTAATGGCGTGATATCCATAAGCGTTCATTAAGGTGTATCCGGTGTCTACTAGTAACTGCCTTGTTCTTTTTCGTTTTATGTCTTGAGTCATTTTTTGCGATATTAATGTTCAATACTAAAACAATTGATGTTACAATTCTCCTACCACCCCGACCAAATTATTTTCAGAAGCCCATACGCTATAAACCCACTATACCGTATGTAAAAAATACATAGTGAAATTTTAAATAACTCACATTCAGCACTTTAAAAAACAAAAGCTACGAGATAGTATGTTTTTAGCGAACAATTTTTTTAGCAAAAAATAGCTAAGCCGTAATTTTAATTATAAAATAGTTCTTTTTACCCCGTTGTAATAGAATATAATTGTTTGCAATTACATCTTTTAATCCCAGCTCATAATTTTCGGTTATTTTTTCTTTATTTACAGCAATAGAATTTTCTTTAAGTGCTCGCCTCGCCTCGCCATTAGATTTTAAGAAGCCACTTTTTTCATTTAACGCTGCAATGATTGGAATCCCCATTGAAATTTCTTCTCGGCTAATTTCTGCTTGCTGAACACCGTCAAAAATATCTAAGAAGGTCAATTCATCTAGCGATCGTAAATCGTCTGTTGTTGAATTACCAAACAAAATTGAGGAGGCCATTATGGCATTTTCTAGGGCTTCTTCCGAATGCACCATTTTGGTTACCTCATTGGCAATTGTTTTTTGCAACAAGCGTAAATGCGGTGCTGCATTATGTTCAACAATTAAGGTTTCAATCGTTTCCTGATCTAAAAAAGTAAAGATTTTAATATAATTTTCGGCATCCTCATCAGAGGCATTTAACCAATATTGATAAAATTTATATGGAGAGGTACGTTCAGTATCTAGCCAAATATTACCCCCTTCTGACTTGCCAAACTTACTTCCGTCGGCTTTAGTAATGAGCGGACAAGTGATTGCAAACGCTTTGCCTTGGACTTTTCTCCGTACCAATTCTGTTCCTGTTGTAATATTTCCCCATTGGTCAGAACCTCCCATTTGAAGTTTACAATCTAAGGTTTCATAGAGGTGTAAGAAGTCATACCCTTGAATTAATTGATAGGTAAATTCGGTAAAACTCATTCCTTCTTTTGCATCAGAGCTAAACCTGTTTTTAACAGAGTCTTTAGCCATCATGTAATTTACGGTAATGTGTTTGCCAATATCGCGTGCAAAATCTAAAAATGTTAGGTCCTTCATCCAATCGTAATTATTAACAAGAAGGGCTGCATTTTTATCTTGATCTGAAAAATTTAAAAACCGTTCTAACTGGCCTTTGATTCCTTTAATATTCTTCGTTAAGGCTTGTTCATCTAATAAATTGCGTTCTTTTGATTTTCCTGAAGGATCTCCAATCATTCCTGTTGCACCTCCAACCAGCGCCACTGGTCGATGACCTGCGCGCTGAAAATGCATCAATACAATGATTTGTACTAAACTGCCAATATGAAGTGAATCTGCAGTGGGATCAAAGCCAATATATGCCGTGGTCATTTCCTTTTCTAATTGCTCTTCCGTTCCGGGCATGATATCGTGTAATAAACCTCTCCAGCGAAGTTCATTGACAAAATTGTTCTTCATAATGTATAAATTTTGGCAAAGATATGTTTAATCACGCATAATTTCAACTGCAAGCATTTTTCTTTTTTAATAAGATGACGCCATCCCAATAGTCTCTTAAATAATTTAATTATTATAGACCACATCGGTAATGCCTTTCAGATTTTAGTAAAAAATTGGTTGGGATAAATTCGTAAAAAATGAGGTCATCTATGCCATCCATCCATGAAATATTAGTTACTTTAGAAGCATGATTTTAGTCACAGGAGGAACCGGATTAGTAGGATCGCATTTGTTGTATCAATTGGTGCAAACAAATGACAATGTTATTGCAATTTATAGAAATGAAGCCCATAAAAAAAAGGTGAAAAACGTTTTTGCTTACTATACTACAGCGGTTCAAGCCTTGTACTCAAAAATTATATGGCGTTCAGCAGACATTACCGATATAAACGCGTTAGACCTTGCATTTAAAGGGGTTACGCATGTATATCATGCCGCAGCATTAATTTCATTTGCCCCAAAAGATTATTATGCCTTACGAAAAGTAAATATCGAAGGTACGGCTAATGTGGTTAATTTGTGTATTGAGCACGGCATAAAAAAACTGTGTTATGTTAGCTCGGTCGCTGCCGTTGGTAAGCCTATTACGGGTACGGCCATTCGCGAAACGAATGAGTGGAATGTAAGTGAAAATAATTACGGTTATGCCATTACAAAATACG
>Ga0209344_10000396_pt1 | contig 80079 bp, 74 predicted proteins | sample Cruoilmetagenom6_FD_187293 | JGI IMG/M metagenome (GOLD analysis project Ga0209344, IMG submission 187293) | Oil polluted marine microbial communities from Coal Oil Point, Santa Barbara, California, USA - Santa Barbara Oil Seep Sample 6 (SPAdes)... | ecosystem: Environmental > Aquatic > Marine... | reverse complement strand
ATTTGGAACAACACGCGCGAGGTCATCGGTCAAGCGCTCTCCAAGGCCAACATCACCCGCCACAGCATCGCCGCGGTCGGCATCACCAACCAGCGCGAAACGGCCATCATCTGGGACCGCGCCACCGGCAAGCCCGTCTACAACGCCATCGTCTGGCAAGACACCCGCACTCAGGCCATCATCGATCGCATCGCCGATGGCGACACCGACAAGTTCAAGAAAATAACCGGATTGCCGCTCGCAACCTATTTTTCGGCATCCAAGATTGTTTGGATGCTCGACAATGTCGACGGAGTCCGCGAGCGTGCCGAAGCTGGTGAACTCGCGTTTGGCACGCCAGACACTTGGGTGCTCTGGAACCTGACGGGCGGCCCCGATGGCGGAGTACATGCGACCGACGTCACCAATGCAAGCCGCACTCTGCTGATGGATCTAGAGTCGCGTACGTGGAGTGAGGAGATTCTCTCTGAACTAGGCATCCCCGCCTCCCTCATGCCCGAAATCCGCAGCTCTTCTGAGGTCTACGGCACGGTCTCGTCTTCCAGCTTGCTGCGCGAGGTGCCGGTCGCCGGAATTCTCGGCGATCAACAAGCCGCGACGTTCGGCCAGGCCGCGTTCGAGGCTGGTGAATCCAAGAACACCTACGGCACGGGTAATTTCTTGCTCACCAACACCGGCACCGAGATTGTGCACTCGGCGAACGGTCTCATCACGACTCTGGCATACCAACTTGGCAATGACGATCCGCGCTATGCGATCGAAGGGTCGATCGCGGTCACGGGTTCGCTCGTGCAGTGGCTGCGTGACAACCTCGGCATCATCTCTCGTTCCGAAGAGGTCGAAACCCTTGCTGCCTCAGTCGACGACAATGGCGGCGTTTACTTCGTGCCTGCGTTCTCTGGTCTCTTTGCGCCTCACTGGCGTCCGGATGCCCGGGGAGCGATCCTCGGCCTCACGCGTTTTGCCAACAAGGGTCACATTGCTCGCGCCGCACTCGAAGCCACCGCGTTCCAAACCAGCGACGTGATCGAAGCAGCCAATGCGGATGCCGACGTCGCAATGACGGAACTGCGAGTGGATGGCGGCATGGTCGCCAACTCCGCGCTCATGCAATTTCAGGCGGACATCCTCAACATGCCCGTCGTGCGCCCCGAGATCGCCGAAACCACCGCGCTTGGCGCCGCCTACGCTGCGGGTCTCGCCGTTGAGTACTGGAGTGGTCTCGATGAGTTGCGCGCCAACTGGAGCGAGGGTGAGCGTTGGGAGCCTCAGATGGAGGACGCAGAGCGTGAGCGCCTGCTGCGCAGCTGGAAGAAGGCGATTTCTAAGACCCTCGACTGGGTCGATGAGGACACCGACTAGCGCAGCAAGCCCACTGTTCCGGATGGGCCGCTGCTTCCGCAGCAACCCCACCGGAATTCGTGTGACCCTAACGGTTGGTCGCCGCGACCCACTCGTCGAGCTTGGCGTGAGCGAGACCCGAATCTACGACGTGTTCTGCCCGTTCCAGCTGTTCGCCTAGACGCACCAGTAGCGGGCGCTGGCGCTGTTCGGGGTCCTTCGCCAACTCGAAGGCAGCGAACCCTGCGGCCGCGTTCAACAGCACGACATCTCGTGCGGGAGACTTGTCCCCCGCCAGAATGGAGCGAATCACCTGCGCGTTGTATTCGGGGTCCTTGCCCAGCAGCGCTTCGATCGGGGCACGAGGGATTCCCAACTCCAGCGGATCTAGGTCATGTTCGGTAACGAGTCCGCCCGATACTTCCCACACGTGGCTGTGGCCGGTGGTAGTGAGCTTATCGATTCCATCATCGCCGCGATACACGAGTGCCGTGGCGCCGCGGGTCTGAAACACCCCAACAAGAAGACTGACCCGTTCACGACTGCCCACGCCAACCGCGGATGCTTGCGGTCTGGCCGGGTTGCACAGTGGTCCGAGAATATTGAACAGCGTCGGAATCCCAAGCTCACGACGTGTTGGTCCAGCATGGGCGAAACCGGGGTGGAAGAGAGCGGCGTATACGAAGGTGATGCCTACCTCATCGAGCACCTGGGCGACCCGCTCTGGCGAGAGATCGAGTTTCAACCCCAAGGCGCTGAGAACATCGGACGCTCCGCTCTTGCTGCTCGCTGCACGGTTGCCGTGCTTGATCACGGGAACATCTCCGGCCGCAGCGATTATTGATGCAACAGAGGAAATGTTGAGAACCGCGCCGTAGGGGTCGCCACCGGTTCCGACAATGTCCAAGGCCATGGGGTCGACCGGAAGCGGCAGGGCACTAGCGAGAGCTGCATCCCGAAATCCAACAATTTCGTCGACAGTCTCGCCCTTAATGCGCAGCGCAATCAGCAGTGCAGCGAGCTGCGCCGAAGTTGCTTCGCCATTCATGACGGATTGCATTGCCCACTCGGCCTGGTTTATGGATAAATCGGTGCCTGCGACAAGAGTTGAGAGGATTTCTGGCCAAGTTGGGGTGGAAGACATGACTGAAATCCTACCGATCCTGTCGCGACTGGCCGGATATTGAAAAACTAACGTCGAGTTATCAGCCATAATAGATACGTGACCACAGCTGCCCTCAATCGCTCGCTCGGAGCCCAGTCTGTCCAACGACCGAACACTGTTGCGGTCGGTACCATCGTTTGGCTTGGTAGCGAGGTGATGTTCTTCGCCGGCCTCTTCGCCATCTACTTCACTCTGAAGTCGATGTCTCCCGAATTGTGGGCCGAGCAGACCGCCAAGCTCAACGTGCCATTTGCGACCACGATCACGATCATTCTCGTGCTCTCGTCGGTTACCTGCCAGTTCGGCGTTTTCGCCGCAGAGCGGATGCAAATGAACCGCACAGGCACGCTAGGCCAGTTCTGGAAGTGGGGCATGGTCGAGTGGTTCTTCCTTACCTTCGCTATGGGAGCCGTGTTCGTTACCGGTCAGGTGTACGAATACGCAATGCTCGTTTCTGAGCACGTGAGCCTCTCGAGCGACTCCTACGGCTCGGCCTTCTACATCACCACCGGTTTCCACGGTCTCCACGTAGCCGGTGGACTCATCGCCTTCCTGCTGGTGATCGGTCGCGGTTTCGCCGTGAAGAACTTCGGCCACAAAGAGGCAACAAGTGCGATCGTTGTGTCCTACTACTGGCACTTCGTTGACGTGGTCTGGATTGGCCTCTTCGCAATCATCTACTTGCTCAAATAAGAAACGGAATAGAAGCAATGGCCACAAAGGCAGTCAGCGCGTCACGCAGGTCACGACCTGCAGGTCGACGCCATCCCCTTGCGACTGTAGCCCTCCTACTCGTTGGACTTCTGGGAACGGGCGGCGCTTACGCGCTGTTTACCTCGAGCGCAACAGCAGACACCAGTGCATCAGCGGAAGCTCTTGTCGAGGAGGGCGGAAAGCTCTTCGCAGCGAACTGTGCCACCTGTCACGGACTCGACCTTGAAGGTACGACTCAGGGTCCGACGTTGATTGGCGTCGGCGCCGCAGCCACCGATTTCCAGGTGGGCACCGGCCGTATGCCGATGGCAATTACCGGCCCGCAGGCGGAAGTCAAGCCTGTTCAGTTCACCGACGAACAGATTGCGGCGCTCTCCGTGTTCGTTGCGGCGCAGAGTCCTGGCCCGGCAATTCCTGCCGACATGTACCTCACCGGTGACGGTGACGTATCAAATGGAGCCGAACTTTTCCGCATCAACTGTGCGATGTGTCACAACGTTGCCGGCGCCGGCGGGGCCCTCACCGAGGGTAAGTACGCTCCTGCACTGGCCGGAGTCACCGAAAAGCACGCCTACGAAGCCATGCTTACCGGGCCGCAGAACATGCCCGTGTTCAACGACACCAACCTCACTCCTGAAGAGAAGGCCGACATCATCACGTGGCTGAAGTACCTCGATGAGACTCCTTCCGTTGGTGGATTCACGCTTGGATCACTCGGCCCAGTCTCCGAGGGCCTGTTCATCTGGATCTTTGGCTTGGGAGCGATCGTGGCAATCACGGTCTGGCTCACGGCTAAATCAAACTAGTTAGCGACCGCTTAGCAGCGGACGGTTGAAGGGATAAGAATGGCAGACGACCACGGCGATACCGCCGGCAGCACGGCTGCGGGTAAGGACGTCGAGAAGCACGGCGCTCCTGCACAAAGTGCAGGCACCGCTGTCGTCGCGTCCGACGAGGTACCCAACCCCGGGTTCCCACCGCATCGCCCACGCGTTACGGATCTTGACCCCAAGGTCAACAAGCAGCAAGAGCGCCGTGTCATCGCGCTGTTCTCGCTGTCGATACTCGGAAGTGTGCTCGCTGTAGCCGCGTACTTCGCGTTCCCGATCGAACCGGGCGACATGGATTCGGTACGCAACAACACGCTCTTCCTCGGTCTCGGCATCACGCTTGGACTCCTGGGGATCGGCATTGGTGCTGTTCACTGGGCGAAATCGCTCATGGACGGCCAGGAGCTCGTTGAGCAACGTCACAGCACTCGAGGCAGCGAAAAAACCCGCGCTAAGGCGATCGAGGTCTTTACGCTCGGCAACAAGGAGTCTGGTTTCGGACGCCGCACGCTGCTGCGCAACACCCTAATCGGTGCTCTCGTCGTCACGCCGTTGCCCGCCATTGCACTCTTCCGTGACCTCGCTCCCGCCGAAGACCCGGTCGGCCTCTTGAAGCACACCTTCTGGGAGGCAGGCATGCGCCTGACCCGCGACCCCAGCGGAACCCCCATCAAGGCATCCGATCTGACGATCGGTTCCGCGTTCCAGGTGATCCCTGAGGGTCTCAACGACTCGGAGCACCGCATCGAGGAGAAGGCGAAAGCCGCCGTTTTGCTGGTACGACTCAAGCCAGAAGACCTCGAGGTCTCAGAGGGACGCGAAGACTGGAACTACGACGGAATCGTTGCCTACTCCAAGATTTGCACCCACGTTGGATGTCCGGTCGCACTCTACGAACAGCAGACACACCACCTGCTGTGCCCGTGCCACCAGTCACAGTTCGACATCAAGCGCGAAGCAGCGGTCATCTTTGGGCCCGCCAAGCGTCCACTTCCGCAATTGCCGATCACCATTGACTCAGAGGGTTACCTCATCGCCAAGAGCGACTTCGAAGAGCCCGTCGGACCAAGCTTCTGGGAGCGCCAGCTATGACAACCACAACCACCCAGAGCACAGCGCCCAAGACCCGCGGACAGCGCTTCACTTCAGCTGCCGCAAACTACGTTGACGAGCGCACCAGCATTTCGGGACTCGTCAAAGAGGTAGGTCGCAAGATCTTCCCCGACCACTGGTCGTTCATGCTTGGCGAGGTAGCACTTTATAGCTTCGTCGTCATTTTGCTGTCGGGAACGTTCTTGACGTTCTTCTTCGAGGCCTCGATGGTTGAGGTGCACTATGAGGGCTCGTACGCTCCCCTGAAGGGAATCGAAATGTCGGCCGCTATGGCGTCGACGCTCGACATCTCCTTCGATGTCCGCGGTGGACTGCTCATGCGGCAGGTTCACCACTGGGCTGCGCTGCTCTTCGTTGCAGCCATCGGTCTGCACATGCTTCGCGTGTACTTCACCGGTGCATTCCGCAAGCCACGAGAGATCAACTGGTTCATCGGTTTCGTGCTCTTCATTCTGGCAATGGCCGAAGGATTCACCGGATACTCGCTGCCCGATGACCTGCTCTCGGGCAACGGTCTGCGCATCATCGACGGCATGGTCAAGGGCATCCCCGTTATCGGTACCTGGATCTCGTATCTTCTGTTCGGTGGAGAGTTCCCCGGCGTCGACATCGTGAGCCGTCTCTACATCCTGCACATCATGTTGCTGCCGGCGATCATCATCGCGGCGCTTGGTGTTCACCTATTACTTCTCATCGTCAACAAGCACACCCAGTTCGCCGGCCCGGGCCACACCAACGACAACGTCGTCGGTGCCCCCATCATGCCGGGATTCGCCGCGAAGGCTGGTGGGTTCTTCTTCATCGTCTTCGGTGTGATCATGCTGATCGCCTCGACGTTCTCCATCAACCCGGTGTGGAACTACGGCCCCTACGACCCCTCCCCTGTTTCGGCAGGAACCCAGCCAGACTGGTACATCGGATTCGCCGACGGTGCGCTCCGACTAGTGCCGCCAGGGTGGGAAACCGAGTGGTTCGGCTTCACCTGGTCGTTCAACATCATCGCTCCGCTGGTGATTCTGGGCTTGTTCATTGCGATTGTGGCCTTCTACCCCTTCATCGAGGCGTGGATCACCGGAGACAAGCGTGAGCACCACATCGCCGACCGACCCCGCAACGCTCCGACCCGTACCGCTATCGGCGCAGCGGGAGTGACGTTCTACGCGGTCCTGTGGGCGGCAGCGAGCTCGGACCTCATCGCTACGCACTTCAAACTGTCGATCGAGGGTGTTATCCACTCCTGCCAGGCTCTGCTCATCTTCGGGCCGATCATCGCGTACTTCCTCACGAAGCGTGTCTGTATCGGTCTGCAGAAGAAGGACCGTGAGATCGCTCTGCACGGCTATGAGTCCGGTCGAATCGTACGACTGCCACACGGTGAGTACATCGAGGTTCACGAGCAGCTTGACGAGTTCGAGCGTTGGAAGCTGGTCAGCTACACCGACTACAAGCCGCTCATGATCCGTCCCAACGCTCAGGGACGCATCACCTTCGGACAGAAGCTGCGCGCCTCGGCATCACGCTGGTTCTTCGAAGACCGCATCGCCCCTGTCTCGCAGGGTGAGATCGAACAGTCGAAGGACGCGCACCACTAGAAATCCCTCCCCCGGATTAACGTTTGTGGGCCTCGCCGAAGCTACTTCGGTGAGGCCCACACTCGGTTAACGCCCTGCACGACAGTTCCATTGTCTTGCAGGGAGGGATGGGGAGGGCGAAGGTACCTGCCGGGCAGACACAGGGCCTGATGAGACCGTTCCGTCCGCTCGCCTGACAGCCCAGCAACGTCGCGCAGCACTTTCCCGAGGTTCGCCACATCGTGAGTGCCGGCGCCACGGAGGTTGGTGATGGCCTGGCGGACCAATGAACGTAGAACCCCTGCGGTTCGCAGTAGTGCCCGGGTCACAAAGCCCGCGCAGGCTCTCACAGGCGCGCAGCGCCGTTCAGACAGCCGCGCAGGCGCCTATCAACTCCCGGAAATGCCCGATCGCGTCTGACGACGACCTAGGCAACGACGGTGACGCCCCTAGTCGAAGACGCGCTTCAAGAAATCGGCGGTCGACATGTAGCCGATGCGCTCGAAGAAGTCTGCCGAACCGCGACTCGGCACAGTCAGCTGGCGAACGCCGCGCTCTAGACAGACTGCCTCGACTGCCTCCACAAGGCTCGTACCGATACCAGTGCTCTGCACACTACTGTCGACTACGAGCTCTTGGAGCTGCGCGGAGTTGCCGTTGGTGTGCAGCAGTTGTGCGATGGTCGCGAAGGCGTAGCCAACCACACCGCCGGACGCTTCTGCGACCAGCATTAGTGTGGTCGACCTATCGCCAATCGCGTGTTCGAATGCCGAGTCGAACGCCGATCGCTCGGGTGTGTACTCGGTTCCCAATTGCTTGAGCAGCTCAAACACTGATTCCGCGTCTGCGACAGATGCGGAACGAATCTGCACGGGTTTAGCGGGAGAAGTATCCGCGGTAATACTCATACGTCCACCCTACGAGGCTAATGACGACGATTCCCCCGCCGATAAACGCGATCCACGGCCCAATTGCGACGCCCAAGAACACGAGCGAAGCAGAACCGGCTAGTACGATCGGCCACCAGCTCCAGGGACTAAAGTGTCCCTGCTCCGCGTCGCCGTCTTCAATATTGGCGTCCATGACGTCTTCGGCGAGTTCGCCGCCCTGAGCCTTGTGAACCTTGCCCAGGTAAAACGCGATGAGCGCCCACAGGGCTCCGCTCAGGAGCAACGCAATCGTTCCAACCCACTCGATCTGCTGGTGAGCTGCGTCGATCAATGACCATGCGACATAGACTCCCGCAAGGATGACGAAGAAGACCGTCAGAATCCAGTACAGCTTGACGTTGGCGTTCATGTGCTACTTAACCTTCTCGTCTGCGAGGTCATAGACGGGGGCGTCAGGCGCGTCCTTGCCTGGACCAATTCCAACAGGGATACCCGCTTCAGGGTGGTTCATATCGAACGCCGGGGATTCCGAACGAATTCGAGGAATCGAGGTGAAGTTGTGGCGTGGCGGCGGGCAGCTTGTGGCCCACTCGAGCGAACGGCCGTAGCCCCACGGGTCATTGACAGTGACCTTGGGCGCCTTGCGGGCGGTGATGTACACGTTGAAGAGGAACGGAATCATCGAGACCGCGAGGATGAAGGCTCCGATAGTGGATACCTGGTTCATCCAGGTGACGCCATCCTCTTCAAGGTAGGTGCGGTAACGACGCGGAAGTGCGACGACACCGGCCCAGTGCTGGATGAGGAACGTCATGTGGAATCCGATGAACAACAGCCAGAAGTGAATCTTACCGAGGCTCTCGTTGAGCATCTTTCCCGTCCACTTAGCCCACCAGAAGTAGAATCCGGCGAACATGGCGAAGACGACGGTTCCGAACACGACGTAGTGGAAGTGAGCCACAACAAAGTAGGTGTCGGAGACGTGGAAGTCCAGAGGCGGGCTAGCCAAGATGACACCGGTGAGACCACCGAACGTGAAGGTCACGAGGAAGCCGATGGTCCAGAGCATAGGTGTCTCGAAGGTCAGCGAGCCACGCCACATCGTTCCGACCCAGTTGAAGATCTTCACACCAGTTGGCACCGCGATGAGCATCGTCATGAGAGAGAAGAACGGAAGAAGAACCGATCCGGTGACGTACATGTGGTGAGCCCACACCGTGATGGAGAGAGCGGCAATCGAGATTGTCGCGTAGATCAGGGTGGTGTACCCGAAGATCGGTTTCCGGCTAAACACCGGCAGAATCTCCGACACAATGCCGAAGAACGGCAGCGCAATGATGTAGACCTCAGGGTGTCCAAAGAACCAGAAGAGGTGCTGCCACAACAGGACTCCGCCATTAGCGGCGTCATAGATGTGGGCGTCAAAGACGCGATCGGCGCCGAGGCCGAACATCGCAGCGGCCAGAACCGGGAACGCCATCAGCACGAGCAGCGATGTCACGAGCGTGTTCCAAGTGAAAATGGGCATCCGGAACATGGTCATGCCGGGTGCTCGCATCGTGATGATGGTGGTGATGAAGTTCACTGCACCCAGAATGGTGCCGAAACCACTGATTGCGAGCCCGAAGACCCAGAGATTTCCGCCCAAGCCAGGCGAGAACGTCGTGCTCGACAGCGGCGCGTAAGCGAACCAACCGAAGGATGCCGCACCCTGTGGGGTGAGGAAGCCGGCGACAGCAATCAACGAACCGAAGCTGTAGAGCCAGTAGGCGAAAGCGTTGAGTCGCGGGAACGCGACGTCGGGGGCACCAATCTGAAGGGGCATGAGCACGTTGGCGAATCCCGCAAACAGCGGAGTAGCGAACATGAGCAACATGATCGTGCCGTGCATTGTGAACAGCTGGTTGTACTGCTCCCCTGTTGCGACAACCGACAGTCCCGGCTCAAAGAGCTGAGCTCGGATGACGAGCGCCATCACGCCACCGAGCAGGAAGTAGAAGAAGGAGGTGATCAGGTACATGTACCCGATGGTTTTGTGGTCAGTCGAGGTGATCCAGTTCACCAGGACGTTGCCCTTACGTTCGACGCTCATGAACCCTATTCCTCGTCGCTGCTGCCGTTGCCGGGCAAGTTCTGGTTGACGTTGTAATCAAGGCCGATCTGGCCTTCAAAGCCGGCGGCACGCTGGCCTTCGATGTACTCGTCGTATTCGGCCTCGGAGACAACCTCGACAGTGAAGAGCATGAGCGAGTGGTACTCGCCACACAGCTCAGCGCACTTGCCCTGGTAGGTGCCTTCCTTGGTCGGGATGAAGTACATGTAGTTGCTCTTGCCGGGGATCATGTCCTTCTTGTACAAGAAGTCCACAACCCAGAAGGAGTGAAGGACATCGCGAGACTCGATCTTGATTTCGACCTTTTGATCCACCGGCAATACGAGCACCGGCAGGTCGTCGACGTTGACCGTTCCGTCTGGATCGAAGTCTGCCTGCACTCCAGCGCTGTAGACGTTCTCGTCGATGTAGTTGAAGTCCCAAGCCCAACGCTTGCCGATGACCTCAATGGAAACATCGGGGTCCACGTCGACCGCTTCGATCGCTGCCTGATCCCGCGCCGTGAAGGCGAAGAAACCGACGACCAAGATCAACGGAACGATCGTGTAGAAGACCTCGATCGGCATGTTGTAGCGAAGCTGAACGGGGAGACCGGTCTGTCCGCGACGACGACGATAAACGACGGCGGCCCAGATGATGAGGCCCCACGTAATGACACCGACAACGAGCAAAACGATCCACGACGTAACCCAGAGGCCGATGATCCGGCTCGTGTGGTTGGTGGTCTCGGCGTCTCCGGGGAGCCAACCCTGCAATTGCTCCTGAGTGCAGCCGGTGAGTACCAGCATTGTTACCAGAGCGAGTGGGATCGCTGCCCATCGAATTCGGCGGTTGGAGCGCACCTGTGACCTCTCGAAGAACACGGACTAATACCTTTCCAGTCTATATGCAGCAAGAGGAGGTAAGGGTTACCGGCTCGCCCCGCACAAGCGAAAAGGCGCACCAAATCGGCGCACCTCCTCGAAAAATTGCTATGAAATTAGTGAAAACTATCGCCGCAGGCGCAGCTGCCCTCGGCATTGGGGTTATCGATAGTGAAGCCCTGCTTCTCAATCGTGTCCTCAAAATCGATGCTTGCGCCGTCAAGATACGGAACGCTCATCTTGTCGACTACGACCTCGACACCGTCTCCGAAGTCACGGCTCACATCGCCGTCTAGGTAGCGTTCGTCGAAGTAGAGCTGGTAAATAAGGCCAGAGCATCCGCCCGGTTGCACCGCCAGACGCAGGCGCAAATCATCGCGGCCCTCTTGCGTCATGAGGCTTCGAACCTTATTCGAGGCGGCCTCCGTGAGCGCGACCCCGTGGGTGCCAGTTTCAACAGCGGATTCAGTCATGCGCCAATTCTACGCCCGACGTTCCAACTTTGCGAGCAGCAGCGCCTCGGTGAGGATTGCCCGCTTAAAAACTCCCAAATGCAGCGACTCATTGGGGCTGTGCGCGCGCGACTCGGGGTCCTCAACTCCGGTAACCAGAATCTGGGCTTCGGGAAAAACTTCAACCAGATCAGAAATGAACGGGATTGACCCACCGATCCCGGTCTCTAGCGGTTCGTTTCCCCACGCCTCGTGCATCGCCGCCTTAACCACTTCGACGGCCCATCCGCTGGTGTCGACGAGGAACGGACTACCTTTGTCCACATCCGAGATCTCAAGGTGAGCCCCAAAGGGCGCGTTCGCTTCCAAGTGACTGCGCAGTGCCTCAAAAGCGGCGTCTGGATCTTGCCCTGGGGCGATTCGCGCACTTACTTTGACTGTGACCCGTGGGGTCAAGGTGTTCGAAGCGTTGATCACGGTTGGCGCGTCGATGCCCGTTATCGTCACCGCCGGTTTGTTCCACAGCCGACCAAGCACCGAACCGGTGCCAACCGACGACACTCCATCAAGGAGTCCGGCCTCGTGCCGCAGTTTTTCTTCACTGTATTCGGGAGTCGGCGCATCGCGGCTCGTGAGTTCCGGCACAGCGACAACACCATCGTCGTCGTGCAAGGTCGACAACAGCTTGATCGCGGCGAGCATCGCATCGGGGGCGGCTCCCCCGAACATTCCAGAGTGCGAAGCGTGAGCCAAGGTTGAGACCGCTAGTTTGAAGGTCACATTGCCCCGAAGGCCCACAGTCAGTGACGGAGTATGCACATCCCAGTTGTCGGAGTCAGCGACAACGATCACATCGGCAGCAAGCTTTTGACGGTTCTCTTTAATGAAGTTGGCGAATGATCGAGACCCAAACTCCTCCTCTCCCTCAAAGAACGCGACGAGACCGAGGTCGAAATCGTCTCCGACCGTCTCGACGAAGGCGCGGATCGCGGCGACATGCGCCATGATTCCTGCCTTGTCGTCCGCGGCACCACGGCCGTAGAGACGATCACCACGCACCGTCGGCTCGAACGGCGGCGAATCCCAGTCCGCGTCTTGGCCCGGAGGCTGAACGTCATGGTGCGCATAGAGCAAAATCGTCGGCTTACCGTTCCTTGCCTTCCGGGTAGCGAGAAGTGCCGGGTGCCCTAGTGTTTCGTCGTCAATCGAAGCTTGCGCAAGTTCGACGGTGTCGAAAACACCAATGCTCTCGATCATCGCCTTCGCGGCTTCTGCACTGCGCACCACCTGTTGCGCATCGAAGCCATCCCACGACACGGAGGGAATACGCACGAGAGACCCAAGCTCCGCAATAGTTGCCGGTAGCGCCGATTCAACGGCTTCTGTGAGCTGTGCGAGGAGTGGATCGGGAGTCATCGACGCTGACGTCGGCTGCGGCGTGTGAGTCATACGGGTAATCTTAGATCGACACCAACGCAAGGAACTCCTGTGGCAAAAGCATCTCCTACCGATAACACTCCCCTCCCCGAGAACTCTGGCGAGCACGACAGCGCCGCCACGGGCAAGGGACGCCCCACCCCGACACGCAAAGAGCGCGAAGCCGCCAACCTGCGGCCGCTGGTTTCCAACGACCGCAAGGAAGCGCGTCGCACCGCTCGCGCTCAGTTGCAGGCAGAGCGCGAACGCGCCCGTGTTGGGATGGCCAATGGCGAAGAGAAGTATCTGCCTATTCGCGACCGTGGCCCGCAGAAGCGCTTTGTTCGCGACTATGTCGACGCTCGGATCAACGTGGGCGAAATGCTCATACCCGTCATGTTTGCCGTCATTATCTTGACGTTCTTCCCACAGCCGGAAGTTCAAGTAATCGGCCTGATGGCTCTCTGGGGATTCTTCTTGGTAGCAACCATCGACGCAATTCTGCTTGGCCTACGGTTGCGCAAGAAGATCGACGAGAAGTTCGGCCAATCGCGCGCCGAGAGGATTCGCTGGTACGCCGCTATGCGTTCACTTCAGCTGCGCGTTATGCGTTTACCGAAGCCACAGGTCAAGCGCGGCGAGTTCCCAAGCTAGGTTGCCAAATCTGACGCGACTATGCGGCGGTCTCTTTTCGCAATAGTCGCGAAAGACCTCGGTTGATTGAGCGGGCCCAGAGTGGGCCGCGGTAAATGAAACCGGTGTATCCCTGAACAAGGGTTGCGCCGTGTCGCAGACGCTCGGCTACGTCCTCGGCGGTCTCGACTCCTCCGACGGAGATGACGCAAAACTCGGCGGGGACCACTTCGCGAATGACGCTCAATAGTTCAAGGGAACGAGCAGCAACAGGCTTGCCCGAAACTCCCCCGGCGCCGGCAGCCTCGATAACAGCAGCCGGCGTTGACAACCCTTCGCGGGACAGTGTGGTGTTGGTCGCAATTATGCCGTCGAGTACCTCGACTGCGAGACGGGCAATAGCCCTCGCCTGGTCATCGCTGACATCGGGCGCAATCTTGACAAGCACAGGGGTGTCACCGGCAGCCGACTTCACGGCGGTCAATAACGGCTTGAGCCTGTCGATTTCCTGCAATCCTCGGAGTCCTGGAGTGTTTGGCGAACTGACATTGACCACGAGGTAGTCGGCCAGCGGCGCCAAGGCGCGCGTGCTCGTCAGATAGTCGGCAACAGCGTCCTCAACGGCAACCACACGAGACTTGCCAATGTTGACGCCGATGATCGGGTGCCCTCGGCGACGACGTGCACGCTCAAGGACCTGTGATGCCTTCGCCGCGCCCGCGTTGTTGAAACCCATGCGGTTGATGACACCGCGGTCGGCGATCAGACGGAACAAGCGGGGCTTGGGGTTACCCTGCTGAGGGATAGCCGTGATCGTCCCCACCTCGACATGGCTGAATCCCAGCTGCCCGAGTCCGTGAATACCGACGCCTGACTTATCGAACCCTGCGGCCACACCAAACGGTGACTCAAAAGTAAGACCGAGGGCCTCAACCCGCAGCGCGGGATCCGGAGTGCGTTGCAGGAGCCGGCCTATTCCTGTCGCGGGAAGCGCGCGAATCACGGCGAAAGCGAGCGAATGCGCGAACTCGGGATCGAGCCGCTTGAGAACCGTGCGGAAGAAAAGATCGTACATAGCAAGCAACGCTCTCAGCGATAGAAGGTGGGAAACTGCGAAACGGGGTCGGTAGCGCCTAGGTGGCAGTGCCGTGGTCTAAGCGCAACTGACTGATCGCCGAATCGAAGTCGTCGAGAGAGTCAAAGGCCTGGTAGACACTCGCGAATCGAAGATAGGCGACCTCATCAAGCTCGCGCAGCGGCGACAGGATCGCGAGCCCAATTTCGTTGGCATCGATCTGGGCGGTACCGGTGGCCCTAATCGATTCTTCGACCTTCTGCGCAAGAATGGCCAAATCGGTGTCGGTAACCGGACGCCCTTGACATGCTTTCCGCACGCCGCTGACAATCTTTTCGCGACTGAACGACTCCACGACACCATTGCGCTTGATCACATTGAGTGAGGCTGTCTCGGTGGTCGAGAATCGTCGGCCGCATTCAGGACACTGCCGCCGCCGACGAATCGCCAGCCCATCGTCGCTCGTGCGAGAATCAACGACCCTGGTATCAGGATGCCTGCAAAAAGGGCAATACATAGTGTTTCAAGAATACCCGCTTAGCGATCCCGGAAGCGCGCACTCACCGCCGAGCCGTGAGCCGGGAGATCTTCGGCGCTGCTCAGCGCGACGATGTGCGGCTCAAGACTGCGCAGAGCATCATGGCTGTATCGAATGATCTGTTGCGGGCGCAGGAAGGTGTAGGCACCGAGGCCAGCGGAAAAGCGGGACTGCCCGCCAGTAGGCAGTACGTGATTGGATCCCGCCAAGTAGTCGCCCAAACTCACCGGAGACTGTGCGCCCAAGAAGATAGCACCCGCGTTGTCGATCATGTCGAGCACCGCGCCCGGCTCTTCCGCATGAATCTCGAGGTGCTCTGGGCCGTAGGCATTGCTGAGCGCCGCAGCAGCCGTCATGTCACTGATCAACACAATGGCCGACTGCTGGCCGTCAAGAGCCGTTCCCGCGCGCTGTGAATGCGGCGTCGCGGCGAGTTGTTCTGCCAGAGACGAACGAACCGACTCGGCGAGCTCTTCGGAGTCGGTGACGAGCACTGCCGCTGCTAGCTCATCGTGTTCGGCTTGGCTGAGGAGGTCGGCAGCAACGAGGTGCGGATCGGCTGCACCATCCGCAATGATCAGAATTTCCGTTGGTCCCGCTTCGGAGTCGATTCCGACGATTCCCCGTACCGCACGCTTGGCGGCAGCAACGTAAACGTTCCCCGGCCCAGTGATGATGTCTACCGGGTTGAGGCCCAGCCCTGGAACGCCATAGGCGAAGGCACCGATAGCACCAGCGCCACCCATTGCATAGACTTCGTCAACACCAAGCAGGCCAGCAGCACCGAGAATCGTGGGGTGAACTGCCCCGCCGAACGCTCGTTGTGCCGGCGATGCCAGCGCAACGGAAGCGACACCGGCGACCTGTGCAGGCACGACGTTCATGATCACGCTCGATGGGTACACCGCCTTGCCACCAGGAACGTACAGTCCGACTCTGTTCACGGGCTGCCAGCGCTGCACGATCTCGGCACCCTCCCCCAGTTCGGTCATGACGGGCGACGGCACTTGTGCTTTACTCGCCAGACGCACGCGGTCAATAGCTAGTTCCAACGCTTCTCGCACGGAGGAATCCAAAGCGCGCGTGGCACGAGTGATCTCGTCAGCATGAATACGCACTCGTTCTGGACGAATCCCGTCGAGTCGTTCTGCCTGGTCAAGCAGGGCGTTCTCGCCGTTTTCCCGAACATCATCGATGAGCTGGACAGCAGAAGTGGACGCGACGGAAACATCCATCTGAGCGCGAGGAATGACACGAGCCAGTTCAGCGCGACTCAAGACGGCGGTACGGAGATCAATAGTATTCAACGACATGGCTTGACCATGGTAGTTCGTTCGGCCCGTGGAACTTGTCCACGCCCGTTAGGGTTGAGTCAAGAATATGGATACTTCAGCAACATTTGATGGACTTGAAGCACTCAAGAGTGCCTTCAGACGACACGCGGCGGGAGTCGCGGTAATCACCTCAGTGACCCCAGACGGTCACCCTGTCGGCTTCACGGCGACCTCGCTCGCCTCCTTGGCTGCGGTGCCGCCACTCGCGACGTTCAACATGGCCCAGACGTCCAGCTCGTGGCCAGCGATCACGGTGGGCAATCAGGTCGCGATTCACATGCTGGGCCCACGAAGTCGTCACCTAGCCGAAAAGATGGCGGCAGATCACAGCCTCCGCTTCGCTGAAGACAATTGGACGACAACCGACAAGGGAGTTCCCCTCCTCGCTGGGGCAACCGCCACAGTGGTTGGGCACATCGTTGACGTGCATCCCGTGCACAACAACGCTGTCGTCGTGATTCAGATCAATCACGGAATTCTGGGGGACGAAGACGAAGCGCTGTTGTATCACGAACGCACCTACATGCGCCCCACGTCACTAGGCGACGAAAACTAGTCGCCGCAACAACCGGCTGTGCGCCTGGCGGTTAACCCAAGCAGCCAGGACCAAGAAGCGTTTTCAGTTCGCCATACAGATCGGCCGAGACCTTTACCCGATATGGAAGCTCGAAGACGCGAGCAACTTCGCCTCGCACCAACCGCAACCGCACTTCGACGTTGCCAGAGTGACGGATGAGCACTTCGCCAAGCCCCGCGACGACATCGGTTGTCGCCCGCTGCTCCTTCAGGGTCAATACGATCGGTCCCGAACCCAGGCTGGGGCCAAGTTCGGGCGAGAACATGCTGACCGCGTGCATATTCATGCCATCATCTCGTGCGACCGCGCGTCCGCGCACAACAACGATGGAGTCATTGACGAGACCCGGGGCGAACTCCTGATAGGTCTTGCCCATGAACATGACGTCGATTTCGCCGCCAAAGTCCTCGACTGTGACAATGCCGTACTGGTTACCGCTATTACGGGCTACCCGATGCTGCACGCTTGTGACCAAGCCTGCGATCGACACGTGTTCACCGTCAGAAACCGCGTCGCCAGACAGAATCTCCGTTATCGTCGCGTCCTGATGCTTCGCCAGCTGAATCTCGAGGCCAGACAAGGGGTGGTCAGAGACGTATAGCCCGAGCATTTCGCGCTCGAAGGCGAGTTTGTCGCGCTTGGACCACTCTGGACGCTCCGGAACGCCGTCATCCTCTTCATCGAAATCAAAAATTCCGCCAAAGAGGTCGACCTGACCATTCGCTTCATTTCGCTTGAGGCTCACTGCCGAATCGCAAGCGTCCTCGTGGATCTCGAGCAGCCCCCTCCGCGTCGCACCAAGGGAATCAAAGGCACCAGACTTGATGAGCGATTCCACGGTGCGCTTATTTGCGACCTGGATCGTCACCTTGCGCAAGAAGTCGTGGAACGACTCAAATCGATCCTTTTCGGTGCGCGCTCGAACAATCTGCTCCACCACAGCAGCACCAACGTTTCGTACCGCGCCGAGCCCGAAGCGGATATCCCCCGCGACTGCCGTGAAGTTCACAGTCGACTCGTTGACATCTGGGGCCAGTACCTTGATCCCCATTCGACGACACTCGCTCAAATACATGCCGAGCTTGTCTTTGGAATCGCCAACACTGGTCAGCAGCGCCGCCATGTATTCCGCCGGATAGTTGGCCTTAAGGTAGGCAGTCCAGTAGCTGAGCACGCCATAGCCGGCGCTGTGCGCCTTATTGAAGGCGTAGTCAGCGAACGGCATTAGGGTTTCCCAGAGCACCTTGACAGCGTCCTTGCTGTACCCGTTGTCGAGCATCCCGGTTTCGAAACCGATGAACTGCTTGTCGAGTTCTTCCTTCTTCTTTTTGCCCATCGCGCGACGCAAAACGTCGGCTTGCCCCAGACTGAACCCAGCAACCTTTTGGGCAACGGACATCACTTGCTCTTGGTAAACGATCAGACCGAACGTCGTTCCCAGGATCTCGCGCAACGGTTCTTCAAGCTCAGGGTGAATCGCGTCAATACCCTCGAGACCATTCTTGCGCAACGCATACTTGGTGTGGGAGTTCATTCCCATCGGCCCAGGACGATACAGGGCGATAACCGCCGAAATGTCTTCGAAGTTGGTGGGCTTGAGCTGCTTAAGTAGCGCGCGCATCGGACCGCCATCGAGTTGGAACACCCCGAGGGTGTCCCCTCGCGCCAACAGGTCATAGGTCTTCTGGTCGGCATCAAGATCGAGGTCTTCGATGATCAGAGGTGAACCGGTATTCGCCTCGATCATCCGGAGCGCATCTTCAATGACCGTGAGGTTTCGAAGCCCCAAGAAGTCCATCTTGATCAGTCCGAGGCTTTCCAACGGTGGCTGGTCGAACTGAGTGATGATTGCGCCATCATCCTCACGGCGCATGATGGGCAACACATCAAGCAGCGGTTCGGCCGAGAGCACAACGCCGGCAGCGTGGACGCCCCACTGACGTTTCAGACCTTCGAGGCCGACTGCGGTCTCGAATACCTTCGCCGCCTCATGGTCTGTGTCGACGATCCCACGAATGTCGGCGGCTTCCTTGTAACGCGCGGCATCCTTGTTGCGCACATCACCGAGGGAAATGTCCTTACCCATGATGGCTGGCGGCATCGCCTTGGTGAGCTTCTCGCCCACTGAATACGGCATGCCCAATACACGAGCGGAGTCCTTGAGCGCCTGCTTGGCTTTGATCGTTCCATAGGTCACGATCTGTGCCACACGGTCGTCACCGTATTTATCCGTCACATAGCGGATTACTTCGCCACGTCGCCGGTCGTCGAAGTCGACGTCGACGTCGGGCATGGAGACTCGTTCGGGGTTGAGGAAGCGCTCGAAAATTAGACCGTGAGCAAGCGGGTCAAGCTCGGTGATCCCTACCGCGTACGATGCCATCGACCCCGCGGCGGAACCACGACCGGGACCCACTCGGATGCCCTGCGATTTTGCCCACTGGATGAAGTCGGCAACGACCAGGAAGTAGCCGGGGAATCCCATCTGCTGAATGACATCAACTTCGTACTTTGCCTGAGCGAGGTGTGCCTCGGACGGCGCGTTGTTGAAGCGCTTGTTCATTCCGCGGGCGACCTCTTTTTCGAACCAGGTCGCTTCGGTCTCCCCCTCCGGCACGGGGAACCGCGGCATGAGGTCACGGTTCTCAAAGCCGATCTCACACCGTTCAGCGATCAGCAGAGTGTTGTCGCAGGCCTCGGGATGCTCGCGGAACAGGTCACGCATTTGAGCTGCCGATTTGAGGTAGAACTCGTTCGAATCGAATTTGAAACGGTTGGGATCATCGAGCGTCGATGCTGACTGCACACAGAGCAATGCGGCGTGCGCGGTGGCGTCGTGAGAGTGCGTGTAGTGCAGGTCGTTGGTGGCCACCAAGGGCATTCCGAGCTCTTTGGCGAGCTTGAGAAGATCAAGCATCGTCCGGCGCTCGATATCGATGCCGTGGTCCATGATTTCGGCAAAGAAGTTCTCTTTGCCAAAGATGTCTTGAAACTCTGCGGCGGCCGCCCGAGCTTCGTCATAGAGACCGAGCCGCAACTTCGTCTGCACCTCGCCACCGACACAACCGGTCGTGGCAATGACCCCCTTGGAGTACTTGCTGAGCAGTTCGCGGTCCATTCGCGGCTTGAAATAGAAACCTTCGATCGAAGCAAGCGACGACATGCGGAATAGGTTGTGCATGCCCTCGTTGTTCTCGGAGAGCAAGGTCATGTGAGTGTACGCACCGCTGCCGCCAACGTCGTCCTGCGTCTGGTCGCTACCGCCCCAGCGAACACGGGTACGATCCCCACGCGCCGTACCCGGCGTGATGTACGCCTCGGTGCCGATGATCGGCTTAATGCCGCGCTTCGTGGCCGATTGCCAGAAGTCGTAGGCACCAAACATGTTGCCGTGGTCCGTCACCGCAACGGCAGGCATTCCCTGTTCAACGGCCGCATCTAGAAGCGGGCCGACTCGCGCCGCTCCGTCGAGCATCGAGTACTCACTATGAACATGCAAGTGCACGAACGAGTCGTTTTTGGCAGCCACTGACACTCCGAATTCTTTCGAAATCCAGCTTAAGCCTGCGGACCGAGGAGACTCTAACTGACGCGCCCTAGTCGGCCCGAAGCACCTCAAGTGCAGCCTGAAGGTCAGCAGGATAGGGAGACTCGAACACCACATTCTCGCCCGTTGCCGGATGCACAAATCCAAGCCGATGAGCGTGCAACCACTGCCGGGTGAGCCCCAGTCGCGCGGTAATTGTGGGGTCGGCACCGTACATCGTGTCCCCCACGCATGGATGCCGTTGAGCAGCCATGTGAACTCGGATCTGGTGGGTACGCCCCGTCTCCAGCTTTACCTCGACGAGGGCGGCGGATGGGAACGCCTCGACGGTCTCGTAGTGGGTGATCGAGTCCTTGCCGCCAGCAAGAACCGCGAATTTCCAGCTCGAACCTGGGTGGCGCCCAATGGGGGCATCAATTGTTCCTGACAGCGGATCGGGGTGTCCCTGCACGATCGAGTGGTAGATCTTGTCGACCTCGCGGTCATGAAAAGCCCGCTTGAGAGCCGTGTATGCCATCTCAGATTTCGCGACCACCATCAGCCCGCTGGTGCCGGCATCCAGTCGATGGACGATGCCCGCCCGCTCTGCCGCCCCGGATGTCGAGATGCGATAGCCGGCACCGGCAAGAGCGCCGAGAACAGTAGCCCCGTCCCAGCCGATGGACGGATGAGCGGCGACGCCGGCTGGCTTGTCGATAACCACGATGTCGTCATCGTCGTACACGATCCCCAAACTGTCGAGCACAACGGGGACGATTGTCGGTTCAGTCTTAGACACCCAGGAGATGTCGAGCCAGGATCCAGCGACCAGACGATCCGACTTTCCCAGGACCGCGCCGTCCATGGTCACTCCGCCACCTTCGACAACTTCGGCAGCGAAGGTGCGAGAAAAGCCGAGCAGCTTCGCGAGAGCCGCGTCAGCGCGTTGTCCGGCTAGTCCTTCCGGAACCGGCAGGCTTCTGTTTTCCACGGATGCTCCTTCGGTGTACCGCTCTACGAATCGAACCTTCACACGCTCTCAGCAGGGCCGAGGCGCGCAAACACAGCAAAAGCCGCCAGTGGGGTGGGGCCGGGGCCCGCACCTACCGACTGACGGCTAGTGCAATACAACTAGCTATTGGTGAAGCCAGTGAAGCTGGCCGGAGGCTGCTGTGCTGTTTGTGGAGCCGCAAATCCTTCAGGAGTCACGGTCTCGCTCGGCTCGGACACGGGGGTCTGAGACTCATGCGCGGACCCTTGAGCGGCTGGTTGGCCCGCCGACACGAGACTCGACGAGTCGAGCTCCTCAAGCTGCCCTTCGATGTAACTCTTAAGCTTCTCGCGGTACTCGCGCTCGAAGCTTCGAAGCGATTCGATCCGGGCTTCAATGGCGTCGCGCTCCTGCTCGAGGTTGCCGAGCTGTTCGCGTCCCTGAGTTTCCGCCTTAGCGATGATCTCCGTGGCCGCGGCTTGACCTTCAGCGATCAGAGCTTCGCGCTTCTGAACACCTTCACGAACGTGCTCTTCGTGCAAACGCCGCGCCAGCTGAAGCAAGTTATTGGTGCTGTTTGTATCGTCGAGAGCCGACGACGCGGGAGCCGGAGCCACAGCTGCCACTGCTGCCGGTTCGGGTGCTGGTGCGCTGTCGAGGGCGGCCGGCGCAGGAGCGTTCGCGGCTGTCTGCTGGCCCTCTGCTGCACGAGACTCCGCTGCGGTCAGACGCTGACGAAGCTCGTCGTTTTCTTGATTGAGACGACGCAACTCGACAACAACCTCGTCGAGAAAGTCATCGACGTCGTCTTGGTCGTATCCCTCGCGGAATTTCGTCGATTCAAACCTCTTGTTGACCACATCTTCTGGAGTCAAAGCCATTGCCGCCACCTCTAAAACTTTCTTTCAACGTATACAAAACATTCAACGTTTGAGTCACAGCATATTAACAAAGCCTGACTAGTTGCCGCATGCTCTCCGATAAGAGTACATCCGCCCGTTCGGTTCTGAAAGCCCCTCAAAATAGCGGGTTCAAGATGGAGGTGAGGATAATACAGGCGAGCATGACTAACATCCACGAAAGGTCGAGCGCCCCATTGCCGATCCGAATCATCGGCACCACCTTGCGAACCGACTTGATTGGGGGGTCAGTAATCGTGAAGACAAACTCCGAGAGAACCAGTCCGACGCCGGTTGGACGCCAGCCTCGAGCGAAGACCACCACGAGGTCGAGGATGAATCGAGCCCACATCGCGAACATGAACAGGGTGATGACGTAGTACGCCACCGCGGCAATAACAGAAACGGGATTCACCCCTCTAGATTACCGGGCAGATTTCGGCCCGCTGCGCACTGGCAGCTACTGAGCGAAGAAAGACGCGTCGACGTCGGAATCGATCTCAGCTTGTTCACCGCTGACAGCAACGTGAGCTGGCGACAGCAGGAAGACCTTGCTCGTAACCCGTTCAAACTTGCCGTACAGCCCCTCAGAGAGTCCACTAGCGAAATCGATCAACCGACGAGCGTCCGCCTCGCTCATCTGAGTGAGGTTGATGATCACGGGAATACCTTCACGGAAGTTTTCAGCGATCAGCTGCACATCTTTGTACTGGCGCGGGTGCACCGTCAAAATCTCATTCATCTCTGCCTCCGCAGTGCTGGGTGCAGCGCGACGCAGGGGCGTAACTGGTGCGCGATTTGCGCTCGCGGGTGCCGGTGCGGCTGCAATGGGAGCAACCGGTGCGGCTGTTCCCTGCTCGTACTCGTAGTCCTCATCGGCGAGGCCGAGGTAGACAAGTGTCTTTCGCAATGGGTTGCCCATGATAATCCTCCGAACGGTGAAGCTTCTGCTTCGAGATTAACCATGGTCGGGGCGTTTTCCGGTGATTGCCGTGCCGATTCGTAGGTGTGTCGCACCTTCAGCAATCGCCTCGGCAAAATCCCCAGACATTCCCATTGACAAAGCTTCGGCATCCGGATGCGCGGTACACAGACGCTCGGAAAGGCCCCTCAGGGCAGCGAACGCGGGCCGGGGGTCCTCGCCGAGCGGGGCGACTCCCATGAGACCGCGCAGCCGCACTCCGGGCGCCTCAACAACGCGGTCGGCGAATCGCGGCAGCTCTGCGGGAGCGACTCCACCGCGACCGGGGTCGTCGGTGAGATTCACCTGCACAAACACGTCGATTTCTGCCTGGGTATCGTCGCTCGCGAGAGCAGCGATCAGCGACTCCCGATCGACCGAATGAATTGCCTGACAGTACGCTCGCACCTGTCGCGCTTTTTTGCTCTGCAGTTGACCGACAAAATTCCATCTGGCGTCGAGGTCTGCCAGTTCGGCCACCTTGGGCTGCGCTTCTTGGTGTCGGCTTTCGCCGAAATCGCGCACCCCGAGGGCGTGAAGTTCACGCACGAGACTCGCAGGGTGAAACTTGGTGATGACTATGCGGGTAATCGACGTGAGATCGCGAGATGCCGCTCGGGCGGCATCCGCGATCTGTTCATCAACCTGCGCAAGTCGCTGATCAAGCGGCATCAGGACGGCCATGACTGCTACTTCAAGAAGTCGGGAACGTCGAGATCGTTGTCGTTCTCGTCGTCATCAAAACTACGGTCGATTGGGGTCGCAGGAACCATGCTGGGTTGCGACTTCCACTCGGTGTCCGAGCTTGCCGATACCTCGTCAGAGCCGCTGCTCTCGGAGGGCACCTCAGGAACGACGTAGTTGGTGCGACGGCCCTCAACCGGCTTCGGTGACGGTTCACCACCGTCAAATCCGGCGGCAATCACCGTCACGCGAACCTCGTCGCCGAGTGTGTCATCAATGACCGCTCCGAAGATGATGTTTGCTTCGCTGTGGACAGCTTCCTGCACCAGCCGAGCCGCATCGTTGATCTCGAAGATTCCGAGGTTGGAACCACCCTGAATCGACAACAACACTCCGTGCGCTCCGTCGATACTGGCTTCAAGCAACGGTGAGGCAACTGCCAACTCTGCCGCTTTTATGGCCCGGTCGGCCCCGCGTGATGAGCCGATGCCCATCAAAGCTGAACCAGCGCCCTGCATCACCGACTTGACGTCGGCGAAGTCAAGGTTGATCAGTCCTGGGGTCGTAATGAGGTCGGTGATTCCCTGAACGCCGGCGAGGAGCACCTGATCGGCGGTGGAGAACGCTTCCAACATGCTGATGCCGCGATCGCTGATCTCAAGAAGCCGATCATTGGGAACGACGATCAGGGTGTCGACCTCGTTTTTGAGAGTCTCTACGCCGATTTCCGCTTGCGAAGACCGCCGCTTGCCTTCGAAACCGAACGGTTTGGTGACAACACCGATCGTCAAGGCACCGATCGACTTAGCGATACGCGCCACGACGGGGGCGCCACCGGTTCCGGTTCCACCACCCTCTCCGGCGGTAACGAAGACCATGTCTGCGCCCGCAAGCGCCTCTTCGATCTCCTCGGCGTGATCTTCGGCGGCGCGTCGACCGACCTCGGGGTCGGCTCCTGCGCCGAGTCCACGGGTCAGTTCACGACCGACGTCGAGCTTTACGTCAGCGTCACTCATGAGCAACGCTTGGGCGTCGGTATTGATCGCAATAAACTCGACGCCTCGCAGGCCGAGCTCGATCATTCGGTTGACGGCGTTCACGCCACCGCCACCGATGCCGACTACCTTGATGACTGCGAGGTAGTTCTGGTTTGATGTCACTTTCGGCCTCCACTGGAAACTATCAACCTCGACTTGAGGTTTAAAGTTATGCTCAGTATGTATTTCCTAGTTGAGAGTAGGCGGATAGCGCCCGCTGCGGAGGCATCGTGAACCGCGTGTCGGAAAGTGTTTAGGCAAATCGCCTCACGATTGCCCACCACGCTCATCATGAACTAGGCGGGGCGAAAGATACCGTTGCTCGGAGCAGAGACGTCAAACTCTCCAGCCCTATCCGCGGCGGTGATCGAGATGAGTGTCTCAAGAAGCGCAGCCTTGCGTGCCGAGTCGCTTGCACTGCCCCAAACGACCCCCTGGCCCACACCGGAAAGCACGAAAGACACGTCATCCTTGGTTGTGGCAGAGATGCTCTCAACACGCGATCGAAGATCGGTCGGCAGCGAGAGCAGAACTTCAGTAACAGCGGCAAACGCTTGACTCGACGCATCAGCCCCGCCGACATCGATCAGAGGAACCCCAGGGATGCGTTCTGCCGATTCTTGAATCGTGATTCCCGCCGGGTCAACCAACGTATACACGCCGTCGATCTTGACCGAACCAATCGGCTCGCGCTCGACGATGTGCACCAGCAAGGTGTCGGGCGGCACAATCTCCGTGACGTAACTTCGGATGAGAGGGAAGACCGACAGTTCTTGAGTGATCGCATCGAAATCGAGCAGCGCGAGCGGGGTACCACTCTGCGACTCGATAGCGCCCTGAATCTCGGCCGGGTCGATGCGATCTGTTCCATCGACCACGACATGTCGCAGCGAAAGGATCGGTGAAAATACCGCGACCGCGATCAGCCCCAGCAGCACGGCGAGGAGCCCAGCGACAGATAGAAATGCATACTTGCGGGCACGGGCTCTGCGCGTAAAACGACGCAGCTCTGCCTTCTCGGCGCGCCTACGTTCCCGGGCGGCTCGACGCAAAGTGCGGCGTGCGAGCACGTCACTACCTGGTTCATCACGTCTGCGACGCAGACCGCGCGAGGCACGTTTCTTTCCGACCGAGGCGGGCACCTCTGACCCCGCCACCGAGGGTCGTGCTCGACTCTCCGGCGCGGAATGATCCGCTTCAATACCCCGCTCGGCGCGAGGAGCACCGGCAGGAGCCCCCTTGGCCGGCGCTGCCGGGGAGGATGACGAAGGTTTCTTCGGAGCCGAACCCGTCGACTTCGACGGCGCACCACTACTCGATCGACGGGCGCTGCCGCGGTCGGCTTGTGCCCCTCGTGTGCGACGTTGCTTTGGCGACGGCTGCCCGGGCTGAGCCGCGGGCTTGTCGAACCCTTCAGGCCTCTTCACTCGGCGCCTGATCTGCGTCCCTCGTGGGCGACGCGGGTGAACTCGAACGGGCATCGATCGCGGCAACGATTTGAGGGATTATGCGGTAGACATCTCCACAACTGAGCGTCATCACGATGTCACCTTCTCGAGCAATCTCGGCAACTCGTGCTGCGGCGAGTTCCCAGTCCGGCCGAAAATCGACCCGCGCGGAGTCAACGAAGCGTGATGACACGAGCTCGCCGGTGACTCCGGGGATCGGGTCCTCTCGCGCTCCGAAAACGTCGAGAACGATCGTGTGATCCGCCAGTCGCTCGTACACCTCGGCAAACTCGGATGCCATATCGCGGGTGCGACTAAACAAATGAGGCTGATGCACGGCAATCAGCCGCCCGGTACCGACCACGCTGCGGGCGCCGCTCAGCGCCGCCTCGACCTCGGTGGGGTGGTGGGCGTAATCGTCGTACACGCTGACGCCGTCAATGACCGTATGAAGTTCGAACCGACGTTGGGTTCCGACGAAGGTCGACACTGCGTCGATAGCCGCGTGGAGGTCGTGACCGAGCCCGATCAGTACGGCGATGGCTCCAGTGGCGTTAATAGCGTTGTGGCGACCCGGCACCAACAGTTGTACCCGCTCTTCGTGATCCCCCACGACAATCGTGAATGCAACGGGTCCCTGTGAAGTGACCGAATGAAGGCGTACGGTAGCGTCTTCAGACTCGCCAAACGTGACGACGTTGTGGTGGGTCAGCCGTTCGGTCACCCGCACTGCGCCGGCGTCATCGCTCGACACCACCACAGCCTCGGATGCTTTCGATGCGAACTCGACAAAGGCGTCGTCGAAAGCCTCGTGAGTGCCATAGTGGTCGAGGTGATCCGCATCCACGTTGGTGATGAGGGCGACCGCCGTCGAATACAGCAAGAACGACCCGTCCGACTCGTCTGCTTCGACGACGAACACGTCGTCAGACCCTGTGCCTGAGCTTGTACCCAAACCCTGGATAACGCCACCGTTGACGAAGCTTGGCGACACTCCGAGCTCCCGTAGCGCAGTAATGATCATGCCGGTGGAGGTCGTCTTGCCGTGAGCTCCAGCGACCGCAACGAGGCGGGTGTCCCCCACTAGCCACGCGAGGGCTTGTGAACGGTGCATGACGGGGATGCCGCGTTCTACCGCCGCAACGTATTCGGGGTTGTCGGGCCACAGCGCCCCCGTGTACACGAGCGCTTGTGCATCGCCGAGGTGGGCGGCATCGTGTCCAATGCTGATTTTGGCTCCAGCAGCCCGAAGCGAATCGATATTCGCATTCGCGGCGCGATCGGACCCCGTGACGGTGATTCCTGCGTCCAAGAACATACGCGCGATACCGCTCATGCCCGAACCACCCACTCCGACGAAGTGCGCGGAGCGCAGTGGGCCGGGCAGTGGCATGGTCAAGTCGGGGAAGATCATGATGTCAATGGTAGATCGCGGCCGAGGGCTAGGTCGACGAGTTCGAGCATGCGGTCGGTTCCATCGAGTGAACCTACGGTGGATGCTCGGGCCGCCATGTCCGCGATGAGGGCCCGCTTACGCAGCATCGGCACGAGTTCCGACCCCACCCACTGAGGTACGAACTGAGAATCGGCAACGAGCACGGCGGCACCAGCTTCCACCGCCGTGCGGGCATTGTACTTTTGCTCGCCGTTGCCGACCGGATAGGGCACGTAAACGGCCGGAATCCCGAGCCCTGTGAGCTCCGCGACTGTCGATGTGCCCGCACGGGCGATCGCTAAATCGGCGGCCGCAAGCGCAAGTTCCATGCGGTCGCAGTACTTCACGACGACGTAGCCAGGTAGCTCCGGGTCGTCGACGGCGTCGCGATATTCGCCGGTGATGTGAAGCACTTGCCAGCCCGCACCCAGCACACGCGTAACGGAGGCAGAAATCGTGTCATTGATGCGTTTCGCCCCCGACGAGCCTCCCGTGACAAGCAGAGTCGGCTTCTTGGGGTCAAGCCCAAAGAAAGCATCGGCCTCCTCGCGGGCGGCAAAACGATCGAGATGTTCGATCTCGGCGCGAAGGGGCATTCCCACAACGACGCCGCCTCGTATCGGAGTCCGATCGAACGCGGTACCAACGTAGGAGGTGAATAACGAGCCGAGCCTGTTGGCGATCCCTGGGCGACTATTCGCCTCGTGAATAGCCAGCGGCACACCCGCCTTACGCGCTCCCAAGTATGCCGGCGCTGCCACGTAGCCCCCGAACCCCACGACCACGTCGACATTGCGCTCAGTAATGATCGTCACGACGTCGTCAATTGCCGCCCGAAGTCGTGACGGAAATTTCAGGGCAGCACGATTGGGACGGCGTGGAAACGGCAGTTTCGCTATCGTCAGCAGCTCGAAGCCGCGCGCGGGAACCAGTCGCGCCTCGAGCCCCTCTTCGGTGCCAAGAACAAGAACCTGGGCGTCCGGCTCGCGCAATCGAATTCGCTCGGCGACGGCGAGCAGAGGATTCACATGGCCTGCGGTTCCCCCGCCTGCCAACAGATAAGTGGTCATCGACGTCCTCGTGCTCGGTTCGCGGCTGACGCGCGTGAGCGGTCAGCCGCACTCTGGGTTGGTGCCGCTGCGGGAGCGGCGCCCTGACTCGGTTCAGCATCCCGCGTCGGCGTGGGTTTCTTGCTACCCGACCTCGCAAACGAGAGCACAATACCAATCGCCAGCAGCGTGGCGATGAGCGCGGAGCCCCCCGTCGAAATCAGCGGAAGTGGCACCCCGAGAACGGGAAGAACCCCCAACACCACGGCGAAATTCACGAAAGCCTGACCGACGGTCCACACCATGACACCCGCCGTCGCTATCCGCACGAAGCTGTCGTTTGTCGAGCGAATGATTCGGATGAAGGCGATCGCCAACACCACAAAGAGGAGCAATACGACAACGGCACCGATCAGCCCAAGCTCTTCGCCGATGATCGCGAAGATGTAGTCGTTGTCGGCGTGAGGCAGCCATCCGCGCTTTGCCACCGAGTTGCCGAGCCCCCGACCAAACAGACCGCCACCAGCAAGAGCCCAGTAGGCGTGCTCGATTTGCCAGCAGGAATCCTGATAGTCCGACTCGGTGCACCCGTTGAGCCATACGTCGATTCTCGACGAGCGCGAATCGCTCGTCCCCGCGAATAGCAGAGCCGCTATACCAACACCGATAGCGCCCACAACCAGAAACCGTAATCGCACACCCGCAAAGAAGAGGCAGGCAAACACGATCAACAACATGATGGACGCCGTGCCCAAGTCGTTTCCCAGCAGCACGAAGAGGATCGCGACGCCAGCTACCAGAGCGACCGGCAGTAGAACGTGCTTCCAATCATCGAGCGAATCCTGTTTCGTCGACAGGATCCAGGCAACCCAGACGATCACTGCTATCTTCACAAACTCTGAAGGTTGGGCGCTGAAGCCCGCAATCTGGATCCAGTTCTGGTTGCCACCGTAGCCCCACCCGATGCCCGGAACGAACACCAGTAACTGCAGCACCCCACCCAGCACCAGACCCGGGATCGCCCATCTCTTCCAGAATCTGATGGGCGCACGGGATGCCGCCAACATCAAGGGGATCCCAAGTAGGGCAAACATTCCCTGTCGAAGAAAACTCCCGAAGAAATTTTCATCGGCGGCATACGACTCCACCGAGGACGAGGACAACACCATCACGAGCCCGAAGATGACAAGGAAGAGCGTCGTTCCGAGCAACAGAAAGAAGTCGCTCGAGTGGGGAGAAAAGATGCGCCTGACGGGGAACCGGGCGACAACGGGTTTTTCGGCTGTCTCGGCCTCGGGCGCTGGGGCCGATGGTGCCTTTCGTTTCGAGCCTGACGGTTGTGCCGAGGGGCGTCGTTGAGCCGCGCTAGTCGGCCTCTGAGGCCGCTCTGGTCGCTGAGGAGGCGTCATCGTCGTTTCCTCCTACTCGCTCAAGCACGGCCGTTCGGAACTTCTCGCCACGATCCGAGTAGCTGGTGAACTGATCCATGGATGCCGCTGCCGGCGCCAGCAAAACCGTGTCACCTGCTGTTGCGATGTCGCCCGCAATGTGTACGGCGTTTGTCATCACGTGTTCAGTGTCAGTCGGGTCAACCTCGAAGACGCGAATCTGCGGCGCGTGTCGCTGGAATGCAGCGAGGATTGTCGCTCTCTCGCTACCGATCACAATCGCCGCTTTAAGCCGTCGAGCGTGCTTCTCAACAAGCGGCGAAACGTCAACTCCTTTAAGCAGCCCACCGACGACCCAGATTACCGAGTCAGCAGCGGAAAGCGATGCGCTTGCGGCGTGAGAGTTGGTGGCTTTGGAATCGTTGATCCAGGTAACTCCCTCACTAATGAGAACGACCTGGTTACGGTGGGCGTCTATCTCGAAACTGGCGACTCCTGCACGCAGCGCCTCAATGCTGATGCCGGCAGCGCGAGCCAGCGCACTCGCGGCCAAGATGTTGGCGATCATGTGGGGCGCGCCAAGGCCACGGTGACTCAACTCGTCAAGGGTGAAGAGTTCAAGGGCACTGTTATGGCGGTCCTCACCGAAGGCCCGGTCAGCAAGAATATTGCTGACAATACCGAAATCGCTTGGGCCTGGCGTGTCGAGCCCGAAGCCGATGGCCCGACATCCCTCAACCACGTCTGCGTCTTCGACCATCGACAGAGTTTCGGGCACCGCGCGATTGTAAACCGCTGCGATCTTGCTGTTTGCGTAGACGGTAGCCTTCGCGTGGGCATAGTCCGCACGAGACCCGTGCCAGTCGAGGTGGTCATCAGCGAAGTTGAGGCACACGCTGGCCAACGGCGAGATTGCGCCGGCGCCGGCCCGCGGCATCCCATGAAGTTGAAAACTGGATAGCTCAACGACGAGAAAGTCGAAGCCAGCCGGATACCGAATCGCGTCGAGCACGGGGATGCCGATATTCCCAACAGCGCCGGCGCGAAATCCAGCCGTCGTCAGGATGTGCGCCGTCAACTGCGCCGTTGTCGTCTTTCCGTTGGTGCCGGTGATGGCAATCCACTCGGCCGGAGTGCCGGTCTTGTCGCGCAACCGCCACGCCAATTCGATTTCGGTCCACATCGCGACATCATTGTTGCGAGCCCACTCCAGCAGGGGGTGATCGAGAGGGTAGCCCGGCGACACAATGATCACATCTGCGGCGTGAGCCGCCAGCGAGGCAACCTGTTGCTCGGCACTACCGCCGAGGTGAACGGTCGCACCGATGACGTGGGTCATCTCAAGGCGATTCTCGGATGCCGCATCCGCGATCACGAGCACGTCGGAACCCAGTTCCACGAGAGTGTCAGCCGCTGAGAAACCGGTCGCGCCCAGCCCGAGCACGGCGACCCTCAGTTCGCCCCATGCCGAGTTCCAACTGATAAAGGAGTCGAGGTCGCGCACAGCTACTGGTTAATCCATTCGAGATAGAAGAGCCCGACGCCTGCTGCCACAAACATCGCAGCGATGAGCCAAAAGCGCACCACTACGGTAACTTCTGCCCACCCTTTGAGCTCAAAATGATGGTGCAGCGGGCTCATCAGGAAGATGCGTTTGCCGCCAGTGATCTTGAAATAGGCGCGTTGCAGGATGACTGATCCGGTGACGATAATGAAGAGGCCGCCGATCAGCACCAAGAGCAGCTCCGTGCGGCTCATGATGGCAAGAGCCGCCAGTGCTCCACCGAGACCGAGCGAACCGGTGTCTCCCATGAACACTTGAGCGGGCGACGTGTTCCACCACAGGAATCCGATGAGGGCCCCGGCGATGGCTGCGGCGATGATCGCGAGGTCAAGCGGGTCGCGCACTTCGTAGCACTTGTAGAGAACTTCACGATCGATACCTGGGTTGCTGCATGACTGGTTGTTCTGCCAAAAACCGATCACGATGTAAGAAGAAATCGCAAAGATCGCTGACCCGGTGGCGAGACCGTCGAGGCCATCGGCAACGTTTACACCGTTTGAGGTGCTGACGATGATCAGCGTGACCCAGATAGCGAACAAGATTGCACCGATGACGGCACCGAAGGTGGCTAAGTCGAGCCAACTGATGTCACGCACAGCCGAGATCATCGACGACGCGGGAGTGAGCCCGCCTGGGTCGGGGAAATTCAACGCAAGTACGGCGAAACCCGCGGCGACAATTACCTGCCCCGCAACTTTTGACCACCCACCGAGCCCGAGGCTGCGTTGCTTGCGGGTCTTCATAAAGTCATCGATGAAGCCGATGATGCCGAGACCCACCATCAGATAGATCACCAGAAGACCAGAAAGGGTGACGTCCTCTTGGGCAACCCAGTGACCGAAGAAGTAGCCGAGGGTGGCGCCAAGAATGAACACGATTCCGCCCATGGTGGGTGTTCCGCGCTTGGTGTGATGGCTTTCGGGACCATCGTCTCGAATGAATTGACCCCACTTCAATCGCACAAACAGTTTGATGAAAAGTGGAGTGAGCAGGAGCGTGAATACGAGCGAGAAACCCGCAGCAACGAGCAGGGCAATCATGCGGTCACTCCCGCGATCCGGTCGCCCAGATGACGAAGCCCGGCAGAGTTCGACGATTTCACCAACACAACATCGCCCTCTCGTAATTCTTCACGCAGCACAGCGTATGCCTCTTCGACGTTCTGTACGAGCATCGACTCTCCGTCCCACGAACCTTCAAGCCCAGCAGCATTGTGAATATGGCGTGCGGCGTGACCGACAACGATCAGTTTCTGGACATTCAAACGCACAATGAGCCGCCCGATACGGTCGTGTTCTTCGTCGGCGTAGTCACCAAGCTCGGCAATTTCGCCGAGCACCGCGACAGAACGGTTGTGGGGCTGAACCACCTGTACGAGAGTCTTTAATGCGGCCGCCATCGAGTCAGGGCTCGCGTTGTAGGCATCGTTGATGACCGTGATGCCGTTTGGTGTTTCCAACAGCTCCATCCGCCAACGTTCGGCCCGCCCGATCGATTCCAGAGCAGCAACCGAGCGTGCCGACGAAACACCGACCGCGCGGGCCGACGTGATTGCAGCCAGGGCATTCATGACGTGGTGCTCACCGAGAATCCGCAATTGCACGCCGCTACTGTCGTTGCCGATGTGAAGGCAGAACGAGGTCCCCCGGGCCGTCGCCTGAATGTCATCGGCCCAGACGTCAGCGGCAGGGGTGAGTCCGAAGAACTGAACCGTAGCCTCCGTCTGTTGCGCCATCGCCTTGACACGACCGTCATCGCTGTTCAGAACGGCGATAGCGGTGGAGGGAAGGTTCGTGACCATCTCAGACTTTGCGCGCGCCGTGGCCGCGGCGTCCCCGAACTTGCCAATGTGCGCAAGTCCCACCATGAGCACAATGGCCACGTCGGGCATGACAATCGACTGCAGTCTGGTGATATCGCCGATGCCATCAGCACCCATCTCAACGACCAAGAATTTGGTGGTCTCGGTGATCCCCAGCATGGTCATGGGAGCGCCAACGTCGTTATTAAATGATCCTTGCGGCGCGACGGTCTCGCCCTCACGCTCGAGAATCGTGCGCAACATGTTCTTGGTCGTCGTCTTTCCGTTCGATCCGGTCACGGCAACGACTTTGAGGTCTCCGCCACGTCGAACGCGAGCTACGACAGCGCGCGCAAGCGCCTGGAGAGCGGTGAGGGTGTCTTTCACCACAATCTGGGGAACATCGAGGTCGAGCGAACGTTCGACTATGACCAGTGCAGCCCCGTTCTCGACGGCCGTCGCCGCAAAGAGGTGCCCGTCCGTTGTCTCGCCGCGAAGCGCAAAGAAAATCGAGCCCGGGCTTGAGAGGCGCGAATCGGTCTGAACATCGGGAGCTGAAAGGCGCCGCTGGCCATCGCTACCGTCGCTGAGTTCTCCGCCGACGGCGGTGGCAATCTCGGCAATACTCAGTTCGATCACGTGCTGTGCTCCAGGGTTGGTCGACGCAGTAGATGCTCACCAGCTCAAAGGCAGGTTCGGCCCCGATGAACTCGACGGGGTAACTCGATACGTGGTGAGCGTTTGCGCCATGATGTCGCGGAAGGTCGAGGCGATGGCACCTGAATATATGCTATCCGGGATCCCCGCCGTCGCGATCACAATGTACTCGGGGTCCTCCGCCGGGGCGAGTCCCGCATACGAGATCACGACGCTACCACCGTAGGCACCATTCTCTGCCACCTGAGCGGTACCACTCTTGACGGCCACCCGGTATCCGGGGATCTGCAAATTGGGTGCCGAACCGCTGGAACTGTAGACCATCTCCATCATTTCAAGGGTTTGCGATGCTGCAGCCTCGGAAATGACGCGGGTGCCCTCGGTGTCCGGAAGGTTCGTAACTGTGCCGTCTGGCAGTTCACAACCCTCAACGAGCACGGGAGGCAGGCGCACACCATCGTTGCCCAGCGCCTGATACGCACTCGCCATCTGGATCGACGTCGTGCTCAAGCCCTGACCGAATTGAACCGCGTAGTTGGTTCGAGCGTCCCAGTCTTCGGCGTCGTAAAGAATGCCGCTTGACTCCCCGTTGAACTCGATCCCGGTCGCTTCGCCCAGGCCAAAGTCTTGGAGGTAATCGTGGCGCGATGCAGCGTCTAGGAGGTCGGTGTATTGCGCAATTGCCGTGTTGGATGACTCGACCAAAGCGCCCGCAAGCGTCAGACGTTGATCTGCATGGTAGAACGAATCGCTAATGACGCCACCGCCGTTGGAGAGCTCGAGCGCGTAGGGCGACACAACCTGAGTCTGCTGGTTCGCCACCCCCGCATCGATCAGCGACGCCGCGGTGAGCGCCTTCACCGTCGAGCCAGGCTCGTATGGAGTACTGAACGCCCGCGAACCGAGGGCGCCTCGATCGGCGAGATCGACGTTATTGGGATCGACCGTTGGCCAGTCGCTGACGGCCAAGAGATGTGCATCACTCACGCGCATGACGACGCCGGTGGCCCACGTAGCACCGAGCGCCTCGGCGGTCTGCGCCATCCGCTGCTGCACGTAGAACTGAAGATCGCGATCGATCGTGAGCGTGAGGGTACCGCCGTCCGAGGCTTCGAGCGTCTCCACCGAACTTCCCGGGAGCGCGACGCCATCCTCGCCTCGTGCGTAGCTCGCCTCAACGACATCGCCAGTGAGGCACTCATTCTCGGTGAGCTCAACGCCAGCCTGTGCGCCATCCGTTCCAATGAAGCCGACGAGATTGCCCGCTATCTCACCGTTGGGGTAACTACGCTCAGGGTTGAGTTCGTAGTACAGCCAAGAAATCCCCAATTCAACGACTGCCTGATACTGCTCCAGCGTCAATGACTTCGCTAAATACTCGAAATCGGACTCGGGGTTCTCGAGGATCATGTCCAACATCTCCGTCGGGTCTCCCCCGATGATGTCGGTGATCTCGATGAGATCTTCCAAGACCACTACCTCGGCGTTCTCCCTCAGAAGTGTGACGTACGGAGAGATGACAATATCGAAACGCTCAACACTGTCGGCAAGGACAGCTCCTCGGGTATCAACAATGTCACCGCGTGTGCCGTAGGAAACCTGGGTCAGCGTGCGCTTGCTGTCGGCTTCAGCATTGAGAGTCTCCGCCTGCACTATTTGTAGGTCTACGAGGCGAACGATGAAGACTGTCATCAGCGCGACGATAACCAGAAGGACAAAAGACAATCTGGCGCGAGTTGAGCGTGGCTTCATAGGTCCTCCCCCACAGGGTTCACCTCAATCATCGCGTGACGGGTATGGGAATCGTGTTATTCGTCGACTCAGGCGCGGCGGCGGCCGAAGCTGCTGCAGTGGTGCTTGATGACGCGGCGACACCGGTCTGTGCTGCCGCAGCGGCGGCTGACGCACTCACTAGGGGAACGTCGGTCAGCAAGGTGTTTCCGACAAGACCGCAGCTACCGCCGCATCCGGTCGGATCCGCACTGCCCGGAAGACGGAACACCGAGCCGTCGGTGATGTCGAGGGAATATGGCGTGGCATTGGGCACCATACCAAAACCGGCCGCTTGCGCTGCCAGATTCTGCGACGAGGATTGCACAGATAGCGACTCGATAAGGCTCTGCTCTGTGCGATTGAGAATCTTCTGCTCATATTGCAGCGAGTCAATCTCGTAGGCTCCCTGCGTCACCACAATGCTGAGCATTAGTTGGGCGGCCAGCGTGAAGAAGAGGCTGGCTACGGTGACCACGGCGTACAGCTTGCGGGGACGCGCCTTGCGCTGTGCCCTCGAGGTGACGATCTCGATGTGCGAGGGCCGCTCCGAGGGCCGGTGGATTGGCTGGGGCTGCGCATAGGCGAGGTTGGTGCTCATGAAACTACCCGCATTCGCTCGACGGCTCGCAACCGCACCGGCTTCGCACGGGGGTTCAGACCTTGTTCGGTTTCGCTTGCTTGCTCGGATCCACGGACCAGAAGCTTGAGCTCTGGCTTGTGTTCAGGAAGCTCCACAGGAAGCCCTGCCGGAGCCGTCGACCGCGAACGTTTCTGAAGTTCTCGCTTGACGATGCGGTCCTCTAGCGACTGATACGCCAAGACGACCATCCGACCACCAACGGTCAGCGATTCGATCGCGCGCGGAATTGCGCGTTCCAATACCGACAGTTCTTGGTTGACCTCAATGCGCAAGGCTTGGAATACCCGCTTCGCGGGGTGTCCAGCTCGCTGCGCCGCTGCGGGTGTCGCTGCAATGATGAGGTCCACCAGCTGCGCTGATGTCGTCAGTGGCTGCTGCTCCCGAAACTGCACGATGCGGCTCGCGAAGCGGGGCGCGAGCTTCTCGTCGCCATACGCGTAGAAGATCCGTCGCAATTCGAGTTCGCTATAGGTGGCCAGGATGTGTTCAGCCGTTACCGGCGTCGAGCTGTCCATTCGCATGTCCAGCGGAGCATCTTGGGAATAGGAGAAGCCACGCTCAACACGATCGAGTTGAAGGGAGGAGACTCCGAGATCGAAGAAGATCCCCTGGACCGCGTCAATTCCTAGCGAAGCGAGTGCGCTCGGAATCTCGTCGTAGACGGCATGAACAAAGTGTGTGCGGCTGGCAAAGGGCTCAAGCCGACGGCGAGCGATAGCGAGGGCATCCTCGTCCCTATCAACGCCCACCAGTGTCAGGTCAGGAAAACGCTGGAGGAATGCCTCCGCGTGGCCGGCCATACCGAGCGTTCCGTCGACAAGAACAGCCCCCGGAGCGTTCAGTGCCGGCGCAAGCAACTCAATCGAGCGTTCAAGGAGTACTGGGGTGTGGATGTTGTTGTCAGCCATGGCGTAAGGACCTAGTTCCTAGAGGCTGATCCCCATCCGATTCGACCTGATATCGGGGAAGAAAATCAGGGCGTTCGGCTGGGAGTCAGCGTCGAAGAGCTAGAAGAGTCCCGGAATCACCTCCTCGGTGGTGTTGACGAAATCGGCTTCTGTGGCCTCGTAGTAGTTGTTCCAGGCTTCGGTGTCCCAGATCTCAGCCCGGTTACCCGCACCAATCACCGTGAGCTCTCGCCCGAGACCCGCATATTCACGGAGCCCGGCGGGAATCGTGACCCGATGCTGCTTGTCTGGCGTCTCTTGATTCGCACCAGAGAGAAAGAGTCGCAAGAAGTCGCGCCCCTGCTTGCTCGTAACGGGTGCCTTGCGAATTGCTTCATGCATCACTTCGAATTCGCGCTGGCTGAAGACGTAGAGACAACGCTCTTGACCGCGAGTCACGACCACACCAGAAGCCAACTCCTCGCGGAACTTCGCGGGGAGGATGATCCGGCCCTTCTCGTCGAGCTTGGGGGCATAGGTGCCTAGAAACACGGCAGCCTCCCCTCGTTCTCCGGCCCGGATTCAGGTAATCCCCACTTTACTCCACTTTCAACCACAAATCGAAGGTTTTTGGGAATATTTGTGCCAATGTCGCAATCAAACCCCGGAAACATAGGGTTTTCGGGGTGGAGGAAAATGGAGCAAAATTCGCCAAATACTGGCTATGAACCCCACTCAGGGCACAAAAAAAGGACCAGCCCGAAGGCTGGTCCTTGAAGTGGAGGAAGTGGGAGGCTATCCGCGGCCGTCTTGGCGGCGATCCCAACGCTCGTTGATCGTGTCCATGAATGAACCACTACGCTTCGATGGTCGACGCTCAGCCGACTTGGCTGAATCTGCCAGGCTCGCTGCGTCTGATGATCGCGTCGGAGATACAAACAACAGCACGCCGACAAACATGACGACGAATCCCAATACGCCGACGACAGGCTGCTGGATGATAACGCCGGTCAGGAGAGCGATGATCCCTGCAACGCCTACTAGCACGCCAATCACCATCATCCGATAGTTCGGCTTACCTTTGCGAGGGCTGCCCGCGCTTACGAAATCGGCGTCGTTTTGATAGAGACTGCGCTCCATCTCATCGAGGGCCCGCTGCTCTTGCTCTGAAAGCGGCATTCCGTTCCCCTCTCTTTGGGATTTACGGCTAGATAACCATAGTACGCCCCGATTGACTCGGTAGGCTAGACAGGTGCCTGAGAGTAACCAGTTAGTTGACCTTGTCCAGCTAAAGATCGACGAGTTCCTTGCCGAGAAGCGCAACGAGCTAGAAGCGATCGCCCCTGAGTTGACCGCCCTGACGGAAGTCGGAGGATCGCTGCTTGCCGGTGGCAAGCGTTTTCGTGCTCTGTTCTGCTACTGGGGGTGGCAGGCCGTCGCCGGACTCCCCTCCGCCAGCGATCCACTTGCTGACAACCCCGCCAGCAAGGACCTTGCTGGCGTGTTGCTCTCAGCATCCGCGCTCGAAATCTTTCATGCCGCCGCGCTCGTTCACGACGACATAATGGACCGCTCCGACACGCGTCGTGGAGCCCCAGCAGCGCACCGTCGTTTCGAGAAGATGCATGTTGACGGCGGCTGGCGAGGAAATGCGCAAGCCTATGGCGAATCTTCGGCTCTCTTGCTTGGCGATCTGCTTCTGGGGTGGAGCGATGAACTCCTCGGTCGAGGAATAGCGACACTGCCCCGCCCCGCCGCCTTGGCCGCACGAAAAGAATTCATGACCATGCGCACCGAGGTCATGGCTGGCCAGTTCCTTGACATCCACGACGAGAGCGCTTGGGCGAGCTACCCCGAATCCGAAGCACTAGACCGCGCACAACGCGTGCTGATTTACAAGTCGGCAAAGTACAGCGTTGAAGCTCCGCTAGCTGTCGGGGCAAGTCTGGGCGCTGGCAGCGATGATCAGATCACCGCGCTTCGCGCATTCGGCCTCCCCCTCGGAGTGGCGTTCCAGCTACGAGATGACGTACTCGGCGTCTTCGGCGACCCAGAGGTGACCGGCAAACCAGCGGGCGATGATCTGAGGGAGGGAAAGCGCACGGCGATTATCGCCATCGCACGCCAGAGACTGTCGAAGAGCGCAAATGTGATCGTGGACGAGCTTCTGGGTGACCCTGAGCTCAGTACGGAACAGGTGAACATGATCCGCTCAGCGCTGGACGAATCCGGTGCCGTTGCCCAGGTGGAGCAGGTTATTTCTCGTAACCTGGATCGCGCGTGTCACGCTATCGAGGATGCCAACCTCGCCCCCACTGCTAAGCACCAGCTTCTCGATCTTGCGAAGGCCGCAACAACGCGAACGTTTTAGTCACCGACTGGTGGGCGCATCGGGATAAGGCGGGCGCGACGGAAGTAGAGGGCACTTCAGAAGGCGAACGCGGACACGGGCACGACCGCTAAACAGCGGCGTCCTAGAATCCGAAAAGCGGCGTCCTAGAATCCGAGCGCTTGAGCGACGCGACGCACTTCGGTCTTGCGTCCCGCGCGGAGCGCTTCGACCGGCGCGACACCGAGGCTGGGCTCGGGATTGAGCAACCAGTTCATTGATTCGTCGTGGCTGAAGCCGGCATCAGTAAGCACAATCACCGTTCCCTTGAGATCACGCAAGGGCGCACCGTCAACGATGAAGACGTCGGGAACCTGCCACACGCCGTCGACCCTGCTGGCAAGCAGCGCACCCTCCTCGATGAGGCGCCGCACTTGACTCACCTTAAGCGAAAGCAAATCGGTGAGGTCCGGAATAGTGAGCCAATTGATGGTGGGTGATTCAGTCACACGTTAAGACTGCCACGCCACGCGCCCTAAACCTGATAGTTCGCTCCGCGTATGCCAAATATTCAGGAATCGACTCAGGTCACTTTAGTCACTTCAGTCACATCTGCCACAATGGTTGACACTAGATTGCTTCTGTGACAGCGTTAGCACGGTGGTTCCAGTGACCACAACACCTTCTCGGGGCCGGGAGCAGGAAGAGCGACATGACACATTTCACAATCGACGACACCAATAGTGTCGCCGCGACAGTTTTCGCTGGGCTCACCCCCGCCACACCGCTCGCCAGTGATGAGCGCACTAGGCGCGGAGCCCAACAACGTGACCGAGTCAGCCGCGGCGTAATGAACACGGTGCCGGTGCTGCTTGTCGGCTCCCTCGCCGCAGCAACTTTCAATCTCACTGGGCCCGTCGAACCCGTCAACGCAAAGACTCCCGATGACCCTCGGCTCTCCACCGAGCGGGGCGCCAAGGCAACTACCGCCGATTCCTCCACGATCAGCCAGACCGCAGCGACCGTCATTGAGCCTGCGCCGTCCAGCTACCGAGTCGTCGAAGGCGACACCGTCAGCGATATTGCCGGTCGGTATGGACTTTCAACGGCATCTGTTCTTGCGCTCAACGGCTTGAGCTGGTCGTCAATGATTTTCCCCGGGCAGGAACTCACCCTGACCAAGGGAACAAACCAATCGCTACCCAGCGTCACGCATGTGAAGACGACCAACGGCCAGTACACCATCGTTGCTGGCGACACGATCAGTGGAATTGCCAGCAAGTTTGGCGTCTCAACGCTCTCCGTAATGTCGGCAAACGGCTTGGGCTGGTCGAGCATTATTTACCCAGGACAAACCGTCATCATTCCCGGCAACTTGAGCTCACCGACAGCAGAGACACAAGCCACAGAAGAGCTAGAAGAGCCCGACTTCAGCTCCGAGGACACGCCGCAGGACGAGACCGATTCCCCCACCGATATTTCGACTGACGGCGACGACGAGACTACAAGCGCCGAAGACCTGACTACAGAGCCGGAAACAGAGTCCCCGGAGGATGCTGACGAAGTCGCTCCGGAGCCTGCCGTAGAGACTGAACCGGCCCCCAAACCGGAAACCACGCCACCCCCGGCATCGTCGAGCAGCTATCTCGTAGTCTCGGGCGATACCGTATCGGCGATCGCGTCACGCCTAGGCGTCTCGACTCAAGCACTCCTCGACGCCAACGGGCTCACTTCCTCAAGCATCATCCACATCGGCGACAAGCTGACGATTCCCTCGTCGGGATCGACTGCCGCCAGCAGCGGCGGAAGCATCACCTACCTAAACAACGAGATGCGTGCCAACGCCAAGATCATCATCCAGGTCGGCAGAGACCTAGGCGTCTCGGACTATGGCATCACGATTGCCCTCGCAACAGCGATGCAAGAATCAAGCTTGCGCAATCTCTCATGGGGTGACCGTGACTCAGTGGGGCTCTTTCAGCAGCGCCCCAGTTCCGGGTGGGGAACGGTGAGTCAACTCACGACGCCCACTTACGCCGCAAAGTTGTTCTACGGCGGTCCAAGCAACCCCAACGCCGGCTACACACGAGGGCTTCTCGACATCTCTGGATGGCAGAACATGACTCTCACCCAGGCAGCCCAAGCCGTGCAGATTTCTGGGTACCCCGATGCTTACGCCAAATGGGAAGCTTCTGCCCGCGCTTGGCTGCAAGAGCTCGGCTAGAAGGCAGAACAGCCGTGTCTAGCGGGACTCTCATAGCTAGGAACTTTAGACTCTGAGGGTGAATGCGAACAATACCGATCCGATGATTGGCCGCCTGCTCGACGGCCGCTATCAGATCCGTTCGCGGATCGCCCGCGGCGGTATGGCGACGGTGTACCTCGCGACAGACCTGCGCCTCGAGCGCAAGGTCGCAATCAAGGTCATGCACGGCCACCTAGCGGACGACAGCAAGTTCAAAGAACGCTTCGTGCAGGAAGCTCGTTCCTCAGCACGGCTTGCCCATCCCAACGTCGTCAACGTCTTTGATCAAGGCCAGGACAGCGACATGGCCTATCTGGTGATGGAGTACCTGCCAGGCATTACGCTGCGCGATCTTCTGCAGGAACACCGCATCCTCACCACGGAACAAACCCTCGACATTATGGAGGCGGTGCTCGCTGGTCTCGCTGCGGCGCACAAAGCGGGCATCGTCCACCGCGACCTCAAGCCCGAGAATGTGCTGCTCGCCGATGACGGCCGCATCAAGATCGGTGACTTTGGGTTAGCCCGCGCGGCCAGCGCCAATACCGCGACCGGTGCCGCACTGCTCGGCACGATCGCCTACCTCTCCCCCGAACTCGTCACCCGCGGGCTCGCCGATACCCGCAGCGACATCTACGCCGTCGGCATCATGATGTACGAAATGCTCGTGGGTGAGCAGCCGTTCAAGGGCGAACAGCCCATGCAGATCGCCTACCAGCACGCCAATGACGCGGTCCCCAGCCCAAGTTCGCGAAACCACTTGGTGCCCGCTGAACTCGATGACCTCGTTCTGTGGGCTACCGCGCGGGAGCCTGACGACCGCCCGAAAGATGCACGGGCATTGCTCGACCAGCTCTACCAAATCCACAGCTCGTTGATGACCGCGCTGCCACCCACCGCATCCACTGCTGTACAGCGCACCATGGTGCTCCCGAGTGCCCCTGCCGCTGAATCACAGAGTTCTACAGCCGAGACTCAGGTCTTTGGTGCTGAGCTTCAGAAGGTCGCCCCGCCGCTGCCCACTCAGGTCTCCGAAAACACCACGACGCTTTCCGCCCGGGCCACCAAGAGAAAGTCTCGTGGCTGGTGGCTGCTCGTGCTTATCGTGCTGTTCGTCGGTGGTGCTGCAGGAGCGGGATGGTACTTCGGCAGCGGCCCCGGCTCCCAAGTGGTCATTCCCGAGAGCATTACCGGAGCGACCGCCGATGAAGCACGGACAACACTTGAGGAACTCGGCCTCGTCGTGAGCGAAGAACTTGGGGAGACCTTCGACCCCGTAGTTCCTGCGGATCTGGTGGCCAACACGACGCCAGAGGTCGGCGCAGCAGTACCCAACGGATCGACTGTTCAACTACTCATTTCACAGGGACCTCGGCCACTCGCGGTTCCGGCATTCTCGGGAATGACCGAAGACGAAGCCCGCGCCGCAATCGAAGCTGCACCTTTCACGCTCGTTGAGCCAACCATTAGGCAGTTCGACAATAATGTTGCCGCCGGGCTGGTGGTTGATGTTCTCGGAGCCGATGGCAACTCGATCGTCGGTGCCGAGACCTATGGCGAACTGCAAGACGTCGTACTGGTGATCTCATCCGGTGCGCTACCAAACGTTCAGTGCACAACTCCGGAAGAGGCCTCACAAATTCTTGCAGGAGTGGGCCTCCAATCCGAACTCGGCATCGAAATCTTCGACGACTGCGCCGAAGGCACCGTGGTCGGGATCGACCTCGAACGCGATGCCGAAGGTAACGCACGAACCTTCTATGAAGGTGATACTGCGACGCTCATCATCTCTCGCGGACCCGACCTTGTGCAGGTGCCTGATGTGATCGGCGACACCCTCAAGGCAGCACAGGCCGAACTGCAGGAAGCCGGCTTCGATGTCACCGTCGTGACTGCCATCCCCGAAGTGTTCTGGGGCTTCGACCCTGCCCAGGTCACCGACCAGGATCCTGCTGGCGGAGAAATGGTCAAACGCGGCGCCACCGTTACGATCTACGGCTAGCTGGAGTCCTCGGGTGAGCCCTTTGGGCTCGCCTTATGGGTGTCTCGCCTCGGGGCATGCGCAACACGGTGCTGACCATGTTCTCGAGCTGATCATGCGCACGGCCTGCGCTAGTTCTCTCGGTGCAGACACAAACGCGCGCTGGCCTCGGCGGATCGGTTTCCCTTATCGCCGCTGCCAGCGCGCGGTGCTGATGCTTAGAAGGCGCGAAGCTCCTCGGCCACGAGGAACGCGAGCTCAAGTGACTGCATGTGGTTCAGCCGTGGGTCGCACAGCGACTCGTAACGGGTCGCCAACGTGGCCTCGTCAATCTGCTCAGACCCGCCCAAGCACTCGGTGACATCATCACCCGTGAGCTCAATGTGAATACCACCCGGGTAGGTACCCGCGGCACGGTGAGCCTCGAAGAAGCCCTTGACCTCGTCTACGACATCATCGAAACGACGCGTCTTGTAGCCGGTGGGCGTTGTGAGGCCGTTGCCGTGCATCGGGTCGGTAACCCACAGCGGGGTTGCGTCCATTCCTTTGATCGCTTCGAGCAGAGGTGGAAGAGCATCGCGGATCTTGCCCGCGCCCATGCGAGTGATGAAAGTCAAACGACCAGGTTCACGCTCCGGGTCAAGTTTGTCGATAAGTTGCTTCATCGTCTCTGGCGTCGTCGTCGGACCGAGCTTCACGCCGATCGGGTTACGCAGGCGCGAGAAGTAGTCGATATGTGCGCCGTCGAGGTCACGCGTACGCTCCCCGATCCACAAGAAGTGGGCGCTCGTGTTGTATGGCGTTCCTGTGCGTGAATCGATGCGCGTCATTGGACGCTCGTAGTCCATCAACAGGCCCTCGTGACTTGCGTAGAACTCCGTGCGCTTGAGCTCGTCGAAGTCAGCGCCAGCCGCCTCCATGAAACGAACGGCCTTGTCGATTTCTTTGGCGAGGGACTCGTACTGGCGGTTCGCGGGGTTAGCCGCGAAGCCCTTGTTCCAAGAATGCACCTGGCGCAGGTCAGCGAAACCACCCTGCGTAAACGCACGAATCAGATTCAACGTCGACGCTGCTGTGTGGTATCCCTCAACAAGGCGAGCTGGGTCGGCCGTGCGCGACTCAGGCGTGAAGTCGTATCCGTTGACGATGTCGCCACGGTACGCCGGAAGAGTCACATCCCCACGGGTTTCCGTATCGCTCGAGCGCGGCTTAGCAAACTGGCCGGCCATCCGGCCCATTTTAACGATCGGCTTGGAAGCGCCATAGGTCAGCACGACAGCCATCTGCAGGATGGTTTTCACACGATCACTGATCTGCTGGGCCGTGGCGCCAGCAAATGTCTCGGCACAATCGCCACCCTGCAACAAAAACGCCTCACCCTGAGCGGCACGCGCGAGACGTGTACGCAGACGGTCAACCTCGCCCGCGAAGACGAGAGGAGGCAACGACGCGATCTTGCTAGATGCTTCACCGACGGCGTCGGCATCCGGCCACTGAGGCTGCTGCTTGATAGGGAGGGTGCGCCAGTTGTCTAGACCGGCAATCACGGCGGGATCAGCGAGCACGACTGGTTCTGACGGGTCGACCACAGGGAATTCCTTCATAAGATACTGTGAAAATGGCTGGGCATTTTGCCCTCTACGAGCCTACCGGCACTCAGGGCCGGCCCGCGCCACGCCTAGACGAAAGCCAATCGATGTCAGCGACTACTCGCACTTCGACGCTAGCGAATTGGGCTACAACATGGCTACTTGCGAGCGCTAGCGGTGCGATCCTTTACTGACGTGGCATAGACATCCACATACTCTTGCCCGCTGATGCGGTTGAGTTCGTACATGATCTCGTCGGTGATCGACCGCAAGATAAATCGGTCGCCCTCCATACCCTCAAAACGACTGAAGTCGAGAGGCTCACCGAAGACGATTCCGATGCGCCCCATGCGCGGAATTCTGGTACCAATTGGCATGACCTTCTCGGTGTCGATCATCGCGACCGGCACCACCGGCACCTGCCCCTCGAGGATCATCCTTGCCACGCCTGTACGTCCGCGGTACATCTTGCCGTCGGGGCTGCGAGTTCCCTCGGGGTAGATACCCAAGACCTCTCCCCGAGCCAGAACGGCCAGCCCCGTATTGAGGGAAGCTTCCGATGCCTTACCCCCCGAGCGGTCAATCGGCAGCATGCCTGTGCCATTGAAGAAGGCGCGCGAGAGCCAACCACGGATCCCGCGACCAGTGAAATAGTCACTCTTTGCGAGAAAGAAGATTCGGCGGTCCATAACCAACGGTAGGAAAACCGAATCGATGAACGACAGGTGGTTGCTTGCGAGAATCACTCCGCCTTTGCGCGGAATGTTCTCGAGTCCCGACACCCATGGACGGAAGACAGTCTTGAGGATCGGACCGGCAACCAGATTCTTCATAAACCAATAGAACATGGCACCTCATTCTCTTCCGTGCAGGGTTTTCCATCCTACTGCCCGACAGAACACGCCCCACGAATTGGGGCAAATCTTCTCCCATGCCCGCACGCGCATAGCTAGCTGCCCGTGACCTAGCTAGAGTAGGTTAGACCACCCTACCGGTGCCGAAGGAGTTGCCGTGAAACAGTTTGATGTACCCGCCCTCGTAGAGGCTGATCCAGAAGCGAACGCTACTGATCTTTTGATAGATCGTGTCGCGGCTACGCCAAATGGCGCGTTGTTTTCGCTCCCCACAGCCAATGGCGGCTGGAGCGATGTCACCTCGTCCGAGTTCCTCTCTCAGGTAAAGGCTCTCGCGAAGGGTCTCGTCGCCGCCGGCATCGAACCCGGTGACAAGGTCGGCTTGATGTGCAAGACGCGCTACGAGTGGACCCTGATCGATTTCGCTACCTGGTTCGCCGGGGCCGTTCTGGTTCCGATCTACGAAACAAGCTCGCCTAGCCAAATTCTTTGGAACCTCACCGATTCTGGTGCCGTCGCAATCATCACCGAGACCCCCGACCATTTCGCCCGTTTCGATGAAATCCGGGCCGATGTTTCAGCCGTCACCAACGTGTGGCAGGTCGATCTTGGGGACCTCGACAAGCTCGCCAAGTCCGGCAATGACGTCACCGATGAGGAAATCGAACGCCGCCGCAATCTGGCCAAGGGAGCCGATCTCGCAACCCTGATCTACACCTCCGGAACTACCGGAAAGCCCAAGGGCTGCGTCATCACTCACTCGAACTTTGTCGAACTGTGCCGAAACGCCCAGAAGGCTATCCCTGAGGTCGTGAACCCTGACTCCAGCACGTTGCTGTTCATCACTACGGCACACATCTTCGCTCGATTCATTTCGGTGTTGTGTATCCACGGCGGAGTGAAGGTCGGCCACCAGCCCGACACCAAGCTTCTCCTGCCGTCGATGGCATCGTTCAAGCCCACCTTCCTGCTTGCAGTGCCTCGCGTCTTCGAGAAGGTCTACAACTCATCAGAGCAGAAGGCCGAAGCCGGAGGAAAGGGAAAGATCTTCCGCCGAGCCGCAGACGTAGCGATCGCCCACTCAAAGGCGGTGGACGCTGGACACGTACCGCTCGGCCTCAAAATCCAGTTCGCGATTTTCGATCGTCTGGTGCTTTCGAAGATTCGCACCGCGCTGGGTGGACGCGTCAAGTACGCGGTCTCAGGTTCAGCCCCTCTGGGATTGCGCCTTGGACACTTCTACCGCAGCCTCGGCCTCACGATCTTGGAGGGCTACGGACTCACCGAAACTACGGCACCAATTTCCGTGAACAAGCCATCAAACTTCAAGATCGGAAAGGTCGGGCCTCCGCTTCCCGGTGTCTCGGTTCGGATCGCAGAAGATGGGGAAATTCAGGCGAAGGGTGTTTGCGTCTTCGACGGCTATTGGAACAACCAGGCAGCCACCGATGAGGTATTCGAAGATGGTTGGTTCAAGACCGGTGACATCGGTCAGATCGATGAAGAGGGCTACCTAGAGATCACCGGCCGCAAGAAGGAAATCATCGTGACTGCCGGTGGCAAGAATGTTGCCCCCGCGGCCCTCGAGGATCCAATCCGTGCCAATCCGATTATTGGCCAGGTCATCGTCGTAGGTGAGCAGCGCCCGTTCATCGCAGCGCTAATCACACTCGACGAGGAAATGCTGCCGGTATGGCTCAACAACAACGGTCTCGACGGGTCGATGGCTCTAGAAGACGCCGCCAAGCACCCCGCTGTTCTCGCCGAGATCCAACGCGCGATTGACGTCGGAAACTCGCGTGTGTCTCGCGCTGAATCAATTCGCAAGTTCCACGTGCTCGATGCCGATCTCACTGAAGCAAGCGGTCACTTGACTCCCAAGCTCAGCATCAAGCGCACCGTGATTCTGGCCGACTTCGCCGATGTAATCGAGGAAATGTACTCGACCTCACCATCGACCGAAGGAATTTCACTCAAACACTAGACAGATACAACAATGGCCCCGTCGCGCTCACGCGTGACGGGGCCATTGTTGTAGGTCCAGAATTCGGTAGCGAGCCTTGGGGCTCAGTGTGTGCGGCCCCTAGTACCAGGGCGCTTGGCGGATCGAGCGCATCGCTTCGCGCTTCGCATCAGGTTCAAGCCCCTCGATGTAGAGGTGACCGTCAAGATGATCGGTCTCGTGTTGCAGCGCTTGAGCCATAAGGCCTTCACCACTGAGCTCTATAGGCTCCCCGTCGATATCGACACCAGTGACCCGAGCGAAGGGGTAACGGCGGCGCAAGAAATAGAATCCGGGCACCGACAGGCAGCCCTCATCCACCAACTCCGGCTCGCCTGACACTTCGACAAGCACAGGATTGATGATGTACCCAATCTCGCCGTCGATGTTGTAGCTGAAGGCGCGCAGGCCCACACCAATCTGATTTGCGGCGACCCCAGCCCGCCCCGGCAGCTTGACGGTCTCGATGAGATCCTCAACGAGTGCAGCGGCACGGGGGTCACCGATGACCACGGGGTCACAGGCAGAGCGGAGTACGGGATCGCCAAAGAGGCGAATCTCACGAACAGTCATAGTCTCAGTCTGTCCGAACCTCGGGGAGGCCATCCATGACCACCGCAGCGAGCTCTCGGGCGGCATCCTTGGTGAACTTGGCCAGATCGCGATAGTGCACGACAGAACCCGTAGCCAAACTGGGGTCGTACGGCACCCTCACGATTTCGCGAACGCGAGATTTGAAGTGCGCTTCGATCTCTTCGAGTTTCACCAAATTGGTTCCCTGCGTCGCGGTGTTGATGGCAACGACAGCATTCTTGACGAGTCCCTCATGGCCATTCGACTCGAGCCAGGTGAGGGTCTCTGATGCCAAGCGTGCTTCATCGACGCTGCCACCGGAAACGATGACGATTGAATCCGCTCGTTGCAGCGTTGCCCTCATCACCGAATGAACAATGCCGGTTCCACAGTCGGTGATCGCAACCGAGTAGAAGCGTTCCGCCATGTCTGCGACCACGTTGTAGTCGTCTTCGTCGAAGGCCTCAGACACTTGGGGATCGGTGTCGGAGGCAAGAACGTCAAGGCGTGTTTCGTCTCGTGAGACAACCGTCTGGAACTCGCTGAAGGTGTGGAGCGAATCCGCCCGCATCACCACGTCGCGTACCGTCGCCCGCGTCTGCTTATCGATCCGCTCGGCGAGCGTGCCGCGGTCAGGGTTGGCATCGATTGCAATGATTCGGTCTTCGCGGGTGTCAGCTAATGCCATCCCGAGCAATGCGGTGATCGTCGTCTTGCCGACACCGCCCTTGCGTGTGAGTACCGGTACGAATCGTGTTCCCCCGACGAAATTCTTCGTTATGCGGGCCTCAAGGGCCTTGCGCTCCCTGACTCGATACGAATCGCCCAGGTTGACCAGATGAAAGGTGACCGCATAGACGAGTTCCTGCAGGAAACCTTCCGGTGCTGGGCTTCGATTCTTCTTTCCTGTCTGAATCAGGCGCTCCGCAGTGAGCATGGTCGCCGTTTCCGGGGTCGCGTGCACCTCCGGACGCTGACGAGCACGTCGCGTCGCTGGACGATCGACCGGCGGAAGCTCAGGGATAACGGCCACCTCAGGCACGGACTCTGGCGGGATCGTCACCACTGCCTCTGGCGCGAATGCGACGGTCGTTGTTGCCATCGCGGCAGGATCGACATGGTGCGCGTCTACCGCGACGTCATCAATTGCCACCGCTGCTTCATGCTCCGGCGTCTGGCGAACTGGCACCGGAAGTGAAAGGGTGAAGGTCACGTTCTCCGCATTTGCGGGCTCGTTGACTGTCGAGTCTTTCGAATCGCTATCGTTCGACGAAGTGCTTTCGTCCTCGGACGACCGCACCTCCGGTTCTTTGCGCTTCGTAGCCACTTGTCGATCTCCTCCTGAAAGCAAACACACCACTTTACCGCGATAACGCAAAAGAGGTGACCGTTATTTGCACAACGGTCACCTCTCGCAGTCACTTTGGTGAGCGGACTAGCTCGGTTCGATCTCGACGAGAAGGTCGCCGGCATCCACCTGCTGAGTCTTGGGAATCGCAAGCCGTCTGATTGTTCCCGCGACGGACGCGGTGATCGCCGCCTCCATCTTCATCGCTTCAATCGAGGCCACCGCCTGGCCGACTTCGACCGTGGCTCCCTCTTCAACTTGCAGTGTGACGACGCCCGAGAACGGGGCTGCGACATGACCGGGCTTCGAGGAATCGGCCTTCTCGGCGGCTGTCGAGTCGACCTTGATGCTCCGGTCACGGATGAACACCGGGCGAAGTTGACCGTTGAGCGTCGCCATGACGGTGCGCATACCCTTCTCATCCGCTTCACCAATGGCCTCGAGTCCGACAAACAGCTGAACGCCCTTGTCGATCTGCACGACGTGCTCTCGCCCATGCTGGAGGCCGTAAAGGTAGTCGGTGCTGTCGAGTGGAGAAAGGTCACCGTAAGTTTCGCGAGCAGTCTCGAATGCCTGCGTTGGTGCGGCAAACAACAGCCGGTTGAGCGCCGAACGGCGTTCCTCGGGCTCACCGTCAAGCGCAGCTTGGTCTTCAGCACTAATCGCTTCGATGCCGATCTTGACGTTGCGACCCTTCAGCACCTTCGAGCGGAACGGCTCAGGCCACCCGCCAGGCAGTTCCCCGAGTTCGCCGGCCATGAAACCGATAACCGAGTCCGGGATGTCGTACTTGTCGGGGTTTTCCTCGAAGTCCGCGGGATCGGCGTTTGCCGCGGCAAGGGCCAGCGCCAAGTCACCAACGACCTTCGACGACGGCGTCACCTTTGGCGGACGCCCCAACATCTTGTTGGCCGCCGCATAGAGGTTCTCGACCGTTTCAAACTGATCCGCGAGACCCAAGGCAATTGCCTGCTGACGCAGATTCGAAAGCTGACCACCCGGAATCTCGTGATGGTAGACACGTCCCGTCGGCCCGGCAAGCCCGGACTCGAACGGTGCGTAGGCGTGGCGCACTGCCTCCCAATACGGTTCGAGATCAGAAACAGCATCTAGGGAGATTCCGGTGTCACGTTCGGTGTGCGCGAGCGAAGCGACGAGCGCCGATATGGATGGCTGACTTGTTGTTCCCGCCATCGGTGCGCTCGCAACATCCACAGCATCAGCACCAGCACGGGATGCTGCCAAGAGCGTCGCCAGCTGGCCACCGGCCGTGTCGTGAGTGTGAACGTGGACGGGAGCGTCAAAACGCTCCCGCAGCGCCGTGACCAGCGTCTCGGCTGCCTCGGCCCGCAAGAGACCTGCCATGTCCTTGATCGCTAGCACGTGAGCGCCGCTCTGCATGATCTGGTCAGCGAGCTTGAGGTAGTAGTCGAGCGTATAGAGATCCTCGTTCGGGTCGAGAAGATCGCCCGTGTAGCAGAGTGCGACCTCGGCCACCGCTGTGCCCGTGTTGAGTACCGCATCGATAGCGGGGCGCATCTGCGAGACATCGTTGAGCGCGTCAAAGATGCGGAAAATGTCGACCCCGGTATTTGCAGCTTCCCGAACGAATGCATCCGTGACCTCGGTCGGGTACGGCGTGTAGCCGACAGTGTTGCGACCGCGCAACAGCATCTGGATAGCCGTGTTCGGCAGCGCTTCACGCATTGCCGCAAGACGCTCCCATGGCTCCTCTGCCAAGAATCGCAGAGCAACGTCGTAGGTTGCGCCACCCCAAGCTTCGACGGACAGCAGTTCGGGAGTGAGTCGCGCAACATGAGGCATTACCGCCACAAGATCGCGCGTACGCACTCTGGTCGCCAATAGCGACTGATGCGCATCGCGGAACGTCGTCTCGGTGACCGCCAACGCCTTCTGCTCGCGAAGAGCGGCGGCGAACCCGGCCGGCCCCAATTCGAGAAGTCGCTGACGCGAACCCGCTGGAGCCTCGACGGAAAGATCAACCTCCGGGAGCTTCAGCTGCGGGCTAATGATGCCAGCACCATCACCATTCGGCTGATTCACCGTGACGTCAGCCAACCAGGTGAGAATCTTCGTGCCCCGGTCCTTCGAACGGTGTGAGTTCACCAGCCACGGACGCTCGTCGATGAATGCTGTGCTGACATCGCCAGCGATGAACTCAGGGTCATCGAGAACGCCTTGAAGGAACGGGATGTTCGTCGTGACGCCGCGCAGTCGGAACTCTGCCAGTCCACGGCGGGCGCGACGCACTGCGGAGGCGAAATCACGTCCACGGCACGTCATCTTCACGAGCATCGAGTCAAAGTGCGGAGAGATCTGCGAGCCCGCAGAAACTGTTCCACCATCCAGACGAACCCCAGCGCCACCTGGCGAGCGGTAGGTCGTGATCTTGCCGGTGTCTGGCCGGAAGCCACTTGCCGGGTCTTCGGTCGTGATGCGGCACTGGAGGGCCGCTCCGCGCAGCCTGAGGTCATCCTGGCGCAGCCCCAGCTCATCGAGGGACTCCCCATAGGCGATCCGCATCTGAGACTGAACGAGGTCAACATCGGTAACCTCTTCGGTCACGGTGTGTTCGACCTGAATGCGCGGGTTCATTTCGATGAACACGTGCTCACCCTTGCGGGGTCCCGCGGTGTCAAGCAGGAACTCAACAGTTCCGGCGTTGACGTAGTCAATTGACTTGGCGAATGCGATCGCATCGCGGTACATCGCCTGACGGGTCTTCTCGTCGAGGTTGGGTGCCGGTGCGATTTCGACGACCTTCTGGTGTCGACGCTGAACCGAGCAGTCACGCTCAAAGAGGTGGATGGTGCCGCCATGCGAATCCGCGAGAATCTGCACCTCGATGTGGCGAGGACGCACGACAGCCTGTTCGAGGAACATCGTTGGGTCGCCGAACGCGCTGTCGGCTTCACGCATGGCCTCCTCGAGAGCGCCACGCAAGTCTTCTTTCCGCTCGACGCGACGCATACCGCGCCCGCCGCCGCCGGCGACCGCCTTGGCGAAGATCGGGAACCCGATTTCGTCAGCGCCAGCGAGCAGAGCTTCCAAATCGGTACTGGCGGGAGTCGACTTGAGCACCGGAACACCGGCTGCGATCGCGTGTTCCTTGGCCGTTACCTTGTTGCCAGCCATCTCCAACACCTTGGTCGGCGGACCGATGAAGGTAATTCCGGCATCCGCGGCCGCATGGGCTAGTTCAGGATTTTCTGAAAGGAAGCCATAGCCGGGATAGATCGCGTCAGCGCCCGACTCCTTCGCTACACGAATAATCTCCGAAACATCGAGGTACGCCCGCACGGGGTGTCCCTCTTCACCGATCTGATAAGCCTCATCGGCTTTCAGTCGATGAACCGAGTTACGGTCCTCATAGGGGAAAACGGCCACGGTTCTTGCGCCGAGCTCGACGGCCGCACGCATTGCGCGGATCGCGATTTCACCTCGGTTGGCAACGAGAATCTTCTTGAACATTCGGTCCTTCCTGACGAAACCAAGCCTAGAGTGCTTGAAGACTGGCAGTTTCCTCAAGGGCGATCAAAAATTGGTGGAGTTTTAGGTTTCTTAACTGTAGTGAAGGTATCGTCTTTACTCGTGCACGTACTTAGCGTTAGCTCCCTCAAGGGGGGCGTGGGAAAGACGACCGTCACGCTTGGGCTCGCTTCAGCAGCCTTCGCCCGCGGTCTTCGAACCCTCGTCGTCGACCTTGACCCACAGTCGGATGTTTCCACCGGAATGGACATCGAAGTCGCCGGTCATTTGAACGTCGCCGACGTGCTTGCCTCCCCCAAAGAAAAAATCGTGCGTGCCGCGATTGCCCCCAGCGGCTGGACCAGGGGCCGTCCGGGCAAAGTGGATGTGCTGATTGGATCCCCATCGGCAATCAATTTCGATGGACCACATCCCAGCATCCGTGACATTTGGAAGCTTGAAGAGGCTCTGGCCAGTGTCGAATCCGACTATGACCTCGTTTTGATCGACTGTGCTCCTTCGCTCAACGCGCTCACCCGCACCGCGTGGGCAGCCAGCGATCGGGTCCTTATCGTCACCGAGCCCGGGCTGTTTTCGGTAGCGGCGGCCGACCGTGCGCTGCGTGCGATCGAGGAGATCCGCCGGGGGCTCTCCCCCAGGCTTCAACCGTTGGGAATCGTCGTGAACCGTCTGCGTTCACAATCGCTGGAACACCAGTTCCGTATCAAAGAACTTCGCGACATGTTCGGCCCGCTCGTGCTGTCTCCTCAGCTCCCCGAGCGCACATCATTGCAACAAGCTCAAGGCGCCGCGAAACCGCTCCACGTCTGGCCAGGCGAGAGCGCCCAAGAGATGGCACGCTATTTCGACCAGATTCTTGATCGCGTCATGCGTGCCGCACGAATGGGCGAGTACAACAGCGAACGCTGAGTCTTTCACTCGTTAGATCTGTCGGCTGGCAGCCGAGACGGTTGTTCACCATCGGCACCTAGTGCCGATGGTGCGCTCAGGATGCGCGAGATGCTCGGCGCTTTGCGAGCTCATCCATCGGATCCTCGCCCTTGACCGTATCGAGGTCAATCAGGCTAGTCTCAACTTCGCGGAGAACCTTGCCAACCGCGATACCGAATACGCCCTGCCCACGGCTCACGAGGTCAATGACCTCATCGTTAGACGTGCACAGGTAGACGCCAGCTCCGTCGCTCATGAGGGTGGTCTGTGCGAGATCGTGAATGCCTGATTCGCGGAGTTGATTGACGGCCACGCGAATCTGCTGAAGCGAAATGCCCGTATCAAGCAAGCGTTTGACGAGCTTGAGCACGAGGATGTCCCGAAAGCCATACAGCCGCTGTGACCCTGAACCGGCGGCGCCGCGAATGGTTGGTTCAACAAGCTCGGTTCGAGCCCAGTAGTCGAGTTGACGGTAGCTAATGCCGGCTGCGCGAGCGGCGACAGCACCCCGGTAACCGGATGTGTCATCCAGGTCAGGCATTCCGTCAGTAAAAAGGAGCCCAAGATCGTAGCGTGATTCTTCGCTACGGTTCACTTCACTCATGGCTTTGCCCCTTTAGATCTGATCGGTCTGCACAAAACACACTAACCTTCATGTTGAAGTTGACGCTTAGTGTTTCGTGTTACCCCACGGTAGTCACGCCTGGCGCCTCTATCAACGACATTCGCAAAAAGTCGGCGGCGTGTCGGAATCAGTCGGGTAAAACTGTGCCAACCTCGCTGAACCGGCTACGAAATACGTTCGGGTAGACGGCCAACAATTCGACCGTACTACGAATCGAGGCGACTCAGGGCGGATCGGATAAGACTGCTCCGAACAATCTCCAACTGGCCTGCAATTTCGCGAGCCATCTCCGCGGCGCGTGCCCGGCTAGATGCATCCTTACGTCGAGCGACGGGCATGAGGGCGTTCTCGATCAGCCCCAACTCGCGCTCCGCGGACGCTCGAAAACCACGAAGGTGGCGAGGCTCAATACCGCTGCGCTGCAGCTCCACCAAAGATTTGAGCACGGCAAGCGAATCCTCGCCAAACACATCAGCGGGCACAATTAGCGACGACGAAATAGCGTCACCCAAGAGCATCGCGCTGGCGCCAGCCTCCCGAATCAATTCCTCACGGGTGAACTTGCGCTCCGCCGACAGCATCGATGCCGCTGCTACGGCACCGCCAGGAAGCTCAGGAGTGCGCCCAGCGTCCATCTCTTCCAAGAAGCCCCGAATAACCTTGAGCGGAAGATAGTGATCACGCTGCATCGTCAACACGAACCGAAGCCGCTCCATGTCGGCGGCTGAGAACTTGCGATAACCAGAAGCGGTTCGTGCCGGCGCGACGAGCTTGCGTTCCTCCAGGAAGCGAAGCTTTGACGGTGTCAGGTCGGGAAACTCTGGACTGAGTTTTGCGAGGACTTGACCGATACTGAGAAGCACCGGCGATGGAACTGAACGCGCCTGACGCGCAACCCCAGCCACTACTCGCCCGCTGCCGGCGAAATATCGCGGCGCGACGGGTAGAACGTAAGCCTGTACTTTCCCACTTGCACTTCGGCACGATCACGAAGAGTTGCCGAGCTCTCGATGCGGTCACCACCGAGGTAGGTTCCGTTGAGGGAACCCAAGTCCTTGACCTCAAACACGGTGTCGTTCCTCAAAAATTCGACATGGCGTCGAGAAACGGTAACGTCGTCGAGAAAAATATCGGCCTCTGGATGGCGTCCCACCGTCGTAACATCGGCATCCAGCAGGAATCGAGCGCCGACGTTGGGCCCGCGCCGAACAATCAGCAGAGCCGAACCTGACGGCAGCGCGGAGATAGCCGCCTGCTCGTCTACCGAAACATCAGCCCCCATAGCCGCAACTTGCGCCGCAAACTCGAGACTGTACGTCGCCGTAGTGTCGATGCGCTCTGCAGCAGGCTGCGTGGACGGGTCATTCGCCGACTGCATATCGGCACCGTGACCATTACTCATTGATTCAACCATCGCAAACCTCCCTGACTAACCAGCGTATCGGATCGGAGCACTCCTCAGCCCCTCGCTATGCGAGAAATACGAACCGATTGAGCAACATAGATGAAGCCCGCCCACCAGTAGAGGAACGCGCCCCACAGCGCGAAGGCCCAGCCGAGCGGGTCCGTAACAGTCGCGATAGCAGGAAGTGCCTGCCCGAGCATCAAGATCGGAAGTGCGTAGTAGAGCGCGGCAGTAGCGACCTTGCCCAAGTGATGGACAGGCAACGGACCGTAGCCATAGTTAGCAGAAATGATCCCCAAGATGGCAAGCATGATTTCGCGGCCCACGATGACGAGGAACAGCCACCATGGAATGACATCGCGAGCGGCTAAGCCGATCAGGGCCGCAAAGATGAAGAGACGATCGGCTGCGGGATCTAGGAGCTGTCCAAGTCGAGTGATTTGGTTGAAGCGTCTGGCAATTAGGCCATCGAGAAAATCGCTCAGGCTTGAGAACACCAACACGATCAGCGCGAGCGCATCCTGAGCCGTAATGATGAAATACAAGAAGAACGGAACAAGTCCAAGCCGGATAAAACTCAAGATATTGGGCACAGTCCAGACACGATCACTGATCTCGGGTGAACTGCGTGGGGCCACACTCCAAGTCTAGCGAGCATCCGTCAGGAAAATGCAGCAAACGCCTCAAAAGAGTCAGCAAGTTAGCACGGCGCGGGCGTAACCTTGGAGCCATGTCGTGCATCCGCTTCAATACACCAGCTCAGCGGGCTCAGATGCGGGCAATGGCTCCGTCGATGATTACCGCTGAGGAGGCTGCCGCGCTTCACCCGGCGCCCGAAGTCACCGAGAGCAAGATTGCGCGCCTGCGCATCTTGGCCGCTGACTCGAACCCGAAGATCCGTGAGAGCGCCGCCAGCAACCACAACACCCCTCTTGATGTGTTTGAGAAGCTTGCTCGGGATCCCGACGACGGGGTCCGAGCCTGTGTCGCACGCAACGAATACGCCCCATGCGATGTGCTTCGCGCACTCGCGACGGATCCGTCTGAGACCGTCCGAGGATTTCTCGCCATCAACTTCTTCGTCCCTGGGGACGCCATGGACACTCTCGCCAGTGACGAAAGCGACACGGTTCAACGACTTGTCCAGTGGAAAACCGAACTTGCGACTACCTAATGGCCACGGGAACTGTTCGCGTCGATAGCTGGCTCTGGGCGGTGCGTGTCTACAAGACTCGCTCCCAAGCAACCGCCGCCTGCCGGGCGGGTCACGTAAAGATCGCCGGTACGAGTGTGAAAGCGGCCCAACCGGTGCGTATCGGAGATCAGGTTCGGGTCCGCATTGCCGGCTTCGACCGCATCTTGGTCGTCACACAAACCATCGTCAAGCGGGTCTCCGCCGCGACGGCAGCGCAAAGCTACGTCGACGAGACTCCCCCTCCGCCCTCTCGCGAGGAACGGGCGTTCGCACCCCTGCGCGACCGCGGCGCTGGGCGCCCAACAAAGCGAGAGCGTCGCGAGATCGACAAACTGCGCGGCAGAGACGGTAACGACGAATGGAAGCCCGAACTTTAGGGGCGCTCCCCCTGACGCTCATGGTCGCGCAGGTCTTCCTCGTGTGACGCTTCCTCGGGCGCTTGCGACCGCGCGGCCGCCCGCCGAGACAACAACCAACCCCCCGCTGCGACCAGCGCCGAAACGCTGACTGTTGCGGCCAAGAACAGGGCGTTGTCGATGCTCGCTCCGGTCGTTGCCGCCCACGACTCGGCCCGGTACTGAAGCGTGATCGGAACCAGCCCCCCGAGCGAGGCTGTGCCGTCACTTGCCAAGAGAAGAACGCCGATTCCGATGGTCAGAGCGCCTGACACGATCATCGTCCACGAGTTTGACCAGCCCCGAATAGTGAGCGTTCGCGGACGCAGCCAGCGACGCCCACGAACACCGAGCCTCTTCCAGACGGTTGCAAGAACAAGAAGTGGAACCGTGAGCCCGAGCGCATACAACGCGAGCATGATTGCGCCATACACGGCGTTTCCGCTAAGGGCCGCCACGGCAAGCACCGAACCAAGGATCGGGCCAGCGCAGACACCAGCAACGGCGTAGACCATGCCCAGGGCGAAGACCGAGACTGCTGACGTGCGGTCCGCCACGGCATCACCCTTCTCGGTTCGTGACAAGCCGGGAAGTGGGATTGCGAACAGTTGGACCCCACCGGCAGCGATAACGATAGCGGCAGCCCCCACGATGAGCCCGCCACGGTTCTCGTTGACCAGCGACCCTAACGTTGCCGAAAACACGCCCAAGGGAATGAGCGTCGTAATCAAACCGGCGAAGAACAGCGCCGTTCGCGCAAAGAGAGCCGAAACAGAACCAAAGGCGTACGCAAAAAACGCGGGCAGTAGCATCACCGAACAGGGGCTCAGAAGGGCAAAGAGACCACCAATAAAAGCTCCGGCGTAACCGATGTCCACTATTACTGGTCTGCCAGTCTCAATTGTTCGTCGATGACATCCCGGAATACCTGCAGCGGCTGCGCCCCCGCGATGGCCACGTCATTGATCACGACGGACGGAACGCTTGAGACTCCGATCTGTTGAGCTTCTTGCGCGTTGAGCTGGACGCGTTGGAACAGGACAGGATCCAAAAGGTCGGCCTCAAACTGCGCCAGATCCGGCACTCCAATCTCACGCGCGTAGTCGAGAACCTTGTCACGATCGATTTCGAGGTGACCTGTCTCTGGCGCCGACGCGTACACCGCCGTGTTGTACTCCCAAAAAAGCCCTTGTTCCCCCGCGGCATGCGCGGCGACTGCGACCATCACCGATTGCTCGCCGAAGATTGGGTTGTCGCGCCACTCGATTCGCAGCTGTCCGGATTCGACGTAGTCGCTGATCAGTTCGGGAAGAGTTTCCCGAGACAGCACGCCACAAAACGGGCAGCGATAGTCCGCGTATTCAACGAGCACGACGGGAGCATCAACTGCGCCCAACGCGGCCGGGTCATCGGCAACTCGTCGAGCTAGGTCGATTGCGGGCTGAGCTTCGTCGCCGCTCGAAACGGAAGGAAGAGCTTGAGACGGTGACGACCCTGAGTTGGATTGGGCTCCCGCAACAAAGGCGACGGCGAGCAGCGCCAAACCCACGAGCCCGCCGAGGAGCAGTAGGCCACGTTTCGGGGAGTCCTTGCGGCGGCCTTGGGGCGCTCGAGACGGCTTGTGGGGCTTCACGCTATCAATCTCCTCGGGGCACTCAACGACCCAAATCCTTGACCCAAGAAGAGCCAATCTCCACCCTACCCATTGACACCGCGCCTGCCCGACTGCCGCAGCGCTCCGCGACGCGCCTAGAGCTTGCGCAGCGTAAGAATTTGCTCCGCTCGGCCAAATGGGCCAGAGCTATCGTGCAATACCGTCGAGGTAAGGCCGACGCCATCGGAACCAAAGTTCACCGCATTCTCGAGCCCCAGCCAGTCGCCCGCCGGCACGCGATAGAGATGGATCTGCAGATCGACGTTCGGGAACGCGTAGCCGCCGTCGCCAGGTTTAACCCGCGTCGCGATGCCGTTGCTCGTGTCGGCGAGGCCCATAAGTCTCACGAAATCGGAGATCGGTTCCGAGTCGAGCAGCGAAACGGGAGTGCGCAGCCATACTCGGCCCACTCCTGCCTCGTGCTCGGGAAGCGCACGTGCCTCGATCGAGCGGATGTAGCCGCCGGGCCATTGCGCCAAATCGACGGGGTCTCCCGCTTGCTCCGGGCCGCGCATCCGCTCGTCAACAATGCCCGCAACCTCCGTAGTGTCTGACGTGTGCAACCGCCACGCCGTGGCGCGGACGGCAACGCGGCCACCAGCACTCATCTCCGCCTGCACGAGCTCAATGGTGCGCCCCGGTCGCAGCAGCGAGACCGTGATTTCAAACTCACCGGCAGGAATCAAACCAAGGATCTCGTAACTGATGCGAGCGATCCGCAGTTCGGGACGAGGGTTAAACCCCTCGAGGGCGTGCGCCAAAATTCCCGCGACGGGTGCCATGTGCTGCTCGTGCGGATTCCACGCACCTTGCGCATGAATCGTCGACTCGAATTGAGTGTCGCTGTGGCGGAGGTAATACGACGGCGCAGGTGAAGTCACGGTCCCAGCCTAATCAGCACGGACCGCCCGCCCAAGGGATCGGCCCGCTTCAGCGATCCACCCCACGCCTCGCTCACTCCCGCGACCGGGAAGGTGTCGCTCCACCAGCGGGATTCTCGACAAGCGTGAGCACAGCAGATCGGCGGCTGCCGAACTGTGTGCGGCCCGAAATCTACACAGCGCAAGCACTCAGTCACAGGTCAGAAAAGCATTGGCTGGGGCATGGCTCGCGCCGCTAGTTCGGGCAGCGCGTTGGGCGCTTCGCTGCCGACCTGTTGCCCACTCCATCGCATTCGAATTATTCGAACATGTGTTCGATTTCAACGCAAGCGGGCGCACCGGCGGCCTTAGGCGACAGCAACCTCTCGGGCGAATTGCGCAATATCGCGCACTTGAACTGAATCCCGCGTGAGCTTCGCCGTGGTGAGTGCGCCGTCGTAGAGCACAATCAATCGAGATATGAGGGCGTCGGTCGCACTAGACCCGGCGATCTGCTTCATGTGGGTGCGCAACACTCGTCGATAGCGAGCGATCGCGGCCTGCACATCAGCCATATCGGGACATTCGATGGCGGCGTTGGTGAAGGGGCATCCGTAGAAGGTGCCGCCATCGACCTGATCCGCGACCGCCAAGAATAGTCGCTCGACACGGTCTGCCGTCGAGGCATCAGGGCGATCGAGCTCCGTGACGCGATCGAGCCACGCATCAGCTTCTTCATCGAGGTAGGACGCTATGAGCGCTTCCTTGCTCGGAAAGTGGTGGTACATACTCCCCTTCGCCACTCCCGCTTTGGCGATCACGGTATCGATGCCGGTGGCGTTTATACCGTGCGCATAAAAGAGTTCTGCTGCCGTAGCGAGCAGCTTCATGCGGGAAGTAACGCGAATCTGAGGGGTTCCTGAGGCCATGTTGCAATTCTAGACGAACCCGTCTATATTTTCTAGACGGATCCGTCTAGACGCTCTAGTCGGTTAACCAAAAGGAGCACTACATGTCAGACCTCAAGATTGCCGTCGTCATCCTCGAGACGCTCGAAAACAACAGCGCCCGTGTCTACCGCGGCCTCAAGACTGCACTCGAATTCAAGGCAGCAGGCGACGACGTGATCGTGATGTTCGATGGATCCGGCGTGGAGACCCTGGCAAAGATCGTTGACGCCAGCAACCCCATGAATGGCCTTGTTGGGGCCCTCGGCGACACCATCATTGGAGCATGTGAATTCTGCGCCAAGTCGCACAAGGTGCTCGCCCCCATCCGCGATGCAGGATTCCCTCTGCTCTCTGACAACGGTGGCGAAGCGAGCGTACGCAAGCTCGCCGTCGACGGTTATCAGATCTTGAACTACTAGTCGACGCTAGGCGCAATGGCCCGAGTTCCCATCTGCTGACGAGGTCAACTCGGGCCACGCCTGGCTTGGTGCACTTCCAAAGACACGGTTCCTTGGGGCGCGGTGCACAGCCTTGGCGACATTTATCTAAAAATTGGTCTCCCGCGCGCTGATCCCGAGGCAACCGTTGCGGCACTGCTAACGTCTTAGGAGTGTTTTCAAAAGTGACTGTCCCCACAACTCTTCAAACGCGAGACGGAGAGATGATTCTTCGCTACTCGGCGCTGGGCGACATCGACACCATTCTCCAGTTGCTGGCCGATGATCCTGTCAGCGCGCTGCGAGGAGACACGGCGCGCCCCGAAGACCGTCCAGCCTACGAGAAGGCATTCCACCAGATCGCCACCACACCAGCAAACGCCCTGCTGGTCGTTGAGGCCCCCTCGGGTGACGTCGTCGCGACCATGCAGCTGACGGCGATTCCAGGGATGGCGCGCCGCGGTTCGCACCGCCTCCAAGTCGAGGCCGTGCGCGTGGCCGCGAGCCAGCGTTCCAGCGGAATCGGGGGCGCTATGATGCGCTGGGTGATCGACACTGCAGCACCAACGCTCGGCGCCTCACTCATCCAGCTCACCTCAGACGAGGCACGCACCGATGCCCACCGCTTCTACATCAATCTCGGGTTCGAAGCTTCGCACATCGGGTTCAAGTACTCAGTCGACCTGTAGGCGGCGCTCACGCCGCTCTTGACCCGCTGGGTGCTTGTGCGTGCGGAGCACACAGCGTGCGAGAGCAGAGCACGCCCGCGTCCTCGCGTCTACCGAGCGATTCCTGGCGATGTCGTTGCCGCTTCTGGCTCTTCGTCGTCCCACGATTCGACGAGGGTAATCCGACCGCGCGCGTCACGGATCGCCAACACTAGGGCAATGATCGCGGTGGCAATTCCGACAACACCCAGGGGGTTCGCTACGCCAATGGCGATGCCCAATGCTGGTTCGTTGGGGCCGCTGATGATGGTCTGCAGGCCCGCGGGCGTGATGTCCGGGATTGTCAGCCCGAACAGCACAGCACAGACTCCCGAAGCAATAAGCATCGCGTGGGTCAGGGGTCGAGTTCTATAGCCGCGCAACTCTGTTCGCCGCACAGCCGCACCAGCGAGCACCAACAACACCGCAAAGGTTGCACCAAGAGTGGCAGCGTAGACGACGGTGAGGTCTCCCCCAATACCAAAAAGGTGACGACCAAACGAGATCCAGCCGGCGACGGCAATCCCGCTCACCATGACGGAGGTTCCCCGGTGCCCAGTGCCGGGATCGCCCGGCGTCGCGCGAACTCGGACGGCGCTGTACGTCAATTCAATGCCTCAACTTCTTGCGGGTGTGAACTTCAATCGTAGCCACACCAACGAGGGGACGTATCGATCCAACTGATCGACACGTCCCCTCCGGCGCGGGCACGACAACTCAGGCGTCGACGCACTCCTGAGACATCTCTCCGAGCCCCGTGATAGCGCTTCGCACGACTTCACCAGCGCGTAGATAGCGGGGCGGCGTCTGACCAAACCCGACCCCTGGAGGTGTGCCGGTAAAGATCAGATCCCCTGGACGAAGCTCCACGATGGATGACAGCTCACTGACCAACCGTGGCACCGAAAAGACCATGTCGTTCATCGGAGCACTTTGCACCAGGTCGTCGTCAATCCAACAGTTCAACGACACGTCGTCCTGCGCAAGAAAGCTCTCACTATCAACAAGGACCGGACCGAGAGGTGCGAATCCGGAGAATGACTTGCCCAAGGAGAACTGCGGAGGAACTCCACGCATCTGAACGTCGCGCGCGGAATAGTCCTGACCAATACAGAACCCCGCGATCGTCGCTAGTCCATCGGACTCCGCAATGTTGCGACCTCCCGCACCCACAACCGCCACCAGCTCAACTTCCCAGTCGACACTGTCTGTCGGCAAGCCGAGCGGTTCGAACGGACCGGAGATTGACGAGGCGAACTTCGTGAAGACCATCGGGTGCTCCGGCACAGTGAAACCGGACTCCGCAGCGTGATCAACGTAGTTGAGGCCGGCAGCAAAGATCTGCTGCGGAGCCCGAGCGAGCGGACCCCACTGACCTGGCTTGAGGTCGGACTCACGGCGGTCACTAGCTGCGACATCCGCCGCCCACGCCTGAAAAGTTGACCAGTCGCGGTACAACTCGTCGACCGAGGTCGAAAATCGACCGACGCTCGCACTCTCGATGTCGACAACGGTGCCGTCGACGAGGAGCGACGCCCGCCCGTCAATGACTGCGAGACGCACTGCTACTTCGCGGGGAGAGCGACGATCGCGTCGAGCTCAACGTCAAACCCGCGAAGGTTGGCCTGGATAGTCGTACGCGCCGGGAGCGGTGCCGTGAGGAACTCTGCAGCGATCTCGTTGAATTCAGCGAAGTCATCGAGGGTCTTGAGGTACACGCCGTAACGCACGGTGTTCTCAAGGCTCGTACCGGCAGCCTGAGCGACGGTCTCCAGGTTGCGGAAAGTCTGGCGAACCTGCTCGGCGAAGGTTTCGCCGACGCGGTTGCTGTCCTTGTCGAATGGGCCTTGACCGGCAAGGAATACGAGCGAGCCTGCAACGACTGCAGAGCTGTAGGTGCCGGCGGGCTGAGGAGCGTCTGGGGTGGTGATTGCGTGGAACATTGATGCCTTTCTTTGGGGTTGGTTGGAGTTGCCCGCACTAAGCCGTGCGGGGCTGATCGCCATGTAGGCGAGGGACTGAAGCCAGGAGCTTCTTCGTGTAGTCGTGTTGCGGCGCCGTCAGGATGTCGGCGGCGGCACCCGACTCGACAACGTCGCCGTGGTACATCACATAGACGTAGTCGCAGAAGCGCGCGACGACACCCATGTCATGGGTGATCATGAGAACGGCCATGTCGCGCTCGTCGGCTAACGCACCGAGCGTTTCCAATACCGCCGCTTGCACGGTGACATCGAGGGCGCTGGTCGCTTCATCGGCGATGAGCAGGCGAGGTGACGAGGCAATTGCCATGGCGATCATCACGCGTTGGCGCATACCACCACTGAGTTCGTGAGGATACTGACGATAAACGACCGCCGGATTACGGATGCCGACGGCATCAAGGCTGTCGATCACACGAGCACGGGCGCTCTTTCGCAACTCTGGTCGATGCGCAACGAGCACGTCACGAACCTGTTGACCGACTCGAAACACGGGATTGAGCACAGACATCGGATCTTGGAAGATCATGGATGCCTCGGCTCCTCGCACTTTCTGGATGGCCGATAGCGGAGCTTTCAACAGCTCACGGCCATCGAGCGTGATCGATGAATCGTCACCATAGCGCGCGATTCGTTCGTCATTGAGGCGCAAAATTGACATCGCGGTGACCGATTTGCCTGACCCGGATTCACCGATGATCCCGACCCTAGTGCCGGCGTTGACACGAATCGATACGTCTTTTACGGCAGGTGGAGCCGACTCAGAGAAACGAACCGAGAGGTTTCGGATGTCTAGCAGCGGTGCTTCACTCATGCTCGGCTCCTCATCACATTGATCGGACTGGTGAGGTCGGCATCGATACCCAGATCTCGATGCCGTGATGCGGGGTCCGGCTCCAGAACGGCGTCGATGAGCGCACGGGTATAGGGATGTTTGGGGTTGCCAAAGACCTCATCCGCGGTGCCGTACTCCACGATTTCTCCGAGGTACATCACTGCGACTCGATGTGACATCGCCCGCACGACACCCAGGTTGTGGGCGATGAACAGGTAGGCGATGCCCTGGGTTCGCTGGAGCTCCTGCAACAGGTCAAGAACCTGAGCCTGAACGGACACGTCAAGCGCACTGGTTGGTTCGTCACAGACGATGAGCGATGGGCTCACACCGAGGGCTCGAGCGATCGCGATGCGCTGACGTTGACCACCAGAGAACTCGTGTGGGTAACGCGCCGCCATGTCGGCAGAGAGCCCAACCTGCTCCAACAATTCTCCCACCCGTTGGCGCACGGCAGACTTTGCCACGATCTTGTGCACGATCATCGGCTCGGCAATTTGGCGGCCGATCGTCATGCGGGGGTCAAGCGTCGCGTAGGGGTCTTGAAAGATCATCTGCAGGTCGCTGCGAATTGCGCGCATCCGAGTTGGCGAGACCGTCGCGAGGTTTTCGCCCTGGTAAGACACCGTTCCTTCGAAGGGCATGAGGCCAAGAACCGCGCGGGCAACGGTTGACTTGCCTGAGCCAGACTCTCCCACCAGCCCAACGGTTTCGCCCGCAGCCAGACTAAGAGATACGTTGCTGACGGCAGGTTTTTTGGCCGCGCCGTAGCGAACAGTGAGATCGGTGATCTCCAATAGCGGTGAAGGGGTCATGCTGTTCTCCTTCTCAACAAAAGGCCAGGAAGTTCGGTCGTGTGGACCCCGTCGCGCACAACGGCAACGCCGTTCACAAGAACATGGTGGATGCCGGTCGGCGCAACAAGCGGTTCAGCATAGGTGGCCTGATCAGCCACGGTTGTCGCATCAAAAACGGTGATGTCCGCGAACCCACCCTGCACAAGGGTCCCCCGGTCGACGAGCCCCAACCGAGCGGCTGGTTTTGCGGTCATTTTGTGAACGATGGTGGCGACATCCATCCCCGACCTCAACAGCTCGTTCAGTGAACGCGGAAAAGTACCGATTGAACGCGGATGAGGCAGATTCGCGTCATGGCCGAGGCTGAGGGCCAGCCCGTCTGATGCGACGGACACGAGGGGGTGTTGCAGCACGCGCAGCGCATCTTCCGGGCGGGTGCCCACCACGATGACGTCAACACTAAGGTCGTTGGCAATCAGCAGCTCGACCGCGAAATCGCCCCACGAGGTATGGCCGGAGCCTTCCACGAGTGCTGTCACAGTGTTCCCCACAGCGTCGGGGGTGCGGGGAGCTTTCGCGATGGTGATGAGCTCGGGAGCAAAACCAGCACTCGTCTCGATCATGCGGGCTGCCGCCACCGGGTCACTTTGGAGCCGTTCAGCGATCTCCGGCACTGGTAGTGCGCGTAGTTCGCTGGGCAGCAGCTGCAGCATTGTGGTGTGACCGGCGAGGTAGGGGTAGGCGTCTGCCTCGACGTCGAGTGTGCTCTTGTCGAGCATCTCGAGGGCCGCAGAGAGGGCGCTGCCGTCATCCTGAATCGACCGAAGGTGCGAGATCTGGAAGCGCACCCCTGAATCCTCAGCGATCTCGAGCGCCTCACGAATCGCAGCATCGAGCCGTTCACCGTCATATGCACGCAGATGCATGCTCACAAGTCCGCCATTGCGGGCAACGAAGCTGGAAAGCTCGGTCAACTCCGCCACAGTACTGAGTTCGCCAGGTGAATACATCAGTCCAAAGCTGAGTCCCCACGCGCCGGCGGCGAAAGCGTCACCGAGTTCCTCAATCATGCGGGCGAGACGGTCCTGGGCACGAGCCGGATCTGCCCCGAACTCTTCCGTTGCCCCCACCAGAAGCGTGCCGTGGCCGATGAGAGCAGCAACGTTGGTGGCCGCCGGTGTCGCATCGAGCGCCGCAAAGTACTCGGCGACCGAATTCCACGGGAGTTCCACTTCCGCGATGATGTCAATCGGGCCGATTACCGCGCGCACGTCATCCGCGTTTCCACGGATCGGGGCCGGGCCCAAGCCGCAGTTACCGATGACCTCTGTGGTGATCCCCTGCAACACGCGGGAGTCCGCCTCCGGGTACGCGAATCGAGAAAGGTCCGAATGGGTATGGATGTCAATGAACCCCGGAGCGACGATGAGCCCGGTGCAATCGAGAGTCACATCCGCGTCGCTGGGATCGTACTTGCCAATCCCGACGACACGATCCCCGGAGACGAGAACGTCGGCGCGAGCTAGCGCGGCGCCTGTTCCATCAGCGACCTGTCCACCGTATAAGAGCGTGCGTACGGTCATGAGCGGCGCCGCCGTCTCAAGGGGTTGGCCGATTCTGCGATGAGTTCTCCGGCGAACATGAGAACTGCCGCGACGAACGTGATCACGAGCCCGGCAGAGATCGCATACCACGGTGAGGTGACGTAGTAGTTCTTCGATGCTTCAAGAATTGTGCCCCAGGTGGATGCGGGCAGGTCAACACCGAGGCCGAGATAGCTCAACCCGGCTTCGATCAGGATCGCCTCTGCCATAAGCGTGGGGATGAGCGTCAGCAGGGGGCCAGCGGCATTCGGAAGGATGTGAACCCCCAGAACCTGGGTCGGCCGCACGCCAGCGACACGCAGTGCGGTAACGAACTCACGTTCCTTCAAGCTTCGAGTCTGAGCCCGCATGAGAAGAAATACCCGGGGGAAGAAGAGGAAGCCAATGATCACCGTCAGTGAGAGGCTCGTTGTGCCAAAACTTGCCACCATGAGGATGGCGAAGAGCACAAGAGGAAACGCCAGAGTGGCCGAGGCGACACTCGTGAGAGCACCGTCGAGAAACCGTCCAGCGTTGCCGGCGATGAGCCCAAGTGGCAACCCGATAATGAGGGCGACGAGGATACTTCCGGCCGCGATCACGAGTTCGAGCTGGGTTGAGTAGACCAGCCTCGCCCAGACGTCGGCTCCCGCTTCGTCGGTGCCCAGCGGATGCGCGAGGCTTGGCGATAGCAGGATCGACGACGCATCGACTGCAGACGGCGAGTATGGGCTGAAGAGCGACGGCCACAGGGCCATCAGTACAGCGATGGCACCGATCACGATGAGGGTGAGGCGAGCGGGGCCCACCGTGGCTACTCTCGCCACGATTGAGCGAAGCGGGCCGGTAGCGGCATGAGTTTCTGTGAGTGTCATTCTGCGATCCTCGGGTCGACGAGACGGTAGGCGAGGTCTGCAAGGTAGCCGACAAGCAGCACCACGATTGTGGTGAGCAGTACGGCACCCTGGACAACTTGGTAGTCCCGGTTGAGAACACTCGACAAGAGCAGTTGGCCGATACCGCCGAGACCGAAGACGGCTTCGACGAGCACGGCACCTCCGACAAGGGCTCCGATTTGCACCCCAACGATCGTGATCATTGGGGTCACCGCGTTGCGCATGGCGTACACGAACACGCGTCGCGGTGTCGAGATACCCATCGCAAGTGCGGTGCGCATGTAGTCCTGCCGCAACACGTCGGACGCTTCCGCGTAGACGAAGCGTGTGAGCACTCCCCCGAGGAAGATCGCAAGGGTGGTCACCGGCAAGATGAGACGCACAAGGAAATCGCCGAAGTCTTCCAAAGGACTAGTGAATCCCCCGGAGGGAAGAATGTCGAGCGTGACCGAGAAGATGATGATGAGAAAGAGTCCCAGCCAGACGGCAGGGATCGCAATCGCAAGCGTCGTCATCGTGCGCACGGCACGATCAACAATTCCGTTGCGGAAGTAGGCAGCCGCCATGCCAAGCACGATCGAGATTGGCACCGCGACAAGAACGGCTCCCACGATGAGAAAGAGTGTTGGTGGCACTGCTGCGGCGACGAGGTCGACCACAGCAACACCACTTCGACTGGAAACTCCGAAGTCACCGCGGAGGATGTCGCCGAGCCAGATTGCGTACTGAACGGGCCACGGTTGATCGAGACCCATCTCTGCTCGCAGTCTCGCTAGGGTCTCCGCCGCATCCGGCCGTCCCGCCTGGGGACCGAGCAGCAGCACTGCTGGATCCCCAGGCGTGAGCCGAAGGGCGAGGAAGGCAAACACCGAGACGAACCACAAGACCACGACGAGTTTCCCCGCCTCAATTCCTGCGCGTCGCATAATTTTCACGATGCTGCCTCCCTCGTTCCTTCAGTACTGCTGTTGCTGCTGTGTAGCGGGTGTGATTACTTGCTGACGGTGACCTGCGAGAGCAGAGCCCAACCCAGCGGGTTGACTTCGTAGCCCGAGACCTCTGTGCCAGTGATCGAGGCGACCGGAGTCGACTGCACGATCATGACGGGCAGTTCGTCAACCAGAATCTCCTGCAGTTCGCTGTACAGTTCGCTGCGGGTTTCTTCGTCGGAGACGCGAGTCGCGTCAAGCACCAGGTCAGATACCGTCTGGTTCTGGTAGTCATCCGCGAGGTGAGGCGTCATGATGATGTCGAAGAAGGAGTGGGGGTCCGCTCCAACGTTGAACACGTTCCACGTCGCGTCGTAGCCGCGGCTAACGTAGGCATCAAGCCATACCGAAATCTCGGTGATGTTGACGTTCAGCGAGACGCCGATCTCGGCGAGGGATGCCTGCCACACGCGTGCGAGCTGCTCAGCTTCGGGGAATCCCGACGGGACTTCGAGCGAGAACTCGAGGTCGGACGCTCCCGCAGAAGCGAGCATGGTCTTGGCCATGTCAAGGTCGTACTCGTAGTTGTCCTGCTCGGAGTAGGCCCAGCTGCTCTCGGGCAGTGGACTCCAGCTGCTCGAACCGCCGCCACCGTATGCGATCTCGCGGATCGAGTCCTTGTCGAGAGCGTAGGCAAGCGCCTGTCGAACAACCGGGTCAGCCAGCTTTCCCGAGGAGTTGAATTCAATCAGCGAGAGGCTGTTCGATGCGATCGGCTCAACCACAGTTGCGCGATCGGCGTCAAGCTGCGACACGGTTGCCGAGGACGCGCTGGCCAGAATGTCTACGCTTCCGCTGTAGAGGTTGTTGAGTGCCACCTGCTGGTCGGTGATCGGCTGCAGACGGAGGGTTTCCGTCGGCGAAACGTCACCGAAGTAGTCGTCAAAGCTGGTCAACACGATTTCGGTGTTGGCCGTCCAGCTCTCGAACTCGTACGGGCCGGAGCCCACAGGGTCGGACGTTGCGGTCTCGAAGCTCGACGGAGCTACGATCGCGATTGATGCGAGCCCCGCAAGGAAGGTGGCATCCGGGTTGTTCAGTGTGATCACAACGGTGGAGTCGTCCGGTGCCTCATAAGAGGCGACGTCGGCGAGACGACCCGACCAGATCGAGTCTTCTGCAGTGCCGGCACGCTCCATGGAAGCGATAACGGCAGCGGCATCAACTGAGGTTCCGTCGTGAAATACAGCGTCCGGCACTAGGCTGAACGTGAACACCGTTGCGTCATCGTTCACTTCGTAGGTCGCTAGGTCGGGCTGAAGGTTGAGCTCGGCGTCGTAGTCTACGAGCGACGAGAACACCAGCTCACGAATCGCGAACTCGAAGATGATGAGTTGATTGGTGTGAGGATCGAAGTTGTCGATATCGCCCGCCAGAGCTACGACCACCTCATCCTTGATTGCTGCTGGGTCGTCGTTCGTCGGCGACTCAGCAGCGCATCCTGTGAGTACGAGCGAACTTACTGCGGCAAGGCCGATCAACGACCGACGCCATGGTGATGTGGAACTCATTGCGCTACCTTTCTGTTTCTTCTCTTGGGTGGTGCAGGGGGTGTTACTGGTGACCCACCGGGCGGTCAATGCCTACCGACGGGATTCCATACGTCGACAACGTCTTCGTTCTCGACGACGTGGACGCGACTGAACATGTTCACGACGCCACACGCATGATTGGGGATGATCCTCACCCGATCACCGAAATTCAGGGGGTGAATCCCGTTTCCGGTAAGGATGCCGTGCTCTTCATAGGCGCGGGCAAAGTCAATGGTCGTGTCGACGGCGCCATCCGCGGTGGCGACGAGACCGAGGGTGTCGCCACGATTCGAACGATCGGAGCTCATCGCCTTGATTCCCGCATCGATAACACGGCGATCAGCAGCCGGCACACTCATCACCGTGCTGAGGACAGTGAGCGCGCACTGGGCGCTGAGGGCAGAGCCGAGACGCAACTGATTGGCATCGAAGAACACGTATGTGCCGGCGCGAGCTTCCGTGACTCCCGCAACGCTGGGAGCAGACTCCCACCCTGGCGTTGAACCGACGGAAACAACCGAGATGGTATGCCCCGCGGCCCTCAGAGAGTTCGCGACCTGGACAAGTCCTTCCGACGCCGCGGTACCGGCAGCCACAATCTCGGATCGTTCACCGTGAAGGCTCGCAAGCTGTCCTTCGTGCATGTACACGCCATCGAGCACGATGCCCTGCAGCGCGGAGATTTCGCCCGCGATCGAGATGGCCTGGTCGGCAAGAACACCGGTGCGGGCAAGACCGGTATCGATTTCCAGGAGAACAGGAATGTCGACACCGGCGGCGACAGCGGCCGTAGAGAGAACCGCGGCAAGTTCAGCGGAGTCAATGCCCACCGCGAGCCGAGCGGTGCGGTTCGCCTCCGCTACGAACTTTGCTTTCGCTGCGGAAGCCGGGGCGTGGGCCCAAAACACGTCGCTGATGCCTGCCGCGAGCAATGCTTGCGCCTCGGCCATCGTTGCGCACGTGAATCCGATCGCGCCCGCCTCCATTTGGAGCCGCGCAACCTCGATCATCTTCGAGGTCTTGAAGTGTGGTCGCAGCGCAACGTTTGCTTTCGAAGCGAAGTCAGCCATCATGTCGATGTTGCGCATCATCTGTCCACGGTCGATCAGGAGCGCTGGCGTCTCAATCGTGTCGATGGATCGAATCTTTGTGGTCATGATCCATCCCTCATCAACTCGGCCGCATCTTTGATCCAGGACAGAGTCGGTGTGGTTGCGGTTCCATAGTTGTAGAGCGCAAGCTTGCCCACTCCAGAGCCTCGGATAGCTTCGACCTTTGACAGGAAGCTGTCTTTTGTGGGGTGGAAGCTGGGCCAGAGCGTGATCGCGGAGGCGAGAGACTCCGGGCCGCGATCAACAAGCGCGGCGGCGGCGAGCGTGTGATCAAGTTCCCGTGACACCTCACCGGCGGTGGGGTAATAGCTCTCCAGCACGAAGGAGTCGGCGACGGCCACGCTTGCCGCGACGTCCACTCCCTCCATCCAATTGCTAAAGGCGGGGCGACCCCATACCGCAGCACTGAGGTCGAGGGCGGCACCGTTAGCGCGAATCGACCGCGCCACCTGTCCCGCCAGCGCGGTGACGATCTCATTGCGCATGCGAGTGTAGGCCGCCAGCTCTGGCCACATCATGTGGAGCGACGCGATCTCGGCACCGTCATCAGAATCGCGGCCTGCAGGTGCCTGAGCGTTCCAGGTGCGATTCAGTTCTGCAGACACTCGGGTGCGCAACTGTCCCACATCAATCCCGCGTTCGATGCCCGCTTCGAAGCAATGGCTGCAGAAGCAAAGCGACAGCAGGTACCGCGTCGTCGGGTCGAGGCGTGCGCCCCAAAGTTCGTGGGGGTGGCCGTGGCTATAGAGCAGGTATGAGAGGCTCTCGACAAGAACACGGTCGAAGATGCCGGAACCGGCGATTTCGCCAAAGAGCTCCACCGCATAGCTTTGTGCCGCTGGATTCGCCGGGCACAATCCGTGAGTGAACGCGTCGCCGAAACAGTTTTTGATGGCGGCAGCTGGATTCGCTGTCGCCATGTCGGTGTTGTGGAAGGCGATCCCCCACCCTGTCAACGCGATACCCGCGTTGTCGGCCGCTTGCTTAAGCGATGGGTACAGCTCGGGGTGTTCACTAGCGATCCGTGACGGCGGAACCGCGAGCCCGCTGAAGGCGCCTGCGTTAAGCGGCAGGTGGCTCGTGTTCGCTTCGGCCACCGTGGAAACGCGGTCACGACGGCGGGGCGAGATGACTTCGGCCGAGTGGTAGGCCGTCGCGATGGCGAGGCGGTCGACACCGAGATTCGCGACAGTATCGATTACACGTTCTGGGCCATCGGCGAGCACATCCCAGGGGTAGATGAGTAGGGATACTTCAGTCAAGGGGAACCTCCGTATAGATCTGTTCGATCAGCTTTAGTGTTGGTTCGAGGTCGGCGAGGGAGAATCCCGATTCGTCATCGCAGAAGCTCTTCCACTGCCGGATGAACGGGTCCCGATCGATATCGATTGCCGGGCCGCTACGTTGAACTCCGATCGCGGAAATAGACCACGATCCGTCCATGTAGATGCGGGCCGTGCCTCGCGTTCCCATAACAATCAAGCCGGAACCAATCGGCTCGAATGGAACCCACGACATTTCGATCGACGCCAGCGCTGATGATCCAACGCGGGCGATGACGGTGGCGTGGTCTTCGCCCTCGTGCTCGGGGTTGATGCGCTTCAGTACCGCAGCTTGGAGGCTGAGGTCGTGTCCGATGATCGCCCGGGCTCGATCGAAAGCATGCACACCATTGGTGACGAGCACGCCACCACCACTTACGGATGAATCGAAATACCACCCGGCTAGGCTGTCTGCCTCGAGGTGAAACTGCATCCGGTCTGTGTAGCTGAGAATCTCACCCAATTCGCCGTCGGCGACCGCGTCAACGACGGCCCGGACACCGTCCCAGTGGCGTGTGGACATGCCGACGTAGAGCCGCCCTCCCTCGGCCAGAGCCTCTTGTAAACGCGCAGGATTCTGGCCGGGGATACGATGGGGCTTCTCAACGAGAACATCGAGACCGGCAGCCAGCAGTTCCGTCGCCTGCTCGAGGTGGCCGGCGGACGGGGTTGCGATGATTGCGCTGTCAAAGTCACGACCGGCAGCAAGCGCTTCCTCGACCGTGGTGTAGGTCTGTGCGCTGGCGTCTATTGCGCTGGCGCGCGCCAGGTCCGTGTCGACGACGGCAGCAACATGGTCTCCGGCAGCTCGTACTGCGGCGGCATGGCGGTGGCCCATCACCCCCGCCCCAATAACGAGGACCTGGCGCGGGCTCATGCGAAGATTCCTTCGTTCTTCATCTCCTGCAGAACCTCGCGAGCAGCCTCAAGGGTGAGGTCGATGTCAGCGTCGGTGTGCGCGAGTGAAATGTGGTTGCGCTTGAGCGTCATCGGGTACATCACGAACCCGCGGTCGGTCATGCGTCGGTGGAAGGTTGCGTATGCAACATCGTTGTTGTCGAGCAGGTCGTTGTAGCTCTTGGGCTCACGGTCCATGAAGTAGCAAATGAAGACGCTGCCCAAACCGGTGACGTGAGCCGCGATTCCGAGTTCGGAGGTGATGCTTCGCAGTCCGTCGCGCATCCGAGCGCCAAGCCGGCCCGTGTGCTCGTGCATGGCAACTTCGGGGTCGCTGGCGACCGTCATGGTCGCAATGGCGGCAGCCATCGACACGGGACCACCGTTGAAGGTCCCGGCGAGCATGACCCCGCCGCCCGCGGAGGAGAAGTTGTCCATCAGGTCTGCTCGTCCACCGAGGCCGGCGACGGCGAAGCCATTTCCCATCGACTTGCCGTAGCTCGTGAGGTCGGGTGTGATCCCGCACAGCTCTTGGTAGCCACCGGGGGCATGACGGAATCCGGTGATTACTTCATCGAAGATCAGGATGCTTCCCTGTTCCTTGGTGATCGTGCGCAGCCCTTCCAAGAACGACTGGTCCGGAAGCAACGCACCCACGTTGTGCGGAACGGGCTCAAGAATGATCGCGGCGATCTGGTCAGGGTAGCGCTCGTAGAGGGCGCGTACCGAGTCGAGATCGTTGAAGTCGGCGACGAGCGTTGACCCGAGAGCATCTTCGAGGATTCCCGTCGACAGAGGGTCAACGGTGCCGATTCGGTCAGCGGGTGATGCTACGTTGCGAGCAACGGCGTCTCCCCAGCCGTGGAAGCAACCTTGAAATTTGAGCAGGTACTTGCGACCGGTGACGCCACGCGCCAAGCGAACGGCTTGCATCGTTGCTTCTGTGCCGCTCATGGTGGTGACCGACTTCTCGACGGACGGGATGAGCTTGGCGACCATTCTGGCCACCTCGACTTCGAGTTCGCTCACGCCCAGCCCGACAAGATCGAGTCCATCCAAGCTCTGCGTGACGGCAGCACAGACGCGCTCGTCGGAGTGCCCCAGAAGGATGGCGCCGAATGCGGCGTGGTAGTCCACGTAGCGCTTTCCGTCGTAGTCGGTCAGGTACGCACCCTGAGAGTCGCGGAAAGCATACGGCGCGCCGAAGTTTCGTGTAGCCGAGTTCACTCCACCTGGGATGAACTTTTTGGCTTCGCTAGTCAGCGCTGCGGCTGTCTTAGGCACGGTATCTTGCTCCTTCATTTGTGTGTTCATAGTTATCGCGGCAGGCTATTTTGTGAGCCGCGGGTCAGGAATATCGAGCATCGCGAGAGCATCTTGGTGCAGGATCGACTCGACGGTTTCTTCGAGCACGAATGGCAGGTTGCCCGCTCGGAAGTCGGCTAGGGAACGGAACCGTGCGATAGCATCGCTCGGTTCCCACAGCGGATAATCGCTGCCGAAGAACAGCTTGTTGACGACACCCCACTCTTGAGCGTTGACCAGCGCCATGAATCCATCCATCGGACGGTGCCAGCTGGCCGAGACGTCTGCGTAGACGTTCGCGTGCTTGCGCAATACAACAACAGCGTCGCGTTGCCAAGGGTGCCCCATGTGCGCCATGATCTGCTTGAGTTCTGGATGACGACGAGCTACTTCTTCGACCACGAGCGGCTGGCTGAGCGAGAGACGCCCCTGCGCACTCGGCGTTGCTCCCATATGCCAGAGGATGGTCATCCGGCGTTCAGAACAGAGTCGGTAGAACTCATCGAATGCCTGGTCGAGCGGGTCGAACAGCGAAAGAACAGGGTAGAGCTTGACGCCCTTGAACCCGAGCTCGTATGCCTCGTCAAGTTGCTCGCGCCAATTGCTGTCTAGAGGGTCGAGGGCCGTGAAAGCGACGGTCGGCGTTGACAGTTGAGCGCAATAGTCGGCCACAAACCTGTTGGGGGTGTGGACTCCGGCGCGCGTAGCGGCGAGACCGAAGACGATCGCGACATCCACACCGGCTTTCTTCATGGCCGCGTCGTACATTTCGGGCGAGATGCGCGGGTAGGGTTCGCCGTAGGCCGGCTCCCAGTTCTTCTTGTGCTCATCGCCCCAGTGCTCTGGCTGGTGGTTGTGAGTGTGGACGTCAACGATCATGGTCTTCTCCTAGAAGTTGGCCACCGCGCTCAGCGCGGAAGGCGGCGACAAAACGTTGGTCTGCAGCGAGTGCTGCGGCGACTTCGTGAACACGGGGTGCAAGGGTTTCGCGCAATTCAGGGGCAAGTTCGCCCGCAGGACCTGAGACGCTTATCGCAACGGGAACGTCAAGGCCGAGAGGGATGAGCACCGCCAAGCAGATGACGCCGAGGTCACGTTCTTGATCATCGAGGCTGTAGCCGCGTTCTCGAGTGAGCTGAAGATCCCGATCCATCTGCTCCCGGTTCACGATCGTGTATTCAGTGAATCGTGCATAGGGTTCTTCTGGCAGGTGCTCCGCGATCTGGTCAACCGGAAGCGCGGACATCAGCATCTTGCCGATTCCGGTGCAATACGTGTAGTCGAGCGATCCGTCACGAGACCGGAAACGCAGTGGGCGGTCCGGCTCCTGAACACACAGGTGAAGCGCCCAGCGTCCTTCTAGGACTCCGAGGTTCGCGGTGAGCCCAGTGTCGTGTGCGAGCGACTTGAGGTAGGGAGCGGCTACGTCGGCGGTGTTTGCGACGCGGCGATACGACTCCGAAATGTCGAGAACCGCATGTCCGAGCGCATAGACGGGTGGGTCGCTTTCGCGATAAACGAAGCCCTCTTGTTCGAGCACAGCGAGAAGCCGGATCAGCGTCGACTTTGGCAGCTCGAGGAGCGTGGCGAGCTCGGCGAGGCTGAGGGCCTTGTCTTGAGCCCCAAGGGCCTTGAGCACCTTGAGCGCACGTACAAGACCCTGTGAATGATACGACGTGGCACTGCGTTCCATGTGAAGGACTCTATAGGCCGCGGTGGCAAAAGTTAAGCACATGGAATGTAAATTCCATGTTGCGCAACATGGAACGAGACGACGCCAGCGGAACCGAGGAAATGTCGTCAGCCCGCGTGCTCAGTGTTCGCCTCGGATGCGGGAGTATTCCTGAGCGAGCCTCACTGAGAGCAGCGAAAAAATGAGGAATAATTCTTAGCTGGGTAACTGCATCACAGGGGTCAGCGAGACGCGTGTCACCGTGCACATCGACTTAGTAGGCACCGTGCGGCGAGTTCACCGATGGATCGGACACGGACACTCAAACCGACGGTCTTCTGCCGGTCGCCTAACCGAGCAGCTGCTGCGCAAGAAGTTCCAGCGCCCTGACGCGCACTGGGGACGTCGTCGCCGCGTCACTGTTGTGAGCCGATAGCCCCGGCGAGACCATGACCTCATCAACACCGAAGCGCTCTGCAAGCGCACGGATGCGTTTACCTGCGGCCACAGGCTCATCGATCACCCAGCGTCCGGCCATGTCGTCCACCATCTGCTGCTGCGGGGCAGCGAGTTCGGTGGCAGCAGCCTCTTCGATCGTCGAAAGGGGCCCGAGCGGCATACCGCTGAGAAGGCGCGCCATCTGCTGGAGTTGAGGCAGTGCTGCGGCGCGGGCATCCGACGCCGTCTCTGCGACGGAAACATTCAGCGTCAGGAACGTGCGTGGTTCTGCAAGCAGTTCTGAGGGCACAAAATTGTCGCGGTAAATACCCATGATGCGTTCGGTTCCTTCACCAGAGAAGTGGTGGGCGAAGACGTAGGGCAGTCCTTGGGATGCGGCGAGACGGGCGGAGTAGTCGCTCGATCCCAGCAGCCACATCTCGGCCACGGATGCCGCCTTGGGGGTGGCGGTGAGTTCGTAGGCTTTGCCGGACGACAACTGCAGCGCCGCGCCCTCCGGGTGCATGAGACCCCGAATGTCTGCCACGTTTCGCGGGAACGCGTCCACATCACTGGTGGTACCGGTCATCCGCAGATGCGACGTGATCACCGGATCACTGCCAGGAGCACGACCGATGCCAAGGTCGATGCGCCCAGGGAAGGCGGCCTCGAGAATCGCGAACTGTTCGGCGACGACGAGCGGGGCGTGGTTGGGCAGCATCACTCCCCCGGAACCCACGCGAATGCGCTGGGTCTTCGCGGCGAGGATTCCGATCAACACCGCCGGGTTTGTCGACGCGACGGCTTTCATGTTGTGGTGCTCGGCGACCCAGTACCGTGAGAACCCGAGCTCGTCAGCACGTTGGGCGAGCGCTGTCGTCGCGGCGAGCGCATCTGCGGACGTCTGATTGCTGCGAACCGGAATGAGGTCAAGAACGGAAAGTTGAAGCGGTGTAGTCATCACTGTATTCAACCGAGCGGGGCCCGCTGTATTCCCTCGCAATGAGAGGTCATCGCTCGGGCTCGCATTTCATGTGCCACGCGTGTGACCGGCGTGTCAATACACTGGAGCGATGCACTCCGCTGAACCCTCGCCGTCCGTTCCGAATGAGTCGCACGCGGCACCGCCCCAGTCGGGGTCGAAACGGAGCACCTGGCGGGTGGTACGAATCGGCCTCATCGCGTTGGGCGGAGTCATTGTTCTTGCGGCCGCCGGCATGATCGTGTGGGCAAATGTGGGCGTCATGACTGCGGAACCTGAGCCGCTCGCTAGCGTACAAGCCAACCCAGCCGTGACCGTTTCCGAGACGGACAACTCGTTCGTGCTCACCCCCACCGACAGCCCCTCAGGTGACGGCCTGGTGTTCATCCCGGGCGCCAAAGTCACCGCCGACTCCTACCTCTACAAGCTTTCGGGCGTTGTGGCGGAATCCGGACTCACCGTTGTGGTCACCAAACCCATCCTCAACCTGGCATTCTTCGATCAGCGCTCACTGAGCACCTTCACCAATCAGGTCGCGGATGTCGACGGCTGGTTTGTCGGCGGTCACTCCCTCGGCGGTGTGCGCGCCTGCCAATACGCCGCTCAACCCGAGGTCAGCGGTCTCATCCTGTTTGGCAGCTACTGCGCGAACGACCTTGCCGAGGTTGACACCCGAGTATTGAGCCTGAGCGGGAGCAACGACCTGCTCAGCACCCCCGAAAAGATCATGGACGCCGCCTTCCTCTTGCCAACGTCGACGACGTTCTTTCCAATCGACGGCGC